>Ga0207675_100006370_pt1 | contig 11189 bp, 5 predicted proteins | sample KBSSwiS42_FD_184305 | JGI IMG/M metagenome (GOLD analysis project Ga0207675, IMG submission 184305) | Switchgrass rhizosphere microbial communities from Kellogg Biological Station, Michigan, USA - KBS Switchgrass S4-2 (SPAdes) (version 2) | ecosystem: Host-associated > Plants > Roots >...
CGCCCCGCGACCAGCATCCCCACCACATTGATCCCCGCCGCCACCCACACCGTGGAGGCATAACTGCCGGTGCGATCGAACAGCGCGCCCGCGAGCACCGGCAGGCCGACGGCCGCCCCGCACCACGCGAGGTAGAGCCGCCCTGCGATGTGGCCGAACTGGTTCTTGTGCCAGTACTGCGCGATGGCGCCGGCGGCGAGCCCCGAGACGATGCCGTAGCCGACGCCGATGAGGCCGAGGGCCAAGGCGGCGCTCAGCGGCGTGGGCTTCAGCATCAGCAGCATGGCGCCCGCGAGCGAGCACGCATGCGCGCCCACGCCCACGCGCGCGGCCGCGAAGTGATCCACCAGCCATCCGCCGCCGATGCGGGCGGCGCCGACGGCCCCGGTGATGAAGGTGGTCGCGCCCACCGCGAACGCCGCGGCGCCGCCGTAGGCCTGCACGATCGCGGCGGCCTGGCTCAGCACCGTGAGGCCGGCCGACGCGGCCAAGAAGAACACCGCCGCCAGCAGGTAGAACGTGCGCCCGAGCCGGCCGCCATCACGGTCACTTTCAGCCTGCGGCGCGGAAGGATCGTGCATGTCGATGCGCGCGGCCCGCAGCAGGGCCGCCGCGATCGCGCACGCCACCAGCACGACCGCGCCAAGACCCGCGAGCGTGAGCCGCACCCCAAAGACCGCGATCGACCAGCCGAAGACCGGCGCGCCGAGCATCGCGCCCAGTGGATACAGGCTCACGACATAGCCGTTGGCGAGGCCGCGTCGTTGAATCACCGTCTGGTTCACCGCCTGCTGCGCGATGATGAACAGCACGCCCGCGCCGGGGCCGAACAGCACGCCGTAGCCGAGCGCGAAGGGCGTGAAGCCCGAAGCCGACGCGGCGAGCACCAGCCCCAACCCACTGGTGAGGCCGCACGCGAGCGCGAGCGTCACCGGAGAGAGCCGCCGGTAGAGCTGCGGCGCGAAGTTCATGCCCACCGTGAGCGTGACGGTGGCCAGGCCGAACACGAAGCCCATCTCCGCGCGCGTGGCACCGAGCAGCGCCTCCATCGGCTTGAGGAACACGCTGAAGGCGTAGAGCGTGCCGAACGGGAGGTTGACGACGGTCGCGGCTAGGAGGGCGGCGGCGCCGCGGTGGGTTGAGGTCAGGGAGCTACGAATGTGAAGTTGGGCTCCGCATGGAGTATCGCGTGAACGGGAGCACCAGCTACAGATGACCAAGTTCTCGTTCACTCTGAGCCGTCGTTAGTCGTTTGCGACTGACAATGTTTGCCTTTGTCTATGAGGCTCTCCAGCGAATTGGGTACTTGGCAATACGGGCGTGGCAGCGACGGCGGCGGGTTTGACCAGAACATCGGCGTCGCTGGTGTCGTCTACATCCTCAGCAACGACGGCTTCAGAGAGGGCTACTACAAGATCGGGTGCAGTCGCCGATCTGGACACGCTCGCGCGTTCGATCGGAGCGTTGATGCAAACACAGGGACACCCGGTTCGTTCAGGTGTGTTTTCGAGCAGCGCACCGTAGATTGCGGTCGGGCCGAGCGCTTGGTCTTCGAGCGTTTGCCCAAACACCGAAGGGGCAAGTTTGGTCAAGAGTTCTTTGAGATCGAGCTTGATCTGGCGCGTCAGACGATCTCAAGCGTGTGCGCAGATGTGGACTCCACATACGTAGCGCCATCACAACCAGCACCGAGGCTCACGCCACCTTCAGCCGCAACCAGCACTACTGTTGGGCCACCCAGGGAAGAAGTCAGAGAAGCCCCGGCGCCTGGGTCCTTGGATTGCTCGTCCTTGTTCTGTTCATTTTGTGGGTGTGGGAACCGAAATCCAAGCCGACACCAGTAAGCCCAAGTACCTCTCCGCCGAAGTCCTTGGCAACTTCGCCAAAGCCCCCCGCGACTCGGACAGCGGAACGCCAGCTTACGCGCGATGAGCTTGATTCGATTGCGGCAGTTTGCTGGGGCGCGAAGCAGGTGCAAGGACCAACCGCCTACCGTGAATGCACGCAGGAGCATCGCAAGTCACTGGTCGGCTCAGAACCGCCGAGTCTTGCTGCCTTGGACAGGAAGGAGTTGGCTTCGATCCAGGCGGCATGCTGGAACGCGAAGAACAAAGTGGGGCCGAAAGCTTACGGCGACTGTTTGCGAGAGCACCTGCGCCCCTCCGATACCGAACGGCCTAGCACGCATTAGCCTTTCACGAGGCTTCAACACTTTGCTTGGGGTCGGTAGCTGACGATGGCGAAGGGCAGCAATCGGCCAGTAGCGGACCGTGACCGGCTCGCGGTTGACAACAGCACAAGCTACATCCCAGTGGCCCTGGCTTCCGTAGCTGTTGCCGCGTGACCCAGTGCCAACGACGCCTCACCTAGGGGCATGTGGCTTGCTGACGCCGCCGAGCCGTTTCGGCCGTCATGGAGGTGCGCTATGGCCACCTACTGCATGCCTCGCGATCCGCTCAGTTGGTTCGTCGAGGGGGCTCGACGAGTTCTCTTGAGCGCTTGTACCGTGGCGCTCGTGTCATGTGGCGGTGGCCAAAGCGGGCCTGCCGCACCCGTAGACAGTGTCGGCCCGACGCCGGCGCCTATGCCGGCACCGGGCTCGCCCCCGGCACCGGCGCAACTGGTCGTTGGCACGGCGCAGTCGATCGACAGCGGCGCGAGCGGCAATCCCGTCAGCCTGCGCGTGGCGCGAAGCGCCAACGGTGACGGCTTCGCGGTCTGGAAGGCCGACAACGGCGGAATAGTTCCCAGCGGCGGGAGTGATCACGACCTCTGGGCCAACCGCTACAGCGCGGCGACGGCCGCGTGGGGCAGCCCGATCAGGATCGTGGCGGGCAGCACCGAGATCGAGGAGTTCGATCTCGCGGTCGACGCCAGTGGCAACGCGGTGGTCGCATGGAACGAGATTTCGGATCCTTTGAACAAGGAGAGAGGCGTGGTGATGAGCGCGCGCTTCGACACCGGCGCCGGCGCGTGGGCCACGCCGGTGCCGCTGAACACCGCCGCCCGGTTCCCGCGCGTCGCCAGCGATGCCACGGGCGCCGTGCTCGCCGCGTACGTCGTTAGCATCTCCAGCCCTCCTCCAATTTCGCGTGTTCGCGGGCGCTTCTTCGACCCCGCCAGTGGCACCTGGCAGCCGGAAGCTGCGATCGAGCAGAACAACCGCGGCACAGGCGAAAGCTTCGACTTGGCGGCATTGCTGGACGGCAGCGGCAATGCGTTCGTCGCCTTCGGAATCAGCGACTTTTTTTCCAACGTGGCGAGCAACTATTACTCACGCAACACCGGGAGTTGGGGCCACCAAAGTGATCCCCTCGCGATTCTCGGCATAGTGCCTTTCGGCAACTTCGACGCCGTCGGCAACGTTCAGCTGGCTGCGTCCACCGACGGCGACTTCCTGCTGGCATGGGAGTCCCGGCGGGCGTCCATCGAGACCGAGATCTTCATCGCGCATTTCACGAGTCGCACTCGCACGTGGAATCCTTTTGCGGGCGCGCTGCCGCTGGTGCCGAAGGCCCCGCCGCAGCCGCAGCGCCCCGACGGGCTTCGCTACAACGGCGCGGTCCGGTTGCAGCGCATCGGCAGCGATGCCGCCGGCAACACGCTGGTGCTGTGGACCGAGGGGTTGACCGAGGGTAGCGGCGGCGCCGACACCGCGTTCGATCGGACGCGCACGGCGCTCAGGGCGTTCCGCGTGGACCAAGCCGGCGCCACCTGTAGCGCGGTGCAGGTGATCGACGGCGCCGTGGGCGGGGGCGCCGCGGGGGCCGATCTCGCCGTCGATCCGCAGGGCAACGCCATTGCGATCTGGCAGCAGTTCGAAAAGGACGTTTTCACCAACGATCCCGGCAACATCGCGATCAACCGCTTCGACGGCGCCACCGGCGCCTGGACAAGTGCGGTGCTCGCCGAGACGCAACCCGGCAACGCGATCAGTCCGAGCGCAAGCACACCGGTGGGTGGTCAAGCGCTGCTCGGGTGGATCCAGGAAGGGGGCGGCGCCAACCGCGTCAAGGTGCTGCTGCAACCACTGACCGACACGCCCGGTCGATAGCTGCACCACGCGGATCGTCGAGCGCGCCGTGATGGTGGACCGCACAGGCGCGGCGCTGAACAGCGATATGGAGGCTGCGATGTACGTGGCAAGCCAAACGATTCTGAGCCGCTTTAGCTGGGCTGCTCCAGCGGCCATGCTGCGTGCGGGCTGCGTTGCACTGTTTGTCTGCGTGAGCGGCTGCGGCGGAGGCGCCGGCGGCGCAGCGCCGCAGAGTTCTGTGCCGACGCCGGTACCCGCCCCTGCGCCGAACCCGACACCGGCGCCCATACCTGCTCCTGACACGGCATCTCCGCCTCCGGCGCCGCTGGTCGTTGGCACCGCGCTGTCGATCGACAGCGGCGCGAGCGGCACCCCGTTGAACCTGCGCGTGGCCCGCAGCGCCAACGGCGATGGCTTCGCGGTTTGGCGCTCCAACAACGGTACGATTGTTCCCGGCGGCGGGAGTCGTCACGACCTCTGGACCAATCGCTACAGCGCGGTCATGGCCGCGTGGGGCAGCCCGATCAAACTCAGAGCGGGCGGCGCTGACAGAGTCATCCCCGACTTCGATCTCGCGGTCGACGACAGCGGCAACGCGACAGTCGCATGGACCGAGTTTTTCGAGAATCTTCCAGGCAGGGTGGTGATGAGCAAGCGCTTCGACACCGGCGCCGGCGCGTGGGGCGCGCCGGTACTGCTGAACGCCAACGGTGGCGGCGCGCGCCTCGCCTCCGATGCCAGCGGTGCCTTGCTCGCCGTGTACGATGTCGCCGTCGGCGTACCCAACATCGACCTCGTTGGGCGTGTTCGGGGCCGCTTCTTCGACCCGGTCAGTGGCAACTGGCAGCCGGAGGCGGCGATCGATCGAAACGTCGGCAGCAACGGGGGCCCGATTGCATCGCTGGACGGCAGCGGCAATGCGCTCACCGTCTTCAATGGATCGGGAGGTACGAGGAGCAACTATTACTCACTCAATGTCGGCATCTGGGGCCAGTTGGCCTCCGGTGAAACCGTTCCCGACATGGAGATTCCCGGCACCAGAGGGCTCCGCACCGACAGCCTCCAGCTGACCGCCTTGACCGTTGGCAACTTCCTGCTGGCATGGGACTACGACCCGGCACCGGCCTTCCATCCTGATGATCCTATCAACGAGATCCGCATCGCGCGTTTCACAAGTCACACCGGCACCTGGAGTCCGGCCCAGACGTTGGTGCCAGCCGGGCAGAACCCTCCAAACCTCAACCACCTTCAGCGCATGGGCAGCGATGCCGCTGGCAACGCGATGGTGTTGTTGACCCAGCTCGAAGGGGACCGCTTCGCGGTGCTCAAGGCGATCCGCCTGGACCATACCGGCGCCGCCTGTAGCGGGCTGGAGAAGATCGACCGCGCCATTGGCGGGGTCGCGGTGGAGGCCGATCTCGCCGTCGATCCGCAGGGAAATGCCATTGCGATCTGGCGGCAGTTCGAAGATCACAACCGTCCCGCCGAAGGGTCGCGCAGCAACATCGCGATCAACCGCTTCGACGCCGCCACTGGCACCTGGGCCAGCGCGGTGCTCGCCGAGACGGAACCCGGCAACGCGATCAGTCCGCGCGCAAGCGCCGGCGGCGGCGGCCAAGCGTTGCTTGGCTGGATCCAGGCCGAGGGAGGCGCCAACCGCGTCAAGGCGCTGCTGCAACCTCTGACCAACACGCTCGGTCAATAGCGCACCACGACGCGGATCGTCGAGGGCGGCGTGATGGTGGACCGCACGGACGCGGTTGCTGCGCGCTCGTCTGCGAAACCACCGGTCGAGTGACCGCTCGCGGCTTCCCGGTTGTGCATTCGGTACTGGCCGATCTGCGCCCGACACGGTCCGCTATCAGGCGAGGTTTGCCAACTTGTTCGGTCAGCGGCACCTCACGTGCTCCCGATCGCAGACGTTCAGCAGATAGATAGCAAATTGAGCGAGGCGATCAACGGCTGCGTCGATCGAGTTGCTCGGTCCCGGATTGCGAGGGGCTCAGCACATCGTGACGCAAGGCATCGCAGCAGAGTCCTAACGCGGCGGATGCTTGGCGGTAGGTTCAGAGCCTGCTAGCCCGGCCGCGATCGCAAATTACCTTCCCAGCGGCAGTTATCGCTCCAGCAGCGGTATCGATAGACCGGCGTGAACATGCTTATGACCCGATCGACCAATTGGCGCCGGATCCGATCCACAGAGCCTTTGCAGCGCGGGCATATGACTCCGCGGGCGCTGTACGTGTCCCCCTCGTGACGTTTACGCGCGGCAGGGGTCATACGGGTACGGGTCGTCATCCGCCTCTCGTACCCGGGTCGGTGATCTCTGTCTGTTGGCCAACGCACTCAACCTCTTGGCAGAGTCGGAAGCTGTCCTGCCGCTGGGCAGTTCAGGGCTAGTGATGCCGATGGATTGACTGCGGGGTTGACGCACTCAATAGCCGACTCTCACGACTGCGTGCCATCGACCCATAGGCGACTCAGGCGTCCGGCAAAGCAGACGCTGCTACGCGAATTTGCTCAATACAGGTCGGTCCTCTTTGCGGCGCAGAGCCAAACTGGGAAGTGGCAGCAGCACCAGAGGCGCCAGTCCCGTTGCGACGACCAGTCGGCGACGAATCACTCGATCCCGCAATCGCTGCTGCTGCGCGCGGACAGTGGCAATGAGCCTCACACTGCGAGACCGCGTTCGCCGGCTGCATGCGCGTGATGCTGGGAAGGCACGCGCTAACGGCGCAGGCGCGAGCGAAGTCCAGCTCCGGTTAGCGGCGCGGCATGGCGCGGCGAACTATGACACTAACGAATCGAGACGACTGTTCGCGGCTGGCCGAAACCGGTAGTTGGCGGACGCGGTTCCATCCTGGTCGATGGGGTTGGTATCGAGTGATCCGCAAGTACGCCGTCGTGATGCCTGCCAGGGCGCCCGCACTGCCAACCCAGCCGCTATGACTCAGGGTCGCGGGGCCCGCGGGCGAGTTGCGGCGGGCAAAAGGGCACTTGCGGTCAATGCATTCGACCTGAACCTGCTCGAATGACATCGGCGAAGACGCGTCGTCCGATAAAGCGGCAACGCGGTGCGCAAGCCTTCGAAAAGGTCGAGCTTCGCCGCAATCGCAACCGCGTCCGCACACGGCTGGCACGTCGATGTCAATGCCCCGACGCCCCCGCTGCGCCAATGCCGGTCTCCGAGCGCACCTGCTGGTTGAGAAACCCTGCGCGGTCCTGCGCGGCGCGCCGGCTGCGGTCGAGCACCGAGAACAGCCAGATGCCGACGAAGCCGATCGTCATTGAAAACAGCGCCGGCGAGGCATAGGGGAAGAGCGCCGAGTCCTTGGGGTGGCCGAGCGTGGCTTCCCACACCGACGGCGAGACGATGGTCAGCAGCACCGACGAGGCCAGGCCGAGAAACCCGCCGATCACCGCGCCGCGCGTGGTGCAGTCCTTCCACAGCACCGACATCAGCAGCACTGGAAAGTTGGCCGAAGCTGCGATCGCGAAAGCCAAGCTGACCATGAACGCGATGTTCTGTTTCTCAAAGGCGATGCCGAGTGCGACCGCCACGATACCGAGCGCCACAGTCGTCAGCCGGGATACGCGCAGTTCCATTGCGCCGTCCGCATGGCCCTTCTTGAAGACCGTCGCGTAGAGGTCGTGTGATACCGCGGAGGCACCCGACAGCGTGAGCCCCGCCACCACGGCGAGGATGGTGGCGAACGCAACCGCCGAGATGAAACCGAGGAAGATGTTGCCGCCCACCGCGTTGGCCAGGTGGATGGCCGCCATGTTGCCGCCGCCCAGCAGGCCTCCCTTGGCATCGAGGAACTGGGGATTCGTCAGCACGAAGGTGATCGCACCGAAGCCGATGATGAATGTGAGGATGTAGAAGTAGCCGATCCAGGTGGTGGCCCACAGGACCGACTTGCGCGCCTCCTTGGCATTGGGCACGGTGAAGAAGCGCATCAGGATGTGCGGCAGTCCAGCGGTGCCGAACATCAGTGCCATGCCGAAGCTGATGGCCGAGATCGGGTCCTTGATGAAGCCGCCAGGGCCCATGATCGCGAAGCCCTGCGCCGCCGCCTCGCCGGGCGCCTTGCCGGCGGCGCTGGCGATGCCCGTCTTGATCTCGACCGCCTTCGCGAACATGGCCTCGGTGCTGAAGCCGAAGCTGTAAAGGACCATGAACGCCATGAAGCTCGCTCCGGCCAACAGCAGACCGGCCTTGATGATCTGCACCCAGGTGGTGGCCGTCATGCCGCCGAACAGCACGTAGACCATCATCAGCGCGCCGACGATGACCACCGCGATCCAGTACTCCAGCCCGAACAGCAGCTTGATCAGCTGCCCCGCACCGACCATCTGCGCGATCAGGTAGAAAGCAACGACGACCAGGGTGCCGGAGGCCGCAAACACGCGCACCGGCGTCTGCTCGAAGCGGAAGGCCGCGACGTCGGCGAAGGTGAACTTGCCCAGGTTGCGCAGCCGCTCGGCAAGCAGGAAGGTCACGACCGGCCAGCCGACCAGAAAGCCGATCGAGTAGATCAGCCCATCGAAGCCGCCGACCATCACCGCCGCCGAGATGCCGAGGAACGAGGCTGCCGACATGTAGTCGCCGGCGATCGCCAAGCCGTTCTGGAAACCGGTGATGCCGCCGCCCGCGGTGTAGAAATCGGCCGCGCTCTTGGTCCTGGCTGCCGCCCACTTGGTGATGAACAGCGTGCCAACGACGAAGACCGCGAACATGCTGATCGCGGTCCAGTTGGTGGCCTGCTTCTCCGCCTGGCCGAGGTCGGCGCCCGCGGCCCATGCGGCGCCACCGACACCGAGCAATGCTGCCAAGCTCAGTAGCGGGCACACGATGTCGCAGCGACCCCTCATTTCAGCGCTCCCTTGACGATCTGTTCGGTCAATGCATCGAATTCGCTGTTGGCGCGCCGCACATACAGGCCGGTGATGACGATCGTGAAGACGATGACGCCCAGTCCGATCGGCATGCCGATCGTGGTGACGCCTTCGCCCAGTCTGGTCGCGAGGAACGGCTTGTTGAACGCCACCAGTAGGATGAATCCGTAGTAGACGACCAGCATCGCCAGGGTGAGCCACCAGCCGAAGGCCCAGCGTTTGGCTCTCAGCTCCTGATACTTCGGGTTGTTCAAAATGCGGGTGGTCAGGTCGGTGTCCATGGTTCTGTCCTCAGTTCTTTTCGGCGAGCTGCGCCAGGATGGCCGGGTTCTCCAGCGTCGAAACGTCTTGCTGGATGGCCTCGCCCTTGGCGATCGAGCGCAACAGCCTGCGCATGATCTTGCCGCTGCGGGTCTTGGGCAGGTTGTCGCCGAAGCGGATGTCCTTGGGCTTCGCGATCGGGCCGATTTCCTTGCCGACCCAGTTGCGCAATTCGTTGGCCAGTTTTTTCGCCTCGTCGCCAGTTGGTCGGCTGCGTTTGAGCACGACGAACGCGCACACTGCTTCGCCGGTGGTCTCGTCCGGGCGGCCAACCACTGCGGCCTCGGCCACCAGCGCGGTGTGGCTCACGAGTGCCGACTCGATCTCCATCGTGCCCATGCGGTGCCCACTGACGTTGAGCACGTCGTCGATGCGGCCGGTGATCGTGAAGTAGCCAGTGTCCTTGTCGCGGATCGCCCCATCGCCGGCGAGGTAGTAACCGCGCAACTCGGGCGGGTAGTAGCTTGACTTGAAACGCTCGGGCTCGCCCCAGATCGTGCGGATCATGCTCGGCCACGGTTTCTTGATGACCAGGATGCCGCCTTGCCCATGGGGTACGTCGTTGCCGGTCTCGTCGACGACCGCCGCAACGATGCCCGGGAACGGCAGCGTGCACGACCCCGGCACGAGCGGTGTGGCACCCGGCAGCGGCGTGATCACGTGGCCACCGGTCTCGGTCTGCCAGAAGGTATCGACGATCGGACAGCGACCACCGCCGACGTTGCGGTGGTACCACTCCCATGCTGCCGGGTTGATCGGTTCGCCGACCGAGCCAAGGATGCGCAGGCTGCTCAGGTCGTAGTTCTTCGGGTGTGCCGCGGGGTTGCTCTCGGCCGCCTTGATCAGCGAGCGAATTGCGGTCGGTGCCGTGTAGAACACGCTGACCTTGTGGTCCTGGATCATCTTCCAGAAGCGGCCGGCATCGGGCCAGGTCGGGATGCCTTCGAACACCACCTCCGTAGCACCCATCGCGAGCGGACCGTAGGCGATGTAGGTGTGGCCGGTGACCCAGCCGATGTCCGCCGTACACCAGAATACATCGTCGGGCTTGAGGTCGAACGTCCAGTGCGTCGTCAGCGCGGCGTGCAGCAAGTAGCCGCCGGTCGAATGCTGAACGCCCTTGGGCTTGCCGGTCGAGCCGCTGGTGTAGAGCAGGAAGAGCGGATGCTCGGCGCCCACCCACTCGGGCTCGCAGCGGTCGCTGTGACCTTGCATTTCCTCCTGGAGCCAACGGTCGCGCGCGGCGTTCCAGGCGATCTTGCCGCCGGTGCGCCGGTAGACGAGGACGTCCTTCACCGAGCCGCAACCGCCGAGCGCGATGGCTTCGTCGACGATGCTCTTCAGCGGCAGATTCTTGCCGCCGCGCACCTGCTCGTCGGCCGTGATCACCATCACTGCGCCGGCGCCCTCGATGCGATCGCGCAGGGACTGCGCGGAGAAGCCACCGAACACCACCGAGTGGGTGGCACCGACGCGCGCGCAGGCCTGCATCGCGACCACCGCCTCGATGCTCATCGGCATGTAAAGGACGACGCGGTCACCGCGCCGAACACCGCGCGCCTTCAGTGCGTTGGCCAGCCGGCAGGTGCGTGCCAGCAGTTCGCGATAGCTGACGCGACTCACAGCGCCATCGTCGGCCTCGAAGATGATGGCGATCTTGTCACCGAGACCGCGCTCGACGTTGCGGTCCAGGCAGTTGTACGAGGCGTTCAGCGTACCGTCTTCAAACCATGTGAAGAACGGGGCGTTGCTCTCGTCCAGGCCTTTCGTGAACGGCGTCTTCCAACTGATGAACTCGCGCGCCAGGCGCGACCAGAAGGCGAACACGTAAGTCGTCGTTTCCAGGCCGTTCGCTTTCAAGTGCCCGATCAAGCGCCACAGGGCCGTGGAGGGCAATTGGTTCGGCTGGCTGATGGCGAGGCCGAGAAAGCTC
>Ga0207675_100006371_pt1 | contig 11189 bp, 8 predicted proteins | sample KBSSwiS42_FD_184305 | JGI IMG/M metagenome (GOLD analysis project Ga0207675, IMG submission 184305) | Switchgrass rhizosphere microbial communities from Kellogg Biological Station, Michigan, USA - KBS Switchgrass S4-2 (SPAdes) (version 2) | ecosystem: Host-associated > Plants > Roots >...
AGGTCCATCTCCGGATAGCCCTGCACGATCCACTCGGCCATCGCGCGCCCCGCGCCGCCCGCCGCGGCGATGCCGGAGGTGAAGCCGCACGCCACGAACACGTTGTCGCGCTCGACCGCCTGCCCCATGATCGGCTCGCCGTCGGGCGAGACCGGGATCGGGCCGTTGATCAGCTGCTTCAGCCCGAGCTCGCCGAACTTCGGGATGCGCTCGGCGGTGGCGAGCGCGATCTCCTCGAAGCGCTCCATGTTCGGCGGCAGCAGCTCCTGCGCGAACTCGAACGGCACGCCGCTGGGATGGAACGACGGCGTGCCCATCTCCCAGCCGCCGACCGCGAAGCCGCCGACTTCCGGCTTGAGATAGAAGTTGAGGTCCGGGTCGCGCAGCGTCGGCAGTTTGGGGTTCTTCTCCTTCATTGGCTCGGTCACCATGTACTGGTGCTCCAGCGCCGCCGCCGGAATACGCACGCCCATCAGCTTGCCGACCGCGCGCGACCAGATGCCGGCGGCAATGACGACCGTCGCGCAGTCGATGGGGCCTTTGTTCGTCAGTACCCGGGTAATTCTTTTCTTTTCAAAATCAAAACCGGTGACGAGTGTGTCTTGCTGGATCTTCACCCCGCCGGCGCGCGCCCCTTTCGCCAAGGCCTGCGTCAGGCTCGACGGGTCGACGTAGCCGTCGCTCGGGACCCACGCCGCACCAGCGATCTTGTCCAACGTAATGTAGGGAAAGCGGTCCTGCGCCTGTTTCGGCGAGATCAGCTCCATCTCGAAGTTGAAGCCGCGCGCCGTGGTGGCGGCGCGCTTCAGCTCGGACCAGCGCTCCTGCGACGAGGCGAGGCGCACGCTGCCGACCTCGTGCCAGTCGATCGCCTGTCCGGTCTCGCGCTCGAGCGTGCGGTAGAGCGCGACGCTGTTCTGCATCAGCCGCGTAAGGTTGCGCTTGCTGCGCAGCTGGCCGACCAGGCCCGCGGCGTGCCAGGTCGAGCCGTGCGTGAGCTGCGCCTTCTCCAGCAACAAAATGCTTTTCTTGCAAACCTTGGAGAGGTGATAGGCGATCGAGCAACCGATCGCGCCACCGCCGATGATGACGACCTCGGCGTTCAGGCGCTCGCCCCCGCCGCCAGCGTCTTCACGTACCAGCGCACGAAAGCGTCGACGTTGTATTCCTTGTACTTCGAGTACGGGCCGGGCTCGTAGGCGCTCGACTCCACGCCGCGCTGCTGGCGCTCGCAGATCGCCCAGTCCTGCTCGGAGGTGAGCTGCCAGAAGGGCATCAGCTTGTCGAGCTGGTAGTCGCGGCCTTCGAGCGCTTTTTCGTCCACCAGCCAGGTGACGCGGGCGAGCGTCTTGTACGGCCCGGCCGGCAGCAGCAGCGTGCTCACGCCGTGGTCGCAGCTCGAGTGGTTCCAGAAGTTCGGCAGCGTGCGCGCGCGCACCGTGCCGACGTCAGGGTCGCGGTAGTCGCCCATCAGGGTCGACACCTGTTTTCCGTCCATCGATTCGCTCACCCAGCCTTCGACCAGCGCGGTGCGGTTGGCCGAATACCAGATGCCGCGCTCGGCGTCCGGAAACTGCGTCATGCCGGTGTCGCGATGAGAGACGGCAAGGCCCGCGCTCGCCCATTTCGCTTCACTGTGGGCCACGGCGCGCGAGATGGCGGCCTTGACGTCAGCAGAAGTGTCGTCGGCGTTGTAGTGGTCCCAGTTCGCCTTGATGTACTGCGGGTGGTTGACGTTGCAGTGGAAGCACTCGCGGTTGTTCTCCCACACCAGCTTCCAGTTGGCGGCGATCTCGTAGTCGACCTGCTTCGCGACTTTGGCGCGCGCAAATCCCTGCGGGCGCAGGAACGGCGCCATCAGCTCGCGCGCCGGGCCGAACGGCGGCGCCGGGTCGGCAAGCGAGATGAAGATCAACCCCTCCACGGTCTCGCAATGCACCTTCTTCAGCGAAAACTGCGACTTGTCGATCTCGTGCATGCCGCGGCAGAAGGTGAGCGCGCCGCCCGTGTCGTAGGTCCACTGGTGGTACGGGCAGACGATGCGCTTGCTCGAGCCGCGCCCGGGCGCGACCAGCTGCGAGCCGCGGTGGCGGCAGACGTTGTGCAGCGCGCGCGCGGCCCCGTCCTCGCCGCGGATCACGATGATCGAATCGGTGTCGACCTGCAGCGTGAGCCAGTCGCCCGGGTTGCGCAGCTCGCAGTCGTGCCCCGCGAACAGCCATCCGCGGCGCCAGATCTGCTCAATATCAGTGCGGTAGAGCGCTTGTTCGCGGTAAAAGGCGCGCGGCAGGCTCCAGCCCGGCCGATACGCGGCGAGATGGTGCGCCAGCTCCCCTTGCAACCCCTGCTTCATCCGGTAACAATGCCTTTAGACAATAAGAATAATCCAACGCGTAATTTGGGAGACTATCCATGTTGAAGCACCTGCCGCAACTCTTGGCCCTGTCACTCGCCGCCTTCGCCACGCTCGCGCTGGCGCAGAAAACCCCGATCCTGGTCTACACCGCCATCGAGACCGACCAGCTCAAAGCCTACAAGGACGGTTTCGAGAAGCAGGTGAAAGACGTCGAGATCCGCTGGGTGCGCGATTCGACCGGCGTGATCACCGCCAAGCTGCTCGCCGAAAAAGCCAATCCGCAGGCCGACGTGGTGCTCGGCCTCGCCGCCACCAGCCTGCTGGTGCTCGAGCAGGAAGGCATGCTGACGCCGTACGCGCCAAAGGGCGTGGAGAAGCTCAACCAGCGCTTCGTCGACACCAAGAAGCCGCCGATGTGGGTCGGCATGGACGTGTGGGGCGCGACCATCTGCTTCAACACGGTGGAGGCACAGAAGCGCAACCTGCCGAAGCCCGAGTCGTGGAAGGACCTGCTCAAGCCGGTCTACAAGGGCCAGATCGTGATGCCGCACCCGGCATCGAGCGGCACCGGGTTCCTCGACGTCACCGCCTGGCTGCAGATCTACGGCGAGGCGGAAGGCTGGAAATACATGGACGCGCTGCACGAGAACATCGCGCAGTACGTGCACTCCGGGTCCAAGCCGTGCCGCCAGGCCGGCACCGGCGAGTTCGTGATGGGCATTTCGTTCGAGTACCGCGGCAACGCCACCAAGGCTTCGGGCGCGCCGGTCGATCTGATCTTCCCGAAGGAAGGCGTGGGCTGGGACATGGAAGCCTCGGCGATCATGAAGGCGAGCAAGAAGCAGGACGCGGCGAAGAAGCTCCTCGACTGGTCGGTGACCAAGGAGGCGAACGAGCTCTACGCCAAGAACTACGCGATCGTGGCGATGCCGGGCGTGGCGCAGCCGCTGCCCAACCTGCCGAAGAACTACGAGTCGATGCTGGTGAAGAACGACTTCGGCTGGGCGGCGAAGAACCGCGACCGCATCCTCGCCGAGTGGGAAAAGCGCTATAACGCAAAAGCCGAACCGAAGTAGTGACGAACCGGCGCGCAGCGCCTCGGCCACCGCTCTAGCTGTCGAGGGGGTTTCCAAGCACTTCGGCAGCTTCGTCGCGCTGCGCGACGTCAGCCTGTCGGTCGGCCAGGGCGAGTTCGTCTGCCTGCTCGGCCCATCGGGCTGCGGCAAGACCACCTTGCTGCGCATCATCGCCGGCCTCGAAACGCAGAGCGCCGGCCGCATCGTGCAGAACGGCCGCGACATCTCGGCGCTGCCTCCCGCGAGCCGCGACTACGGCATCGTGTTCCAGTCGTACGCACTGTTCCCCAACCTCACCGTCACCGGCAACGTCGGCTACGGCCTGGTCAACCGGCGGATGTCGCGCGCCGACGTCCGGGCGCGCGTCACCGAGCTGCTCAAGCTGGTCGGCCTGCCCGGCAGCGAGCCGAAGTATCCGAGCCAGCTCTCCGGCGGCCAGCAGCAGCGCATCGCGCTCGCGCGAGCGCTCGCTACGTCTCCCGGCCTGCTCTTGCTGGACGAACCCCTGTCGGCCCTGGATGCGCTGGAGCGCGTAAGGCTGCGCGGCGAGATCCGCGGCCTGCAGAAGAAGGTCGGCGTCACCACCATCATGGTCACCCACGACCAGGAGGAAGCGCTTTCGATGGCCGACCGCGTGGTGGTGATGAACAAGGGCGAGCTCGAGCAGGTCGGCACGCCGCGCGAGATCTACGAGCAGCCGGCGAGCCCCTTCGTCGCCGATTTCGTCGGCCGCATCAACGTGCTCGACGCCGTCACGGTCGGCCCTGGCGAGTACCGCTCGGGCCGGCTCGCGCTCAAGGCCAATGGCGCGACCTATCAGACCGGCAGCCGGGTGCGGCTTTACCTGCGGCCCGAGGACCGCGTGGTCGAAGGCTCGCTCGACGGCGAAGCCAACCGCGTACGCGGGCAGATCGCCAAGGTCGAGTTCCTCGGCGGACACTGCCTGGCCGAGGTGCAGGTCCCGGAGCTCGAAGGCCAGCCGCTCTCGGTGTTCTTCTCGCTCAACCAGATCCGCGAGCTCGGCATCCGCGAGGGTGCGGCGCTCGAGCTCGCGCTGCGCCCCGACCGCATCCGGGTGTTTTCAAAATGAGTCTCTCATGAGCGCCGTGCTGCCGGCGCCGGCGGCGGCGCGATTCCGCGTTTCCGACTTCGTTGCCAGAGGGCTGCTGATTCTGGCCGGCATCGGCCTCGCGCTGTTCCTGGTTGCGCCGATGGCGTCGATCTTCGAGCGCGCGGTACAGGATAACCAGGGCAACTTCGTCGGCCTGCGCCACTTCGCGACCTACTTCGCCACCCCGGCGCTGGCGCGCTCGGTGTGGAACTCGGTATGGGTGTCGCTCGCCGTGGCGGCCGTCACGGTGCCGGTCGCGTTCCTGTTCGCCTATGCGCTGACCAGGAGCTGCATGCCTTACAAGGGCTTGCTGAGACTGATCGCGCTGATTCCGCTCCTCGCGCCGTCGCTGCTGCCCGCGATCGCGTTCATCCAGTGGTTCGGCAACCAGGGCATGGCGAAAGGGCTCATGCAAAGCCTCGGCATCGCCTCGGTGTATGGCGCGCCCGGCATCATCCTGTCGGAAGTCTTCAACTGCTTTCCGCACGCGCTCATGATCCTGATCGCGGCGCTCGCGCTCGCCGACGGCCGGCTCTACGAGGCGGCCGATGCGCTCGGCACGCGCCGCCTTCGGCGCTTCTTCACCATCACCCTGCCCGGCTGCAAGTACGGCCTGCTGTCGGCCTTCACCGTCGTCTTCACCTACACCATCAGCGACTTCGGCGCGCCCAAGGTGATCGGCGGCAACTTCAACGTGCTCGCCGTCGACGTGTTCAAGCAGGTCGTCGGGCAATTCAACTTTTCCATCGGCGCGGTGGTCGGCCTGCTGCTGCTCGTGCCCTCGGTGTTCGCCTTCGCCGTCGACTGGGTGGTGCGCCGCCGCCTGACCGCCAACCTCAGCGCGCGCTCGGTGCCGTACGCCCCCAAACCGCGCGGGGTGTTCGACCGGCTGATGCTGTCGTATTGCGCGCTGGTCTGTCTGCTGCTGCTCGCGGTGCTCGGCATGGCGGTCTATACCTCGCTCATCCAGCTCTGGCCATACAACCTGACCCTCACCCTCAAGCACTACCGCTACGCGCTGATCGACGGCGACTTCGCGCCGGCATTCTGGAACAGCCTCAAGCTCGGCGCCTGGACCGCGCTGATCGGGACAGTGTTCGTGTTCTCTACTGCGTACCTGCTGGAGAAGACGCGCGGCCTCGGGCCACTGCGGCCGCTACTGCGGCTGCTCGCGCTGCTGTCGATGGCGGTGCCCGGCCTGGTGCTCGGCCTGGGCTACATCATGTTCTTCAACCATCCGCAGAACCCGCTCAATTTCCTCTATCAGACGATGGCGATCCTCGCGATCTCCACCGTGGTGCACTACTACACCTCCGGGCACCTTACCGCGGTCACCGCGCTCAAGTCGCTCGATGACGAGTACGAAGCCGTCTCGGCGTCGCTCAAGGTGCCGTTCTACAAGACCTTCTGGCGCGTGACGGTGCCGGTGTGCCTGCCCGCGATCCTGGAGATCGCGCGCTACTACTTCGTGGTGTCGATCTCGACCCTGTCGTGCGTGGTGTTCCTGTACGCGCCGCACACCATCCTCGCCGCGGTCGCGATCATGAACATGGACGAGGCCGGCGACATCGGGCCGGCGGCGGCGCTCGGCACGCTCACGGTGCTCGCGTCCGCCATCGTCTGCTTCCTGTACGCTCTGATCGCGGGCATCCTGCTGTCGCGATCGCAGCGCTGGCGCTTCAACGTGGAGAAGCCATGAAAGAGCCGATCCTCCTCACCCCCGGACCCCTGACCACCTCGACCGCGACCAAGCTCGCAATGGTGCGCGACTGGGGCTCGCGCGACACCGGCTTCATCGCCATCAACCGCCGCGTGCGCGAAATGCTTCTGGAGATCGCCGGCGTACGGGAAAGCCATGTCTCGGTCCCGCTGCAGGGGAGCGGCACCTTCGCGGTGGAGGCCATGCTCGGCACGCTGGTGCCCAGGAACGGCCACGTGCTCATCCCGCAGAACGGCGCCTACTGCAAGCGCATCGCCAGGATCTGCTCGATCCTCGGGCGCCGCACCACGCTCATCGACTACGAAGAGCGCCAGCCGGTGAAGGCGGTGGACGTCGATGCCGCGCTCGCCAAGGATCCCTCCATTACGCACGTGGCCCTGGTGCATTGCGAGACCAGCACCGGTGTGCTGAACCCTTTGGCGGAGGTCGCGGCCGCAGTGGCGAGGCACCAGCGCAGCCTGCTGGTGGATGCGATGAGCTCGTTCGCGGCGCTGCCGGTCGAAGGCACGTTCGACGCGCTGGTCGCGGCGTCGGGAAAATGCCTCGAAGGCCCGCCCGGGATGGGTTTCGCCCTGATCAGAAAGAGTTCCCTTGAGCGTTGCGCGGGTAATTCTCCGTCCCTGGTGCTCGACCTGCACGACCAGTGGGTCAACATGGAAAAAACCGCGCAGTGGCGCTTCACGCCGCCGACCGTGGTGGTCGCCGCGCTGCATGCGGCGCTGGAGCAGTACCTCGCCGAAGGCGGCCAGCCGGCGCGCCTCGCACGCTACAGGCGCAATTGCGAGGTGCTGATCGAGGGCATGACCAAGCTCGGCTTCAAGCTGTTCCTCGACGCGCGCCACCAGGCGCCGGTGATCGTCACCTTCAACGCCCCCACCGATCCGCACTACGACTTCCAGAAGTTCTACGACCGCGTGCGCGAGAAAGGCTTCGTGCTCTACCCGGGCAAGCTCACCCAGGTCGACACGCTGCGCGTGGGTTGCATAGGCGCGATCGACGAGCACGCGATCCGCGCCGCGGTGCACGCGATCGCCGACACGCTCACCGAGCAGGGCATCCGTCAGGTCGGGCCGGCGGCTGCCGCCAGAGCAGCATCAATTTCGAAGTAGATACCCCGTCCAAGCAGGACGAGCGACAGCAGGACGACGCCCGGCGGGCCGGGCGGAGCCTGCTCGTGGCGAAATATCTGCAATTCGGTGATCAAGACCAAGGCGGCTGTCGCCATTGAGCGACCGGCACGTGATTTGCTCGCGTTATTCGTTGTGAAACATAGAAGCGGCAGAACGTGCCATGCGCGGGTCCCCGAAAAGGCATGGAGAAGGAAGGTCAGGCCATGAAGATCCCTACTGTGATCGCCGCTCTCCGCGGTGTTCTGCCCTCCCTGTTGCTGCTCGTACTGGTACTACCCGGCGCGCATGCGCAGCCCTCGACGCCCGCGGTGGAAGTCGTCTGGTCGGCGGCCACCGCCGATTTCGGCGGCAAGATGATGGATATCGACCGATTCGAGAACGTCTATTCGGTCGGCGACACGATCGTCAACGGCGGCACAGTCCTGACCCGCAAATTCAGCCCCGACGGGAGCCTGCTGTGGGAGCGCATCTTCAAGCCCGCCGAACAGGTCAAGGCAAACTGGGTGGCGGCCGACCCTAACGGAGGGGCGTACGTCGTCGGTTATAAGTGGACCACGTCCGACCAGGTCCCGATCGGCTATTTCGTGCTGCGCTACGACGCGGACGGCAACCTCGTCTGGTCCGACGTCAGCAACGGCTCCGCCGCGCAGGCGGTCCGTGCGGTCGGCGACCGCGCCGGCAACGCCTATGTGACCGGCGGCCTTTACGTCGCGGGTACCTTCACGATCGGCATCGTCAAGTATTCGCCCGCCGGACGGCAGTGGGTTTGCGCGGTGGTGAATCCGAACGGCACCGGGTTCCCCGGCACGCCCTTGCCGACGGGCCTTTACCTGTCCGATAACGGCAGCTGGATCGCCGCCTCGGGCACGAGCGGGTACCACTTCTACGTGCTGTCGTGCGACGAGTCCGGGTTCAAGCGCTGGCAGGACTTCCGCGACCCTTCCGTCGCCGCCGCCGCCGTGGCGGTCAACAACGGTGGCGAAGTGTATTTCGGCAACGGCCTGGCGGGCGGCAACGGCATGCAGCTCTGGAAGTATTCGGCCTCCGGCGTCGTGGAGTGGACGAAGGTCTTTTCCCCCGGCGATTACATCCACCGCCTCGCCCTCGATTCGCTCGGCAACGTGATCGCGACCGGCCCCGATTACGGCAGCTTCTACGCCAACTGGGTGACGATGAAAGTCGCCCCGGACGGCGTGCGGCTGTGGTCGAGGACCTTCGACGGGCTCGACGGCAACAACGAGATCCCCGCCTTCGTCGCGGTCGATCCATCCGACAGCGTCTACGTGACGGGCGTGGGCGGCCCCGAGGTCACGCTCCCCAACGGTAGCAGGTACATGCGCATGGTGACGCTGAAGTACACCGCCACGGGCGAGCCGGTGTGGACCATCAGCTCGGTCGAAGGGGCCCAGGGCAACGTCGTACGGGTGGGCCCAGACGGCAGCAGCCTGTACGTGCAGGGCTATGGCCAGATGTACACCGCGCGCTACCGCCAGACCGGCTTGGCGGACGTGCCGGCAGCGCCCGCGCCCACTGCGCCTGCCCCCGCGCCCGCCGCAGCTCTCGCGGCGCCGTCCAGCCTCGCTGCGACCGCGCAGTCTTCGAACCGGATCCGGCTGCAGTGGACCAACAACTCCTCCGCCCAGACCTTGATCGCGATCGAGCGCTGCGCCGCGCCGTGCAGCAACTTCGTCGAGATCGCGCGCGTCGGAGGCAGCACCACCACGTTCACCAACAACGGTCTGGCGTCACGCACGAGCTACTCCTACCGCGTGCGCGCCTACAAAGGCACCGCCTCGTCGCCGTATTCAGCGAGCGTGACGGCGCGGACGCGCTGACCTGGCGCTCGAGCGCGATCGAGCGCTGCGCCGCGCCGTGCAGCAACCGAAGACGCTGCGTTGACGGCTGAGACGCCGGTCGCTGGCGATGAGGTAAGCTGCTGGAGGGATGTTCGACGAACTTTTCAAGCAAGACGCAGCGCCTGTCCGTGCAGGGGAACCACACCGCGTCACCATCCTGGAATTTCGCGAAGATGAGCCCGTCACGCCGTCCGACGTCGCTGCAATAGTGGCGCTGGTGGCCGCGTCCGGCATCGCCGATACCGTCGCCGAGCAGAACATCCGCCTGCATGAATCTGGTCCTGCTCGACCTCGACAACACGCTGCTTAGCGGCGACACCGACGTCGAGTGGCTCGACTTCCTGGTCGAGCAGGGCGTCCTCCCGGCCTCCGAGCGCGAGGCCAACCACGAGATGGACCGCCGCTACGGCAGCGGCGAGGCGAGCACGCTCGAGTACGTGCGCTTCTATCTCGGCTACTACCGCCCCTTCGACATGGCAATCCTGCAGGCGTGGCGCAGCCGGTTTTTTGAAAAGCGAATCAAGCCGATCATGCTACCCGCGGCGCGCCGGCTGATCAGCGACCAGAAGAATGCCCTCGTGGCCATCATCACGGCGACCAACCGCTTCCTGGTCGAGCCGATCGCCGCGGACTTCGGCATCGGGCACCTGATGGCCACCGAGCCGCAGATCCGCGATGGCCGCTTTACCGGCGACATCGTCGGCGCGCCGTGCATGCGCGAGGGCAAGATCGAGCACCTCGAGCGCTGGCTCGCGGCGCGCGGGCAGGCGATGAAGGATTTCGCGCAAACCTGGTTCTACAGCGACTCGATCAACGACCTGCCCTTGCTCGAGCGCGTCACCCATCCGGTCGTGGTCGACGCCGGGCCCAAGCTGATCCAGATCGCCCGCGAGCGCGGCTGGCGCATGCTTTCTCTGCGGTGAGGGGCCTCCTCTCCCGGCTCGCCGGGCTGTTCCGGCGGCCGGCGCCCGGGCGCTTCTCGCTCAGCCGCAAAAGCAGCATGCACGGCTTCCTCAGCCTGGCGGCCGCGCCGCCGTGGCGCGAGTACCTGCTCTATCTGCCGCGCGGCATCGAGGCGATCAAGCGCCCGCCGCTGGTGGTGTGGATCCACGGCTGCCGCCAGGAGCCCGAAGCGTTCGCCGCCGGCGCGCGCATCGCGCGCATGGCGGATGCGTGCGGCTTCGTCGCGCTGCTGCCGCGCCAAAGCCGCATGGCGAACTCGGAGCGCTGCTGGAACTGGTTCGACCGGCGCACCGCCGCCGGCAACGGCGAGACCGCGATCGTCGCCGCCCAGACCGAGGAAGTGATCGAGAAGTTCGGCATCGACCCGGCGCGCGTTTACCTCGCCGGCCTGTCTTCGGGCGCCACCCTGGCCGCCACGCTTGCCATGCGCAAGCAAGGGTTGTTCGCCGCGGTCGCCATCCATTCCGGGCTGCCCCCCGGCGCGGCGTTCGATGCCCACGACGCCGGCCGTGCCATGGCGCAAGGCCCGCGCGACCAGCGCACCGATACGTTCGCCCTGGAGGCGCGCGCCGCGGCGGGCGCCAGTGCCCGCATGCCGGCGCTGATCATCCAGGGATCCGCGGATACGACCGTTGCGCCGGTCAACGCCGATTTCCTGGCGCGCCAGTTCGTGCTCTTCAATGGCGAAGGTTTGCTGCCGGGCGAGGCCCTGCCGCCGACCCTCACCCGCGCGGTCCATCCGCGCGCCCACGGCTACATCATGAGCGAGTACTACGCCGGGCGGCGCCTGGCTGCGCGCATGCTCACCATCCCCGGGCTCGGCCACGCGTGGAGCGGCGGCGATTCGTCGCTCGAGTTCTTCGACGGGCGCTATCCTGACGCGACCGAGCTGGCGTGGGAGTTCTTCGACTCGCGCCGGCGGCGCGCGTAGCGCTTATCCTTGGCCATGGAGCGAAAAGCCCTTGATCGGCTGGAGG
>Ga0207675_100006372_pt1 | contig 11189 bp, 10 predicted proteins | sample KBSSwiS42_FD_184305 | JGI IMG/M metagenome (GOLD analysis project Ga0207675, IMG submission 184305) | Switchgrass rhizosphere microbial communities from Kellogg Biological Station, Michigan, USA - KBS Switchgrass S4-2 (SPAdes) (version 2) | ecosystem: Host-associated > Plants > Roots >...
CCACTTCCGCATCGCCGGGAGGGGCGGGCTGGACCGGCGTGATCTCAGGGCGCTCTGAAGACCGCCCTCTACACGAATAGAGGCGCCAGCGGTCGTTCCGATCGCTGACGTAGAGCAGTTCTCCGCCTGGCGACCAGCCCGGTTGATAGATCGACTCGGTGTCGCCGCCCGCCACGCGGCGCGGGTTGGCAAGCGACCCGTCGGCGGCCACGTCCGCGAGCCACAGTTCGGTGCCGTCCCACGGCATGTTCGGATGGCGCCAGCAGATCCACGCGAGCTGTGAGCCGTCGGGGCTGAGCCGGGGCGAGGCGTAGAAGTCGTAGCCTTCGGCCAGTACGCGCCCGGCGCCGCTGCTGCCGTCGATCGCGACGGCCACCAGCGTGTTGACGCATTCGCGGCCTTCGACGGTGTGGTCCTCGCGCACGCAGATGAGGCGCGCGCGGGCGGCGTCGACGGCGGCATCGGCAAAGTGCCAGCGCCCCTCGGGGGTCATCGGGACCGGCGTCAGCGTGCCGCCCGGCGCCGGCCGATCGACGCGATAGAGCCGCTGATCGGCGAAGTTCGAGAAGAAGACGCTGCCGCGATGCACGACGTACGAGCCGCCGCCGTACTCGTGCACGCGCGTGCGGACGTTGAAGCCGGCGGGCGTCATCTCCTGCAGGACGCCGTCCACGGCGGAACGCACGACGACGTTGCGGCCGCCTTCGGCGGGGCGTGCTTCGAGCCAGTAGATGTCGTCGCCGTCCACGAACGGCGCCGCCAGCCGGAGCCCTTGCGAGGCCGCCACCTGCGCGGTGATCGGAGACGGCCAGGTGCCGAATGGTTTCACTTCGCTCATACCTTGACGCGCACGTGATAGTAGCCGCCGCTCTTGTCCACTTCCAGCCGGGCGCCGTAGACCGCCCCCAACCGTTCCGGCGTCAACGCGGCCTCGGGCGGTCCATCGAACGCGATGCGGCCGTTGGCGAGCAGCACGACGCGCCGCGTCTCGGGAATGACCTCTTCGATGTGGTGCGTGACGATCAGGATCGTGGTGCCGTCGCGCGCCAGCCGGCCGACGCTTTCCATGAACTGCTGGCGCGCCACGAAATCCAGGCCGGTCGTGGGCTCGTCGAGGAGCAGCACCTCGGGCCTGGTGACGAGCGCGCGGGCGATCAGCACCCGCCGCCGCTCGCCCGCCGACATGTGGTTCAGCGGCTTGGAAGCCAGATGCCGGGCATCGACGCGCGCCAGCGCGTCGAGCCCTTGCTGGCGCATCTCGGGCGTGACGTCGTGGTGAAAGAACACTCCGTGGCTGCCGAGCAGCCCGGACGTGGCCACGTCGAGGCCGGGCACCCGGCCTCCCGACATCTCGAGGCCGAATCGCTGATCGAGATCGCCGGTGACGACCGCGAACCGCGCGCGCAGCTCGGTGAGGTCCCACGACTGGCGTCCCAGGAGGAGCAGCGGCGGCGGGCCGTCGCCGTCGGCGGATCGCGGCCGATCGTCGAGCGTCAGCACCCGCATCAGCGAGGTCTTCCCCGCGCCGTTGGGACCGAGAATCGCGGTGTGCTCGCCCGGCTCGATGCGGAGCGACAGGTCGTGCAGCACCGGGATGCCGCCGCGCAGCACCGTGGCGTGAGTCAGTTCGAGGACAGGAGGCATCCGAAGTGTAGAAACCTAGAGCGTCAGAGCGTAGATGGCCGCGTCACGAGTCGCCGCCGGCGGCAGGTTGGGAAAATCGGTCGGCCGGCCGGCGCGAACCCCCTCGCGCACGAATCCTGCCTTCTCGAGCACATGGCAGGACGCGGCGTGGTCCACGTGGACACTGGCTTCGAGGCGTCGCAGACCCGCGGCACGAGCCGCCTCGACGCTCGCAAGCAGCGCTTCGGTTGCGTAGCCGCGCCCCCACGCGTCGCGAGCCAGGATGTAGCCCGCCTGTGCCTTCACGGCGTCGTCGTTGACGATGCCGGCACCGCCGAGCAGCGTCACGCCGTCGCGCGCGAACACCAGCATCGGCCCTGCATGGGGCCAGCGGGTCCACAGCGCATCGCAGAAACGAACGAAGGCGACGGTCACGTCGAGCGATCGACTCGTGGGCCACGCCATGTAGCGCGTGACCTCCGGGTCCGACGCGTAGCGCGTGAAGATGGCTTGCGCATCGCCTGCACGCGGGCGCCTCAACACGAGGCGCTCGGTCTCGATGATTTCCACTACGTCTCTATGAAGGTCGTGACGCGGCGGCGCGTGCGCTCGCGCAGCGAGCTCTCGCGCATCTCGTCGGCGAGCGCCTCCAGGTTGGGAATGCCGTAGAGCATCAACGACGGCGCGTTGTCGTCGGCCGAGCGCAGGTGCAGCAGACAGTAGCCGGCGATGCGCATGCCGAGCGGCTTGTGGACGTCGAAGTGCTCGATGGTGAACAGCTCGAGGTTGTCCTTGATCGTCGAGAGCAGCCCGCGTTCGACCTGCACGCGCTGCGTCGTGATCCTGAAGGTGATCGACCGGCTCTTGATCCACAGGACGAGGTAGGCGATCCCGATGGTGACCACCACCAGGATCCACTGCCACGCCGAGTAGACGACGGCGGGGTGGCCTGCCCAGACCTCGTGCTCCACCTCGGCCTGCCGCGCCGACTCGAACGCGGCCAGATCGGTGTTGCAGAAGCGGCACTTGAGCGCGGCGGCCTTGATGGTCTCGCCGCACACGGGGCACGGCCTGCTGTCAATGGCGGTATCGCTCACGGTCTGTCCTCGCTCACGGCCCTCGCTCGGGCTAGGAGGGCGAATGCTAGCACTTAGAATATCCCCAGCGCCTCGACTCGCGTCGCTTTGCTCACCGCGGCCTGCCGCTGGAGGACTCGTCATGGTTGTGGATCGCTACGTCAAAACAGTACTTACGATCATCGCGCTCGAGCTGTTCTGGATCGGCATCAAGGACACGGCCCCGACGGTCACCGCGCAGGCGGCGCTCACGCCGGTCGTCATCCGCGGCATTCAGCTGCCGCCGCGGAGCGAAGAGTACCTGCCGGTGGGTGTCGTGGGGCAGCCGCTGCGCGTCGATACCGTGCGCCCGGTCAAGATCGAAGCCGACCGCCCGATCAAGATCGAGGCGGACCGCGCGCTCAAGGTCGAGAACATCGGCTACACGCCGGCCAAGAATCCAGGCGAGTGAGCGTGCGCCAGCTGCTCTCGTGGCTGGGCGTCGACGACGCGCGCGACGCGCAGGAGTCCACGCCACTGCGCGAGCTGATCGAAACGCTCGATCGCCTCGAACCGGCGCGGGCGCGCCACCTGGCGCGCTTCGCCTACCTGCTCGGGCGGGTGGCGCACGCCGATCGGCAGGTGAGCCCGGACGAGACGCGGGCGATGGAGGCGCTGGTCGTGCGCGAGGGCGGACTGACGGCGGAGCAGGCCACCGTGGTCGTCGGCCTCGCCAAGACGAGCAATCTGCTCTTCGGCGGCACGGCCGACTATCAGGTGGCGCTCGAGTTCGGCGAGGCCGCCAGCTACGACGAGAAGCTGTCGCTCGGGCGCTGCCTGTTCGCGGTGGCGTCGAGCGACCAGCAGATTTCGCTGCCCGAGGAGGCGGAGATCCACCGGATCCTCAACCAGCTGCGCATCCTGCCCGCGGACCTGACGAAGCTGCGCGTCGAACACGGGCGCTACCTGCCGGGACGCGCTCCGCGTCCGTAGGGGCGGTTACGCGCAGGCCTTCGCGGTGGACTTCGGCCGCAGCCGCACGCTGCCCGGCGCGACGTCGTAGACCAGCAGCGGGCCGTTGCCGATGGCGCGGCGCATCACCCACACGTACTCACCCGAGGAGACGAAGGCGCCCTGCGGAAGCAAGGCGGCCGACGGCTCGGGAATCACCGGCGGATCGGGAACCACCGGGTGCTCGCCGTCCGGATCCTCGGGCGTGAGCTCGAGCCAGTGCAGCTCCCCCTTCGAGCCCAGTGAACGCGGCAGCCCGCCGTCGCCGCGCAGCCAGCCCGACACCGCCACGCGCAGCAGCCCCGCCGGATCGGGAATCGTCTTCGACGCTTCGTAGTAGTACTGGCGCCGCGTGCCGTCGCCGGCCACGTAGAGAAAGTCGATCGAGAGCCTGGCCTTGGCCAGGTTGGCCGCGGACACGCGCTGTTCCTTCTCGCGCTGCGCAAACACCTTGGCGATGTCGGCCTCCACCTGCGCCTTGTCGTTCACCGCCGTGAGCCGCCGCAGCGGCAGGACGAAGTTGGGTGGAGACCCGCCCGCGCAGGCGAGCCACGGCGGCTCCCCTGCCGACGCTCGCGACTGGGCCGCTACTCCCGCCGCCGCGGCGAGCAGCACGGCGGCCGTCAGACTCGCGGCCACGCGGACGTCAGCGCGGCTGGCGGACTTCAACTTCCACGAACTCCACGGTGGCCGTGCTGGTGTTGCGCATCTCGTGCGCGACGCCGGCGTCGAAGAAGGCCCAGTCGCCGACGTCGTTGAGCGCCCGCAGGCGCGCGCCCTGGGTGACGGCAGTTCCGTCGCTGGTCTTGACCAGGAACGCCGGGGCCTTGTGCGTGTGGGTGCCGCTCTGCCCTGGCGGCAGCGAGAAGCGATAGGCCCGGAACCAGCTGTTGGTCAGCTCCGGCGTGCCTTCGAAACCCACGTCCTTCGGGGTGGTGGCGTCGGTGCCCTTCGTCTGGTTGACCACTACGAGCGCGTGCACGATGCCCGTCCCGACGTTCGAGATGCGGTGGGTGGCCGGTGTCGTCGCGTAACTGGTCGTGCTCGTCACGCGAACCGCGGGGAGCGGTGCGGCTGGCGCCGCGGGTGCCGCCGGGGCCGCGCCGCCGGCGCGCGCGCCGCCGCGCCCTCCGCCCTGCGACCACTCCTTGCCGAGCTCCTGCGTGCGCATCGTGCTGGCACTCAGGTTGATGTAGGCGATCGGATCCTCGTGGGTGTGGAAGAGGGAGGTGTCGCCCGGCAGCACGATCAGCTCGAGGATCCGCGTCGTGCCCGACTTGAAGATCTGCCGGTGGCGCGGCTCCTCGTACACCGGGACGACCCGATCCTGTCCGGGTGGATCCGGCAGGCGCGGCGCTTCCTGCGCGCGCACGGCACCCGCCATCACGCCCAGCGTCACCACCGCCGCGGCGAGCACCGCTCGGCGCATTACCTCTTCTCGTCGGCGCGCGAGCCTGACAGCGTGTTGCGCATCGCGTAGTTCCCCTCATGGCACGCGTATTCGTAGAAGCCGTAATCGCTCTCGCGCTTGAGCGGGAACGACACCTTCCACGGCTGCGTCCACGTCTTCGGATCGTTGACGGTCACCTCGTACTGGAGCACGTCCTTGCTGACGGGCGTGAAGCGCTCGGTGATCACCGCCGCGTCGCTGTTGAGCAGCATGCTGCCGTTCCCCTGGGCGCCGGTCCTGCCATTGAGGTTCATGGTGCGCACCACCAGGGTGTTGCCCTCGAAGTGGCCGCGCGAGTAGCCCATGTAGCCCTTGAACATCGACGGCGGCATCGGGCGATCATCCAGCGGGATCACGCGCGTCTCGTGGATCATCTCGTTGCGGAACGCCACCAGGCCGGGCGCCTGCACGATCTCGTTGCCGTTGTTGTAGACGACCGGCATCATCGAGCCGATCGGACCGCGGGAGATGCAGCGATCGTAGGCGCTCAGCTCCGACGCGTTGTTCCAGCCGGTCTGCTTCGTGTAGGTGCCGCCGCTGCCCTTCTGATGGGCGAGCCCCTCGGGGGTCATGGCCGGCAGGCGTCCGTTGGCGGGCTCGACGATGAGCGACGACTGGCGCGACGGCTGCCCGCGCTCGAGCCAGTGCGGCGGCGGCGACGTCACGCCGCCCACGTCCCCGAGCGCCACCACCTCGGCCGGCGGCTTCTCGAGATCGAATTCCAGCACGTCGAGCTCGGCCTGCTTGCTCGCCTGATCCTGCCGCGCCTTGAACTCGGCGTCGGTCAGAAACAGGCGGTTGCCGAACTGCTGCGGCCGCTCGAAGGGAACGCCCACCATGTCGGTGCTCGGCCAGACGCCCTGCAGATCGGGGTCGCCCCAGGGCGTCTTGGAAGGCTGATAGGGAGACGGCGTGGGGGCCTGAGCCGACAACACCGAGGCCGCAGCGGCGCAGACCACGGCGACGAACACAATCCTGATAGTGCGGGTCATCAAAGAATTGTACGCCCTGCAGTCATGCGGGCCGCCTCGGCCAACCCCTACTTCAGGTGTGAATAAACGCGCCGTTCCACGCCTTGAAGCGTCTCGAGAGCCGAGGCGTCGTAGAACGGCAGCATCTGCATCATCACGACCACGCCCAGTTCTTCCTTGGGGTCGACCCAGAAGAACGTGTTGAAGATGCCGGCCCAGTTGCCGCTGCCGGGGCGGCGCATGGCCGGATCGGGCCGCTTCGGGTCGGCCAGCTGGAAGCCGAGCCCCCAGATGTCCTCGCCGGCGCCGAGGGGATACGGCTTGGAGAGCCCCGCCGCGGCCACCGGCTGCAGGCGCACGCGCACCCCGTTGGTGTGCGGCCTCAGCATCTCGGCCACGGTGGACGCCTTGAGGAGGCGCGCGCTCCCCAGCTGTCCGCCGTTGAGCAGCATCTGCAGGAACCGGCCGTAGTCGGGCGCCGTGGAAAACAGCCCGCCGTCGCCGCGCAGCGACACGGGAATCGTGTCGGGATTCTGCGTCTCGGTGATCTTGCCGGCGGCGTCCTTCTGGTGCGTCGTCACGACGCGCGCATACTCGGACTTCGGCACCTCGTAGAAGGTGTCCTTCATCCCGAGCGGCTTCGAGATGTGGCGATCGGTGAACGCGTCGATGCGTTCGCCCGACAGCTTCTCCACGACATCGCCGAGCACCTTCGTGCTGGCGCCGTAGGTCCACTTTTCGCCGGGCGCGTGGACCAGCGGCAGATCGGTCTCGCCGCCCTTGTTGATCTTGCGCTGCACGAGCGCGAGGCCGGGGTCCGACCAGCTGTACCCGATGCCGGAGGTGTGCGTCAGCAGCTGCCGGATGGTGATCGGCTTCGTGTTCGGTTTCGTCTCGTAGGTGCCCGCCTTCTCGTCGTAGCCGGTCAGCACCTGCATCGACTTGAAGGCCGGCAGGTAGGTCGACACGTCGTCGTCGAGCTTCAGCTTGCCCTGCTCGACCATCATCATCGTCGCCACCGAGGTCACCGCCTTGGTCATCGACGCGATGCGGAAAATGGAGCCGGCGGTGAGCGCGACGTTCTTCGCCGTGTTCTGTTGGCCGAAGGCGCCCGAATAGAGCACGCCCGTGCGGTTGACCACGACGGCCACCACGCCCGGGATCACGCCTTTCTCGACCTGGCCGCGCAGGAAGGTGTCGAGCGCCGTCGTGCCCGCGGCCGGGAGCGTGCGCGAGGCGGCATGCGGGAACGCGGGAGCGAGCAGCAGGGCGGCGGCGGCAACCGACACCACGAGCAGGCGCTTCATCTGAGCACTCCTCATGCCAGAGAGTTAGGGCACGTGATTCTATCTCGCCCATTTGGGTACCTTGACGCAAATTTGATCGGGGATAAGAATCGCCGCGGCCCGCGCCGCGGGCCGCACCTACCCAGGAGGTCTCATGAGCATCGGGCGTACGTCCCACGACGGACGGTGGCGCACAGCAAGCATCATCTTCGCGGCGGCACTGGCCGCAACGGTCTGCATCGACATCACCCCTGCCCTGGCGCAGGGTCAGACAGGCACCATCGCCGGGGTCGTGCGCGACTCGTCGGGCGCGGTGCTGCCGGGCGTCACGGTTGAAGCCTCGAGCCCGGCACTCATCGAGAAGACACGCAGCGCGGTCACCGACGGCCAGGGCGCCTACAAGATCATCGACCTCCGGCCCGGCACCTACGCGGTGAGCTTCTCCCTGGCCGGCTTCTCCAACGTCCGCCGCGAGGACATCGTCCTCACCGCGTCGTTCACCGCCAACGTCAACGCCGACCTGAAGGTGGGTGCGCTCGAGGAAACGGTGACGGTCACCGGCGCCTCGCCGATTGTGGACACGCAGAACGTCGCCAAGATTTCGACGGCCTCCCGCGAGGTCATGGACGTGCTGCCGACCGACCGCAACTTCGTGAGCTTTGCCGCGCTCACGCCATCGGTGCTCGTCACCGGCGTGCGCCAGAACGTCGGCGGCTCCATCCCCGAGACCGGCATGAACCTGGTCGTGCACGGCAGCCGCGCCGGCGACAGCCTGATCATGGTGGACGGCATGCCGATCATCAACGGCAGCGGCTCGGGCGGCCTGCAGTACGGCAACTACTTGAACAACGCGCTGGCACAGGAGATCACCTTCCAGACCGACTCGCACAACGCCGAGTTCGAGCGCGCCAGCGTCTACTCGAACTTCATCCCGAAGGAAGGGTCGAACACCTACCGCGGTTCCTTCGCCGCCCGCTATGCGGGTGAAGGCTGGCAGTCGGCCAACCTCGACAACGAGCAGAAGTCGAAGGGGCTGCTGAGCGGCAGCCGTATCAACCGGATCTGGGACATCAACCCCGCGCTCGGCGGCCCGCTCCTCAAGGATCGCGTCTGGATCTACGGGTCATTCCGTCACTGGGGGACCTACAACAGCGTGGCCGGCTCGTTCAAGGACAAGGACTTCACGGAGTTCTTCTATCAGCCGTCCACCGAGCAGAACCTGTTCCCGGTTTGGCACCAGAGCGGCGCGGCGCGGCTCACGACGCAGGTGACGCAGAAGAACAAGGTGAACCTGTACTACGACTGGCAGTACACCTTCTTCGGCAACTGCTTCGTGCCGACGTATCTCACCGCCATCAGCGCCTGCCCCGAGTACAAGAACATCCCGCAGTACATCGTCCAGGCGAGCTGGAGCTCCCCCGTCACCAACAAGCTGCTCCTCGAAGCGGGCGCCACGGTGACGCCGCAGGACTTCCACGGCTACCGCCGCGCCGGCGTGCCGCTCACCCAGTTCGCGGTCAGCGACGCGCTCGCGCCCGCCGGCTACCCGACTACCTGGGGCTCGTCGACGACCTACGGCGCCAACCGCAGCACGCAGTCCAACTATCGCGCGGGGGCCTCGTACGTGACCGGCAGCCATGCCGTCAAGGCAGGCTTCACCCTGATGCACTCGTGGCGCTACGCCACGCAGGAGCCGAACAACTCAGTGTCGCTGACGCTGCGCGGCGGGGTGCCGTTCTCGCTCACCGAGTACGCCACGCCGATCCAGTTCCACGAGACGATGAACTACAACGCCGGCATCTACGCGCAGGATCAGTGGCGCGTGAGCCGGCTGACGATGAACTACGGCGTGCGTCTCGACATGCTCAAGTCCAGCGTGGACGAGCAGCACATCGGGGCCGGGCCGTTCACGCCGGCGCGCGATTTCGGCAAGATCGAGAACGTCCCGAACTGGAAGGACATCGATCCCCGCTTCGGCGCGGCGTATGACCTGTTCGGCAACGGCAAGACCGCGATCAAGGGGAGCATCGGCCGTTACGTCGTGGCGGCGTCGTACGACATCGCGCGGCCCGTCAACCCCGTGCAGTCGACCGTGAACACGGTCACGCGTACCTGGGCTCCTCCGGCGGGCGTGGCGTACGTCGGTACCTTCAATCCGTTCGACGACTGCGACCTCTTCAACCCGGCGGCCAACACCAAACGTCCGGGCGCGGTGTCGTGCGGCGCGATCAGCAACCCGCTGTTCGGCCAGGTGGCCACCCGGACCACCAACTACGACCCGGAGATCGTCGAGGGGTGGCACGTGCGGCCGAACAACTGGGAGACGCAGTTCAGCATTCAGCACGAGCTGCTGCCGCGCGTTTCTGTATACGCCGGCTACAGCCGGCGGTGGTACGGCAACCTGCAGGCGACGCGCAATCTCAACGTGACCAACGCCGACTTCACGCAGTACTGCATCCCCGTCCCCAGCGACAGCCGGCTCGACAACGGCGGCACGCAGCAGTGCGGCTACTACGACGTCAACCGCGTGATCGCGCCGAACAACCTGATCTTCAACTCGAGCAAGGTGGGCGGGATCAACGACGTGTACGACGGCTTCGACTTCGACGTGAACGCACGCCTGCCGCGCCGGGTCATTCTCTCCGGCGGCGTCAGCGTCGGCCGCGAACGCGTCGACATCTGCAACTTGAAGGACGACCTCAGCCTGACGCAGACGGGCAACGGGCGCACGCAGGATCCGCGCACCGACGCGTTCTGCAACGTCACGCCGCCGTGGGCGACGCTGATCAAGGGGCAGGCGTCGTATCCGCTGCCATGGGACGTGGCCGTGTCGGCGACGTTCCAGAGCCTGCTCGGTCCGGAGCTGCGCGCGCAGTATCCGCTGACCAACGCCATCGCGCTGCCGTCGCTGGGGCGCAACTTCACCAACGTGGCGCCGACGGTGGACTTGCAGCCGGCCGGCACCATGTATGGCGACCGCGTGTACCAGACCGATCTGCGGTTCAGCAAGCAGATCCGCTACGGCACCACGACGATCCGTCCGACGGTGTCGATCTACAACCTGTTCAACGCCAACCCGGTGCAGACCTACGTGAACACGTATGGCGCGACCTGGTTGAATCCGACGGTCATCCTGCAGGCCCGCTTCGTCGACATCGGGGTCCAGGTAGACTTCTAACATCCGAACGGGCACCGACCGTGTAAACACGGTCGGTGCCCTTGATAGATTAGAAGTCTGTCTATCTTTCTGGGCGCGCTTCGCGCGCCATTTGCGATGCTGTCCAAGGCGGTTGCGGCTGGCTTGCTCGTTGCTCTTGGTCTGGCGGCGTGCCGCAATGCCCCGACGGACGGCCGGTCTGAAGACCGGCAGCCACGAACCCCGGCGAATCCCACCTACAACGAACACGTCGCGCCGATCCTGTTTGCGCGCTGCGCGACCTGCCACCGACCGATCGACCCGAGCCTTCGGGAGGTTATCATTAACGGCGCGTCGGCACCGGCCCAATATTCGTCTTTGAAGGCAGTTGCGTTCGGCTCCCTTAACGAACGTTCGACGCCGGTGCGTCTAAACGGAAAGGCATATCGCGGCAAACTCGAAGTATTTGTAAATTCACGCGGCAGCCTGACAGTGGTAAACGTTGTCCCGCTCGAGGATTACCTGCTCGGAGTTGTTCCCAGCGAACTCGGTCTGCCGCAACTCGAGGCGCAAAAGGCGCAGGCGGTGGCGGCACGCACCTATGCCGTTGCCAATATCGGCGGCTATGGCGACAAAGGTTTTGATATGGTGCCGACG
>Ga0207675_100006373_pt1 | contig 11188 bp, 8 predicted proteins | sample KBSSwiS42_FD_184305 | JGI IMG/M metagenome (GOLD analysis project Ga0207675, IMG submission 184305) | Switchgrass rhizosphere microbial communities from Kellogg Biological Station, Michigan, USA - KBS Switchgrass S4-2 (SPAdes) (version 2) | ecosystem: Host-associated > Plants > Roots >...
GTGTCGAAGCGCTTCGCCGCCGCCGTCATCCGGGTAAGCGCCTGCGCCACGGTCATCGGCGGCGTCGAATCCCCCTTCTTCGCCTTGTGAAAGCGCACTGGATTGATCCGTGCGACCACGTAATTCCTCAGGTAGGGAGATTTCAGGCCCTGCGCCTGCAGTTTCGCGACGATGCGCTTTACCTCCGCGTCGATCTCGCCCAACCGCGCAGCCCAAGCATCCCGATCGCGCAGACTCGTCGCAAGCGGCCGGTCGCCAAACCGATCGACCTTCTTGAGAAACGGGCTGTACGCACCACCGCCGAAGCGCGGATTGCGCTCGTAGACGATCCCAAGCGTGAGCAGCTCCGGCGCCTCGAACTCGGCCGCGTACTTCGATTCGCGCTGCGCGCCGTCCGCCTTGGCGAGGCTGCGCGCCATGCGGATGACCTCGAGGCTCTTGTCCTTCAGGTTGTGCGCCTTCTCGGTGTTGAGCGCGAGGATGCGATACGCGAGCGACTCGTCGGGCGATACGAGCGCGGTGATCTGCCGCAGGCCGAGGACCTTCGCGGCGGCTAGGCGGTGGCGACCGTTCGGCGTCCACAGGCCGCCGTCGGCGCCACGCACCACGATCAGCGGGTCGAGGAAGGCCCCGGCTTCGTCGATCTTTGCAGCGAGGCGCTTGGTGTGCGTCGGCGACAGGTCACGCTGGAACGGTGTCGGCTGCACTGCCGTCAGCGGCAGCGACGCGACGACGAGCGGCCGGCCGCCGAGCGGATCGCGATACGCACCGAGCGCGGCGCCACCGGCGGCGTTGATCTGCGCGGCGAGCGAGGCGACCTCCGGCTCATCGAGCGGCAGCGCGACCTCGGTGGCGGCAAGCCCGCGTCGCTCACGCGCCGGAGCGAGCCTACCGCGCGACCGTCGCGCCGTACTCTTCGCGGGGCGGGAACTCGATTTGCGCCGGGCGGGCATTCCCGCAGTGTGCGCGATCCCGGGCGGCCTCGCCAAGCGTCAAAACAGATGTGCTCAGTTGCGCAGGCTCCAGCCGATGAAGTCCTGGAGCGCGGCGTAGCGCCAATCGTTGTTGTAGCGCATGTAGTACCAGTACGGATCGTCGCTCAACAGCCGCACGAAGTCCTGGTCGTCCCAGTCGTCACGGTTCCAATCGTCGCGCACCTGCCAGCGCCAGTCCTCACGATAGCGATTGCGATACCGGTCGCGGAACCAGCGGATGCGATCCCAGTCGTGCCGGTCCCAATCGTGCCTGGCGAAGTTGCTGCCGCGGTCCGTGCACCACGCGACGAACTCGCGGCGATCATGCCCGCGCAGGCCGATCCGGTTCGCCCGGTGGTTGCAGTCAGAGACGATCGAACCGTAGGTGTACCGGGGTTCGTACCGGCGATGCTTGTCCGAGTCCGCAACAGCGGGCGCGGCAGCCAGCATCGCAAATAATGCAATCGAGGCGAGTTTTCGCACGGCTACACCTCCGGGTACGGTCGCGCCATCTCAGCGCGCTTGCTCGTGTCCGGGGTGAAAAACGCCCGCCGCGGGCAGCGGTTGACAGACGGCTTTCAGCCGCGCCGGTTGACGAGAAAGCAGTGGTGGATACGCGGGTTCCGCGCGAAATCCGGCGGGATGGTCTCGCGCGTTATGTCCCGTATCTCGAGCTCGGGAAGCGCGGCGGCGTCGAACCGGAAGCGCTGGAAATTGTTCGAGAACACGATTGTGCCATCCGGCTCGAGCAGCCGGGCCACGAGCTGGAGCAGCTCCACGTGATCGCGCTGCACGTCGAAGTCGCGGCTCATGCGCTTGGAGCGCGAGTGCGTCGGCGGGTCGAGAAAGATCAACCCGTACGGCCGGCGCTGCTCCTGCAGGTCCTCGCGCAACCACTCCAGGCAGTCGGCCTGCACGAACCCATGCGCCGCACCGGCGAGACCGTTCAACGCAAGGTTGCGCTTGCCCCAGTCGAGATAGGTGCGCGACATGTCCACCGTGGTGCTGGCCACCGCGCCGCCGCCGGCCACATGCACCGTTGCCGTACCGGTGTAGGCGAACAGATTCAGAAAACGCCTGCCGGCGGCGAGCGCGCCGAGGCGCTGACGCGTCAGCCGGTGATCGAGAAATAGACCGGTGTCGAGATAGTCTTCGAAATTCACGAGAAAGCGATGACGACCCTCGCGTACCTCGTGAAATACGCCTTCCCCTTCCGCACGCTCGTACTGCGCGCCCGCTCGTTGGCGCCGCCTCGTCTTCAGATGTATGCGCTCCGTTGGCAGCGCGAGCACGTCCGGAAGCGCCGACAGCACCTCGTCGCGCCGCGCACGCGCGGCCTCCACGGCAATCGTCGCCGGCGCCGCGTATTCCTGCACGCAGGCGTGGCGCTCGGCGTTGCCATAGAGATCGATCGCAAACGCGTATTCGGGCATGTCCGCGTCGTAGATGCGAAAGCAGCTCACGTCTTCGCGTCGCGCCCAGGCCGAGAGTCGCTTGAGGTTCTTCTGCAGACGGTTGGCGAACATCGCAGCGCCAGGCCGAGCGCGTGCTGCCGCCAGGCGTGCTTGACGCAGCGTCGCGGGGTCCGGCACGGCCGCGTCGGCGTCGAGCGTGAATCGCAGCAGCCGGCCTTCGATCGGCCCGTTGAAGAACACGTGGGTACGGCTCGCCCGCAGGCCCAGCGCGCGCCCGAGACGCGGGTTGCCGGTGAACACACCCGCCTCCCAGCCCGGATGACACCGCAGCAGGGCCCGGCCGAGCTCCGCATACACCGGCTCGAGCTCGCCCTCCTCGCCGAGACGCGCGCCGTAGGGCGGGTTGACGAGTACGAGCCCGGTCGCCGCGACGGAGGCGGACAACCCTGCGACCTCGCGCCGCTCGAAAAGGAGGACCTCGGCGAGACCGGCGCGGTTTGCGTTCGCGAGCGCGGCGCGAATCGCTGTCTGGTTACGGTCGAATCCGCGCAGCCGGCCCGGTTGCAGCGCGTCCATCGTTCGCGCGGCCAGCGCCTCGGTACGCAGGCGCGCCCAGACCTCGGGATCATGTTGTCTCCAGCGCTCGAATCCGAAGCGGCGTCGCAGCAACCCGGGGGCGATGTTCGCGGCGATCAGCGCTGCCTCGATCACAATCGTCCCGGAACCGCACATCGGATCAATGAAGGCGCCGCCGCCGGCGGCGATCTCGGGCCAGCCGCAACGCAACAGCAGCGCGGCGGCGAGATTTTCCTTGAGCGGTGCTTCGAGGGCCGACTGGCGGTAGCCACGCTGGTGCAGGGGCCGGCCGGCGAGGTCGATCCCGATTGCAGCGCGGTCGCGACCGAATCGCACGCTCACGCGCAGATCGGGATCATCGAAATCCACCGACGGTCGCGCGCCGTCACGCTCGCGGAAGCGATCGACGATCGCATCCTTGGCCTTCTGCGCGGCAAAGGTCGAGCGTCGCACCCAGGCAGGAGCGTCTCCAACGATGTCGATGGCGATGCGGCCCTCTGCGTCGACGTGCTCCTCCCACGGGAGCGCGCGGATGAGACCGTAGAACTGCTCGGCATCCGCCGCTGGCCCCGACGCGAGCGAGAGCACGATGCGGCTCGCGGTCCGCGAATGCAGACAGGCTCGCAGGCCGTGCTCGAGCGAGCCCTCGAAACCGACTCCCGCGGGATGCGTGCGCGTCACTTCCACACCGAGCGTTCGCAGCTCTCCGGCAAGGAGCTCCGGGACATGACGCGGGCAGGCCGCGAAGAACTCGCAGCGCGGTGCCGCGGCCTCGGCGCTCACGCGTTCGGTCCGCGGACAGGCAGGGGCATACAGGCGCGTGCGTCGACGCGACGGAGCCAGCGGGTCACGATGCGGTAGGTGTCGACATCGAATCCCGGCTCGCCTCGAGCGCTGGTGAGCGACTGCAATTCCTCCTCGGAGGTTGCGCTGCCGACGTGTCGCCAGCGATCGATCACGTGCAGCACGCTGCCCGACGACCCGGCCGCGGGTTCGCGGAACGCAACCGCGCCGGGGAACGGCCATGAACGCAGTCGCAGGGGCGCGAGCGCGAGCCGGAGCCGCGCATCGTGCAGCGCGCGGGGCTCGATGCCGAGACACGCACCGCGGCATCGGCCGTTCTGGCGCGCGAAGCACGAGCCATCTCCGGACTCCAGCCCGAGCAACTTCAGGCACAGATCCGCCGCGCGCGCGCGACCCTCGAGCGCGCGACGCGCCGCCGGCTCGGATCCGAACGGTCCGTACGCCTCATCCCCGTTATCCATCCCGGTCGCCTCCACCGATTCGATTGCGACCGTCGCGCCGGCACTCGTGTCGCGCAGCCGGATCACGCATGCGTCGCGGGTCACACGCAGGCGACGATGTTCGAGCGGCGCGAGTTCCCTGATCAGCCGCGACTCGAGCAGCAGCGCGCCCAACTCGCCACCCGTCTCGAACCATTCGACGTCGCGCAGCTCGCGAATGATGCGTGTCTCGCGATCCCCGGCCGAGAAATGCGCGAGCACGCGGCTGCGCAGGTTGCGTCCCATGCCAACGTAGATCGGCACGCCGGCGTCGCCGCGGAAGACGTAGACGCCGGGAGCCTCCGGCAGATCGTCGGCGAGGTCCGCGGGCAGACCCGGTGGCAGGTGCGGCCCGCGAATCTGGAACGCGACCGCCTCGTCGAGCTGCGCCCGACCGGCACGCGTTTCGAAGATGTTGAGCAGCGTGGGCAGCACGCGCGCGTCACCCAGCGCGCGATGCCGAGCGTCGCAGATGATCCCGAGACGCGCGATCAGCGCATCGAGGCCGTGACCATGGTCCTCCGGAAAGAGCGCGCGCGATAATCGCACGGTGCAGAGCCGGGGCGCGCTGAAGCGCATGCCGATGCGGCGGAACTCGCTGCGCAGGAATCCGTAGTCGAACCCGGCGTTGTGCGCGACGAACAGACAGCCAGTCAGACGTCTGAGGATCGCTTCGCCAAGTTCCTCGAAGCGAGGCGCCTCCGCAACCATCCCGGTGTCGATACCCGTGATGGTCGTGATCCCGCGCGGGATGTGACAGCCGGGATTGACGAGACTGCTCCACTCCTCCACCACGACGCCGCCATCGAGGAGCACGATGCCCACCTCGATCACACGATGGGATGCTGCGGCCCCGCCGGTGGTTTCGAGGTCGACGCACGCCACCCGTCCGCGCAGTCCAGCGAGCCCCACGACGTCACGCAGGGCGGTGACCGTCCAGTGTCAGGATCGGCGCGTACAGGTCCGGCCGGCGGTCGCGGAACACACCCCAGGCGTGGCGCTGCGCGCGCACCTGTTCCAGGTCGATGGTTGCGGTGATGACCGCCTCGCTGCTCCGATCGGCCTCAGTCAGTTTCTCGCCGGTCGATCCGGCGATGAAGGACGAGCCGTAGAACGTCATCTCGTATTTCTGACCCCGCTCGACGCCGATCCGATTCGACGCAATCAGCGGCATGACGTTGGCCGCCGCGTGACCCTGCATGCACCGCTGCCAGTGATCGCGCGAATCGATGCTCGCATCGTGCGGCTCGGAGCCGATCGCGGTCGGATAGAGCAGCACCTCCGCACCGAGTAGCGCCATGCAGCGCGCGCTCTCCGGGAACCACTGGTCCCAGCACACGCCGACACCGAGCGAGCCATAGCGGGTTGGCCAGACGCGAAAACCGGTATCACCGGGCGAGAAGTAGTACTTCTCGTGATAGCCCGGACCTTCGGGGATGTGCGACTTGCGATAGACGCCCAGCATCTCGCCATCGGCGTCGATCATCACCAGCGAGTTGTAGTACGCATTGTTCGAGCGCTCGAAGATTGATAGCGGCAGGACCACCGAAAACTCGCGGGCCAGGTCCCGGAAGCGGCTCACGACGGGGCTGTCGGCGATCGGCCGCGCCATCTCGAAGTGGCTGGCAAGGTGGTCCTTGCAGAAATACGGGGTCTCAAACAGCTCTTGTAAAAGAATGACTTGCGCGCCTTTCTTAACGGCCTGGCGCAACACTCGCTCGGCCGAGGCGATGTTGGTCGCCGCGTCCTCGGTGCAGGCGAACTGGGTGGCGGCAAAGGTGACGGCCATGGCTCCCTCCGGGCACTGGTCGGCGACGAATCGGGCCCGCGAGTCTAACGCAGGCCTGACGGGCCGGCTGACGCCTGCGGGGGTCGACGCCACCGGTGGCGGCACTTGCCGAATTGCGCTCACAATGACCGCTCAGGTCAAAGGAGGACTGTCATGGCCGCTTCATTGCTCGATAGTCTGACCGGACTCATCACGCCCGACCTGGCTAGTAAGGCCGCATCGATGTTTGGCGAATCGGATTCCTCGGTCCGCAAGGGGATGACGGGTGCGCTGCCAGTCGTACTCAGCGGACTCGCAAGCCGCGCGGGCGATTCAGGCTTCGCGGGTTCGTTGTTCGATCTCGTCCGATCGCCCGCCAACGATGACAACGTTCTGAACGACCTCGGCGGCTTGCTCGGCGGCGGAACGTCTTCGCCGATGATGGGTCTTGGTGGGAAGCTGCTCAGCATGCTGTTCGGCGGAAACATCGGCAATGTGGCCAGCGCGCTGGCCGGCTACGCCGGTGTGAAGAGCTCGACCGGTGCGTCGCTGCTCAATCTCGCGGCACCGCTGGTGCTGGCCGTGCTGGGTAGAAAGACTCGCAGCGAAGGACTGAACGCATCCTCGCTCGCGAGCCTGTTGCTGGGCCAGAAGGATTCCTTCGCCGCGGCATTGCCAGGACCGCTCGCAAACATTGGCACCATGGGCGCGCCGACCCGCGAACGCGAGGCGTACGCCGCGCCACCGCCAGTGGCGGAGCGCCGCTCGTCGATCTGGCGCTGGCTCGTGCCGCTGCTGATCGCGCTCGGGCTACTGTGGCTCCTGTCCTCGCTCTTCGGGCGCAAGGAGCGACCCGTGGAGGAGGCGACGCCGCCGGCGGCCATGGAACCCGCACCTCTACCGGCTCCGGAACCCGAGACCGTCGCTCCGGCGGCGGCCTCGCCGACCGCGACCGTGTATTTCGACGTCGATCAATCGGGACTTCCTGCAGGCAGCGATACCGCGCTCTCGTCGGTCATCGCGTATCTGAAGGCGAATCCGGCCTCGACGGCGGTGATCTCCGGGTACCACGATCCTACCGGTGACCAGGCGGCCAACGAGGAGCTCGCCAAGAATCGTGCCGGCTCGGTACGTGACGCGCTCGTCGCCGGAGGGATCGAGGAGGCGCGCATCACCATGGAAAAGCCCGTCGTGACCACGGGCGGCGGGTCGCTCGAGGACGCGCGACGGGTCGAAGTCACCGTCCGCTGACCTGAATCGGCTCGGAGCCAGATGAGCCGCCGGACATCTGGCTCCGAGGCGAAACTCACGTCGAGAGGTCGATCCAGGTCGTCTTGAGCTCGGTGTACTTGTCGAAGGCATGCAACGACTTGTCGCGGCCCATGCCCGACTGCTTGAACCCGCCGAACGGCACCGTGATGTCGTCCGCGTCGTAGCAGTTGACGTAAACGACACCTGCGCGCAGCGCGCGCGCGACACGGTGCGCACGGCTGATATCGCGTGTCCACACCACGGCCGCGAGTCCGTAGATCCCGGAGTTTCCGACCGCGACTGCTTCCTCCGCATCTTTGACGCCGATCGTGGCGAGCACCGGACCAAAGATCTCCTCGCGCGCAATCTTCATGTCGGGCCGCACCTGGTCGAACACGGTGGGCTCAACGTAATACCCGCCGGACTCCGCGCGCGTGCGCTTTGCGCCGGCGCGCAGACGCGCGCCCTCCTCCCGTCCGGAGTCGATGTAACCGAGCACGGTCGAGAGCTGCGTCTGATCGACGATCGCGCCCAGGCGCGTCGCCGGATCGAGCGGGTCGCCCGGAACGAGGCGTCGCCCGGCCAACGCGACTTTCTCGACCACCGCCTCGCGAACCGGCTCCTCGACGATCAGTCGCGATCCTGCCGAGCACATTTCGCCCTGGTTGAAGAAGATCGCCGACGCCGCGGCTTCAGCTGCTCGATCGAGGTCGGGACAATCCGCGAGGATGATGTTCGGCGACTTCCCGCCGCACTCGAGCCACACGCGCTTCATGTTCGACTGTGCCGAGTACTCGAGCATCAGCTTGCCGGTACGGGTCGAACCGGTGAACCCGATGCAGTCGACGTCCATGTGCCGCGCGAGCGCCTGGCCAGTGACCTGACCGAACCCGGGCAGCACGCTGAAGACACCCTCCGGGATTCCGGCCTCCGCGGCGAGTGCTCCGATCCGGATCGCCGACAGCGGAGATTTCTCAGACGGCTTCAGGATGAGCGAGTTTCCGGCGGCGAGCGCCGGTCCGATCTTCCAGGCCGCCATGATGAGCGGGAAATTCCACGGCACGATCGCCGCGACCACGCCGACGGGCTCGCGGGTGATCATCGCAAGCGCATCCGGGCTCGTTGGCGCGATCTCGTCGTAGATCTTGTCGACGGCTTCCGCGTACCAGGCGATGCAGCGCGCCGTGGCCGGGATGTCGACCGCGAGACTGTCGGAGATCGGCTTGCCCATGTCGAGTGTCTCGAGCAGCGCGAGCTCGTCGCGGTTCAGAAGCAGCAACTCCGCGAACTTGAGCAGCACCTTCTTGCGTGACGCAGGCGGCTGCCGTGCCCAGCGGCCATCCTCGAACGCGCGCCGCGCCGCCGCGACCGCGCGATCGACGTCGACCGCGTCGGTCGAGGCTACTTGCGCGATCAGCCGGCCGTCGATCGGGCTCAGGCATTCAAAAGTCGCACCCGATGCCGCGGGCGCATAGCGGCCCTCGATCCACGCCTCCCCTTGGATCGCGAGGTTGCGGGCGCGGGTTCGCCAGTCGGTGGCGGTGGCTGATGTCGTCATCGTTCACATCCTCGGACTGCCTCGCGTGCCTCAGCGGCGCGCGAGAAAGAGGGCGACATCCCGTACATGGTACGCACGGCGCGCAGATGCGCGCCGACATCGATCCCTGTTGCCATCGGTGTTGAGAATCCTCGACACGCCGAACACTGGAGCCCGCGCAGTGTCGATGCCGTTTGTCGGGCGTGTCAATTTTTCCTATCATCCGCAGCCCATCAAGGAAGAACACCATGCCGCTTCATGCCCGCCTCGATCGGTCCCAGCTCGAAGCCTTCTGGATGCCATTCACCGCCAATCGCCAGTTCAAGGCGAGCCCACGCCTGCTCGCGCGCGCGGCCGGTATGCATTACTGGACTGCGGACGATCGGCAGATCCTCGACGGCTGCGCCGGTCTCTGGTGCGTCAACGCGGGTCACGGCCGGCAGGAGATTACCGATGCGGTCAGCCGGCAGATCGCGACCATGGATTACGCGCCGCCCTTCCAGATGGGTCACCCGGCGGCGTTCGAACTGGCGAACGAGATCGTGGGCTGGATGCCGACGGGAATCGATCATGTCTTTTTCACGAACTCCGGATCGGAGGCGGTCGACACCGCGCTCAAGATCGCGCTCGCGTGGCACCGCGTGCGAGGTCAGGGGACGCGCACACGGCTGATCGGCCGCGAGCGCGGGTATCACGGCGTGGGCTTCGGCGGAATCTCCGTCGGTGGCATGGTCAACAACCGGAAATTCTTCGCGAGCCTGCTCCCGGGCGTCGATCATCTCCCCCACACCCACGACCTCGCGCGCAACGCCTGGTCACGCGGTCAGCCCGATCATGGCGCGTCGCTGGCCGATGACCTCGAGCACCTCGTAGCGCTGCATGATGCGAGCACGATCGCCGCGGTGATCGTCGAGCCGGTCGCTGGCTCGACGGGTGTGCTGCTGCCGCCCCGCGGGTACCTCGAGCGGCTGCGCGAGATATGCACGCGTCACGGCATCCTGCTCATCTTTGACGAGGTAATCACCGGCTTCGGGCGTCTCGGTACTCCGTTCGCCGCCCAATGCTTCAACGTCGTCCCGGACATGATCACCATGGCGAAGGGGATGACAAACGGCGCGGTGCCTGCCGGCGCTGTCGCCGTGCGCGGCGACATCTACGAAGCGTTCATGACCGGCCCCGACAACGCGATCGAGCTCTTTCACGGATACACCTACTCGGCACACCCGGTCGCCTGCGCTGCGGGGATCGCCACACAGCAGATCTACCGGCGCGAAGGCCTGCTCACACGTGCGCACGAGATGGGCGGGTACTGGGCCGATGCGCTGCACGCGCTCAAGGGCCGGCCGCACGTCATCGACCTGCGCAATCTCGGCCTGATCGGCGCGATCGAACTGGAGCCGATCCCCGGTAAGCCTGGCGCACGCGGCTTCGACGCGTTCCTCCGTGCCTTCGACAAGGGCGTGCTGATCCGGGTGACCGGCGACACGATCGCACTCTCGCCGCCGCTCATCATCGAGCGCTCGCACGTCGATCAATTGTTCGGCCGGCTCGACGAGGTGTTGAGCGAGCTTCCCTGAGCGGACGACAAAACGCCCGGCCTCCTTGCGGAAGCCGGGCGTCATTCGACCCGTTCATATAGCCGGAGAAATTCCTTACTCGCTGCCCCACGGGAAAGTGGTCGACACAGAGAAGATCGCGCGCGCTTCGCTGCTGGCGATGTCGCCGGGGGTGCCGTCGTTGGCCTCGGCATCGCTGCCGTCGACATACTTCAGACCCAGTTCGAAATTGCCGAGCGTGTACGTGACGCCGACCGACCAGTCCATGTAGCTGTCGCCAAACGCATTCTCGATGCCGTCGCCGTCGCTGTAGCCGATGTGCGCATTGAGACCGAAGTCGGACGGCAGCTCCCATTCGCCTTTGAGGTCGTAGTAGAAAGACTCGTCGTTATCGAAGCCACCGAACTCGTCGGAGTACCAGATCTTGCCGGTCAGGAAGCTGTAGGTGACGCTCGCGTAGAGTTCCTGGAAGTCTGCATCGCTTTCACCCGGATAGCCGTAGTAGATGAAACCGATGTCCCAGGTAACGTCTTCGCCCCCAGTGAACCCTGCGTACAGATCGACTTCGATGTCCGCGTCGAACGAGTTGCCGAAGTCGATGTTGCTGGCCCAGGCGCCAAGGTAGAGCCCGCTGTCTGAAGCCCAGTCGATGCTGCCCTGCAAGGCCGGATCTTGAGCGCTCTGAGTAATGCCACGAAAATCGTAGTCACTCACTGCGGTCACGGTACCGGACAGTTGGGCATGGGCTATCGAGGCCGACGCCATCATCGCCAGCGCCGCCAGGCTTTGACTTAATCTCATTGTTCACCCCTTAGTTGCGTGAAAACC
>Ga0207675_100006377_pt1 | contig 11183 bp, 9 predicted proteins | sample KBSSwiS42_FD_184305 | JGI IMG/M metagenome (GOLD analysis project Ga0207675, IMG submission 184305) | Switchgrass rhizosphere microbial communities from Kellogg Biological Station, Michigan, USA - KBS Switchgrass S4-2 (SPAdes) (version 2) | ecosystem: Host-associated > Plants > Roots >...
AGAAAGTTGTGAGTTGTGAATCGTGAGTTGTCAGTTGAAAATTGCTGTTTGGAATCGGATGACTAAGATTGCCTTCTTTTTCAAATGCTGCAACCAGATCAGCAATCGGTTCTGCTCTATTTGTTTTGCGGTTATAAAAACTTTTGAATAACTGCAGGAAGATCCACTGTGTCCATTTATAATAATGCGGATCGCTGGTGCGCACTTCACGGTCCCAGTCAAAGCAAAAACCGATATTATCTAATTGTTTCCTGAAATTCTGAATATTATTTTCTGTAGATACAGCAGGATGAATGCCATGATCAATCGCATATTGTTCGGCGGGCAATCCAAATGCATCATAGCCCATCGGGTGCAACACATTAAAACCTTTCAGCCGCTTGAACCGTGCATAAATATCGCTGGCTATATAACCGAGCGGGTGGCCTACATGCAGCCCGGTGCCACTCGGATAAGGAAACATATCCAGCACATAAAATTTCGGTTTGGCCGAATCGTTAGATACTTTATACGCATTCGTCTCCTTCCATTTTTGTTGCCATTTCTTTTCTATATCCCTGAAATTATATTCCATGCCCGTTTATAATTTATCGTTTCTTATTTCCTGATTATGTTACCAGATGTATTACTGCCATCATCTTCGTTGCGTCGCACTCGTCTGCGCTTTATACGCTATTCAGCAAATGATAATGAGAATTACTGAAACCTGAAAGGAGCGTCGCAACGAAAGCCGAACAGAATTGCTAAAGAAGACTTAAAAAAAATCAATTACAATCTCCCCGTCCTTTCCTCAGCAATATCCACATTCCCCAGCCGTTAGATGGGCAGCAAAAATACTGATTTGTACTGCTTATTGGCTATTTTTGCCCGTCTCGCCTCAATGCTGTACCTGTGGCGGGGTTCAACCCATTACATTCAATAAATTCAGTATCATGACTCAATCCGGAAAAGCTTCTATCAAACGCGGAAAACCTTCCTATTTCATGGCCATTCTGGGTGTCACCATTGTGTTGTTCGTTCTCGGTATTGTGGGGCTGCTCACGATTAATTCCAGGAAAATGATGCAGTATTTTAAGGAAAGTGTGAAAGTGCAGGTATTTCTTCAGCCGAATATTAAGGATACTGCCCGGGAAGCATTACAAAACTACATTACTGCAAAGCCTTACGTGAATAGTATAACCTATACCGATAAGGAAGCCGCAAAAAAAGCCTGGTTGCAAAGCGGCGAGGAAGATTTCACTGAATTCCTGGATAATTCGCTGCTACCTACAAGTATAGATTTTACGCTGAAAGAAGAATTTGTTGACTCTACAAAACTGGCTGAAATCAAGACAGATATTTCTCAATACCCGATTGTAGATGTGGTTAAATACCCCAATGCTGTTGTGGATCAAATGCAGAAAAATTTCCGGATAGCAAGTATAATAGGAATCGTAGTGGCACTCGTTATGGCTATTGCTGTAATCGTGCTGATTGATAACACGATTCGCCTGGCAATGTTCAGCAATCGCTTTTTAATAAAAACGATGCAGATGGTGGGTGCAACCCGGTGGTTTATCGCCAAACCGTTAGATACAAGAGCTATTGTAAATGGGGCAATCAGCGGCATAATCGCCATTTCAGCCTTATATGCAGCCATATTGTTCTCTGAAAAATTGGTTCCTTACCTGAAAGGCCTGCACGATAACAAGTTATTGTTTCTTTTATTTTTTATCCTGATGATATTGGGTATAACAATCAGCCTTTTCAGCACGCACCGTAGTGTGATAAAATACCTGAGGCTGAAGCTGGATGAGTTGTACTAAAACAGTTCAGTATTAAAAAATTTAATGGTTTAAAGTTTTCCGGTAGCAGCCCCTCTGAAGCTAAAAAATTAATTTTCTGCAAAAAATAATCTTAGATATTCAGTCATTACACTTTAAATCTCAAAATCCATATCTTGTGCACCTAAATGCGTTTACAATGGAAAAGAAACCAGCGTCAACCTCCATGTTTACAAAAGAAAATTACCTGTGGATGGCTGCAGGGGCTGTGACAATCGCTATCGGCATGCTGTTGATGTCAGGCGGCAAAAGTGATAATCCCGCCGTGTTTAACGAAAAAGAAGTGTACAGTACTACCCGAATCACTATTGCGCCTATTCTTATCTTGTTAGGTTTGGGGCTTGAAGTGTTCGCCATTTTTAAAAGACCAAAAGGGTAAATAATTTCAGATACCATGTTCATGGGCTAAGAATTTACGAAAGTGGTGCATTGTCAATGCATCACTTTCTGTTTTATAGCAATCCCTGAATTTTTGTCAACCATTTAATATCCCAACTAAAAATCTATGAGCTTAATCCAGGCAATTATCATCGCGATTGTAGAAGGCATTACAGAATTTTTACCGGTTTCCTCTACAGGCCATATGGTTATTACTTCTTCCATTATGGGTATTGAAGCCGACCCGTTTGTAAAGTTATTTGAAGTGATAATCCAACTAGGAGCAATTTTATCGGTTGTAGTTTTATATTGGAAAAAATTCTTTGATTTTAAAAAAATCTCTTTTTATATCAAGCTGATCGTTGCAGTGATACCCGCCCTTGTTGTTGGTGCCTTGCTTAAAAAGCATATTGATAAAATGCTGGAAAGCCCGGTTGTGATTGCAATTGTGCTTTTGCTGGGTGGTATTATCCTGTTATTTGTAGACGGCTGGTTTAAAAATCCAACTGTTGATAAAGAAGAAAAGGTTTCAAATAAGAATGCATTTATTATCGGCTGTTTCCAGGTATTGTCGGTTTTATTTCCCGGACTTAGCCGCAGTGCGGCCACTATTATAGGTGGCATGCAACAAAAACTTACGCGAAAACTGGCTGCTGAATTTTCATTCTTTCTCGCTGTACCAACAATGTTGGCAGCTTCTGCAAAAAGCCTTTTAGATGTATACCAGGAAACACCTGAAGTGCTGAATTCAAACAATATGGGAACACTTGTTGTCGGTTCAGTTATCGCCTTTATCGTTGCGTTACTTTCTATAAAATTTTTTATCGGTTACCTGCAGAAACATGGTTTTAAATTATTTGGGTATTACCGGGTAGCTATTGGCATAGTGCTATTGATTTTGTTTTATTCTGGTATAATTAAAACAGTTTAACCTCATCCTCTTTTCCTTCTCCTTAAGGAGAAGGACGGCCCTTCACTACTTTGCCAAAGTTTATACCTTCCATATTAACTATAGTTCTTTATTCAGCATATTCGTAAGTTCTCTTTGGTATCAGTATTTGGTAAAAGCAAGGGCTGTGATCTGGCCCTTCTCCTGAAGGGGAAGGTGGCCGAAGGCCGGATGAGGTATTTCCCATTTAATTCTTAATTTTCCAGACCGCTACAAATCCCGGCAACAGCTAAACGAACTTTGATGCAGACTGCACCTAAAAAAGTCATTAATGGTTGGGCCATGTACGATTGGGCCAATTCTGTTTATAACCTGGTTATTACTACCACATTTTTTCCTGCCTACTATGCAGTGGTTACATCCTTTAAAAACTTCCCTGATGGAGTGCCCTTGTTAGGAAGGCATTTTAATAATACAGCGCTGAAAGATTACGTTTTGTCACTCGGCTTTTTAATCATTGCTATCCTTTCTCCTATTCTTTCTTCTATTGCAGATTATAAAGGCAATAAGAAAAATTTCATGAGGTTCTTTTGTTACATGGGAGCATTAAGTTGCTCATTAATGTTTTTTTTCGATAAGGATAATGTAACACTGGGTTTGCTGTGCTTTATGTTTGCCGCAATAGGCTTTTATGGAAGCCAGGTTTTTTATAATTCCTATCTGCCGGAGATAGCAGCGGAAGCTGACCGGGACCGGGTAAGCGCAAAAGGCTATTCTTTTGGCTATATCGGAAGCGTATTAATGCAATTGGTAGGTTTTGCTTTAGTAATGCTGATGCCTGATAGTCCATTGCCTTTAAAGATTACATTCCTGTTAGTAGGGATTTGGTGGGTGGCATTCGCACAAATTACGTTTAACGTTTTGCCTATCAGCAGCAAGAGTGAAAGAGCTATTAGAAAGAATGTGATTACAAATGGATTCCACGAATTAAAAATTGTATGGGGGCAGTTAGTTCATTTACCTGTATTAAAACGCTTCTTATTTGCCTTCTGGTTTTACAGCATGGGCGTACAGACCGTTATGCTGGTAGGTATTGATTTCGGTATCAAGGAAATTCACCTTGCAGATGCAAAGCTGATTATTGCAGCAGTTGTTATGCAGCTGGTGGCTATCGGCGGTGCTTATGCGATGTCTAAACTTTCCGGTATTTATGGAAATATCAAAGTACTTCTGTTGACTGTTTTGCTTTGGGTAGGTGTATGTGTTACCGCCTATTTTATTACAACCGAAATCGAATTTTATATTCTTGCCGCGCTGATTGGCCTGATGATGGGTGGCATTCAATCCTTAAGCCGGTCAACCTATTCCAAGCTGATGCCCGAAACAAAAGACACAGCCTCATTTTTTAGTTTTTATGATGTTACGGAAAAATTTGCGCTTGTTATCGGCTTATTCAGTTTCGGATTTATCGAGGAGTTTACACACTCCATGCGTAATTCTGTTTTAATACTGATTGGATTTTTTATCCTTGGCTTTGTCTTCCTGTTGCTCACACTTGGCAAACAAAAGAAGGCGTAGTTTCGTATACTATGAAATTATACCCGATAAATGCCGGCCATTTTAAATTAGATGGCGGTGCTATGTTTGGCGTGGTTCCCAAGAGCATCTGGAACGAAATCAATCCTGCTGATGAAAATAATATGTGTAGCTGGGCTTTGCGCTGCCTGTTAATTGAAGACGGTAAGCGGCTTATACTTGTTGATAACGGTATGGGCGATAAACAATCCGCCAAATTCTTCAGTTACTATTACCTGCATGGAGATGATACATTGGATAAATCGCTGGCGAAATATGGCTTTCATAAAGATGACATCACTGACGTTATTCTTACTCATCTGCATTTCGATCATTGCGGCGGAAGTATTATAAAAGATGAAGAAAAGCTAATTCCTGCTTTTAAGAATGCGGTATACTGGAGCAATGAAACCCACTGGAACTGGGCCGTAAAGCCAAACGAAAGAGAAAAAGCATCCTTTCTGAAAGAAAATATTTTACCAATACAGGAAAGCGGGCAACTGAAGATGGTGAATGGTGAATGGTCAATGGTGAATGAGAAGCCTTTGATTATTCCGTCTTCTATAGATCAAGAGTTAAGTTTCAGAATTGTAAATGGGCATACACAGGCAATGATGCTTCCTCAAATAAACTATAAAGGCAGAACCATTGTTTTCATGGCAGACCTGCTTCCTTCTCATGGCCACCTGCCTATTCCTTATGTGATGGCATACGACATGTTTCCGTTGACTACACTGTACGAAAAGAAATCTTTTTTAAATGAAGCTATTGAAAACGACTATATTCTTTTCTTTGAGCACGATCCTGTATATGAATGCTGTGATTTAAAAAATACGGAGAGGGGAATAAGGCCGAAAAGTTTTTTCAGGTTAGATGAGATATAAAATTAACCGCCCCGCAATTTTAATAAAGAAGTTAAAGGATAACGCAGGTTTTTATTGCCCATCATATCTACCTTGATGGTACCAACTGTTATGGGGCTTTCTATACGTACCGGGATATGATTACCATCATCCGATACCCATACAGTCATTTTCTCTCCACCTTCAAAAATGGTTCCTTTAACGAGTAAGGGTTTAAATTTTATCGCTTTGAATTTTCCGTATTTTGTTTTTACAGTTTCTTTTCCCAGATAGCGGATATACATATCATACACTTCGTTATCCAAAAACATTTTGAACGGTATCTTATCATTCACCTGGTATTTATTAAAGTCAATATTTCGTGCATAGTATACCGCACTCAATACATCCTGTATGCAATCCGGAACTTTATAAACCCCTTTTGTTGTTACAGCTGTATTCGCAGAACTGTTGAAAGTTACATTCTCATATTTCTTATAGCCGCCTTCATCTATATTACGCAAAAACTTAAGTGGCTCCATAGTCGCAGTATCAATAAAGGATTCGTATTTGTCCCTTACTTTGAATATCCAATCGTAGGAAGGATTGGTTTTACCATCGCCTGTTACATGAAATACAGGGCGGTTATTTACCCGCTCCAATGCTGCATTAAATACAGCAGTACCGGCATTTACATAGATGCCGGCTACATTATAATAAACTACATAAGTAATTTGTTCCCCTTCCTGGAAGGAAGTATTCTTTAAACCGCAGAAATCCCGGTTTTGCGCCCTTGCTCTAACGGAAAGAGTAATTATTCCTAAGCTGATTATAAGAAATATTCTACGAATCTTCATTCCTGTTCCTGAAAATTTTAATGCCTAAAATTAATAAACTGCCGATCAATGCCGGAATAACCAGGTTTATTACCCATATGGTTACCGTCGTTAACCCTATGCCTAACTCATTTGATGTCAATAACCCGAAAACTTTCAGCGCAACAGTACCCCGTTGTACCACCTCAAGCAAAGCGATCGTTGGGATAATGGCCAGTACCAGAAACACAACACTGGTTGCCCAAAAACCCTGCCACCAGCCCAACTCAACACCAAATAAACGAAAGAGCAGATAATATTGTATACCGAATACAAAAAATCTTAGTAAAGACAAAGACAACAACTGTAAAAGCAGAGTTGCATGTACTGATTCCACGGCGCTTACAAGATAGCTGTATTTGGCCATAGCCGGTATCCTATCTATCCATTTTGCAAGCCATGATAAGCGAAAATAAAAAACTGTTAAAACAAGTAGCACACCAATTACTCCATATAACAATATCTTCACCCAGAATGCGGCAACAAAATCCGACGCGTATATCTTCGAAAGCATAACCAGCAAGCCAATTATCCCCATTACTAAGGTTACAATCAGCTGGCTCATACTGCAGATGATAGTCAGCGAAATGGCGCGCAACCTCTTTCCTTCATCCATATACAGCACGCGGCCGATGTATTCGCCCATCCGGTTGGGTGTACTCACAGAAAATGAAACACCGGAAAAAATGGCCATAAACGATTTTACAAAACTGATATGCTGAATCCTGCTGATGGCAACCTTCCATTTTGCAGCCTCTATCCCCCAATTTATGATCATGAATACAACTACAAGAACAAGGTTCCATACCAGCGGGCCATGAAATGATTCTTTAATGCGTTGCCATGACAAAGAAAGATTTGATTGGTGGCTTAATTGAGTATAAATTGACCAGGCCAACCAGAGGAATAAGATGGGGCCGAGAAAATAGTTGATAAAGATTTTGATATTTTTGTTCAGCCTCATTAACCGGTAAAAATACAGCCGTCTTTGCAAAAGCCTTCTAAAATAATTCTTGGAATTGATCCCGGTACCCTCATCATGGGATATGGATTGATTGCTGTGCAAGGCAATACTATTTCATTGATTGAATTGGGTGTATTAAAACCGGGTAAAGTAAAAGACAGTTATAAAAAACTGCAACTGATATTTAATACAGTCAGCGGATTGATTACAAAATACCAGCCTGATCATTTCGCTATCGAAGCGCCTTTTTTTGGAAAGAATGTACAAAGTATGCTGAAGCTGGGTCGTGCACAGGGCGTAGCGATAGCTGCGGCTATGAGGCATGGGCTGGAAGTAGTGGAATACTCGCCCAAAAAAGTAAAACAATCCATAACAGGTAATGGCAATGCAGATAAAGAACAGGTGATGAAAATGCTGCAAACTATTCTTTCTTTCAAAGAAAATCCAAAGCACTATGATGCTACCGATGCTTTGGCTGTAGCCGTTTGTCATCATTTCCAGTTTAAACTGCTTTCCCCGGACAGCGATCAAAAGAAAGCAAAAACACCTGCTGCAAAAAATGGGGGCTGGGAAAAATTCATAAAAGAAAACCCACACCGCCTGAAATAGTACCGCTAAGTAGTATTTTTTTTCTTGCTAATACACTGTACCTTAACGGTACTTACCATTCACAACCTTATTATGAAAGTTCAGCTACGCAAGAAATGGCAGAATACGATCGGCCACGACAAAGTACAACCTGTACAGTTAGTAACCGCGGAAGAAATAGATGATCTCCCAACGATTATAAAAACAGCGTCTGAAGAGAAATTCAAAATACGGTGTGCCGGCTCCGGGCATTCATTCAATGATATCGCCTGTACACATGGATATCTGGTTTCCATACACAAGCTGAATAAAATAATTGAAATGCCTCTCTATATAAAGGAGGCCGGGAAAAAGAAATACAAATTTGTCAATGTAGAAGCCGGAATAACAATACGGCAACTCAATCATGCATTGGATGACCTGGGTTTGTCTGTCATTAATATGGGGGGTATTGATCATCAAACTCTCGCCGGTGCTATTGCCACCGGTACACATGGAAGTGGCATTGAATTACCTCCCATTCATGGAATGGTTCGTTCTATATTACTGGCTGCCGGTGATGGACAATTGTACAGGATAGAACCTGCCAATGGAATTTCAGATCCTGCTTTGTTTAACGAAGCAGATATAATGCTGGTGCAAAATGATGATGATTTTTATTCAGTTCTTGTATCACTCGGTTGTATGGGTATCGTTTATTCTTATATTTTATGTGTAGAAGACCTTTATTGGCTGGAGGAAAAGAAAATAATGGAGAAATGGTCGGATATAAAACCGAAACTAAAAGATAAGAGTTTATTGAAAGAAGGAAGGCATGTAATGGTGTTGGTAAATCCATACGAAACGAATGGAGATCATAGCTGCCTTGTCACCCGGATCACCCCAACACCGAAACCCGGTTATGTATTCTGGCGTGATAAACGAAATTTCATCATTACAACTTTAAGCGAATGGCGAATTACCTATTGGATCGTCCGGCTTTCATTCCGCTTATTTTTTAAACGGACGCCTAAGCGAATTGACCGCTCAATGCGCATCCTGCAAGACAAGAGTTATATTGGCAAATCATACGATGTACTTTTCCAGGGATTGCAATTCTTAAAAGAAAAATCATTTGACACCGAGTTTGTTTTTGACCTTGAGGACAATAGCTTTCTGGATTGCATAGAAAGTTTGTTTGTTACCGCGAAACGTTTTGCCGAGCAGGGAGAAATTTATCAATCCTCACCGGTTGGCCTTCGTTTCGTAATGCCGGATACTGCTTATATGTCTGCCGGATACAATCGCGCTGTTTGTTATGTTGATACGCCTGTATTGAAAGGAACTGTTGGTGCTGATGAACTATTGGATGCATACCAGGAAAATATGTTTGCCTGCGGCGGGTTTCCGCATTGGGGCAAGAAGAATTTTAAACTATCAGGACATCTGGATAAAATTAAAACCCGTTTTCCCAAATTAAGTGTGTGGCAGGCGGTACAGAAAAAATATGATCCGGAAAAATTGTTTACGAACGTGTATACAGAACGGTTTCAACTGGTGGTATAAATAATTTAATCCGTGCATTTTTGCTACTATTGATCTTCTCTTGCGTCGCGCACTCCTACTTCCTGTAACCCGATAGCTATCGGGTCTTTTCAGCATGGCAGAAATTGATCTCAAGCCTGAGACAATTCTAACTTCATACTCTGTTCCGTAGGAACAATAGGTAGGTAACCTTATGTATAAAAAGCGCCTGGCGTTCCTTCGGAACGCTACCCGGATTTCGAATTTCTTCCTATCCACCTAAAGTTCCTACGGAACTAATTTTACAGCAGCCCTTTCCTAAGAATACATACCGGAATACCTCCAGTGATGAGAAATTTCAAATGTTATGGATGTATCTTTAGTTTGGCCGTTCACTTTTCGAAACTTATTTAATTGCATAACATGAAATTATTCCGCTTAAAAATTATAATAGTTCTTTTCTCATTTTTTTACATTACAACTATAGCACAAACAACTCAACAAAAAATAAAACAATACTGTCAAACCAACCAGGTAAAATTAATCGAAGAGTATAAGGATTTTTTGTCGATACCGAATATTGCAGCGGATTCAATTAATATCCGGCGTAACGCGGAATTTATTATGAAGATGATGAATGACAGGGGAATTAAAGCGGAATTATTGTTTGGTAAATCACCCGGCGCTAATCCTGCCGTATTTGGAAAGATAAATGTGAAGAATGCAAAACAAACCATCGCTTTATATGCTCACTACGATGGTCAACCTGTAAACCCCAAACAATGGTCGGAAGGCCTGCAGCCATTTAATCCTGTATTTATAACAGCCCCACTGGAACGGGGTGGTAAAATCATTAATTATAAAAAAGGAGACGCTATTGATCCTTCATGGCGGATCAGTGGCCGCAGCGCAGCGGATGATAAAGCAGGTGTAATGACAATATTAAATGCATATGACGCCTTGGTAAAAAGTAAAGCCAATTTAAATAACAATATCATTTTCTTCTTTGAGGGGGAAGAGGAGGAAGGTTCCACTCACCTGGGCGAAATTTTTGAAAACAATAAAGAAAAACTGCAAAGCGATCTATGGGTTATTATTGATGGCCCGCGACATGTATCAGGTAAAAAAATGATTTCGTTCGGCGTACGTGGTGATGTAAATGTGAACCTGACTGTTTACGGACCGAAGCGACCCTTACATAGTGGTAATTATGGCAACTGGGCACCAAGTCCTGCGATGAACCTTGTTCAATTGCTCGCAAGTATGAAAGATGAAAAAAGTAATGTCTTAATTAAAGGATTTTACGATGATGTGGTCCCGCTTTCTGCCAGCGAAAAAGATGCTGTTTCAAAAGTGCCGGATATTGAAGAAATATTAAAAAAGGAGCTGGGCATTAAAGAACCGGATGGAGAAGGAAAACCTTTTTTGGAATTGTTAAGCCTGCCGACTTTAAATATCAATGGCATTTCAAGCGGTAATGTAGGTAGTATGGCCAGTAACCAGATACCGGCAAAAGCAGAGGCTGTACTCGACCTGCGGCTTGTTAAAGGAAACGACGTGGAAAGGCAAATACAAAAATTAACCAGGCATATTGAATCAAAAGGCTATCACGTACTGGATCACGATCCCGGTGATGAAGAAAGACTGCAATATGCAAAACTGATAAAGATTACACATAGCAGTGGCTATAATGCGCAGCGAACACCTATGGATCTACCAATCGCAAAAAGTGTAATCAAGGCCATT
>Ga0207675_100006378_pt1 | contig 11180 bp, 8 predicted proteins | sample KBSSwiS42_FD_184305 | JGI IMG/M metagenome (GOLD analysis project Ga0207675, IMG submission 184305) | Switchgrass rhizosphere microbial communities from Kellogg Biological Station, Michigan, USA - KBS Switchgrass S4-2 (SPAdes) (version 2) | ecosystem: Host-associated > Plants > Roots >...
CACGGCGACCGCACGCGGCGGCTACGCGCTCAAGCTCGCCGACGTCGAGCGCGGCGAGGCCGTCCTGATCGGCACGATTCGCGAGGCCGGCGAGCCGACCGTGCTCGTCGCACGCCTGCACATCGAGCAGCGCGCGGCCGCCGACGCGGACAGGGATGTCCGCGGTAGAGCAACGCAGGGAGCAGTTGCCGAGATCGAGACGCTCGTGATCCGCGACGCCGACGTTGCCGCGCGTCTCGACGAGATCGGCACGCCGCGCCGCGTATGGTCGGAGCCCGTGGCCGAGCGGTTGCCGCGCGCCGAGCTGATACGCATCGCGAACGCCTACTTCTCCGGAATCGAGCGCAACGACGGCAAAGGCGACTACCCGCTCGCGGCCGATTGTGCGCGGCTCGAGAACGGGCTCGTGCTGGCCGGTGATCCGACGCTCGTGAGCCCGCGCGCGAAAGGCCGCCCGAGCGGCGCGCAAGTCGGCTGCCTCGAGCAATTCAGGAGCGGCATCTTTTTCTACGTCACGCGCATCCGCGATCGGCGCTTCGTGCTCGTCGATCCCGAGCGCGGCGTCGTGTTCGCGCTCGCGTTCTTCGACAACGCCGGCGGCGAATCGCGTTTCGGCACGTTGCCGGACGGGCGCAGCGTCGAGAGCGGCCCGAAGATTCCGTGGACTTGGGCGATCGCGGAAGCGTTCAAGATCGAGCGCGGCCTCATCGGCCCCGTCGAGTCGGTGCTGCATCAAGTGCCGTACGGCATGGGCTCCGGCTGGAGCACCTGGCCGGAATCGCTGTCGAGCGAGCCTCGGAACTGAACCGCTACTGCACCTGGAAGCGCATTCGCATCTTCAGGCGCCGCTCGTAGGTTCGGCCGTCCTGCTCGAACGGCACGTAGCGGTACTGCCGGACGGCCGCGACCGCGGCCTCGTCGAAGCGATCGGGAGGTGAAGCCTGCTTCGAGACGACGTCGCGCGGCACGCCGTTGCGATCGACGACGAACTCGAGATCGACCCAACCCCTGACCCCGCGCGCGAGCAGCTCCGGCGGATAGACGGCCGGCGCCCCGCTCTGCAGCGTCATCAGGCTCGCGGGCGCGGCCGTCGCCAAGAAAGTTTCTTGCAGCCGCCTCGCCGCTAGCTCGGCCGCAAGCGGCTGCGCCGCGAGCGTGCCCGCCGGCGCCTTCGCGAGTCCCGCAAGTTGCGTATCCGCCGTGGCCCAGTCGCCGCGGTTGATCGAGGTTTCGATCGCGATTACGGACGCCTGCCGAAACGCCTCCCACTCTTCGGCGAGGCCTGCGAAATCGGAAGCATCGACCTGCAAGCCGGTGAGGTGGTCGAGGGCACTGCCGCCCGCGGGCGCGAACAACGCGCCGCTTCGCACTCGCTCGCGCGCGGTGTCGAGCCGTGCCGAGAGCTGTGCTTGCCGTTCGCGCGCGACCGCGGCGCCGACGTCGGCCTCGAGCGCAGTGAGCGCGGGGGAATCCACTCCGAGCCGGCGCGCTTCGGCCGCGAGCTTCGCGGACGCCGCCGCGTCGGTGTCGAGGACGGTGCGCGAGGCCGCGATCAACGCGGTGGTGAGATCGGCGCGCAGCGCGGCGACGCGCGCGTCGTTTCGTCCGACTTGCGCGGCGCGATCGAAGTAGGCAACCGCGCTGTCGCCGGCAGGCGTCAAGATCTGGCCGCGGGCCAACCGCGCCGCGGCGAGGATCAACATGCTGTCGAGCTCGGTCGGCCCCGCGGGTGCGGCGACCACGACCGCCGGAGTCGACTTGGGTGGCGTCTGCGGCGTCACTGCGAGCGCGGCCAGCGCGCGCGTGAGTTGCGCATCGAGAAACGCGAGGCGGCTGCTGGCGGGCTCGGCCCGGCGGACTTGATCGAGCGCCGCAGCGGCCGTTTCGAGCGAATCGCTGAGCAGCGCTTCTTCGGCGCGCGTGAACAACGTGTTCACGACGGTCGATATCCCGTCGCGAGCGGCTTGATCGCCCGGCACGAGCGCGAGAATGGCGAGGTAATGATCGAGCGCGCTGTCTCCAACCGGCTCGGCAAGCCGGCCGTCCTGAACGGCCAGCACGGCCTTGGCACGGAGCCCGGCGAGCACCTGCTCCGGCGTCGGCTCGCTGACAGGCGGAGGGGCGGCCTCGGCAGGTACGACGACCTCCGTCGTCGCCGCCGTGGGCGTCCACCAATCGAGCCGGCTGCCGACGACGATCGCGACTCCGAGCAGTGCCACTGCGGCGACGCCTGCGGCGGGCAAGCCCAACTTCGGGAAGCGGCTCGCCGCAGCCGCGACGACGTTCGGTACCGTGGCCTTCTTCTGCGCCTCGTCGCGTAGTTGCAAGCGACGAGCCGTCGCAGACTCGATCAGCAAGCGCGCGGCTCCGACGGCCGTCGGCTTGATGAGCAGCCGATGAATGCGTCCGCCCGACAGCAGGCCGACGTACTCGTGCGCGGCGGCGCGATCGGCCGCCACGAGCGTCACGAGCCGATCGTGATACGTGTGCAGCGTCGCGACACAGTTGGTGACGCGAGAGCCGAGCACCGCAGCGTCGAGCAGCGCGATTCCGCACTGCCCGGATTCGACGGCTTCCCGCAGCTCCGGCCAGCTTTCCACGACGAACAGCGGATGCTGCTCGGCGGCGCGGCGAACCGTCGCTATCAAGCTCGCGTCGGTCGCGAGGACGTAGAGGGTTGCACCGCTCGCCGCGAGCAGCTCGCGGATCGGTGTCGGCGGCAGAGTGGCGTCGAGCGGACCCGGAACGTGCAGATCGTGAACGTTCGTATGCTCTACACCATTCGGTGCGCCATTGGGTGCGCTTCCCGCGCCAGGCAGGTTCTCGTAGTTGACCGCCATCGGCTCCCTCCCTTTTCTTGCCGAACGCATCGGCGGGCTCAGGCCACTGAACGGGGACTCTAGACCCTTCGGCGCGGCGCGTACAAGCTCCGTGCAACGCCCTGTATTACATAAGCTTTCAGCCCGGAGCCTTGACCGTCCGGCGGCCGATGACGAGCAGCACGACGCCCGCCGTGATGACGGCCGCCGCCGCCCACTCGAAGCCCGTCACCGCCTCGCCGCCGAGCCAGATTCCGAGCATCAGCGCGATCACGGGATTCACGAACGTATAGCTCGAGGCGAGCGCGGCGCTGACGCGACTGAGCAAGACCATGTAAGCGTTGAACGCGAGCAGCGAGCCGAACACGATCAAGTAGACCCACGACCACGCCGCGAGTGGTTGCGGCGGCCACTGCGGAGACTCGCCGACGGCCGCCGACAGGAGCAGTAGCACGACGCTGCCGCAGAGCATCTCGCTCGCGAAGCCCATCGCGCCCGGCGCGAGCGGGAAACGCCGCTGCGACAGCACGCTGCCGAGCGACCAGCTGATGCACGCGATCGTGATCGCGACGAAGCCTGCCGGCGACGCCGTGAACGCCTCGCCCTGAACGAGCATCAGCACGCCGCCCAGTCCCACGAGCATGCCGACGAGCTCGAGGCGCGTCGGCTTCACGCCGAACGGCAAGCTCATCGCGGTGACGATGATCGGAATGATCGCGATGTAAGCGACGATGAGGCCCGATGCGACCGTCTGCTCCGCATAGGCGGTGAAGCCCATGCCGCTCACGAGCAGCAACGTGCCGATGATCGCGGCATTGCGCCACTGCACGAGCGTCGGCAGCGCGCGCCCACGCAGCTTGAGCCAAACGAGCAGCACCAAGCCGGCGACTATGAACCGCGAGCCCATCTGGTAGAACGGCGGAAAGCTCACGAGCGCGAACTTGATCGCGAGATAGGTCGATCCCCAGATCAGCCACGTGGCGGCGAGGCACGCGAGCAGCAGCGGCGACAGCGGCACGGCGGTCTCCCGAAAAGGCGCTGAGCTTACTCCCTCCTCCGCCGCACCAGTACAATCGCGGCAACGTCTTCTGCGGGTCTCTCTCATGGCAACGCCGACCTATCAAATTTTCGCGATCAAGTACGCGCATGTCGGCCGCAAGGCCTGGGGAAATTTCGTCGACGGCGACCCGCACGAGGACTGGGACATGCCGCTCGATTACTACGTCTGGGCCGTCGTCGGCGACGGCCGCACGTTCGTCGTCGACACCGGCTTCGACGCGCCGATGGCGAAGAAGCGCGACCGCAAGATCGTGCACCCCGTCGAGCAAGGGCTCGAGGCCGTCGGGCTGCGCCATGCCGACGTCAAGGACGTCGTCATCACCCACATGCACTACGACCACTGCGGCAACGGCGCGCTGTTCCCGAACGCCCGCTTCCACGTGCAGGACACGGAGATGGAATACGTGACGGGCCGCTGCATGTGCCACCACCAGATCAACCACGCGTTCGAGGCCGACGACGTCTCGCGGATGGTGCACCGGGTGTTCGGTGGCCGGGTGCAGTTCCACGACGGCACCGACGAGCTCGCGCCCGGCATCACGGTCCACAAGATCGGCGGCCATACCAAAGGCCTGCAATGCGTGCGCGTGGCGACCGAGCGCGGTCCCGTCGTGCTCGCCTCGGACGCGACGCACTTCTATGCCCATATCGACTCGCGGCGCGTGTTCCGCGTGCTCTACAACCAGGGCGACATGCTCGAGGGCTACAACACGCTGGAGCGCCTCGCCGGCGGCCGCGAGCGCGTCATCCCGGGCCACGACCCGCTCGTTCTGGAGCGCTATCCGGCGGCGTCCGCGAGCACGGCGGGCTGGGCCGTCCGCGTCGATTTACCGCCGCGCCAGTGAGCGGCGCTCCCGGCCGACCGCCGGTCAACCGCGTTATGGTGCATCGCTAAGCGCAGAGCCGCTCGCAGCCAGTGCCGGATCTCTTTACGTGCGCCAGTTCCGCTACATAATCCGGCGCGCCCCCGCGAGTCGCCGCATTATTCCTAGGCAAGAATCGGCGGAGTGGACGCAGGATGTGTGCGCGTCGAAAATTTCACTCGACCTGAAGTTTTAGTCCGCGAGGATAAGGAAAAGAACATGAGCTCGCTGTTCGCACGGAAGCGGAATCCGAACCCCGAAATGCTGACCCTGCCGGCCTCCTGCGTCCCGGCCGCCGACGATACCGCCAAGCTGCTCTTGAAGCGCGAAGCCCAGCTCGAATGGATGCGCGCCGCGGGCGTGCAGTACATCCTCAGCACCGAGATCAAGCGCCACACGCGTACGCCGGAAAAGCGCGTCGCCTAGAACGCGCCCATCGCGCGGCCCGAAACGCTAGAAGTGCCGCGTGATCGTCACGCCGTATTCGCGCGGCGCCGCCACGTTTCCTTGCTCGCGTCCGAGACCCAACCCGATCAGCGGCAGCTTGCCGTTGAAATAGACCTCGTCGGTCAGGTTTAGGCCATAGAGCGCAAGCTCCCACTCGGCACGCGCCGGCAGCCACGTCACGCGTCCGTTGTACACCGTGTAACCTTCCTGGACGCCCTCGATCGGATTCGAAGCGATGTGATTGACCGGATCGAGGTCTGAGCCGTAGGGAAGGAAATAGACCTTCGACTGATAGCGCGCATCGAGCCGCGCCGTGACGCTGCCGCCCTCGCTCAAGTTGAACTCGTACGCACCGCCGAGCGCGAAGGTCCACTCGGGCGTGCGCGTCGAGTAGCACGGATCGCCGTTCTGGAACGTGATGCAAGTGTTCGCGACGCCGGGATCGGTGAGCTCGTGGTGGATGTAGCCGAGCGCCCCGTCGAGCGAGAAGCTTTCGCCGAGCCGCCACATCGTCTCGACCTCGACGCCCCAGTATTCGGATTCGCCGCTGTTCGTTTGGCGAAACCAGAGTGCACCGGAGGGATCGAAGGTCCCGAGGAACACCTGCTGATCGGTGTACGTCGAGAAGAACAGATTGGCGTTGACGCGGAAGGTATCGTCGAACATCTCGCTCTTGACGCCGACTTCGAAGTTTTCGAGCTCCTCGGAGAGGAACGGCGCAAGCTGCAGACCGTTCGACGGCCGCGGGGAGAAACCGCCGCCCCGGAAGCCCGTCGAATAGATCGCGAACAGCATCACGTTCTCTTTCATTTGATAGTCGATGCCGAGCGTCGGCGAAACCTTGTCCTCGTCGACGATCACGGTTCCCGGCGACGTCTGCGTCGTGAAGCCCGGCACGGGCAAGCGATCGGTTCCGTTGAAGTTGTGCCGCGAGATCTGCGCGACCTTCTTGTCATCCGTGTAGCGGACGCCCGCCGTCAGCGAGAGCCGGTCGGTCAAGCTGAACACGCCGTGCACGAACACCGCCCAGTTCTCAGCGTCCTGCGAGTCGAACGAGTCCTGCTGATAGAGGAGCCCCGGGAAGAGCGCGCCCGATTGGTAGTTGGAATCATCGGCCGTGTAATAGAACAGACCCGTCGCCCAGTCGAGCCGGCCCGTGCTGCCGGTGAGCTGGAACTCTTGCGTGAACTGGTCGTGCTCCGTGACGTCGTACGTGAGGTCCAGCGGGATCGCCGAGCCGCTCGAAGTGCGGCCGAACTCGTTGTCGAACTCGCGCTGGGCCGTGATCGACTTCAAGATCAGGTCGTCGCCGAGCGACCACTCGATGGTCATGGCCATTCCGGAAGCGTCGAGGTTGTTGACGTTCGGGAACGTCCGGCCCGAGATCGGATCGACGTACCGGTTGTAGTTCGTGTAAGGGCTCGGGGTCAGGAAGCGATCGTCCCAAGGCAAGCCGAAGATCGGCACGCCTACGAGCGCGTTCCACGCTTGGGGCAGCCCGCCTTCGGGCGTCCCCGGCCGATAGAAGCGTACGTATTCGTCGGCCGGGCCTTTCTGACGTTGGCGCGTGACGTCGGCGGTGAACGTCACCTCGACGTTGTCGCCGGCATTCCAGAGCAGCGTGCCGCGGCCCGACTGGACGTTCTCGTTGCCGAGCTCGTCGACCACGCAGTTTCCGGCGACGTTCGTGGCCGAGCCGAGATCGAACGACACCCCGGGGAAAATCGGCGACGTTCCCGCTCCGCCGCTGCCCATGCTTCCGGGCCCGTTGACGCATTCGTAGTCGAGGATGTCGAAGTAACCGTCTTGAGTTTTCGAGGAGCCGGCAATCCGCAGAAGCAGCTTGTCGGGCACGATCGCGGTATCGAACATGCCGCGCACGTTGAGGCGGCTGCGCTCGCCGGCGGTGACGGACACTTGGCCGCCTTCGCCCGTCGGCTTGCTCGAGATGAATCGCACCGTCCCGCCGATCGCGTTCTTGCCGAACAAAGTGCCCTGCGGTCCGCGCAGCACCTCCACGCGCTCGAGGTCGAGCAGATCCATGATCGCGCCCTGGTTGCGGCCGAGATAAACGTCGTCGACGTAGATCGGCACACCGGGCTCGTAGGACAGAATGTTGTCGTTGAGCCCGATGCCGCGGACGAAAGCCGCTACCGTCGAGCCCCAGCCCGCGCCGAGAGGCTGAATCACGGCGTTCGGAACGAACATGTCGATGTCGTTCGTGTCCGTCGCGCCGCGCGCCTCGAGCAACTCACCCGAGAAGGCCGAGATGGCGAGCGGAGTTTGCTGCAGGTTCTGCTCGCGGAACTGCGCGGTGACGACGATGTCCTCGATACCATCGTCCTGGGGTTGGGCGAGAGCGGGCCCGGCCGTTCCCATCGCTATTAGGATGCCGGCTGAAAGCGCCGTCCTCGGGGTTCGCGAATTGAGACTGCATTGAGACATGGATTTCCCCCTGCTTCTGCGAGTTCACGAGTCGACGATTCGGTTAGCGAGCGCAAGTATACAAACGATTGCCGCGATTGCATTCGTCCGATTCTGATCGCCAGTCCCGAAACCGGGACGATTGAGCTCGCCTGTCGGCGGCGCTACATGCGCTCGGGTGCGGCGATTCCCAGTAGATTCAACCCGCGCGCAAGCACGCGCGCCGTGAGCTCGCAGAGCGCGAGCCTCGACGCACGCGTCGCGTCGTCGGGCGCCTTCAGTACAGGGCACGTCTCATAGAAGGCCGTGAACGCCGTCGCGAGATCGTAGAGGTAACCAGCCAAACGATGCGGCCGCAGAGTGTCGCCCGCTTCGAGGACGGCCGTGCCGAAGTCGAGCAGCTCGAGCGCGAGCTTGCGCTCCGCCTGTTCCACGACCGCGATCGCCGCACCCTGCTCGCGCGCCACTCCCGCGTCCGCGCCCTTGCGAACGATCGACTGGATTCGCGCGTGCGCGTATTGCAGATAGGGACCCGTGCGGCCTTCGGCCGCGAGCATGCGGTCCCAGTCGAACACGTAGTCCTTGATGCGATCGTTCGCGAGATCCGAATACTTGATGGCGCCGATGCCGATCTCGGCGGCGAGCGCACGCCGTTCGGCGCCGCCTTCCCCGCCGCGCTTCGCGAGCTCGGCTTCCGCGCGTTCGACGGCCTCGTCGAGCAGATCCGTCAGGCGCACCGTATCGCCGGCGCGCGTCTTGAACATCTTCTTGTCGGCGCCGAGGATCGATCCGAACGCGACGTGCTCTGCGCGCGCCGGCGGCGCGAGCCAGCCGGCCTGCGCGCCGACCGCGAACACCATCGACAAGTGCTGCGCCTGCGGCGAGCCGACGACGTAGAGGAGCCGGGTGCCGCCCAGCGTCTGCGTGCGATAGCGCAGCGCCGCGAGGTCCGTCGCGGCATAGCCGTAGCCGCCGTCTTGCTTGCGCACGATCAGCGGCAGCGGCTCGCCGTCGCGGTTCGTGAAGCCCGGCGGAAACGCGCACAGCGCGCCGTCGTTGACCGACGCGAGCCCTTTGCGCTCGAGCTCGGCGGCGATCTCGGGCAGCGCGGCGTTGTACGCGCTCTCGCCGCGCACGTCGTCGTTGCGCAGACCGATGCCGAACCGCTCGTATACGCTCGCGAAGTACTGCTGCGAGATCTCGACGAGCTGCCGCCACAGCGCGAGCGTGCGCGCGTCGCCGGCTTGCAGCAGCACGACGCGCTCGCGCGCGCGGTCCGCGAACTTGGTGTCGCCGTCGAACTTCGCGCGCGCCGCGCGATAGAAATCGCCGAGCTCTCCCATGCTCGCTTGCGTGCCGGCCTCGCCGACGTCGAGCATGTGCTCGATCAGCATGCCGAACGGCGTGCCCCAGTCGCCGATGTGGTTCTGGCGAATCACCTCGTGACCCGCGAGCTCGAGCAGCCGCGCGAGCGCGTCGCCGATGATCGTCGAGCGCACGTGTCCGACGTGCATCTCCTTCGCGACGTTCGGCGCCGAATAGTCGATGACGACGCGATCCTTGACGCGCGCGGCCGGTACGCCGAGCCGCTCGTCGCGCGCGAGCTCGGCGAGGCCGAGCTCGATGAACGGCGTCTTCAACGTCAGATTGATGAACCCCGGACCGGCGATCTCGACGCGCTCGCAGACGTCGGCGAGATCGGCCGCGGCGACGACGGCCTCGGCGACTTGCCGCGGCGCGCGCTTCAGCGCCTTGGCCATGCCCATTGCGAGATCGGCTTGGAAATCGGCGCGCTCCGAGCGGCGCACCATCGGATCGACGCCCCCGTGCTCTGCACCGAAGGCTTTGGCTACGGCCCCCTGCAGCCGCGCACCCAGCAGCGTTCGCGGGTCGTGCTCTGTGGTCACGGCCGCGGCCTCGCGTGGCATCGACTGGCGCGAATGAGCGTTGGCACGGCCGGTTCCGGAGATTCGAGGCCGCGTAGTATACGGGCGCCTTGAACCAATGGAGCAAGGCGCCGTCTAGTGCCAACGAGGCCACCCTGGGAGGGCTCGCCATGAAGGTTACGCGCTCGCAATGGATTCTCGTGACAGTTGCTTGTCTGATCGTCGCCGCGGCCACAGCTCAGTCCGGCGCGGATCTGCCGCCCGGGGCCGACGGGAACAACTGGGTTCCGATCTCCGATTCGGCCGGGATCCTGCTGACGAACGTATCCGCGGCCGGCGCGATTCGGCTTCGCGGGTTCGACGTCGAAACCGTCATTCCTAGACGGGCGACCGGGATATTGATGGTCAAGCACGGCGGGTCGTGGATCCGAGTCGACGCGGAGCTACCGGAGCCTCGCGTGCAACCGCTCTACTGACCGAGCCCGATCTTCGAGCTACGGGACGAGCAGCAGCTTGCCGGCCGTGCGTCGCGCCTCGAGATCGCGGTGCGCTTCGGCAGCCTCGGCGAGCGGCCGGACGCGGTCGATCGTGAGCTTCAGCTTCCCCGCGGCGAGCCACGCGAACAAATCGTCGGCGCGGGCGACGAGCTCCTCGCGCGTCGCGATGTACTGGTTCAAGCCGGGGCGCGTCAGGAATAGCGAGCCCTTCGCGCCGAGCACGGCGGGATCGAACGGCGCCACGGGACCGCTCGAGAAACCGAACAGCGCGAGCATGCCGCGCGCGCGTAAGCAGTTCAGGCTCTTGTCGAACGTGTCCTTGCCGACGGAGTCGTACACGACGTCGACGCCGCGGCCGTTCGTGAGCTTCTTGATCTCGGCTTCGAAATCTTGCGTGCGGTAGTCGATAGTCGCGGCGGCGCCCGCGGCGCGCGCGACTTTGGCCTTTGCTTCGCCGCCGACGGTGCCGTAAACCGTCGCACCGCGGATGCGCGCGACTTGTGTGACGAGCTGCCCCGCCCCGCCGGCCGCGGCGTGCACGAGCGCCGTGTCGCCGGGCTTGATCGCATAGGTGCTATGCGTCAGGTAATGCGCCGTCAACCCTTGCAGCATGACAGCCGCCGCCGTCTGCAATTCGATGCCGGCAGGCACCTTGACGAGCCGCTTCGCCGGTACGACGGCATATTCGGCGTACGACCCGACGACCATCGCGTAGGCGACGCGATCACCGACGGCGACCTCGGTGACTCCCGGGCCGATCGCTGTGACCGTTCCCGCCGCTTCCGAGCCGACCGTGAACGGTAGCTGGGTCCCCTTGTAGCGGCCTTCGCGGTGTTGCACGTCAATGAAGTTGATGCCGATGGCCTCGAGCTCGACGAGCGCCTCACCGGCCTGCGGCTTCGGTTGCGGGGCGTCTTCGTAGCGCAGCGCGTCGGGACCACCGTACGCGTGAACTCGTATGGCTTTCATGCCGGCTCCTCACCATGCCCGCGTTGATAACGCCCGAACTATATCGCACGCGGCTGCAACGCCGGTTTACTATTCCCGGCGTGACCTCGACCGCACGAGCCGCATGAGCACCGACACGCTTCGCTATCAGACCGGGTTCGGCAACGACTTCGCGAGCGAAGCGTTGCCAGGCGCATTACCCATCGGGCAGAGCAACCCGCAGAAGCCGAAGTACGG
>Ga0207675_100006379_pt1 | contig 11180 bp, 8 predicted proteins | sample KBSSwiS42_FD_184305 | JGI IMG/M metagenome (GOLD analysis project Ga0207675, IMG submission 184305) | Switchgrass rhizosphere microbial communities from Kellogg Biological Station, Michigan, USA - KBS Switchgrass S4-2 (SPAdes) (version 2) | ecosystem: Host-associated > Plants > Roots >...
GCGATGCCGAAGGTGACTAGGGCGACGACGAGCACCCGTTTCCAATTCAGCTTGGGACCCTGAGGCTTTTGGTTGGGATCGGGCTCAGGTGCGACCAAGTGGCTGCGCTGTCCTGCGATGTGGCCCTCGCTGTCCGGAATGATCTCCATGACGGTGGGCTCTTGGACCTCATTTGGCTCTCCGGTCCAGAACACCGTTTTCACCTTGTCGCGGGTACGACGCAGGGAAGCCGTATACAGCGAGCCGGCGACAGCCGCGATGACACTGGCGAGTGCTGCGCCAACTATGGTGCCCGCTGCACTCAGTTGGGAGCCCAACGCAGCCGCAGTCATGGCAGCCAGTGCGCCGCCCACGATCTGGGTGACTGAAAACTCGAAGTTGCGCTTCTTGGATGTGTTGTCGCCAGGTTGATTGCCGGTCGGCGGGTCGGTCGTACGATTCGTCAGTCTTTGGTGTGTGCTCATGTCCTCGTCGCGTGTACTCGGGCGCTCAATGACCGTCGGGATGGTCTCGTCCAGACGGGTCAACACCTGTTGGTTTCGGATCGTTGCCAGCTGCTACGAAGAGTGAGCAATCACACACCCCGCGCGGACGGTGACACCTTGGGCCAGCCGCCGTAAGTCTGCACAGCGTCGTTGCGCTCTGCCTGAGTTGCACAGTGTGCAGACCGTGAGGAACTAACGTATACGCGGCTGCGGATGTTGGGAAGTCGGGTTCAAACAGTGGAACGAACAATGAGATGGCAACGCCCCGCAACTCTGGCGAGAGCGGGGCGCAGCCAGTGAACTGCTTACCTGGCCAAGTGGTGCTCTTCCTCCTCGACCTCTTCGATCGCATGATGCTCGCCGTTGCCTTCGAGATGCATGGGATGCATATGGTGGTGAGCTGCCTCTTCGATCTCCGCACGGGTAGGCCGGCGCAGCGTGTCCATGAAGTAGAAGCGAGTTGCTCTCCGCCGGCGCTGCTCGGACTTGATCTCTTTCTCCGACATGCCGTCCACCTCGGCCACCGGCAGCAGCGCGGGAAGATCTTCGTGCTGGGTCAGCGCGAATGCCTCGCCCTCGCTGATCGGCCGGTGCCGTTCGGAGTACTTGCCGGAAGGGGCGCGATCAAGGACACCGGACTCGGCGCCATGCAGCATCCGGTCGCGATCGGACCTCTGGAGCCCGATGCAGATCCGCTTGGTCACCAGAAACGCAATCACCGGCATCACGAACACGGCAACACGTAGGAAGTACGTCACCGCATTCAGTGAAACGTGGAACTGAGTGGCGACCAGGTCATTGCCTCCACCGATCCACAGCATTGCGTAGCACGTCATGGCCGCAACGCCGAACGCCGTACGCGTCGGGTTGTTGCGGGGGCGATCCAGTACGTGATGCTCACGCTTGTCGCCCGTCACCCAAGCCTCCACGAATGGATATATGGCCATGATCCCGAAAAACAGCGTCATGACCCCGATGCCGGGCAGGAAGACGTTCCACGACCATGTCGTCGAGCCAATGTGCCATTCCCAGTTCGGCATGATGCGAATCGCGCCCTCGACGAAGCCCATGTACCAGTCAGGCTGCGAGCCGGCCGTGATCTCGGCTGGGTTGTACGGCCCGAACACCCACACCGGGTTGATCTGCATCGTCGCGCCCATCAAGGTGAGGACGCCGAAGACGATCAGGAAGAAGCCGCCGGCTTTCGCTGCGTACACCGGGAAGACCGGGTAACCGACCACGTTGCCATTCGTCCGGCCTGGGCCGGGGTATTGGGTGTGCTTGTGGTAAACGACCAGCGCCAAGTGCGCGGCGATGAGCCCGAGGATCAACGCCGGTAGTAACAAGATGTGGACCATGTACAGCCGAGGAATGATCAGCTCGCCGGGGAACTCGCCGCCGAAGACGAAGAATTCGGCCCAGGTGCCGATCAGCGGGACCGCCCGGATCAGACCGTCGACAAACCGCAGCCCAGTTCCTGATAGCAGATCATCCGGCAGGGAGTAGCCGGCGAAGCCTTCCACAAGGCCCAGGCCGATCAAGGAGACGCCGATCAGCCAGTTGATTTCGCGCGGCTTCCGGAATGCGCCGGTAAAGAAGATGCGGAGGCTGTGGGTGAGCATGGCGGCAACGAAGAGCATGGCCGCCCAGTGATGCATCTGCCGTAGCAGCAAACCGCCACGTATATCGAAGGAAAGATTGAGTGTGGAAGCGTACGCGTCGGACATGGTGATTCCGCGTAGCAACTCATAGCTGCCCTGGTACTCGACTTCTGACATCGATGGCTTGAACCAGATCGTCAAGAAGACACCGCTCAGCAGCAAAACGATGAAGGAGTACAGCGCGATCTCGCCGAGGAGGAAGGACCAGTGATCGGGGAAGACCTTACGGAAAAACGGTCTGCCCAGTCCGGCGAGGCCGATCCGATCATCGAGCCACTTAGTGGGTCCGGCAGCGACCTTGAAGACCGGGCCTAGCTCCTTCTTGGGGGTCTCCGCCGTGACTGCGCTGTCGTCGTTAATGGTGGCTGCTGGTTCGGCCATCAGTTATCGCCTCGCTTGAAATCATTGCGCGAATCCCGCTCGAAGAAGCTTGGGCCGGGCGGGACGAGAAAGTCACGCTGAGCCACAATGTAACCCTCAGCATCAACTGCAATCGGGAGCTGCGGCAGCGCCCGCTTGGCCGGGCCGAAGACCACAAGTCCGGCGTCCCCGAGGTCGAAGGTGGACTGGTGACAGGGGCACAGCAGATGGTGCGTCTGCTGCTCCCAAAGGCTGATCGGGCAGCCAACATGTGTGCAGATCTTGGAATAGCACAAGATGCCGCCGATTTGCCATGTCTCTCGGGAGGGCGGAATGGTGATCGTGTTGGGATCCATTCGGACCACGATGACCGCAGCCTTGGCCTTTTCAATCTGGTACTCCGAACCTTCCAAATCTTGGAGGTTCGCCGGCTCGCCGTTGATCAGCTGACCGATCTCAACGTTCTCGGGCTTGATTGGTTCGAACGTGACGTCGTTGACAACTCGGACGCCTGGCGCCCAGATGGTCCGCTCGATGGTTTCGGCGCGCTTCTTCTTCGTCGGCCACGGCCCAAGGTCGGCGAGTCCAACGACCATGGGCAGCAGGATCGTTGCAATTGCGGCAATTAGGGTGCGACCGATGATCTTCCGCCTGGTGAGCTGGGCCTCATTAGCAGCCTTGTTCAGCTCAGTCAACATGTAAGTCTTGTCGTCGTCGCTGGACGAGGCGCCATGCCGGTAGTCGATCATCTCCCTGTCGTCCATCAGCTTGCGCGCCCATTGCACGGCGCCGACGCCGAGGAAAAGTAGGGCGAGGCCGAAGGTCAGACCAAGGAGGAGGTTCCTGGTGTTGGCGCGCAGCGGCCCGAAGTCGATGTAGGCATCTCCCGGCACGGCGAAGTAGACAACGGCGAATCCAATCGCCAGGACTGGCACCAAGCCGAAGAACGTGGCCACCTGGCGAGTGGCCCGATCAGCCGCCTTCTCATCGACATCGGTTAGCCGCGGCAAATGTGGCTCTAGACCCGGGTCCGGAACGGGGTAGCTCTCCTCTCCGACTGTCGCAACCTCGGTACTGGGTCGGCCGTGGGTTGTATCCTCAGTCACTTGGCTTTCGCCCCCTTGGCTGCGATCCACATAGCAAAGAAGATCAAGCTACCCAGACCTATGATCCAGGCCCAGAGGCCTTCGCTCACCGGGCCAAGGCCGCCGAGTCCAAAGCCACCATCAGTAGGTCGCGCATGGAGGGCTTCGAGATAGCCGATGATGGCCCGCTTGTCGTCGGGCGTCAGCACCTCGTCATCGAAGACCGGCATCTGCTGCGGCCCAGTCAACATCGCGAGATAGATCCGCTCGGGGTCCAAGCCGATCAGCGGGGGAGCGTACTTGCCACCGGGGAGTGCGCCACCGGCACCTTCGAAGTTGTGGCAGGCGGAGCAGTTGGTCCGGAACAGCTCGCCGCCACGTGCCAGATCCTCTGCGCTCAGGTTCGCAGTGTCGAACTGTGCGGGCTCCGGGATTGCCGGGCCTGGACCGAGTGAGGCAACGTACGCAGCGAGCGCGGCAATTTCTTCATCCGAATAGAGGTTGGGCTTCACCGGGGCCTGCGGTCCGGGCCTGGCCATCGGCATCCGCCCCGTGCTCACCTGGAAGTCCACGGCTGCGGCGCCGACGCCGGCGAGCGGTGGTCCCTGGATCGGGCCATTCACCTGGCCCTCGCCATTGAGGCCGTGGCACGAGGCGCAACCCACGGCAAAGAGTGCCTTGCCTTCGGCGATCTGCTGGCTGTTTCCGGTGTCGGCCGACACTTGGGGCGGCGGAGCGATGACGGTGTAGAGGGCGCCCATCATGAAGAGCCCGGACACCAGGAGCAAGGCCTTGGCTGCTGGGTGCCGGCGCCGTGAAGACAGGAGTCGCACTCGGGTCCCTCTCGTGTCTTTGATGCACTGTTGTGGGCCAAACATATTCAGTTCATATTCAGTTGTCCGGGCCCGAACGGACGCACAGGCCCTTGGTTTTCTTCCGTCTACCGCAAAATGTAGATGACGCCGAACAACGCAATCCAGACCACGTCAACGAAGTGCCAGTAATAGGACACGACGACCGCGCTGACCGCCTGCTCGTGAGTGAAGGTCCGGGCCAGGAATGTGCGTCCCATCAAGAGCAGGAACGCAAACAGACCGCCCGTGACATGGAGTCCATGGAAGCCGGTGGCCAAGAAGAAGACCGACCCGAAAACATTGGACGAGATGGTCAGATTCTCGTGGAACAACTCCGCGTACTCATAGGTCTGACCGCCGATGAAAAACGCGCCCATCAGGAATGTCAGCGTGTACCACTCGCGTAGACCCCAGCCGCGCGGGTTAAACAGCGACCCTGTCCGGCTGACCTGTGCCCGTTCTGCTGCGAACACACCCATCTGGCAGGTGAACGAGCTGGCGACCAACACGCTGGTATTGAAGATTGCGAACGGGATATTGATCAAGTCACCCTGGGTTTGCCAGAGGGGCTCAGTGCCCGTAGCCGCGGCCTGTGAATTAGTCACGTTTCGAATGGTGAAGTACGCCGCGAAAAGTGCCGCAAAGAACATCAGCTCCGAAGCGAGCCAGATGATGGTGCCGACAGCAACTGGCTCAGGGCGATTCTCGCGGCCACGCAGGCGAGACAGCGGGATGGGATGCAGAGAACCCTCTGGCATCGTCATAGATCCAGAGACTGCGTGCGTGTGCATGGCCACGTGGTCATTATTGCCGGAACCCGTGCAGAGGTCACCCCACGGCACAACTTTGTTATCCGAGTCGTCCGCGGTGCTCCTCTGCCGAAACCCGGTCGGCTACAACCGAGGGACGGCAGCGATCCGGGGTGCAGCTGACCGGTTGAGTAGAGGGGCTGGGCCGGCACGCTACGATCCATCCGGGCAGGCCTGGCGACCTCAAAGGGCGGCAGCCACGCCGTACACCGTGGGCATCAGCCGACACGACCTGGAGATGATCAATGGCTGGCGAGCAGGAACCTCGAGACGAGGAGGTTCTGACAATCCTCTTGTATGCCTCAAACCGGGCCACGCGGGAAGACGTCCGGCTCGCCCTGGGGCGCAAGGTGGCCGCCGATCTGCCGCCAGTCCGCGTACTCGAGGTGGCGACCCAGCCAGCGGTGCTGACTGCGATGGACGCGGGCGGCATCGACCTCGCGATCTTGGACGGTGAGGCGGTGCCCGGTGGCATGGGCTTGTGCCGCCAGCTCAAGGACGAGATTCTGCGCTGCCCACCGATCCTGCTGTTGATCGGGCGTCGGGACGACGCATGGCTTGCGACCTGGGCCCGCGCAGAAGGCGCGGTCCCACATCCCATCGATCCGGTCCGGCTGCCCGCGGCGGTGGCGGAGCTGCTGCGTCCGCGAGTGTCCACAGAGACGGCGGTGGCGCGTACCACTTCGGTGGCCTGACAAGATGCCCTCACGATGAACTGGCCAGAACTTCTCAGCAGCCTGGTGAGGGGCGAGGATCAACCGGCCGAGGCGACCGCCTGGGCTATGGAACAAATTCTGAACGGCGACGCGACACCGGTGCAGATGGCGGGGTTCGTCGTTGGATTGCGCAGTAAGGGTGAGACGGTTCAGGAACTGACCGGCCTCGCCGACATGATGATCGAGTTCGCGACGCCGATCGAGATCGGTGGGCCAGCGGTCGACGTGGTCGGCAGTGGTGGTGATCGATCGAATACCGTCAACATCTCCACGATGGCCGCCATCGTCGCAGCGGCGGCGGGTGCCAGGGTTGTCAAGCATGGCAACCGAGCAGCCTCGTCAGCGTGCGGTGCCGCAGATGTTCTCGAGGCGCTCGGCGTGGTGCTCGATCTCGCGCCCGAGGTTCAACCACAAGTGGTGGACCGGGTCGGCATTGGCTTTCTCTTTGCGCCGCAGTACCACCCCGCATTGCGACACGCTGCAGTGACGCGGCGCGAGCTCGGCATCCCGACGATTTTCAACTTCCTCGGTCCCCTGGCCAATCCTGCACAACCCATCTCACAGGAGGTCGGGGTGGCTGATCCGCGAATGGCTGAGTTGATGGCCGGGGTCTTTGCGTCACGCGGCAATTACGGGCTCGTTGTGCACGGCGGTGACGGGCTCGACGAGCTGACCACGACAACGTCGTCGACGGTGTGGGTATACGCCGATGGGAGCGTCGTACGAAGAGAGCTGGATCCGCTGACGCTTGGCGTCCCGAGGGCCACCATTTCGGACCTGGTTGGCGGAGACGCAGTGGCCAACGCGCAGGTGGTCCGTGACGTGGTCGCCGGTCAGCCCGGTCCGATCCGGGACGTCGTCGTGCTCAACGCCGCTGCCGCCCTGGTCGCGTACGGCAAGCCCTCCTCGGCCAGGCTGGAGAACGACTTCGCCGACGAGCTCGAACGAGCGCGACAGGCGATCGACTCAGGTGCTGCGCAGTCCAAGTTGCAGGAGTGGATCGCGGTCACCCAATCTCTTCGGTGACGCTGGTCACTTCAGCCCACTGAACAGCTTCGCACCCCCTCTGCAAGGGGTTAGCCTTCCCAGAGATTGAGCATCGCGTTGCCATCGGCGGCCAGTCGGGCGACCAATATTTCATCATTTGATGAGTTATTATCGCGGCGCGATAGGGGGAAGCATGGCTGCTCGAGGCTGGCGGGTCACGGCGAGTGCCGTTTTCCTGCCGCTGGTCCTCGGCGCGTGCACGAGCGGGCGCACATCGCTCGGAAGTACCGCCCTCGTCGAGCGCGCGACAATCACCGACCAGGTCAGCTCCAGCGGCGCAGTATCCGCCGCAGCGACCGAAAATCTGGGATTTGCGAAAGGCGGTCGGTTGACCTCTCTGCGAGTCAGGGTCGGTGACCGTGTGACAGCCGGCCAGGTGCTAGCGAAGGTCGACACCTTCGCGGCCCGACAGGTGCTCAAGCAGCAGAAGGCCAATCTCGCCGCGCAGCAGGCGGCGCTGGACCGCATCATTGCCAACCCGGCGGTGCCTAACGCGAAGGCAACACTGAGCCAGTCGAAAGTAGTTCTGACTGCAACGCAGCGCCAAGTCAGCGCTATTCAGACCGCCGATGACTCCGCGATCGATCGAGCTCGTGCCCAGCTGCACGCCGCGCGGAGGACGGAGCGTAAGGCAGACAAAGCCCTCGCCGCGGCACGGGATGCCTGCAACGTGCCAGACCCGCCCGGTACCACTACCACTACGGCCCGTACCACCGCTACAACCGGCGCGAGCCGTACTTCGGCTACAGCGACACCACCTGCAACACCAACTCCATCTACAACACCCACGGGCCGCCCAAGCTCCACGGCACTTCCAAGGCCTACAGCCCCTCCGAGCCCCACAGCTCCTCCGAGCTCCACAGTCCCTCCGGGTTCCACAGCCCCTCCGGGTTCCACGGCCTCCGCGGCCTCCGCGGCCGCCTGCGCTTCGCAGGTTGCCATGGCAAGCTCCGCGCAGGCCTCGGCCGCGCAGGGCGTCGAGGCGGCCAAGACAACCCTGACAGCGGCGGAGCAGAAGAAAAAGGTCGATGCAGCCGCTGGCCAGGTCTCAGTAGAGACCTCTCGAGTGAGTGTGGTGGCCGCACAGAACGCGCTCAATTCGGCGTCCTCCGATCGGCCGCACGCCATCGACCAGCAGTTGGCGCTTGTCGATGGCGCTGAAGCGCTGGTTCGCTCCGCTCAGCAGGACGTCGACGACGGCACACTCACAGCGCCCGACGATGGGGTGATCTCGGCGGTCAATGGTGCGGTCGATGAGTACCTCTCTCCAGCCAGTGGAACGACGGCGTTGGCGCCCGGGAGCCGCGCGGCGATCCCCGGATCCGCGTCTGCTGGCGGCGCGACCGGCGCTACGGGGGGTGGTGCGGCACCGACCCGACCAGGCGGTTCTTCGTTCCTTGTGCTGTCTAACGCCGAGACCTTCGAGGCCGTTGTCCCGTTCGAGGAATCAGACGCGTCGCAAATCGCACCCGACCAACAGGTGTCGGTGACTTTCGACGCCATTCCCGATCTGACCGAGCGCGGTAACGTGGTAGCGGTCGCGCCGTCGGCGACCGCAATCTCCGGAGTGATCAGCTACTACGTGACGATGAGCCTTGATGAAGCCGACCCTCGGCTGAGGGACGGGCAGACTGCGCGTGCAGCGGTGATCACTGCTGAGAGGCAGAACGTCTTGAGTGTTCCCAATTCCGCTGTACGCAGGCAGGGGGACGCGACGATTGTGACTGTCGTAGACCCGGACGGCCGGCAGCGCGTCGTGACGTTCCAACCCGGGCTTGTCGGGCCCGACCGCACGGAGGTGTTGTCCGGCCTCTCCGAGGGCCAGCGCGTGGTTGTGAACCCGGGCGGATGATGCCGTGACAGAGAACGCGGTGACCGAGTCAGCGAGCGAGCCTGAGGCGGCAACTCCCGAGCCCGCGCCGAGCGCACCCGTACGCCGGCGCTCGCTGAAACGCGCGACCAAGATCAGGTTGCTGGTCATCGGAGTACTTGCGGTGCTGGCTGCAGCGGTATTCGTCGTCTACTACATCTTCAACACAAGTAACTACGTCACCACCGACAACGCCCAGATCGACGGGAACCAGATCTCGATCAACGCACCCGCAACGGGCACCCTGATCGATTGGCGCGGGCAGCAGGGCACGGATCTGCACAAGAACGCCTCGGTCGGGAGGATTCAGATCCAGGGCGGGTATGTCCAGCCGCAGATGGTGATCCGATCGCCTGCGGATGGAACAGTGGCGGTGGACAACGGCGTAGAGGGCTCTTTTGTCACCGCTGGCACGCAGCTGGCCATCGCGTACGACAGCGCCGGCGTGTTCGTTACTGCTCGCGTGAAAGAGACAGACATCGACAAGGTGCAGGTTGGCCGGGCCGTCGACATTTCGGTCGACGCCTTCCCCGGCGAGCAGCTGACCGGCAGGGTGGCCGAGGTCAAGACCGGCGCGGCTGGGGTCTTCTCGCTGTTTCCGCAGTCCAACACATCGGGCAACTTCCAAAAGGTCACCCAGGTGATTCCGGTCAAGATCACCATCGACAATCTGAAGAATCTGCCGCTGGTGCCCGGCATGAACGCCACCGTCAAGATCCACCGTAACTGACCGTGGCAGCCTCCTCGGATGCTTCGGCGACAGTGGCCGTTGACCACGGCATATGCTGGCGCTGTTGGCCCGCGCGGGGTCGCTAAGTAGGTAGGTCGATGAGTACCGATACCACTCCTGCAGCAACCGCCGTCCGCGACGATGCCGAGCAACGTGTCGCTGAACGGCCGCTCCGACCGGCCCCGCCGACGCCCCAACCGCGCCGGGCCGAGCAGGTCGATCAGCCGTCCGCAGGGTGGCGCATTCCCCTCGCGGTCCTCATCGGCGGAATGTTCATGTCCATACTCGACGTGAGCATCGTCAACGTCGCCATCGCGACCATCCAGTCGGATCTCGGTGGCAGCACTGCGGACGTTGCGTGGATCACTACCGCGTACAGCCTCGTCCTCGGTGTGGTCGTACCGGCTAGCGCTTGGCTAGGGGATCGGTTTGGACTCGATCGTGTCTACATGATCTCGCTGGCGACCTTCGCTCTCGCCTCAGCGCTATGTGGGCTGGCGTGGAGCCTTAACAGCTTGATCGCTTTCCGGGTGATCCAGGCGATTCCCGGCGGCTTGCTACCCGTTGTGACACTGACGATGGTGTATCGGATCGTCCCCCGCCAGAAGATCGGCACCGCAATGGGGATGTATGGGCTGGGCATCGTGTTTGCTCCCGCCATCGGCCCCACGCTTGGTGGTTACCTCGTTGAATACGTGAGTTGGCGTCTGGTTTTCTACATCAATGTCCCCGTGGCAGTTCTGGCACTGCTCGCAGCCGCAGTCGCGCTGCCGAAGTTCACTCGCGCGCCGACCCGGCCATTCGATGTCTGGGGTTTCATTACCGTGGCCGTGGGCCTCGTTTCCTTGTTGTTGGCCTTCTCTGAGGGAGCGTCGTGGGGTTGGTTCAGCTACCGCGTACTGATCTTGATGGTCGGCGGCCTACTGTCGCTGGCCCTGTTCGTCACCATTGAGCTCGAAGTCGATCATCCACTGCTCAACCTCGAGGTCTTTCGCAGCGCTGCCTACACGACATCTTTGATCATCATGGGCGTGATGATGACCGGGATGTTCGCCACGTTGTTCTACATACCTTTATTCCTGCAGGTGGGACAGGGATATCAGGCGCTCGACACCGGGCTGCTGCTCCTGCCCCAGGCGCTGGTTATGGCTGTCTTGATGCCGATAAGCGGCCGTCTCTATGACAAGATCGGCCCGCGATGGTTGGTCGTGTCCGGCTTGCTGGTGGCCGCATTCGGCAGCTACGGCCTCGCCAGCATCAATCCCGATATGACCCGCGAACAGGTCGTCATGTGGATGTGCATCCGCGCCGCCGGGGTCGGCATGGCAATGATGTCGATCATGACCGGAGGCCTTGCCTCGCTCAACCCAAATCTGACAAACAGTGGGAGCGCCATCAATACCGTTGTGCAGCGAGTCAGTGCAGCGCTCGGACTCGCGGCCTTGACAGCAATGGCGACCGCCCAGCAGGCGCAGCTCACCCAAGGCCGGGCGGATCTGCTGGCAGGTACGAGCGGCCATGCGGCGCATATGCCCCTGCTGCAGCTTTTTGGGCTCTACCGTC
>Ga0207675_100006380_pt1 | contig 11179 bp, 8 predicted proteins | sample KBSSwiS42_FD_184305 | JGI IMG/M metagenome (GOLD analysis project Ga0207675, IMG submission 184305) | Switchgrass rhizosphere microbial communities from Kellogg Biological Station, Michigan, USA - KBS Switchgrass S4-2 (SPAdes) (version 2) | ecosystem: Host-associated > Plants > Roots >...
CCGACTGAAACGATGATGTCATTCACGCGAGTCGTCGCCTGCCGCGCCGGATACTTGTAGGCAATCGCCCAACGTGGCGCTTTGCCCGTCGCGCCGAAGTCTTCCTGCATGGCCGTCGAATTAATCTTGACGACAACGCCGTCGATTTCGTAATCGAGTTCCTCACGCTTTGTCTCCATTTCGTTGCAAAACTCGATCACACCTTCGATCGAATCACAGAGCGCGCGATTCGTATTCACGCGGAGGCCCGCGGTCTCGAGCCAGTTCAGCGCCTCCCAATGCGTGTCGAAAGCTTTGCGTTCGCCCGCGAGCACGTCGTACGCGAACATTCCCAGTCGCCGTCGCGCAGTAATCGACGGATCCAATTGCCGCAACGTTCCCGCCGCGGCGTTGCGTGGATTCGCAAAGCGCGCTTCGCCCTCGTCTTCGCGTTCGCGATTGATCTTCTCGAAGACTTTTCGCGAAAGGTACGCCTCACCGCGTACTTCGATCTCCGCTGCAACTCTCTTCGCATCGCCGCGTAACTTCAAAGGAATGCTGCGAATCGTGCGTACGTTTGAAGTCACATCTTCACCGCGGGTGCCGTCGCCACGCGTGACGCCGCGTACAAAGACGCCGTTGTCGTAATGAATCGAAAGCGACAAACCGTCGATTTTCAATTCGGCGACGTACTCGATTCGCCGCTCGCCCGCGAGCTTGCGACAGCGCGCGTCAAACGCGCGCAACTCGTCGATGTTGTAGCTGTTGTCGAGCGACAACATCGGTCGCCGATGAACGAACTCGGGAAAACCTTCTGCCGGACGGCCGCCGACACGCTGCGTCGGACTATCGGTGGTAATCAGGGCAGGATGTTGCTGTTCGAGTTTGCGAAGCTTCTCGATCAGAACATCGTATTCTTCGTCCGAGATTTCCGGATTGTCTTCGAGATAGTAGAGGTCTTCGTGCCGGCGAATCTCGTCACGCAGGGTTTCTAGTTGTTTCTTGGGTGACTCTTTCGCCATTCAACGACCTTTTGAGGCGGCTACGAGCCGCGGATCGGCGACGGAATTTAGCCCGGGTCGGCGAGCGCAGCGAGCGTAACCCTGGGATCGCGTCCCGTTAAAATCTATTGCCGGCTTTAGCCGGCTTTCGATGTCGTGTGCAATCCAGAAATTCATAGCGCCCCTTCAGGGCGCGGAATTCTAAATAAATTGATCCAGGGGCGGCGTGCTACGCGCTTGCCCCTGGCTACTATCTTTCGCCGCTACGCGGCAGCGAGGCTATTACTCTTTGTATAGCAGATACCTTGGCCGCTTCTCGTCGCGCTCAAACCCGCGACAGACGAGCCCGGCGCCGAAAGCGCGCAAAAACTCTTCGCGAATCCGCAATGCTTCGGCCTTTGCCGCCGCCGGATCGGATTTCAAAATCGCCGTAAAATCGTTCGAGATTTCAATCACATCATCAGGAGCACCCACGGAAATATCGCGTCGTTCGGACAACGCCTGGACGCGCGGCGAATTCAATTCCCACGAAGCAAACAAGCGATCACTGTCCATTCCCGGCAAACCGCCGGCGGGCTGCGCCGGATCTTCTCCGTAATCTGTGCCGTAGAAGTTGACCGCGTAACTTCGCACGACAACGCCCAGACGATTCAGGTTGAAATGCGCATTGCGCGCCTTAACCGGTTCGAACGTCCACTTAATAAAGTCACGGCCTTCGGACAATGCGCGCGCCCGCTGCGCCCATTTCAATTGCGCACCCACACCTTTGTTTTGATATTCAGCCGCGACCGCCATCATGTGCGAGTAGCCAAAAATTTCATTCCCGCGAACCGCGGCGAGGTGATGCACAAATCCGACGAGCTCGTCTGCCACGAACGCACCCAGTGTCCAGCCGCCGGCTTGTTCCGAAACGATCAGGTGCCGGCGCGGCGAAATTTCCAAGTCCGGCAAGCCAAATACATCGCGTTGCAAGAGCACGCACGCGTTGTATTCTTCAACTGTTTTTATCTGTCGGATTTCTACTGGTTGAGTCACCGGACGCCAGATTGAATCTTCGAAGTTGCTTGAACGCGCGGCATCATATCACGCTTGTTTGCCGGCGTGAGGAAGAGCTACGAGAGTGCCGTAAGTGGAAACTGAATCCTAAGCTCCACGCCGGAATCAATGTTCTGCGCGCTCAAGTTTCCGCCGAGTCGTTCCAAACTCTGGCGCGCGATCGACAGGCCAAGTTCGCCCGTGCCGGAATTATCGTCGGGCCCAATGACTCCGATGCTGGAAGGATCCGCGATTCGATCACCGGTGTCGCGCACAAAGACGGCGACGCCTTCTGAGTTGCTGTCAACGCTGATTGAGATCGTGCCCGATTCGGGGCTGCGATAGATCGAGTACGCCAGAACGTTGTAGAGCACCTGACGGACGCGCGCCGCATCAGAAATCAGTAAAGGGAGATCGTCTCGCGGTTCGAACTTTAGTTTCAACCGTTTCTTCTCGGCGGCGCGAGCCAACGCCGGCAAGACATTGATCACAGTTTCAGCAATTGAAATCTCTTGCGACGCTAATTGTGTCTCGCCTGATTCCAGCCGCGCCAAATCCGACATCTGATTCAAACTTGCCTGGAGCTGCTGCGCGGAACTCTGAATTCGTTCACAGAAACCCCGCTGCGCGGCCGTCAGTTTCTCCTGACTCAGCATTATTTCTGAGAAGCCGAGGATCGAAGTGAGCGGTGTGCGCAGCTCATGCGCCAGCCGCGAGAGAAACAGCGATCGATATTGGCTGGTACGGCGCAGCTCCTGAATTTCGTTTTGCAGCGATTCAATTTCAGTTGCAGAACGCGGCGCAGCATCGGCAACTTTCGCTGCCGGGTGGCTCTCCGCGTTTCCTTTTGCTTGAACCATTCTGATTCGCGTGATTGAGGTTAAGACTTGGGGAGCGCAGCGGCCACTGCCTGCGCTTCGTTTTGAATCGCTTCACTCACCGTCGCGTCTTGAGTGTCCTGCTTTGCCGAGACGGACGATTGCGCCGTCGGCGATGAACTTCCGGTCGCCACCAAACGAAAATCCAGCTTTACTTCCGCCTTGCCGGAATCACCCGATCCCACGCCGGTGGCGCGACCTAACAGTCCGCCAATCTTCTTTCCGCTCGAAGGGGCCTTCAATGTCGCTATGTCCGTGTACAGGATGTACGCGCACTGCTTGGCCTTTGCTTCCGTCACGGCTTCGCTCGGCGAACTCGCATTGAGTGCGATCGCGTCGACGCCTTTTGACGCCAGCGACGCAATCAGCTGGTCCCGTAATGAATCGGTCGAAACGGAAGTCTTTGTCTTGTTGTTGAACTCGACGACGCCGACGCGAATCTTCTGCGCCGTGTTCGTGTTGGTGGTGGTCGGCGGCTGCGACTCATTGCTCTGTTGGCCCTGCTGCCGTTTGGCCATCTCAATCATCTCAGCCATCGAGGGCGCGGCATACATTTCCTGTTGGTCCCGCGCTTCGGCATAACCGGCCGGAATATCGAAGAGCGAAGCCTCAAGAGTCTGTCGCGACAGATCGATGACTTCTTTTGTCGACGTGTACATTTGCGCGCCATTCGCGCCATACATCGTCGTCGTCTCTTGCAGTGGATAGCCGAGGTTCGACGGACCAGTGGTCTTGTAGACATAACGATCGCGACAACCGCCCGGCGCTGAGGAACGTCCCGTCTGTGGCGGACGATTCGCGGGACAGCTCAAACCGTATTCGAGATTGATGTACCAGCCGTCCGTTTCGATCTTCATCTGTTGCGGATTACACGCGTCGGGCGAGGAGTCCATGACCGTAGTTCTCTTTAAATGCCGCGCGGTGAAACCAAACATGTCTCTGCGTTCACCTGTGTCTACGGTGTTCACGGTCATTGTCACCACGCCGCCTCTACGCGCTCCCGCCGCAGGTGGCGCGCCGGCCGTCGCAGTGTCGCCGCTTGAAGAGCTGTCCGCATCCATGGGCGTGATCAGATACTTTCGCGCGCTATCGTTTATCTGAATGGTGCGGCGCATGTCGCACTGTGTGATGTTCACCGTTTTCGTTGAGAAACCGGCCGCACCCACGCTCGTCTCGGAGCGTTCACGCACGCCCTTGATCATCGTCGTGCTTTCGCTTGATTGCCCGGCGATCGTGGTCCTGACCGTGATCTTGAAGTCGCCGGTGATTGGTTTGTCGTCAGCGGGCTTTCTTTGCGCCGAACTGATTGCCGACACTAATGAGAGGGTGACAACGAGAACTGAAAACAGAATTGTCCTTAATTTCATTAAATACTCCCGGGGTCGATAAATTTTTGGGGGGAACGAACAGGAAACTAGCAAAAACGGACACGTGACTCAAGAAGCGTAGCGAGTTGGGAGGGTATTCGCGGGATTGCCTCTCAACTCAATACCTGGGGAAACTGACCCGCTGCTATCTGGTATTGCTAAGTGTAAAGTTCGGAAACGAATGCGTAACCGCCCAGGCAAGAATCGCGGCGGTGGCCACAACTCCGATTGTGACTCCGATAATTATCTTTGTTCTTTTCGTCATGCCGGGTTTCTTCACGTCAACGACGTCAGCGTAGGCAATCGTGGTAGTCTGGCCTGACTTGCGGTCCGTAAGACTGAAATTATCCTCGCTGGCATTACTCACATAACCTTTGATTTTCTGGCCGTTGCGCAATTTGATTTGCGCGCGCGCTTTTTCACCGACACCAAGTCTCGTGATTTTGGTTTTGATCTTTTCGACAGTTGAAGCATCGTCCTTTTGCAGACGCGCCAAAACGTGACCCGGAAAGAACAAGAAAAGCGATCCTGTCAGCACCAATGCGAGATATCGTCTCATTCTCATTCCCTTCTCCCCCGTCGGCCTCAAAAACGGACTTTGGACTTTGGACTTTGGACTTTGGACTTTGGACTTTGGACTTTGGACTCTGGACTCTGAACTTCGGACTTTGACGTTTAGCGCTACTTAAGCAACACACCAAAGACCAAAGTACAAAGACCAAAGCACTCTTTGTTGGTCACTTTGGCCGCACTATCACCGCGGACTTCCACTCATTCAGGAAGGCGACCAGATCCTTCTTCATCATCTTGCGCGCGGGTTCGAATTCGCCCTTCGTGCTGCTGTAGATCACGTGGCCGGCGCCGTTGAGTAACACCACCGTCGGCACGCCGAAATCCAAAGTCGTCTCGTATTTCTTCACCAGATCGAGGTTCTTGTTTCCTTCGCCGATGTCCACGTGCACCAGCAGATAACTCTCTTTCACTATCTTCGCTGCTTCGCCTTCGTGCAGCGCCTGATCCAACACGTGACAGTCGTAACACCAGTTGCCGCCGAAGATGAGCATCACGCGCTTGTTTTCGTTAGCGGCGAAAGTCAACGCGCCTTCAATCTCCTTTTTCGCGTCGGCGTTGGCCGGATAGAGATCTGTTTTGACGGTGACTGGCGTCAAGACATCGCCATTCGTGTTCGGCTGCTGCGCCGCGACGGAACCGGCGAGACACACGATGAGAGTTACAAAAGCAAGCGATAGTCTGCGCACGGAGAAAAGATACCACGCAATTGGGAATATGCCCGGGGTGGAGGTATTCACCGCGGATGAAAACTCACGGATTGCGGTTGACAATGAATTCTCATCGCGGAGCAATGACGGACATTAGCCGTGGGCGAAACCCATCGAAATGGGTTCACGAAACGATCCGATTGGGGAGTTTCGGGTGGCAAGATGGCTATGGCGCATTTACGGTGGGGGCACGAAGGCGTGCAAGCCCTAGCGAAGAGCCAAGCGCAAAGGGAAAGGGAAAGAGCGCAGAGCTAAGAACAGGGTCTCACTGCCCCCAGTTGGGATCCATGCAGGCCAGCTTGCACTTGGCAACCACGGTGTCTTTGCGAAGACCTTCCGGGCAGCCGGCTTGCTCGTACCAGTCACCTAAACTCGCGCAGGCTTGATCGCAGACATCCATGAAGGGCATGCCCTGCTGATGAGCTTGCGCCGCGGCCGTCAAACCTTTTGAGAAATTGTCAGACATGCAGCCGCCACCAAACATCCTGGCCAGGCACTTCTTTGTCTCGTCATAAGCGATGATGTTCGTGGCCGAGGTCCGCAGCATGTTGATTAGGCCTGGCTCGAACGATTTCAAAAGCTTCGAGTCGTCGTCGGTCATCTGCCGTGAGCCTTCAGGGCAGGTTGGATACGTAACGGGCGGACCGACCGCGCAGGCGATGCGCGTCAAGTCGCGGAGACCCGACTCGATATAGCCCATCGTCACATTGTTCTGCAGATTCGCCTGGCCCGGCGCGTAGCTGAGCGAATCGAGGTAGTCTTCAATCTCCCCGAGTTTTGCTTCGCCGGCTGCGTTATCGCAGAGGTTCGCGCGCATCTTCGCTATCTGATCGCCGAGGTCCATCTGCAGGTGCTGGTAGAACTGTGTGGAAGGCGTCTGCGTGCGCGCGGCTTTCATATCGCGCAGCGCATTGCCGATGGTCTCGCACAGAGCGCCTGTGTTGGGATCGCACTTACGCGTGAGACTGAAATGTTGGGGCGAGCCCTGGCCTCTCTTGACGACACAGTTGGTGTAGTGCCCGTCCTTTTCGTCGTAGGTGACGTAGTCGGGAATATAAGTGCCGGTAATCTTGTTTTCCGAGACCTGGTCGGTAGTGAATCTGACGATGTAGGCGACGTCCAGATGGCAGTCCTGAATCAGAAACTGTTTGGAAGTGCAGCCGCCCATCTCGCCTTTTAGTTGCGAAGTTTCATAGAGGCCGCGGCCCTGTATGACGGAGCTTAGGTAAAGAGGACGTTTGCGGTTTGGTCCCTGCAGATCGCAGTCGCCACCGCCTTTGGCAAACTTGCCGCTGACGTTGAAAGCGGTCTGACTAATAATGATGTCTTCGCCTTTATCGTTGGTCCAGGTGCCGTTGATATCGATGCGGCGCAGTTTCGGTTGTCCGTTTTGACTGCGGGTGCGCGCGCCGGAAAAGAAAATTACAAGGATGGCAACGAAAAGAAAGGCGGCGATTTCGCGTTTCATCACGGCGGCTCCTTTCGAGCTGGCAATGAAGGTTAACGAAGCGAGGGGTCCCTGGCGGAAGCGTATTATAGATCAGAATTGAGATGAGCGAGCAGAGTTAACCGCGGAAGGGGACGCGACATGTTCCGCCCGGCGGGCGCACGAAACATTTGCCGTGGGTGAGACCCACGGATCGCCGTGTAGAAATCAGTAGGCAGGAGGCAGTAAGCAGAAGGCCGCATGATTCTCTTGAATTCGCGTCCGCCGCATACTTATGTAAAATGTTTCGACACTAATCAATTGCTGTCCACTGTCCGCCCACTAAACGCAGGCGGTTCTGACTAGATGCCTAAGCGCACTGACATCCACAAAATTCTGATTATTGGGTCAGGCCCCATCGTCATCGGGCAAGCCTGCGAATTCGATTACTCGGGCACGCAGGCGTGCAAGGCGCTGCGGCAGGAAGGCTATGAAGTCGTCCTCGTCAATTCGAATCCGGCGACCATCATGACCGATCCGGTGATGGCTGACAGCACTTACATCGAGCCGCTCACCGTCGAATCCGTCACCGCCATCATCCGCAAAGAAAAGCCGGACGCGCTGCTGCCGACGGTTGGAGGTCAGACGGCGTTGAATCTAGCGATCGCTCTAGACGATGCCGGCGTGCTCGAAGAGCACGGTGTCGAGATGATTGGCGCGAAGCGACAGGCGATTAAGGTCGCCGAAGACCGCATGCTGTTCAAAGAAGCGATGGATGAAGCGGGCCTGGAGATGCCGCGCGGCGGCTTTGCGAAATCGTGGGCCGAAGCCGAGGCCATCGTGAAGATCACGGATTATCCCGCGATCATCCGGCCGTCGTTTACTCTCGGCGGCACGGGCGGCGGCACGGCATTCAATCCGGAGGAGTTCGAAGAGATCGTGCGCGCGGGACTGGCGGCTTCGCCGATTCACGAAGTGCTGATTGAGGAATCGATTCTCGGCTGGAAAGAATTCGAGCTGGAGGTGATGCGCGACCTGGCCGACAACGTTGTAATCATCTGCTCGATCGAGAACTTCGATCCGATGGGCGTGCACACCGGCGATTCGATCACGGTCGCGCCAGCGCAGACTTTGACCGATCGCGAATATCAGGCGCTGCGCGACATGGCGATCAAGATTATTCGCAAAGTCGGCGTCGAAACCGGCGGCTCGAACATTCAGTTCGCGGTCAGTCCCGACAACGGTGACATTCGCGTGATCGAAATGAACCCGCGCGTGTCGCGTTCATCGGCGCTGGCTTCAAAAGCTACGGGATTTCCGATCGCGAAGATCGCCGCGAAGCTCGCGGTCGGTTACACGCTCGACGAAATTCCGAACGACATCACCAAGAAGACGCCCGCGTCATTCGAACCGACGATTGATTACGTCGTCACCAAAATTCCCAAATGGAATTTCGAAAAGTTTCAGGAAGCCGAAGACGTGCTCGGCACGCAGATGAAATCTGTCGGCGAAGTGATGGCCATCGGCCGCACGTTCAAAGAGTCTCTGTTCAAAGGGCTGCGCTCGCTGGAAGCGGTGAAGCCTCTCCGGCTGGAAGACGTGCCGAACGATGAGCTGCAAAGAAAGCTCGCGCGACCGAATTCGCAACGCTTCTCGTACATCACTTACGCGCTGGAGCACGACTGGTCGATCGATGAGATCTATCGGCTGTCGAAGATCGATCCGTGGTTCCTGGATCAGCTTCAGCAGGTGATGGAGATACAGCGGGAGGTGGAGGCTGTGCCACCGGCGGACGCAACAGGCGGCAGGAGTCAGACGGCAGACGGCAATGCGCCCGCTAAGCTACGCACCCTCACCCAGCCTCTCCCAAAGGGAGAGGAGAAAGACGCAGGCGGGTCTGAAACGACGACGCCGGCACTTGAGAATATTCCGCTCGATCTGCTGCGTGCCTTTAAAGAAGCTGCGCTCTCGGATCGCCGTCTCGCATATCTAACCAAGCGCAGCGAAGACGAGGTGCGCGCTTATCGAAAATCACTCGGACTGATTCCCGTCTACAAGCGCGTGGACACGTGCGGCGCAGAGTTCGAGTCGTACACGCCGTATCTCTATTCGACTTACGAAGAAGAGGATGAGGCGCAGCCAACGGACCAGCGGAAGATCATGATTCTCGGCTCCGGTCCGAACCGCATCGGCCAGGGCATCGAGTTCGACTACTGCTGCGTGCACGCGTCGTACGCGCTGCACGAAGCGGGTTACGAAACGATCATGGTTAACTGCAATCCGGAGACGGTTTCGACTGACTACGACACGTCCGATCGTCTTTACTTCGAGCCGCTGACGTTCGAAGACGTGATGAACATTGTCGACGTCGAGAAGCCAACGGGCGTCATCGTGCAGTTCGGCGGTCAGACGCCTTTGAATCTGGCGATGCGTCTGCACGAGGCGGGCGTGCCAATCATCGGCACGTCGCCGGATTCGATCGACCTCGCGGAAGATCGCAAACGCTTCGGCGCGTTGCTGCGCGACCTCGGCATTCCGCAGCCGGAAAACGGCACGGCAACTTCGATTGAAGAAGCACGCGAGATTGCGGAGCGAATTGGTTATCCGGTGCTCGTGCGGCCAAGTTACGTGCTGGGCGGACGAGCGATGGCGATTGTTTATGACGAGGAGACGCTGGATCGCTACATGCGCACCGCCGTTGACTTCTCGCATGAGCGGCCGGTGTTGATCGACAAGTTTCTCGAACAGGCCGCCGAGTTTGACGTTGACGCGCTCGCCGACGAAACCGCCTGCGTTGTTGCCGGAATTCAGGAGCACATCGAGGAGGCCGGCATTCACTCCGGCGACTCATCTTGCGTGCTGCCGCCGGTGCGTATCCCGGAAGAACATCTCGAGACGATGCGGCATTACACGCGCAGGCTGGCATCCGCTTTGTCGGTGAAAGGCTTGATGAATATTCAGTTCGCGATCAAGCACGACCGTGTGTACGTGCTCGAAGTGAATCCGCGCGCATCGCGCACTGTGCCGTTCGTTTCGAAAGCGACGGGCGTTCCGCTCGCGCGCATCGGCGCGCTGGTGATGTCGGGTCAAAAGCTGAAAGAGTTTGATTTGCCGCCTGACTTGACCGTCGATCGCTACTACGTGAAGTCGCCGGTGTTTCCCTTCGCGAAGTTTCCGGGCGTCGATCCAATTCTCGGGCCCGAAATGCACTCCACGGGCGAAGTGATGGGCATTGGCGAGACTTTCGGCGAGGCGTACGGTAAAGCGATGACTGCGGCAGGATTGCGCCTTCCGGAACGCGGAACGGCATTCATCAGCGTCAACGAATTGGACAAAGGACCCGCCGTGTTGCTGGCGCGCAGGCTAACGCGACTTGGATTTCAAATCGTCGCAACGCGCGGCACTGCCGAGCGCCTACGCGAAGTTGGCCTCGAAGCGGAAACCGTTTTCAAGGTTAACGAGGGACGCCCGAACATCGTCGACCATATTAAGAAGGGCGAGATCGCTTTGGTAATCAACACGCCGCTCGGCCGCGTGTCGCACTACGACGAACAGGCGATTCGCCGCGCGGCTTTGCAATACAACGTGCCCTGCGTCACGACTATGACGGGCGCGCATGCGCTGGTTGAAGCGTTGGGCTCGAGTGCGGTGCGCGGCGAAATCAACGTGCATGCGTTGCAGGAGTTGCACGCGGTGAGTGCTGGCGCGCGCTAAGGCAAAGTGGTAAGCGCAGAGAGCAAAGCGACTGAATGCGATGAGGGGCGCGGAGGTGAGCATAAATCATGGAAAACGTGATTTGGTTTTATGCCGTCATAGGCGTAATGCTGACTTTGGCTTCCCTGCCCATGGTCATGCAACGCGTTCCGCCTAACCGATGGTACGGCTTTCGCACGCCGCGTACTCAAGCTGATCCGAAAGTCTGGTATCCCGCGAACCGGATCGCCGGACAGTATTTCGCGTTTGCCGGCTTGTTGATCGCGCTGGCCGCGTTAGGTGTTGCATTGCTCCACAAACAGATGACCCCGACCACGAGTGCCACCGTTTTGTTTGTAGTCGGCGTGGGCGCGGTTGCGGCGGCAACTACTCTGTCGTTTATTGCTCTGCGCCGAATTTAGGCGGCAAAGAGCGAAGGGCCAAGGGGTAAGAGCAAAGCGTTCCTATTCATTGTTGGCCTCTTGCTCTTTTGCCCTTGCCCCTTGGCTCTTCGTCCTTT
>Ga0207675_100006382_pt1 | contig 11175 bp, 8 predicted proteins | sample KBSSwiS42_FD_184305 | JGI IMG/M metagenome (GOLD analysis project Ga0207675, IMG submission 184305) | Switchgrass rhizosphere microbial communities from Kellogg Biological Station, Michigan, USA - KBS Switchgrass S4-2 (SPAdes) (version 2) | ecosystem: Host-associated > Plants > Roots >...
CGCGGCATCGAGCGCGTGCCGGTGGAAGAGGCCGAGGCCGGCGACATCGTCGCCATCGCGGGCCTGACCGAAACCACGGTCGCCGACACCATCTGCGATCCGGTGATCGAGGTGCCGCTGCCGGCGCAGCCGATCGACCCGCCGACCCTCGCCATGACCTTCTCGGTCAATGACAGCCCGCTCGCCGGCCGCGAGGGCGACAAGGTGACCAGCCGCATGATCGCCACCCGCCTGATGCGCGAGGCCGAGGGCAACGTCGCCATCAAGGTGCGCGAGACCGAAGGGCGCGACGCGCTGGAGGTCGCGGGCCGCGGCGAACTGCAGCTCGGCGTGCTGGTCGAGACCATGCGCCGCGAAGGCTTCGAGCTCTCCATCAGCCGCCCGCGCGTGCTCTATCGCCAGGACCCGGCAACCGGCGAGCGGCTGGAGCCGATCGAGGAAGCTGTCGTCGATGTCGATGAGGAATTCACCGGCATCGTGATCGACAAGCTCGGCCAGCGCCGCGGCGAGATGACCGAGATGCGGCCCTCCGGCGGCGGCAAGACCCGCCTCGTCTTCCTGGTGCCGGCGCGCGGCCTCATCGGCTATCACGGCGAGTTCCTGACCGACACCCGCGGGACCGGCATCATGAGCCGGCTGTTCCACGGCTACGGCCCCTATCGCGGCCCAATCGCAGGGCGGCGCAATGGCGTGCTGATCTCCACCGCGCAGGGCGAAGCGGTCGCCTATGCGCTGTGGTTCCTGGAAGAGCGCGGCGAGATATTCGTCAATCCGGGCGAGGCGGTCTACGAAGGCATGATCATCGGCGAGAACAGCCGCGGCCACGACCTCGAGGTCAATCCGCTCAAGTCCAAGCAGCTCACCAACATCCGCACCACCTCGAAGGACGAGGCCATCCGCCTCACGCCGCCGCGTCCCATCACCCTCGAATACGCCATGGCCTATATCGAGGAGGACGAGCGCGTCGAGGTGACGCCGAAGTCGATCCGCCTGCGCAAGGCGATCCTCGACCCCAACGACCGCAAGCGCGCGGAGCGCAAGGCCGAGGCGGAGACGGCTTAGGCAGCATGGCCTCTTTCACCATCCTCGACGGCGGCATGGGTCGCGAGCTGCATCGGATGGGTGCGCCGTTCAAGCAGCCGGAGTGGTCGGCGCTGGCGCTCATGCTGGCGCCTGAGACGGTGGAGCGCGCGCATCGGCGCTTCGTCGAGGCCGGTGCGGAGGTCATCACCACCAACTCCTATGCGCTGGTGCCCTTCCACATCGGCGAAGCGAAGTTCGCGGCAGAGGGCCGGACGCTCGCCGACCGCGCCGGTCGGATAGCGCGCAAGGCGACCGAAGGCGCCAAGTATCCAGTGCAGGTCGCCGGTTCGCTGCCGCCCCTCTTCGGCTCGTACCGGCCCGATCTGTTCGACGAAGCCAAAGCGCCCGCCATCATCGGGCCGTTGATCGACGGCCTGTCGCCGCACGTCGATCTCTGGCTCGCTGAGACGCAAAGCGCTCTGGCCGAGGCACGGTTCGCGAGGAAGATGCTGACAGAGGACAAACGCCCGTTCTGGGTCTCCTTCACCCTGGACGACGACAACGCGGACCTGGCGCGGCCCAAGCTGCGCTCCGGCGAGAGCGTAGCCGCGGCGGTCACCGCCATGCTGGAGCTCGGCGTCGATGCCGTGCTGTTCAATTGCTGCCAGCCGGAGATCATGGAGGGCGCGGTCGATGCCGCCCGCGCGGTGCGCGAGGCGCACGGCTTCAAGGCCCGCATCGGCATCTACGCCAACGCCTTCCCGCCGCAGCGCGACGAGGCCGCCAACGAGGGGCTCAGCGACATCCGCGCCGACCTGACACCCGCGCGCTACGCCGAGTTCGCCAAGGCTTGGGTGCAGCACGGCGCCGACATCGTCGGCGGCTGCTGCGGCATCGGGCCGGAGCACATCGCGGCGCTCAAGATGCTGCGCGCCTAAAGCGCGAAAAGAAGGGGCGCATCGTTGGCGATGCGCCCCAGTCGTTCTGGGATGGTCAAATCACACGGGAATCAAAGCCCCGTCCCGCTTGCACTCAGCAAGGGTCGTGCCAGTACCTGGGACCTTGATTCCGTGCGATATTCCGGCTCTGCCGCCGCGACCATCTGGACGCGCTTTAAGCAAGTGCGTAACGATTGGGCAGCCTGTCGTGTGCTGCGCGAGTCGGCGCGGCTGAGGAGGACCTGATATGGCTGAGGCAGCTGCTGCGAAGAAGGATTGGTGGTCGTCGGTCAGCGGCTATTTCACGCCCCGCATGATGGTCATTCTGGCGATGGGCTTTGCCTCGGGCCTACCGCTTCTGCTCACACTTTCCACTCTCTCCTACTGGCTGTCCAAGGTCGGCGTTGATAAGACCACCATCGGACTCTTCGCCCTGGTTGGTGCGCCCTACACCTTCAAGTTCCTTTGGTCGCCAATCATAGACCAGGCGCCGCTGCCCGTCCTGACGCGGCTGCTTGGACGCCGCAGAAGCTGGTTGCTCCTGATACAGGGGTTGCTGGCAGTTGCGATCTTCGCGATGGGGTTTACCGATCCCGCCATCAACCCTCTGAACACCGCCGTTGCCGCCCTGGTCGTCGCCTTCCTTTCGGCGAGCCAGGATATCGTGATCGACGCCTATCGCATCGACCTGCTGCCGACCGAAGAGCAAGGCCAGGGCGCGGGCGCGACGCAAGTTGGCTATCGCTTTGGATTGCTGCTGGCCGGCGCGGGCGCGTTGGCCCTCTCGGACTATTTCTCCTGGCCGGTGGTCTTCACCGTGCTCGCAGCGGCGATGGTAGCGTCCATGGTAGTGACGTTGCTCGCGCCGGAGCCGCAAGCGCCGGCTCGGCCCGCCCATCGCAGCTATGGGCAAATCGTGAAGGAAGCGGTGATCGACCCGTTCCTTGACTTCATGAAGCACAGCGGCTGGCTGCTGATCCTAGCATTCACCTTGTTCTACAAGTTCGGCGACGCACTGGGCGGGACCATGGCAAATCCCTTCTATAACGAGATGGGCTTTACCGGTACCGAGATCGCCGCGGTCAGCAAGCTGTGGGGCGTGTGGATGACGGTCGTGGGCGCGGTGGTCGGTGGCATCTCGGTTGTGCGCTGGGGCATGTTTCCGGCTCTCATGATCGGCGGCATCCTGCAAGCACTCACCAATTTCGCCTTCACCTATGTCGCGATCGTGGGGCACAACCTGCCGGCGCTCGCTATCGCCATCACGATGGACAACGTTGCTGGCGGCGCAGCGGGGGCGGCGCTGGTGGCCTATCTCTCAAGCCTCTGCAGTATCGCATACACCGCGACTCAGTATGCGCTGCTCACATCCTTCATGGCCTATGGCCGTACCGTGCTTTCCTCGTGGAGCGGTTGGCTGGCGGACCACACCGACTGGGCGACATTCTGGTCCGCGACGGCGCTGCTGGCGACTCCGGGTCTGCTCCTGCTCGCCATCATGTGGCGCTATTTCCCCTATAGGCCTGCTTCGCATGTCGACAAGCAGATCACTGCCTTCGACTGATGCGACCTAAATCGCCCCGCATCGAGATCGAATTCTGCACCCAGTGCCGCTGGCTGCTGCGCGCCGGCTGGACCGCGCAGGAATTGCTGACGACGTTCCAGGACGAGATCGGCGAAGTCGCGCTCATTCCCGGCACCGGCGGCGTGTTCGAGGTGCGGGTGGACGGTCAGACCATCTGGTCGCGCAAGGGCGAGGGTCGCCACGCCGAGCTCGCCGAGCTGAAGCAGCGCCTGCGCGACGTGATCGCGCCGGAGCGCGCGCTGGGGCACTCGGACCGGAAGGCGGAGGAGTAGCTCCCGTGCCATTCGACTAATGTGACGGGCCTTATTGTGGGATCGGATCGCGTATGGCCGGCAGGACGCGGTATTCGAAGACCGATCGGACAATGGCGCTCTCGCCGCCGTCAGCATAAAGGCCGGCGTTCGTAACAACGACCAGATCGAGCGCGGGGACAATGAAGATCCTCTGGCCGCCGACGCCGAAGGCAGCGATCCAATCGACTGTTCTGCCGGCGCCGAAAGGGGAAGTGCCAAGCCACCACTGATACCCATACCGCATTCCACCCCATGACGTATCAAAGCGCGGTTTGGTCGACTGCTTCACCCAATCCTCCGGCACGACGCGCTGTCCCTGCCATGTGCCGCCATTCAGCACCAGCTGGCCGATTTTCGCCGTATCACGCGGCCGAAGGCGCAAGCCGCCGAAGGCCGCTGGCTCGCCATTAATCATGCCGCTCCATTCGAAATCCTCGATGTGAAGCGGATCGAACAGCGCTTCCTTGGCGAATTGGTCCAGTGGCTTGCCGGTTGCTTTCTTCAGCACGGCGCCGAGCAGCGCGGTCGCACCGCTGTTGTATTGCCATCTCGCGTCCGGCTCATAGAGGACTTCGCGCCCGAGGATGTAACGATAGGGGTCCGCAGCTTCGGACATCGCGCGTACGGTATTGTAGGGATCCATCCACGGCGTATCTTCGTTCCAGTCGTAGCCCGGCGCCATAGTGAGGAGATGGCGCAGCAGGATCTTGTCCCACTTGGGCGTCTTCAGCTCCGCGTACTCCGGAAAGAAGGACATGACCGGAACGTCTGTTCCAGCGATGAGTTTTCGCTCGAGTGCGATGCCGAACAGCAGCGAAACGACGCTTTTCGAGATGGACATCACGTCGTGTTTGGTGGCGGCGTCATGAGCAACGACGCCAAGGGGCTCGCCCCAATTCTCATCCTTACCGGCAGCATAGGCTTCGAAGACCAGCTTGCCGTGCCGAACGACCAGCACCGCGTGAACATTTCTGCGGTCGGGACGCGCCGCCGTGCTGCCCTGAGCCGCCAGCTCCTGGGTGATCTTGCAGAGAGCCGCTGCATCGAGGCCGACGTCCTCCGGCGATGCCGTTTCCCAGTCATCGAGTTGTTGAGGCGCCGCTCCGCAGGGATCATCCGTTGGCCATGCAGGATTTGAAAGCAGCAGGCTCGCAGCCAGAAGCGAAAGCCCGGCAATGGCTTGACGCGCCTTCATGTGGCGGTCTCCTTATTGTTCGCCGAGCGCCGGCGAAGAGGCATGCAGAGGAGGATGCCGATGAAGATCGGCACGGGTTGCATCCGACCCCGAAGGGCCGGCTGATCTTTCTGCTGTTTCATGACGACTCGGCGTCACGCGGCTGAACGTGGCGGTAGCGCTACGCCCTGCAAGGTCCGGGGCATCATGCCATGTCGGCAGTCGGAAGTCGTTAAAGACGCCGAGATTAATAGTCGAATGGCCCGGAGGGCTCGTTCTTCCGTCATGGCAAGGCTTGGCCTTGCCATCCACGAGTTTCGATGGGCAGGACCGTGATGCCGCGGCAAACTCGTGGATCCCAAGGCCAAGCCTTGGGATGACGAATGAAAGGTGGCGATATCCGCTTCTTAGATATTCACATCCAGTGCATAGCCCGCCGAGCGCACGGTGCGCACCAGGTCGGCGGCGTCTTCGATGTTGATCGCCTTGCGCAGGCGGCGGATGTGCACGTCGACGGTGCGCGGCTCGACATAGATGTCGCGGCCCCAGACGTGGTCCAGCAGCTGCTCGCGGCTGAAGACTCTGCCCTGGTTCTCCAGGAGGAAGCGCAGCAGGCGGAACTCGGTCGGGCCGAGATGCACGTCCTTCTGCCCGCGCCGCACCCGGTGGGTGGCGAGGTCCATGGAGAGGTCCTGGTAGTGCAGCACCTCGGTCTCGGTCTGCGGCAAGGCGCGGCGCAGCACCGCGCGGCAGCGCGCCACCAGCTCGGAGGGCGAGAACGGCTTGGTCACGTAGTCGTCGGCGCCGACCTCGAGGCCGCGCAGCTTGTCGCTTTCCTCGCCGCGCGCGGTCAGCATGATGATCGGCGTGCGGCGATGCTCGGACGAGCGCCGGATCTGCCGGCACACTTCGATGCCGGAGAGCGCGGGCAGCATCCAGTCCAACAGGATAAGGTCCGGCCGCTGCTCCTTCACGATCAGCAGCGCTTCCTCGCCGTTGGCGGCGTCGATCACCCGAAAGCCTTCGCGCTCCAGGTTGTAGCGCAACAGGGTGACCAGGGCCGCTTCGTCTTCCACCACCAGCACCAGCGGCTGACCCTGCGCCTCGCGCACGGGCAGCGGGCTGGTCTTGGCGCGATCAGGCATCGATTGGAACATTGGTCGTATCGCCTTTCGGTCTCTCTTCGTCCAGGCTCCGGCCGTGGACCAGGTAATAGACAATCTCGGCCACGTTGGTGGCGTGGTCGCCGATGCGCTCGATATTCTTGGCAATGAACAAAAGGTGGGTGCAGGGCCCGATATTGCGCGGGTCCTCCATCATGTAGGTCAGCATCTCGCGGAACACGCTGTTATACATCTCGTCGACTTCTTCGTCGCGCCGCCAGGCCGCGCGCGCGCCTTCCGCATCCTTCTCGATATAGGCGTCGAGCACGTCCTTGATGATGTGGAGCGCCAGCTGGCTCATGCGCGGGATCGAGGCCACCGGCTTCATCGGCGCGTGGGTCGACAGCACGATCGCGCGCTTGGCGATGTTCTTGGCATAGTCGCCGATGCGCTCGATGTCGGACGCGATCTTGATCGCGGCCACGACCTCGCGCAGGTCCTGGGCCATCGGCTGGCGCAGCGCCAGCATGCGGACGGTCATCTGCCCGACATCGGTCTCCAGGTTGTCGATGCGCTTGTCGTCCTGCACCACCTGGGCGGCGAGCTCGCTGTTGCGCCGCACCAGCGATTCGACCGCGCGGGTCAGCTGCGCTTCCGCCAGCCCGCCCATCTCCGCGATCACGTTGTTGAGGTTCTTCAGATCCTCGTCGAAGCTCTTGACGATATGCTCGGCCTGCTTGATGACCATGATTTCCTCGATCTCCCGGCTCAGCCGAAGCGGCCGGTGATGTAGCCCTGCGTGCGTTCATCGCGCGGGGCGGTGAAGATCTGCTCGGTATCGCCCCACTCCACCAGAACGCCGAGATGGAAGAACGCGGTCTTCTGGCTGACGCGCGCGGCCTGCTGCATCGAGTGGGTGACGATGATGATGGTGTAGTTCTCGCGCAGTTCGTCGATCAGCTCCTCGATGCGAGCGGTCGCGATCGGGTCGAGGGCCGAGCACGGCTCGTCCATCAGGATGACTTCGGGCGAGACCGCGATGGCGCGCGCGATGCACAGGCGCTGCTGCTGGCCGCCGGAAAGGCCGGTGCCGGGCTGGGCCAGCCGGTCCTTGGCCTCGTTCCACAGGCCGGCGCGCTCCAGGCTGGTCTGCACGATCTCGTCCAGCTCGTCCTTGCTTGCGCCCATGCCGTGGATGCGCGGGCCATAGGCGATGTTGTCGAAGATCGATTTCGGGAACGGGTTCGGCTTCTGGAACACCATGCCGATGCGCGCCCGCAGCATCACGACGTCGAGCTTCGGATCGTAGATGTTCTCGCCGTCCAGCTTGATGTCGCCGGTGACGCGGCAGCCGTCGATCACGTCGTTCATGCGGTTGAGGCAGCGCAGATAGGTCGACTTGCCGCAGCCGGACGGGCCGATCAGCGCGGTGACCTGGCGCGACGGGATATCGAGGTCGACATTGAACAGGGCTTGCTTCTGGCCATAGAAGACGTTGACGTTCCGGCTGGTCATCTTCGGCGCTTCGCCCGACCGCGCCGCCACCGCCGGCTTCACGTTGGGGTTGGTCAGAAGGGTGGTATCCATCTTGCCGCCATCCGCTGTCTGTTGGGTTTTTTGTGCCGCGAGTGCCATTGCCGCCTCGTCTCCTACCAACGCCGTTCAAACCTGCGGCGGATGACCACCGCCGCCGCATTCATCAGCACCAGGAACACCAGCATCACCATGATGCCGGCCGAGGTGCGCTCGACAAAGCCGCGCTCCGGCGCGTCCGCCCACAGGAAGATCTGGACCGGCAGGACGGTCGAGGAATCGGTGATCGAGGTCGGGACGTCGACGATGAAGGCCACCATGCCGATCATCAGGACCGCGGCCGATTCACCCATGGCGCGCGCCGTCCCGATGATGGCGCCGGTCATGACCCCGGGCATCGCGAGCGGGAGCACATGGTGCATCACCACCTGCTGCTTGGAGGCGCCGACGCCATAGGCCGCCTCGCGGATCGAAGGCGGCACCGCTTTCAGCGCGGCGCGGGTCGCGATGATGATGGTGGGCAGGGTCATCAGGGACAGCACCATACCGCCGACCAACGGCGCGCCGCGCGGCAGGCCGAAGAAGCCGAGCAGCACCGCAAGGCCGAGCAAGCCGAACACGATCGACGGCACCGCCGCCAGGTTGTTGATATTGACCTCGATGATGTCGGTGACCCGGTTCTTGGCCGCGAACTCCTCGAGATAGATCGCCGCCGCGACGCTGATCGGCAGCGACAGCAGGATCGCGGTGATGATGGTCAGGAACGTGCCCATCATGGCGCCGCCCAGCCCCGCCTGCTCCGGTTCGCGCGAATCGCCGGTCGCGAAGAAATTGACGTTGAAGCTTCCGGCGATGCGGCCGTCGGCGGCGAGCTTGTCATACCAGGCGATCGCCTGGTCCTTGATCGGCCGGTCGGCCTCCGCCGCGTCGCGGCTGATGCGGCCCTTGGCCAGCATGTCGATGTCGGTCGAGGCGAGCACTTCGACGCGCTGGGTCGTGCCGACCAGGGCGGGATTCTCCATCACCATGCGCTTGACGTCGTCGCCGGCGGCATTGCTGAGGAAATCGCTGAGCGCGCGGCGGTCGGCGCGGGAGGTCGCCTCCGGGAACAGGTCGCGCAGGGAATCGCGTACCACCGCCTGGTAATCGCCGGTGCTGAGCGATTCTGGCAGCCGCGTGCCGGCCGGGTCGACCTTGTCCGGTGCGATATTGACATTGAGCGCGATGCGGGTCTGCCAGAAGGCGCTGTAGCCCTGCGCCACCACGGTGACCGCCAGGAACCCCAGCATGAACACGGCAAAGCCGATCGCCAGCACGCCGTACAGGCGGAACCGCCGTTCCGCCGCGTAGCGCCGCCGGATCCGGGCTTCGGAAAGGTCGGGGCGGCGCAGCTTGCCGCCCGCACCCGCTGTCGGTCCTGCTATCACTGCGTCAGTCATACTTCTCTCGATACTTGCGCACAATGTTGAGTGCGATGATGTTGAGCACCAGGGTGACCGCGAACAGCAGCAGCCCGAGCGCGAAGGCCGCGAGGGTCTTCGGGCTGTCGAATTCCTGATCGCCGACCAGCAGGGTGACGATCTGCGCCGTCACCGTGGTCACAGCCTCGAGCGGGTTGATGGTGAGATTGGCGGCCAGGCCCGCCGCCATCACCACGATCATGGTCTCGCCGATGGCGCGGCTCACCGCCAGCAGGACGGCGCCGACGATCCCGGGCAGGGCGGCGGGGAACACTACCTGCTTGATGGTTTCCGATTTGGTGGCGCCGAGCGCATAGGAGCCGTCGCGCAGGCTCTGCGGGACCGCATTCATGACGTCGTCGGACAGCGAGGAAATGAACGGGATGATCATCACGCCCATGATGAGCCCGGCCGCCAGCGCGCTTTCCGAGGCGACGTTGAGCCCGACCACCGCGCCCACATCGCGCAGGATCGGGCCGATGGTGAGGGCGGCGAAGAAGCCGTAGACCACCGTCGGGATGCCGGCCAGGATCTCGACCAGCGGCTTGAAGTAGGTGCGGACCTTGGGGCCGGCATAGTCGGAGAGATAGACCGCGATCATCAGGCCGGTCGGCACCGCCACGACCAGGGCGATGAAGGTGATCAGCAAGGTGCCGGCAATGACCGGGATTGCGCCGAACGCGCCGGACGAGCCGACCTGGTCGGCGCGCATCGCCATCTGCGGGCTCCATTGCAGCCCGAACAGGAACTCCGTGATCGGGATCTTCGCAAAGAAGCGCATGGATTCGAACACCAGCGACAGCACGATCCCGACCGTGGTCAGGATCGCGAGGCACGAGCAGGCGAACAGGATGCCGAGCACGATCCGCTCGACCCGGTTGCGCGAACGGGCATCGACGTTGATGCGGCGATAGGCGAACCCGATCCCGATCAGCGCCAGCGCCACCGCGGCGCCCAGCGCGCCCAGGTTCGACATCGATTGCCAGGCGCGATAGGTCTCGGCGCCGGCGCGCACAGCCGGATCGGCGACCTGGCTGAGGTCGGCATGGCTGGCCGCCTGCCGCACTTCGCTCAGCAGCAGCGACAGCTGGTTCTCATCCAGGCTCGCCACGCGCTCCGGCGGCAGCACGGAAGTTGCCGCCTCCGTCACGATCGCGGGCTGCGCCGCCAGCCAGATCAGCGCCACCAGCAGCGATGGCAGGCCGCACCACAGCGCGACGTAGAAGCCGTGATAGTTGGGCAGGGAATGCAGGCGCCGCAGATTGCCGCCGGCGACCGACACCGACCGGCCGCGGCCCATGAAGTATCCGATCAGGCTGAGGCCGAGCACCGCGATCAGGACCGCGCTGACCGTCGTGCTGGTGGAACGGGTCAGGCCCGACAAGGCGGCCAGGCCGTCGCCGGCCGCGGCCGTCGCGTTCAGCCCCAGCGCCGCGAGCGTCGTAGTCTCGATCTGCTTGCGCTCCTCGGGCGTGAAGGGCACCAGGCCCTTTTGCGCCAGGTAGCCCTCGGTGCCCATCGCGCGTTCGCTCACCAGCTCGCGCACGAAGGAATCGATCCCCGGCACGATGGTGCGATGCGCGTCCTTGACGTAGACGTAGAGATCGCGCGCCACCGGATATTGCTTGCCGGAAATCGCCTCATAGCTGGGCGCGACGCCTTCGACCTTGGCGGCCTTCAGCGTGTCGGCGTTTTGCTCCAGGAAGGAATAGCCGAAGATGCCGAAGGCGGCCGGATTGGCCTGCAACTTCTGCACGATCAGATTGTCGTTCTCGCCGGCATCGATATAGGCGCCGTCCTCGCGCACCTGCTGGCACGCGGCCTTCTTGGCGTCGCCTTGCAGCGCGGCGATTTCGGGCAGGGTTTCGCAGCCCTTGTCCATCACCAGCTCGACGAAGGCATCGCGGGTGCCGGAGGTCGGCGGCGGGCCGAGCACTTCGATCCGCTCCGCCGGCAGCGACGGATCGATCTCGTTCCAGGAGCGATAGGGGTTCGGAACCAGCTGGCCGTTCTGCGGCACGGTCTTGGCGAGCGCCAGGAACAGCTGCGCGCGCGTGACGTTGAAG
>Ga0207675_100006385_pt1 | contig 11173 bp, 9 predicted proteins | sample KBSSwiS42_FD_184305 | JGI IMG/M metagenome (GOLD analysis project Ga0207675, IMG submission 184305) | Switchgrass rhizosphere microbial communities from Kellogg Biological Station, Michigan, USA - KBS Switchgrass S4-2 (SPAdes) (version 2) | ecosystem: Host-associated > Plants > Roots >...
GCAACGGCCTGAGTGGGCGCATGCCTCTCACTCCTGCGTTTCCGTGCGTTTGAAGCCGCCGATCGCCGGCACCGGAAGGGCCATCGTCTTACCGTCAGCGAGGACGACTTCGAGCCCGAGTCCAACCGGCTCGCCGCTCAGAAGCGGAGCCACGACGACCTGCACCTTGTCGCCCGCCTTGATCATGTTCGAGCGCCAGCCGACCCGCTGCATCATGTTGATGCTCGTGAGCTCGACGCTGTAGTGCTTCAGGGATCCGTCGCTCTGCTGGACGTCCATCTCGATAAAACCGTGAGGATTCGTCCACTGGAACCTGGTCACCGTGCCGCGAAGCGTGAGCGTCCGCGTGTGGTCGTAGACCGCAAACGAGTGATGCGCGAACGTCGGTGCGACCATCAGGATCGCCAGAGCGATGGACCACAAGCCTGTGCGTCGGGCCATGCCTTCCTCCAAATTTGTCGCAGTGATGATACCCGACACGGTACGACGGGGCGACGGGGCGGAGGTGCGACGGTCCGGTACGAAGGTGCGAGGTCCGAAGGTCAGCGTCCGGAGGATCTTGGCACGGGGCCTTCGGCCCCCCGGACCGGACCGTCGCTCTATCGGACTGGACCGTCGCACTCCGCACCGTCGTCCCGTCGCACCGCTTCTGGCCTTTCACGATGCGACCGAGCGGCAGCCCAGTCCACGTGCTCCTGTACCATCAGATCCTCGATCGAAGGTCGATCGGCGTCGTGATCGCGGAGAGCAGCGATGGCGTCGTCGTCTCCGCTGTTTCCAATCGCGACCGCGAGGTTGCGCCTGAGACCCGCGAGCTTCGCTCTCGTCATCGCGCTGCCCTTCACCAATGAGCGGAGATCGCGATCGGAGCGTCGCCACAGATCGACCAGGCGTGGCAGATCGAGGCCGCTGCGCGGCTGCCATGGTGCGTCGCCCGAATGTGGTGCGGGCCGATTGTAGGGACAGACTTCCTGGCAAATGTCGCAGCCGTAGACGTGACCGCCGATCGATGCACGGTGCGCTTCCGGAATCGACGACCGCAGCTCGATCGTCATATACGACAGGCATCGATTCGAGTCGAGGACGCCAGGCTCCACGAGCGCTTCCGTTGGACACGACTCGAGGCAGCGCGTGCAGCTGCCGCACTGTTCGAGCCCTTGCGTATCGGGCTCGAGCGGCAATGTGCAGATGATCTCACCCAGGAACAGCCACGATCCGATTTCGCGGTTGATCAGGCACGTGTTCTTCCCGATCCACCCGAGCCCCGCATACTGCGCGTACACGCGCTCCTGCACCGGGCCCGTGTCCACATAGGCTCGCCCGTCGAATGGCGCATCACTCGACGACTGCATCCACGCCAGCAGCGCATCGAGCCGCGACTTGATGACGAGGTGATAGTCGTCGCCCCAGGCATAGCGGGAGAGCTGCGCGACATCGGACGGTAGTTCCTCGGTATAGGGCCGATCCGTGTTGTAGAGCGTGCCGGTGACGATGACGCTGCGCGCGTCGGGGACGACGTTGCGCACATCGGCGCGTCGATCGCGGGTGCGAGCCATCCACGCCATGTCGCCCGCAAATCCGCGGTCGAGCCACTCCTGCAGAAACGCCAGCTCCGGAAACGACTCGGCGCTCGCGATCCCACAGAGATCGAAGCCGAGACTCGCGGCCTTCTGCTTGATGTCGAACGATGTGAGGGTACCCACTGCAGTCGGTCAGGAGTGTACGTGACTTGCTATTTCTCCAGCGGCCAATACACCTCGGTCCTCCAGTCCGCAGGATCGGGGTGATCGGCCGGGTCGGTGATATAGGACTCCCACGGTGCGCCGCCAATGCGGTAACCGTTCGACTCGATCCAGCGTTCCAGCGCAGCGTAGGTCTCGCTGAGCTGATCGTACGGCCCCGCGTGCGTCGCGACAGCAACCGGACCCGCTGGAAGAGTGCCCGTCTCGACGACGCCCTCCCCCTGCGGTGCCGTGGCCACGGGCATACCCACTTCGATGCTGAAGAGCCCTGGGCCGGTCGACAAGTAGCGCGTGAACGGCCGGCCGGCAATCGCGAGGCCGAGCCGCTGCGAATACGGAAAAGCCTTGCCCAATCCCTCACCGATGGCGTTTGCAATCTCGTGGCGGCCGGCGCGAAGGCGGACGAACAGGATGTTCTGCGCTGCGATCTCGCGGCGCTCAATCGACAACGTGGGCATCGAACATCTCCGACGTGAAGACGCAGGAACGTGGTAAAGACCGAAACAAGGCCCCGATGTGTGCACGAGCACGACATGGCGCCTGCGAATGTCGGCCGACGCACCCGCGAGAGCCTGTGCGCGATAGGCCTTCGGCGTCACACCGAAGTAACGACGGAACGCGCGCGTGAAGACTTCGTGACTGTTGAAGCCTGCGCCGAGCGCGACGTCCAGCACGGAGTCGTCGCTCGATACCAGCCGCGTCGCAGCCTGCTGCAGTCGTAGCCGGAGCGTGTACTGCTTCGGCGTCTCGCGAACCATCGCGCGAAATGCGCGATGGAGGTGAAACGGCGACCACCCCGCGCGCGCAGCGAGTCCGGCGAGCGTCGCCCCATCAGTCGAGCGATGACGGATGTGGCGGACAACATCCAGCAGGTCGCGATTCGAGGGCATCGGTCGAAGCGATCATAGCCGCGCACACTTCAGGGGGCTTGATGTTTCTTGCTATTGGCGCCGTCCTCAGTCCACGGTCCACAGTCCTCGACCTTTGACCTTTAACCTTTGACCTACTATAGGAACACCTCGTGCCACGGTATCGTTTCAGTGACTTCGTCCTCTCGCCCCGCCGCCGGGTCCTCGTCCGAAACGGGCGTGAGCTGCCGCTGATTCCACGCTATTTCGATCTGCTGGTCTTCCTCGTGGAGCGTCGCAGCGAGGCGGTCCATCGCCGCGAGATCTTCGAACGGATCTGGAGCGACGTGATCGTCTCCGACAGCGCGTTGAGCCAGGCGATTCGCACGATCAGGCGCGTGCTGGAAGACGACTCGCGCGAGCCGCGTTTCGTTCGCACCGTCTCGCGTCATGGCTACCGATTCGTGTTCGCGGACGTGGTCGAGGAGAACGACGAAAGCGACTGGCAGGACCATCGGCTCGCCGCGCCTCCTCAACCTGCAGCGCCGACGTCGGCTCCGGATCCGTTCGAGCCGCTTTTGCAACGGATCACGCGCGAGCCTGGCGCCTCGAGCGACGAAGAGGATCAGCGAGAGGCAGCCGAGCTGTTGCACGCGCTCGGAACATCGGAGGCGATGCGTCGTCTCGGAACTCGCCCTCGTCACACGTTCGCTCGCGCGTTGTTGAGAGACACACGCTGGGATGCGGCCGAAGCGGGACCGGTCCCTATCCTGAGTGAGCCATCACCTGTGGCCACGGCGCGCGAGTTGGTCGGACTGCGACTGCGGCGGGCAGCTGCATTCGCGGCAGCTCGATGGGCCGGCGCTTCGGTGGGCGGCGGACTGGCTGGCGTCATCGCCGGAGGTGTGGGTGGGATCATTCTCGCGTCCGCACCCTCGACCGAAGCGACGCTCGATCTGGCCCCTGTGCTCGCCGTCATCGGAGGATGCTGCGGTGCAGCAGGCGGTGCCGGTGTCGGTGCCGGTCTTTCGATCGCCGAATCGATCGCGCGCTCGCGTCGAGTAGTCGCGCTCATTTGCGGCGCGTCGCTCGGAGGCGGCCTCGTCGGCGTCATCGCGCAGTGGCTCGGCCGATGGAGCCTGTCGACCCTCGTGGGCGTGAACGTCAGCACTGGTGGAGGCCTTGAAGGATTGGTCATCGGTGCAGCGGCCGGGCTTGGCTACAGCCTGAGCACGATCGGGTCGCAAGGCGGACTCGCCGCGCCCCGCGGTCGCAAACGCCTTCGCGCCGTCGCGCTGACCGCCGCCGCGTGCGGAGTGGGCGCGCTGGCTCTGACGCTGGCGGGACGTCCCCTCGTTGGAGGAACGATTCACGCGATTGCCCAGGCGTCGCGCGGATCGCAGGCTGCCTTGACTCCGATCGCCCGACTCGTAGGCGAACCTGACTTCGGGCCACTGACCTCGGCGCTCATCGGAACGGGTGAAGGCACTCTCTTCGGAATAGGCCTTTCTATGGGACTTACGCGGCGTTCAGGAACATCTCACTGAATGCTCACCGTCTGCTGAGGACTTCCCGCGCGTGAACGTCGATCCTTCCACACAGGAGGACATCGATGGAAACGCTCGCGTCCGCGTTCATCTACCGGCATACCAAGGTTCGCATCACCACTGAGCGACCCACTGAGTTCATCGACCTGACCGAGAGTCTGGAGGAGCTGCTCGCCGAATCACGGATCGTGACGGGCTTCGTCAACGTGCAAAGCCTCCACACGACCGCGGCCATCGTCGTGAACGAGGGCGAGCCGCTGCTCCTCGACGATTTCGAGTGCTTCCTGCGCAAGACCGCGCCGGACGACGCCCCCTACCTGCACGACGACGAGACGATTCGAACAGTCAATCTGAACCCGGGTGAACGCCCGAACGGCTCATCGCATTGTCGCGCGCTGATGCTCGGCACTTCTGCCTGCCTGAACATCGTCAACGGCCGCCTCCTGCTCGGCCGTTGGCAACGCGTGTTCCTGGCCGAGCTCGACGGACCGCGCAGCCGCGACATCTCTGTACTGGTGATCGGCGAGGCCGCCCAGTGAAGGTCAAGATGATTCTTCCCGCGCTCACAGAAGCCAAGAGTCCGTTCTTCCGTCCGATCAAGTACTCGCTGTTTCCACCGCTCGGTCTGGCCACGCTGGCTGCCTACGTTGGCGACGAGGAGATCGAAATTCAGGACGAGCACGTCGAGGTGCTCGATCTCGAAGACTCCCCCGACCTCGTGGTGATCCAGGTCTACATCACGTCGGCGTACCGCGCGTATCGCATCGCGGATCACTACCGCGCCCGTGGCGCCTATGTCGTGCTGGGAGGGTTGCACGTGACCTCGCTGCCCGACGAAGCCGCCGCGCACGCAGACACGGTCTTCATCGGGCCCGGTGAAGACACCTGGCCGCGCTTTCTGGCCGATTTCCGTCGCGGCAATCCCGAGCGCGTGTATCGCTCGCAGACGCGAACGCTGGTTGGCCTTCCGCCGATCCGCCGCGATCTGATCAAGCGGCGGCTCTACCTCGTACCGAACTCGATCGTCGTCTCACGCGGCTGCCCGCACGTCTGCGACTTCTGCTACAAGGAAGCGTTCTTCGAAGGCGGCCGCTCGTTCTATACGCAGACGGTTGACGATGCGCTCGCGGAGATCGAACGGCTACCGGGCAGACATCTCTATTTTCTCGACGATCATTTGTTCGGCGATCGCCGCTTCGCATCGGCGCTCTTCGACGGCATGCGCGGGATGGGTCGCCTATGGCAGGCGGCAGGCACGGTCAACGCCGTGCTGGCGCCCAACCTCCTCGAGAAGGCCGTTGAATCCGGGCTACGAAGTCTCTTCGTCGGGTTCGAAACGCTCAACCCGGCGAATCTCGCTGAGCAGCGGAAGTATCAGAACCTGCGTCGCGATTACACGGCGGCGATCCGTCGTCTGCACGACCTCGGCGTCATGATCAACGGCAGTTTCGTCTTTGGCATGGATGGTGACGATGGGTCGGTGTTCGAGCGCACAGTCGAGTGGGCGATCGAGAACGGAATCGAGACAGTGACGTTTCACATCCTGACGCCCTATCCGGGCACCGCACTGTATCGCCGCTTCGAGGAGCAGGGCCGGCTCACGCACAGCAACTGGGATCTCTACGACACGCGGCACACGGTGTTTCGTCCGGCGCAGCTGACGGGCGAGCAGCTCGAGCACGGGTATCGGTGGGCGTACAAGCAGTTCTACACGTGGCGATCGATCGCGCGCGGCGCCGCGGCCCACGACGATCGGATCGCCGGGCTGCGCCACTTCGCCTATGCGTCCGGATGGAAGAAGTTCGAACCGATATGGGATTTCGTGATTCGCGCGAAGCGCGCCGGGATGATGCTGCCCGTGCTCGAGTCGATCCTCAGCGAGTTCGGCCGACGATCGGCGCGCTCGACCAGTGTCGCCGAGACACCCATTCGAGAACCGGCTCGGAACCCGCCGCTGCCGGTTGGCACGTCCGTCGGCCCGCTCCTGCAGATTCAGCGATAAGCGGCTACCAGCGCGACGCGCTACTCAACGTGCCGCGAAAGGTCCGCGTTTTGCCGGGCACGACGATCGCGTCGATCACGAGCGGTCGATACCCTGACTCCACCACGACGATCTGGTGAGATCCGGCTACAAGCTCGAGATGTTTGTAGTACCCGCTGTAGTCGTCAACGCGACCGGCATAAACTCCGTCGACGAACACCGCCGCACGCCACGGCTGCACATCCAACTGCAAGCCGCCGGTGGGTCCGTCTTCAAGTGTGAAGGAAGTGCTCTCGGGGCCGTAATAGAACGGCATCGTTCCCCAGCCCCACAGGAGCGGGTACACCGGCACGCCGAGACCGCGAATCGGCAGGCCGAGCGACGGCCTGATCGGCCTTGGTCTGAATGTCGCTGTGTTTCTGAAAGGCGCCTCACCGGCCGGCGTACTCGGCGGACTCGGCCTCGGAGCAGCAGACTGCGGCCGAGACGGCGCGTTGCGATATTGAGCGTCGGCGGTGACGCCACACGCGAGCACAAGGCCTGCGACGACCGACACAGTGCGTAGTCTCATGGGGACCTCCCCCGCCTACCGCTTCCTGCCTACTGCCTACTAACGAGCTGCCTCACCACGTACGGCAGGATGCCGCCATGCGTGAAGGCCACGAGTTCTTCGGGTGTGTCGATGCGGCAAGCCGCCGTGAACTCGCGTGTCGAGCCATCGCTCGCCTTGACGACAACACGCACGTCGCCACGCGGCCTGAGTCCGTCCACAACTCCGCGCACCGCAAATTCTTCGGTGCCCGTCAGCTTCAACGAGGACGGCGTATCGCCAGGTTTGAATTGCAGCGGCAGAACGCCCATGTTCACGAGGTTGCTGCGGTGGATCCGCTCGAACGATTCAGCGATGACCGCCTTCACGCCAAGCAAATACGTGCCCTTCGCTGCCCAATCGCGTGAGGACCCAGAGCCGTACTCTTTGCCCGCGATCACGAACAGTGGCACTCCCGCCTCCTGATACTTCACCGAGGCGTCGTAGATCGTCATCTGATCACCGGACGGCTGATATCGAGTCCAGCCGCCTTCTGTGCCAGGCGCCATCTGATTCCGCAGACGCACGTTCGCGAACGTGCCGCGCATCATCACCTCGTGATTGCCACGACGCGCGCCGTAGGAGTTGAAGTCCGACGGCGTGACGCCCTTCTCAATCAGATATTTCCCTGCCGGACTGTCCGCTTTGATCGAACCCGCCGGCGAGATGTGATCGGTCGTGACACTATCGCCGAGCAATGCGAGCACGCGACCGCCGGTGATATCTCGCAGCGGCGCCGGCTGCATCGTCATTCCTTCGAGGAACGTGGGCTTGCGCACGTAGGTCGAGCTTCCGTCCCACTGGAAGCGGCTGCCCTCTGCGACGCCCAGGCCCTGCCAGCGCTCGTCGCCGCGGAACACGTCGGCGTAGCTGCGACGGAACATGTCCGCCGTCACCGCCTTGAGCATCGTCTGCTGCACTTCCTGTTCGGTCGGCCACACGTCTTCCAGGTACACCGGCTTGCCGGCGGAGTCGTGTCCGAGCGGCTCGCTGGTGATGTCGGTCGTGATCCAGCCGGCCAGTGCGTAGGCGACGACAAGCGGAGGAGACGCCAGATAGTTGGCGCGCACGTCCTGCTGAATGCGTCCTTCGAAGTTACGGTTGCCGCTCAACACCGAGCAGACGACGAGTCCCTTCTCGCGCACAGCGGCGGAGATCTCGTCGGGCAGCGGTCCGCTGTTGCCAATGCATGTCGTGCATCCGTAGCCAACGAGGTTGAAACCAAGCTTGTCGAGGTACGGCGTCAGCCCCGCAGCATTGAGATACTCGGTGACGACCTTCGACCCAGGCGCCAGACTGCTCTTCACCCATGCCCGCCGGGTGAGTCCCTTCTCCACAGCCTTCTTCGCGAGCAACCCTGCGCCGATCATGACGCTCGGGTTCGACGTATTCGTGCAGCTGGTAATCGCGGCGATCACCACCGCGCCGTGGTCGAGAACATCAACGGCTGGCTCGGCGAGCGCCACAGCAGACTTCGCCGACGCCGAGGCTCCCGAGCCACCTTTCGCGGGAACCTGCATCGACGGCAGCGCAGTCTGAAACGCCGTCTTCGCTTTCGACAGCGACACGCGATCCTGCGGTCGCTTCGGACCGGCAAGGCTTGGTTCGACCGTGCTGAGATCGAAATGGACGACCTCCGAATACACAGCGTCTGGCGCACCCGGCGTGCGGAACAGTCCCTGCGCCTTCGCATACTGCTCTACGAGCGCAACCTGCGCCGGGTCGCGCCCCGTCAGCGTCAGATAGTCGAGCGTCATCTCATCGATCGGGAAGATCGCGACGGTCGCGCCGTACTCGGGACACATGTTGCCGAGCGTCGCGCGGTCCGCGATCGTCAGTGCGCTCAAGCCTTCGCCATAGAACTCGACAAACGTGCCGACGACGCCGTGCTTGCGGAGAATCTCGGTAATGGTCAGCACCAGGTCTGTCGCCGTCGTGCCCTTGGGCATCGCACCGGTGAGACGGAAGCCGACGACCTTCGGAATCAGCATCGAGCTTGGCTGACCGAGCATCGCAGCCTCGGCTTCGATGCCGCCGACGCCCCAGCCCATCACGCCAAGCCCGTTCACCATCGTGGTATGCGAGTCAGTGCCAACGAGCGTGTCGGGATACGCGACCGTGGCGCCATCAACGGTCTCGGAGAACACAACGCGGGCGAGGTGTTCGATGTTCACCTGGTGCACGATGCCCGTGTCCGGCGGCACGACCTTGAAGTTGTTGAATGCGCGCTGGCCCCAACGAAGGAACGCGTAGCGTTCGCGATTGCGCGAGAACTCCAGCTCCGCGTTCAAGGCGAACGCATCTGGGCGGCCAAAGTAGTCCACCTGCACCGAGTGGTCGATGACGAGTTCCACCGGCTGCAGCGGGTTCACCCGATCCGCGTTCCCTTTCAGCTCGATGACGGCATCGCGCATCGCGGCCAGATCGACGACGCAGGGGACACCGGTGAAGTCCTGCAGAAGCACACGCGCCGGCATGAAGGAGATTTCCTTCTCGACGTTCGCGGTCGCGTTCCACTGCGCAACGGCCTTGATGTCGTCGGCCTTGACGAAGCCACCATCCTCGCGGCGCAGCAGGTTTTCGAGCAGCACCTTCATCGAGTACGGCAGGCGCGACACGCCCGGGAAACCAGCCTTTTCCAGCGCGGGCAAGCTGTAAATCTGCACCGGTTGTCCGTTGACGCGAATCTCGGTGCGGGTACCAAAACTATTCAGAGTCGCCATAATTCTCGATGATACCTCGACGGTAGCTCTTCCCGGATCACGCTCGAGAAGCAGATTACCGACGCCAAGTCGAGCGCTAAAACGTGAGGACGAGACTTGCTGAAACGCTTCCCTGCGACCGGCTGTCCTCGTCGAGATCGAGCGACAGGACGTTCAGCCGCAGATCGCCCCGGATGCTTCCGCTCCGGATAAATCCCTGCGCACGCGAGAAGAGGGGACACGTGACTCCCCCACCAACGTAGAAGAGATGTCCAGTCTCCACGAGCTGCTGATCGCCGTGAAGCTGGCGGACGTACCCGAAGCCGCCAATCGCGAACGGCTTGAGCCCGAACGACTCCAACTCGTCAAGGCGCACGAGCACGCCGGCGTCGAATATGTACTCGTCGATGCTCTCGACCGCAGTAAAGGAGCCTGCAACCTCTGCGTCGCTCGAGACTACCGTTTGAAGCTCCGGCTTGCTCATGGCTGCGCGCCCCTCGACCGTGTATCGCCGCGTCAACGCGAATCCGGCCCGTGCTTCAAACAAGCCAGTTCCGCGAAGGCTCGTCTCCGACTCGAAGAGCCGGTAAGGACTCCCGGAGGCGCCACGCAAATCGGCAGGCTGTTCCCCAAACGATGCCCCGCCGAGCCATCCTGCTCCGAAAGAGACCTCGAGACGCCCAGCCGGCTGTGAAGCGGTCTGCGCCTCAGCGCGACCGACACCAAGGGCCATGACGAAGGCGACCCAAATGAGCCGACGAAAGTTCATTTCGCCGGCACCGTAACGTCGAAGCTGGCGGTGGAGCCGCCTCTGGGCGCAACGATGAGCCGTGGATGAAACGTGACCTGGAAGTTCACGTTGACGCCCTGCGGATCCAGGAAGCTGTCGATATCCGCATCGTCGATTGGCTCGACGCGAATCACGTATGGCCCTGGGCTGAGACCGGCGATTCGAAACGAGCTGTCCGCCAGTGAGAAGTTGCCGATGAGCGCGCCCGTTTGCGGGTTGAACGCAACGACGTGAGCTCCATTCACGGGCGCGTTGTCCACGCGCACACGCCCGGCGACGATCCCGGTGTCGTCGCGGAAGCCACCGTCGGGATACAGATCGGAGACGCCCGCGATGTCGTCAGGCTGAAGCACACGATCCGCCACCACTCCGCGACCGAGCGAAATGGGAAACATGACTGCGCCGCTGCCGAGCACTCGGCGCCCGCCGTCCGGCCTCAGCTCTGTTTCACCGATCGCCGAATGCCCCAGACCAAGGAAGTGACCGATCTCGTGGGTGGCAACCGAGCGCAAATCAAATCGATTCGGGTCTCCCGTCGCAGACACCGACCACGGGAAGATCGAGTTGAAGAAGACATCGGATTCGATGATGGTTCCGGAGAACACGTCGACGATGAACGAGGTTGCACCGAGCACGCGATCCATGTCGGGCTCGCTCTCGAACCCCAGGACCGACAGGTCGTCGTCTTCAAACGGTGCGGCAGCGGTGAAACCCGCAAACTCGAACGCAATCGACGCGGTCGGAACGGCCTCCCACGTCATGAACGCCTGTGCGATCTCGGACTGGAATTGCGACGCGGACACACCAGGCACGCCGCCGTTGTTCGCCCACCAGCGGACTCGGGAGGCCGTCCATTTGATCGCCCTGGTTTGCCCGCCGGTGTCGAACCCGCGCTGTCCTCGCGCGCGCGTGCAGTCGCGGATTTCTTGCGCGATCGCGGCGCATCGTTCTTCGACGAGTTGCTCGAAGGCACG
>Ga0207675_100006386_pt1 | contig 11170 bp, 9 predicted proteins | sample KBSSwiS42_FD_184305 | JGI IMG/M metagenome (GOLD analysis project Ga0207675, IMG submission 184305) | Switchgrass rhizosphere microbial communities from Kellogg Biological Station, Michigan, USA - KBS Switchgrass S4-2 (SPAdes) (version 2) | ecosystem: Host-associated > Plants > Roots >...
CCTGGCCCGTCAGTGGGCCCTTCCCGGCACGCCGGGTCTCGAGCACCGCATCGGCGGTCTGGAGAACGCCGACATTACCGGTAACGTGTCATATGACCCGCTCAACCACGAACACATGGTGCGCATTCGAGCGGAAAAAGTGGCGCGGATCGCGAATGATCTGCCGCCGTTGGAAATTTACGGTCCTGAATCGGGAGACCTGTTGGTAGTTGGCTGGGGCGGCACCTACGGCGCCATTCACGGTGCGGTGCGCCGCGCCGTCGACAAGAAGTTATCGGTGGCGCAGGTTCATTTGCGTCACTTGAACCCGTTCCCAAAGGACCTTGGTGACATTTTGAAACGTTATCGGAAAGTGCTCGTTCCCGAGCTCAATTCGGGCCAACTCAGCTTGCTGCTCCGGGCCAAGTATCTGGTCGACGTCATCGGTTACAACAAGGTGCAGGGTCGGCCGTTCGGGGTAGAAGAGATCCTGGCCGTGATCGAATCCCATCTGGAGGGGGTGAAATCATGATCAAACCCGCCACTCCCGAAACACCCGTCCCGCTCAGTAAAAAGGACTTCGCCACCGACCAGGAAGTCCGCTGGTGCCCCGGCTGCGGTGATTACGCGATCTTGAACGCGGTGCAATCCGTGTTCCCGTCTTTGGGCGTGCCCAAAGAGAAGTTCGTGATGGTTTCGGGAATCGGCTGTTCCAGTCGGTTTCCGTACTACATGAACACGTACGGCTTTCACACCATTCATGGCCGGGCTCCAGCGGTGGCCACCGGGGTGAAGATCGCGAACCCGGAACTGGACGTGTGGGTGATCACCGGCGATGGCGACGCGCTGTCGATCGGCGGCAATCACTTGATTCACGCCATTCGCCGGAACATTGGGATCAAAATTCTTCTCTTCAACAACCGGATCTACGGACTTACCAAGGGCCAGTACTCACCGACCTCGGAAGAGGGGAAGATGACCAAGTCCACACCGTTCGGGTCGCTGGACCGCCCCTTGAACCCGCTCAGTCTGGCTTTGGGATCCGAGTGCACGTTCGTAGCCCGCTCCGTGGACGTGTACCAGCAACATCTCATGCAGACGCTGAAGGCCGCGGCCGCGCACAAGGGCACCGCCTTCGTGGAGATTTTTCAAAACTGCAACATCTTCAATGACGGTGCGTTCGATAACTTCACTGAGCGGGCGGTTCGGGCGGAGATGAATCTGGAGCTCGAACATGGAAAGCCGCTCTTGTTTGGAGCGAAGAAGGACCGTGGGCTGCACTGGACGGGAACGAATTTCGAAGTGATCGAACTCGGCAACGGGAAGACCGAGGCGGACGTGCTCGTTCACAACGCCCATGATCCGGAGCCGGCGTTCGCGTTCGCTTTGAGCCGGCTCACCCCGCCCAAAGCGCCCATGCCGATCGGGATCTATCGGGACGTAGAAGCCCCCACGTTCGAAGATCGCGTATGGGGGCAGATCCGCCAGGTGAAGAACCAGAAGGGCGACGGTGATCTCGAAAAGCTCATGATGTCCGGAGACACCTGGGAAGTTAAGAACTAATTTTGTCGGGTTTGGAATGGCCGGCATGGCGTGCATACCCTCAGCCGGCCATTGTTAATTAATTGTAAAGCTCGCCGTTTCTGAACGTTGCATTGGTAACCGCTCCCTTTTGCCGTCTAAACTATCAATGGGCCAGGGAGCAAACCATCCATGCATCGCCGCATTGCATCCTTCTCTTTTCTGATCGCCGCCATTTGTTTGCTTCGAATCGGAGCCGCATCCGCCGATCCACCCGACGTTCATTTCGCCATTTTTCGATTGGATTTTCAGACCTATTCGGTGAAGGGTGTTTACGAAGCAACGCAGTCCTACCGAAAAACGCTCAAACCTCCCTACACCACCCAAGTTGGCAACTTGTATTTTCAAGTATTACCAGCGGGGGATTTCGGCTACACCAAAGTCTATAGCCGGCTAACCGGTCAGCAATGGGTGTACGCGGAAACTATTTGGATGGGAACCGGACGGCTGGTCAATCCACCTCCGTTATCTTTTACCCAATCCTACGAACACGGACATCTGGCTGCCGATCCAACGTCGATCCAGCTCATGAACGGCGCCGGGAAGGATCCGGACTCCGCCTGGGTGGCGGTCAAGGACACCGACGTCATCGAGCGATTGTCCGCTCTGGGCGATTACGAAGTTGTCGTCTACCAGCACTACTACACGGTGGGGGTTCAAAACCCCGCCACCGCTGAGTGGTTCGTCATCGCATACACGAACCCGCCGGCGCCTCCTGATGTCGGGATTGAAGCGGTTACTTGGCCCCAGACCCTCGTAACCCGGAACGTGGGTGTGAAAACCGAAGTAACCGTCCACAACTTTGGCCGGCTTGCGGTCGCGCCCTCTGTTCATGCCCTCATTCAGAGCGGGGTTGGGACCGTTTATGAAGCTGCCGTTCCGGCGAGAGAGGTTGCTCCTGATTCCAGCCAAACCTTGCGATTTTCGGCTTGGCTACCGGCGGATCTCGGATCTCATACGCTGACCCTCTGGATCGAGGACGGCTTGGGCGTTCCCTGGGTCGATACCTTCAGCGACAACGATCAGCAGGTCCGGCCGGTTGGAGTCACGTCGCTTCCGGTATTCAGGCGGCGTCCCCCCAGCTTGGCTCCGGGAAGTTATCCGGGGGGGATCCCGCTGGATCTGGATGGGGACGGAGACATCGATGTCTTCCAAACTGACTATGACGTCAAAATATATCGCAACGATCTCGGTCAAGGGTTTGTGGACATTACGAGCCATTTCCCCGCGTTTCCCCATTGGGCTCGTGAAGCAATTGCCTCCGACCTCGACGGGGATAATTTCCCTGAGCTTCTGGTGGCCGACCAATATACGGGGCCACCTTTACTCCTTGGATCCGGCGGCTCGCAATCGTATTCGGACATAACGTCACCGGCAGGTCTGGGAGGGCTGGATGGGTGGGGAGGAGCGCGATTCTTGGATGTCGATCAGGACGGGGATCAAGATTTAGTCATGAAACACTCCACTGGAATCAACAATGCCTATGTTGTGGCTGTGTTCAAGAACGAGCATGGACATTTTTCTCGCGTCCAGGATTCGGGTCTCGAAGCGCACACGTCCCCGACGTCGGAGATCGTTCCTTCCGATCTCGACCAGGATGGACATCCCGATTTGATTCTGGTTAATTGGGACAGCCCCTCAGAGGTTTTCCGGAACGATGGATCGGGTCACTTTTCAATCGTGGCCGGCCCCTGGTCGAGTGTGATTTTGGGTCGTTCTGCCGTGGCCTTCGATCCCGATAAGGATGGTGATCTCGATATCTTGATTTTGGCCCGATACGATGGATCGGAACAATCGGGTTTTTTTGAAAACCGCGGTAACTTCAACTTCGTAGATGCCACTGGAGAGTTTGGTGACTTGGCCGCCGCGTTCTCGGCTGCAGTGGGGGACCTGGATGGTAACGGCTATCCCGACGTGGTGCTTGGTGACATCGACGACAAGAAATTGGTCCTGCTGAATGAGGGGGGACACTTCACGAAGCACAGCGAACTGATCACGAATGGCGGACTGCATGAGATGATCAACCTGCTGGACGTGGACCTAGATGGTGACCTCGACATATGCGATACATGGGAGATTCATTATTTCAGTTACTTCGAAAATATGGGCTTGGATCCGAGCCAGCATGTCGTGGGGGTGCACCTGACCAGTTTGACTGCGCGGCGCGACGGCGCAGCATCGGTCATTCAGTGGAGCCTGTCCGACGATCTCGATGTCTCCGATTTTCAGGTGTATCGCTCGAGCGCTAGCGCTCCAGAAAAGCACAACATTTCTGGGACTGTGAAGGGAGGCAAGCGCGCGTATGAGTTCCTGGATACGAACCCGCCTGCCGAACGCACGAGTTACTGGGTCGCCGAGGTGAATCGGACCGGAGGCCTCAATTGGTTTGGGCCGGTGATAGTCGAGTCGGCTGGCCTCAATCGGCTGTCAGTCTCACAAAACAGCCCGAATCCGTTCAGCCTCTCCACACGTATCGCCTTCTCTCTCCCGGAGCGCATGCCGGTCCGGCTCAACGTCTACAATGTGGAGGGACGCGTAGTGCGGGTTCTGACCGATCAAGAATTCCCGCAGGGGGAGACCGCCGTCTTCTGGGACGGACGGGATCAACAGGGAAAGATGACTTCATCAGGGATTTACTACTACCGGTTTGAGACGGGCAAGAAATCATTCACGCACCGAATGATCAAGATTCACTGACACGATCAGGCAAAAAAGAGAGGCGGCGCTGATGAAGCGCCGCCTCTTCTTTTTCGCCCTTCCTTGACCTTAGAACTCGTAGCGCGCCGCGAACTGGAGCTGGCGGGGAGCCTGGAACGTCAACGCCTTCCCGAAGTCGGGGTTGATGTCTCCGGGGCCGCTGCGCTCGTAGTTCATATCCACGGTTGTCGCTTCCTGATAGTTCAGCACATTGAACACGTTCATAATCAAGTCGACGCGGTTGCTGCCCAGCCGGACCGGATAATCGGCATGCAAACCGACATCGTAAATGGTCGGCGTGCGACCGCTGGCGCCCCGCTCTTCCAGCGGGATTTCACCGGCGTTCCCGTACACCTCGTTGAACCCGAGCTTCGTGATCGGTGTTCCCCCCTGAACCTTGACCGACGTGCCCAAATTCAACATGAACGGGAATCGGTACGACCCGTAGAAGTTGAACACGTTGGTGCGGTCGTTGGGCAAAAGCTCGTCCGCAATCATGTGAGCGAAGATGTCGGGATCCTTGAGGTAAGGGAAGTCGAACAATGACGTGATGAACGGATCCGACTGTCCATTGTCCCGCCGATAGTAACCCTCGTAGTTTCCCTTGAGCTTGGACCAAGTGTACGCGGCGCCCAGCGCGACATTGTCCCACGTCTTGGTGCTCTTCAAGCCCCGGTTCAGGCCCTTTTCGAACCGCACCGTGACTGCGTCGTACTTACGTGAAGGCTTGGGGAAGCCCAGCTCTTCGGTCGGGTTCGTGATGTAGTAGTTGCCAAAAGCGGCGCCGCTGTCGCGGATGGCGCTGTAGGGCACCAAAGCAACGTCTTCAAGCGTCCGGCCAAGAGAACGGTGCAGGAAATCAACGCCCGCTTTCATGAACGGGGCCACTTGCCGTTCCGCCGTCACCACGAACTCATCCTGATAGGTCAGCTTCGCCTTGGGATCTATGACCGTCGGCTCGTTGCCGAAGCTGAACGTGCGGCTTGAGTCGATGTCATTGGGATTCAAGATGACCGGATTGTTCGGATCCGTCAGGTCCACGTTCGAGATCGGATACGTGATCACGTGGGTGATCTCCGCCGACAAAGCGCGGACGGCGAGATCGTTGGGCACCTTGCCGAAGAACCGGCCGTAGGCGAAGGACAGCTTGCTCTTGTTGTCCTTGGTGGGATCCCAAATGATATTCGCGCGGGGAGCCCAGTTGTCTTTCCAGCTGTGGCTCGCCAACGTTCCATGGAGCGTTTCCTGCTCGTACCGCACCCCCAGCATCAAGCTGAGGTTCGAAATCGGGTTCCACGTGTCTGAAATGAACCCGGCCCAATAGTCGGTCTTCGTGTTGGCGCTCAAGGGGCCCGAGCGAATGCGGTTGATGCGGAAGAGCGTGTCTCCCTCATCGCTCACGAACGAATCCCATTGATACCCGCTCGAAGCGGTGCCGCCGCCTAGATAATCCGGAAGCGGCAGGCCAGCCGGGCCCGAATAGCTGGTGGTGTTGTCGTAGCCCATGCGTTGATATTGGCCGCCCCAACGGAAGCTGTGCTGGCCAGCTGCCTGGAGGAAATTGGTGAACTTGAGCTGGCCCTGCAGGTTCTTGGACACGGCGTTGTCGAAAAACCCAACGCCGCCGTACTGCACGGGAACATCGGTGATGTCACTCTCGCCTTGAGGCTCGTTAACCGCGAGATCTTCCTTGAACTGATCCCAGTGGTAGGCCACCGATCCCTCCGCGAGCCAGTTCTGGCTGAGCTGCCCTGTCCAGCGGCCGATCGCATTGTGGCCTCCGAAATCGATGCTCGAATACTTCCGAGTAGGATCCAGCGCCGCCACCGCCTCGGCCGTTGCGCACCCATATCCCCCTTGGAAGGATCACCAAAGGCGGACAGAGTGAACGTGTTCTTGTCGTTCAAGAGCCATTTCAAATTGGCCGCGTAGTTGTAGATGTTACGGTTAACGTCGAGAGTATGGCTGAATCCCAGCGCTTCCTGAGTCGCCACCGGCGTTTCACGCGTAGTGACGCGGAACGTAGGATCCAGAGCAAAGAACCAGAACAGCTTGTCTTTCTTGAACGGGCCACCCAACGTGAATCCATAGTCGGTGCTCTGGAATTCACGGATGTCGGACACCGCATTGAGGCGGCTTTGATTCACCCGGCTTGCCTCCAGGCCGCCGGCCTGCACGTAACTGTAGAGGCTTCCCCGCACGTCGTTGGTGCCCGACTTCGTGATCATGTTCACGTAGCCGCCCAGCGCCTCACCGAATTCGGGCTCGTAGCCGCCGGTCTTCACCTGGATCTCATCCAGGTAATCGAAGTTGACGCCGTTGCCAAGCGAGCCGAGTACGATCGAATAGGAGCCCGCGCTCCCATATCCGGTGTTGTTGATGTTCACGCCGTCGATGACGATCGTGTTCTCGAGACCGCTGGCCCCGCCGATCGACGGATTGGATTGGTCGATGCCGCTCCCGGTCACGCCGGGGGCGAGGTCGAGGGCGCTGGCAAAGGTCCGGTTGGATGGAATGCTGGCCAGCACGTCCGTCTTGATGTTGGTCCCCGTCGTTGCCGTGGTCACGTCGACGGTCGGAGCGCTGGCAATGACTTCCACTTTTTCGGTGGACGTCGGCTGGAGCGTGATCTCCATCGAGACGGTCTGGCCGAGTCGAACGTCCACGTTGGAGTGCTCCACCGTGTTGAAGCCCTCGCGCCGAGCACTCAGGCCATACATGCCGGGAATGAGATATGGGAATCGGAACGCGCCCTTCGAATCGGTGGTGGTGTTGCGCGTCCCCTGTGCCGAAGTCAGCGTTACCGTCGCTCCGGCGATGGGCGCTTTATTGGCGTCCTGAACCGATCCTTGAACCGCGCCGGTCGTGGTTTGCTGGGCCAGAGCGGGCGAGCCAAGAAAGGCCAGGCAGAGAATGGAGATGCTAAGGAGAATGGTGCGAAACATGTGAACCTCCACGCCGGCTGACTTCGCCGCGCGTCTGTCTCCTCAAACAAGCCCGGAGGAAACGGGAGAACGACTAGTACCTAACTCTGCGAATCAATACGCATTGCTATGACGATCCTTCCAAACAAATTGAACCCCCTATGCTCAAGGTGAGGTGATTGGGGGTGCCCCCGTTGCTGCCTCCAGAGATTCCGTAACCAAGGCCACGTGCTCCGCGCCTGCGCCCACGCATAAATCCATTGCTTGTACGACTGTCCCGTATGGCACGCCGTCCTCGGGATCCAGGAAAAGCACTTTCTGCGCGCGCTGCGAGAGCGCGTCCCGAACTTTGGACGCGATACCGGTCAGGGGAACCTCGTCCTTATTCAGGAAAAACCTGCCATCGCTATGGATACTGAGCACGAGCTGCCGATCGGAATACTCCTGAGGAACGGGCTCGGCCGCTTGCTTGGGGATGTCCGAGTTCATGGCCATGGTCAAAAGCGGGGTCACGATCATAAAAATAATGAGCAGCACGAGCAGCACGTCGATGAGCGGAGTGACGTTGATATCAGATTTCGACTGATTGAGCCCGGCTCCCGCACCCATAGCCATTAATCGTTCCTCACTTCTCCGCTACCGCGGCAGTCTTGTCTTTTAATTCTTCCGCCACTAATGCGGCTTCGGGGTATCCCGCATCCCGCGCCGCCTGGATCACCTTTTTTACGTCGCGATAGGCGAGGTTCTGGTCGCCCTTGATTTGAAGCTGCCGCCCGGGATTGGCGTTGTAAGCCGCCTTGAGCGATTTATCGAGACTTCCCCGGTCCACTTCGTCCGCGCCCAGGAACGCTCGGCCGTCCGAAGTCAGAGTCAACATGATGATTTCGTTCGCGTTTTCGGAAACCGGATGCACGTTAGCCGCCTTGGGCAGGGACACCCCTACGCCCTTCTGCAACAGCGGCGTCACGATCATGAAAATGATCAGCATGACCAGCATGACGTCCACGAGCGGGGTCACGTTGATGTCGTTCTTGAGACCGGTTGACGTGCCGAGTTCTTGGTCGTTCATCGCTCGCCGGCCGCCCTCGCGATCTCACGCCCTTCATTACTGGACCTCACCAGATCGCGTTTGAGGAAATAGTCCACGAGCTCGCTTCCGGTATTCGACATTTCCACCGAGAAGCGTTCGACACGAGACAGGAAGTAATTAAAGGCCCATACGGCAGGCAAAGCGACGAACAGGCCGAACGCGGTGTTGACGAGCGCTTCCGCCGTTCCGCCGGCCACCGCCGCAAATCCGCCGGTTCCCGCCTTCGCCATGCCGAAGAAGGCGTTCATGATCCCGATCACCGTTCCGAAGAGACCGACGAACGGAGCGGTGGCGCCGATCGACGCCAGACCGGCCAAGCCGCGCTTGAAATCCTGAATCGCCTCTACGGTTTCACGTTCCGCGGCGCGACGCATCGTGCTTTCCAGCACCGCCTGTCCTTGCTCCCGCATGCTTACGTAATCTCCGATCACCGCGGCATAAATGCGAGCTAGGTGGCTGTGGCTGTAGCGCGTTGCTTCGCCAAGCGCATCATCGATCCGGCCCTGGATCATGAGCTCACGGGTTTTCTCGGCAAATATGGCCGATTGTTTCTTGGCCCGCTCGAAGTAGCGGTATCGGTTCACCATGATGCCGATCGAGATCACCGACATGATGAGAAGCACGCCCAGAATGGCCCAGCCGAAGCCGCCAATGGTCTGGAGGATGTCGAGGGGGCTTGTACTAATGGTTTCTGCTTGCACGGCATTCTCCTAACGAATAATGAAACTGACCTCGATGCGATTGATGACGTCGACCGGCATTCCATGACGCGTGGCGGGTTTAAAGCGCCACTTTTTGACTGCGTCCACGGCAGACTGCGTGAGTCCCATGCCCAGGTTCTTGACCACTTTGATGTTCGACGGGTCGACGCTCCCGTCCTTCTTCACAATAATTTCCAGGACTACCACTCCCTGAAGGCGCGCATTTCTGGCCGCCGGAGGGTAGATGGGATCGACCCGCGTCTCTATCGACGGAGCCAACACGTCGCCGCCGATGCGCAACGGTCCGGTGTCTTCGCCGACGGAGCCCGGCACGCCTCCCGGCACACCACCCGCAACGCCGCCTTCGACACCGCCTTCCATACCGCCGGTGGCCTCACTCGAACTTCCGGACGTTCCCGCCGTGTCCGGCGGAGGCGTGGTTTCCGGAACTTTCTCGGGTGCCACGATCTCTTCCGGCTTGGGCATGACCGGTTGTGGTTTCGGTTCGGGCGCCTTCGCCGCAGGTGGTGGCGGTGGTGGGGGTGGTGGAGGCGGAGCGATTTGGGCGAACGTGACTTGAAGCGGGGGTTCGGGGATCGACGGCACCCGCATCCAGCCGTAAAACAAGATCGATCCCAAAATGACGACGTGGAGAAGCACCGTCGACTTCAACGAGATGGGTCGCCGGCTATGTTTGGAATCCTTGCCGCTTTCGATTAAGTGATCCAGCATATCGTCACGACGTCGGCTGGGAACTGGGTCGCAACGCGGCGGCTCGTTCCCGCAGTGAATCCGCTTCGCTCACGTAGTTCTGTCGAAGCGCGGGGTCTAGAGTCCGTTTGGCTTTTTCCCTATACAAGAGATTTGCGTAGGTTATTGCCTCGAAATAATCCGGCTTGAGCTTGATCGCCTCCTCGGCGTTTTGGATGCCTTCGTCGATTAAATTGTTGGTGGCCAGGGAATCCGGAAGTCGTGAATGAAAGGCCACGTCCCAGGCAAAGGTCGCAAAGGCGTAATGCGCATCGGGGCTTTCCGGAGCTAGTTGGATGCGGCGACGGAAGAGTTCGAGGGCGCCCGGAATGTCTCCCAGATCCGACTTGATGTTGCTGAGCATCTGGAGGGCAGAGATGTCGTCCGGTGTGCGCTTAAGGCGTTCCTCGAGAAACGCGATCGCCTTCTCGGACTCGTCGGCATCCAGATATAAGGTCAAAATGAACTGCTCCACACGGTCGCGCGTGGGAGACTTGGGGTTTTTGTTCCGTACTTCGAGGAATTTCAAGAACGATTGAACCGCCTGATCCGCAAACTGCCGCCGCTCGTCCGAGTCCTCGGACATGCGGAAGAGGTTCACATTGCAATAGGCGCGGTAGAGCGCGGCGAGGGCGTGACGCGGGGCGTGGCGCAGCGCGTCATCGTAATGAGCGAGGGCGCCCTTGAAATCGCCGTCTATGTAGCTCTTGTTCCCGGCTTTTAAATCGAGGTGAGCCTGGAATTGGCCCAGAGGCCCGCCGCTGCACCCCGCGAAGAGGAGCAGTGCCGCAAAACAATACAGGGCCGTCCGGTGAAAACCGCGTCCTTCATGCTTTGAATAATGGTGGCCGGGGGTGGCCGAATACTTTGCCGGCCCCCCGTGGCCCCCACGGAGTTGGCCGTGATTCATTGTGTCCAGTATACCCGGTGAAATGGAAAAGAATTGATGGCGACCGGTATAAACCTTCAGGTTGGGAGAATTCCCGACCACAAGAAAAGGAAGTGACGTAAGCAGAGGGGGTATACTGGTTCATCCTCGCCCTCGACATTCCCGAGCTGTTTCGCCCGGGGACAACAATGGCTCCTCATTTCTTGCGAAAGGGGCGTTTTATGCCCGAAGTCACGAAACACGATCCAGGAAGATTCTGTTGGATTGAATTGGCCACCACGGACCCCGAAGCCGCCAAGCGTTTTTATGGAGATTTGTTCGATTGGTCGGCGGAGGATAGGCCGGCCGGCGAAGGCATGCTCTATACGATGCTGCGACTTCATGGCAAAGAGGTAGGGGGGTTGTACCGTTTGGACGATCAGCGCCGGCAGGCAGGAGTTCCGCCGCACTGGTTCACCTACGTGTTGGTGAAGAGCGCGGATGAATCGGCGAAGAAAGCAGCGTCTCTTGGCGGCACGGTTGTTCAGGAAACGTTCGACGTCATGGACGTCGGTCGCAT
>Ga0207675_100006388_pt1 | contig 11168 bp, 9 predicted proteins | sample KBSSwiS42_FD_184305 | JGI IMG/M metagenome (GOLD analysis project Ga0207675, IMG submission 184305) | Switchgrass rhizosphere microbial communities from Kellogg Biological Station, Michigan, USA - KBS Switchgrass S4-2 (SPAdes) (version 2) | ecosystem: Host-associated > Plants > Roots >...
GAATCCGGAATCGCGGGAGCTTGATTGGAATTTGAGAGGGCTGAGCATTACTGCACCCCACAAAGAGAACATCATCCAATATCTTGATTGGATCCATCCGACTGCTCAATCGATTGGTGCAGTTAACACAGTCGTTGTAGAAAATGAACAATTACATGGATACAACACTGACGCTGATGGCTTGATCGAGCCGTTAAGCAAACGGTTGGGTTCACTTGCTGGGTTGCGCGCCGCAGTGATTGGAGCAGGCGGCGCTGCCTGCGCCGCTGTCTTTTCACTTCAACAACAAGGAATCGACGTCACTCTTTATGCGCGCAATTTGGAAAAGGCAGATCGACTAGCCGGTCGATTCAATATTTCGTGCAACTTGCTTTCAGCGACTTCGAGTTTTGCGGGATACGATCTCGTAATTAATACGACGCCACTCGGAAGCCTGGGCAACAACATCAACGAAACGCCAGTGCTTGCAAATCAATTACGCGGCAGTCGTCTCGCATATGATCTTGTCTACAATCCGATCGAGACACGCTTCCTTTTTGAAGCGCGCGAGGCCGGCTGCGATGTTCTTGGTGGTTTCGAAATGCTGGTGGCCCAAGCCAAACTACAGTTCAAAATTTGGACTAATACAAATGTTTTATCCGAGTTAATGTATGAGGCAGGACTGTCTACGTTGACGAAGACCTCCTCGCTTGTTTCTTGATCGACGACTCGCCAAGTTGCGAAGCCGTTCCATCACATAATCTCTCCCGTCCATCACAAACCTAAGCTCCAATTGTCATCGCGCTCGTAATCTCAACATCGTTGCTCCAGTGATTGTTTGACCGAGAAGGCCATTGCCTTCGAACGTGACAATGGAGGTGCAACATGGGAAGAGTACGAAGTCTTCAGATCGCGTCCACCTTTCTACTGCTAACACAACTCACCCTAATCAGCTCATCAGCACAAACTACCTTCATTCGATCGTTGAGCACTCCGAATGACGAAACCCCAAACAGGGATAGCGACGTCACTCGATCGAGGGAGAACACTTTTCTTCCGACTCCTCCAGAAGAATCCAAAATCTCGTCGGCGGCTGGCTGGAGTCCGGTCCCGGTAGCACTGACTTCGAAAGATCACAAAAAGCTCGGACTACTGGAGCGTGCTTACCTGGATGCGTTTACAATTTTGAATAACGAGAATCAGTGCAGCCAACTCTTTGGCGGACGCTTCGCCATCTCAGCGCTCAATGAGCTGGTGCTCCAACTAAAACCGAGGTATCTCGATAAGAAGATCGCGATTCGAATGAGCGGTAAAATAACGACTGTCCAAAACAACAGGACAGGCTTTACCTTTCGTCTTTTTGAGAAAGCAGAGATAAACCTCGCAAGTTCATTCTTTCGCAGTGGTGAACATTTTTTCGTCGTATCCAATCTTCAACCGAATACGCGTGAGACGCGAGTGGTCGTGTTGTTACATGAATTGGGGCATTTGGTGAAATCGCCTGAGAACCGTTGGGTGCTTCCTGACGATGGAACGGATTCATCGTTGAGCCTGGAAAACACTCGGGAGGTTATTTCCGTTTGCAGGGAACAGATTGAGTCGCTCTCGAAACTCAGCACGGAGCAGCAGTTGGCGGCGCTTAGCGGGACGAACCCGTAGCGGAAGGATGAGAGCCAAGACGGGAGACGGCTTGAGAAGTGACGTGGCCAGGGAAGGTACTCACCCTTCAGTGACGCTCTTGGTGTAATGGGCGCGCTCTTCTGGGACCGCAGGCGTCCTCGCCTGCATTTCATCGCAACTAGGTTCGCTAGTGGCAAGCTGGGCAGGCGAGGACACCTGCGCTCCCAGAAGAGCGCGTCCGCTACACCAGGGCCCCACTGAAGGGTGAGTACCTTCTTTCCTCTTCGTCTCCCCCTCACCCCGTCCCCTTCGTACCAGCTACAGTCCTTTTGGTCACAAACAATTTCTCGTCGGTGTTACATAGCTGATAAAGATTAAATAGCGGTGACACGAATAAGCGAGGCGCAACGAAACACTGATTGACCCTTGGCTCACTCACGCCGAGGAAGACCTCCCAAGGAAGGATTGTCTCTTTTTGGCAGCCAACGACGAGACACACGACATCGGACAAATGGTACTTATGGATGACCTCGGTGAACCGAAGGAAGAGCAGTCGAAAGTTACTGGCTGGCTTGAGAAACGCAAAACACGTCTTGCGATGATCTGGGGAATCTGGACGATCGTGGCGCTGTTTTTTAGTACTCAGGTTTACATGATGTACTACTCGTCGGGGAACCTGCCGATCCCTTACGCCAAAGCTTTTTTCGTTCAGGCTTCTGCTTGTTACCTGTGGGCTCTGGCAACTCCTCTAGTCCTTTGGCTCGCTCGTCGCCATCGAATTGATCGCAACAACTGGCAGCGGAAAGTCCTCTTTCACATAGGTCTAAGCATAGCCCTGAGTAGCGCTCTGATCTCACTGCACTTTGTGATCTACATGTGCATTATGCGCAACTTCAGTAAGATCACACCTTTTTGGACATTCGATTACCTGTATTGGAATCTCGATCGTTGGCTCCTGGTCTATTGGTTCATTTTTCTAATGAGCCATGCTTCGAACTACTACAGGAGTTATCGCGAAGGTGAATTGAAAGCATCGCACCTGCGCACTCAACTTGCGCAGTCGCAGCTTGAAGCACTTAAGATGCAGGTTCATCCGCACTTTCTATTTAATACTCTGCACTCTATCTCGGCGCTGCTCAGCAAGGACACCGAGGCAGCCCGGAAGATGATTAGTCGACTTGGTGACTTCTTACGCCTGACGCTCGAGAGTGGTGGTGCAATGGAAGTAACACTGCAACAAGAAATGGAGTTCCTGAACGGTTATTTGGAAATTGAGCGGATTCGCTTTCAGGATCGGTTGACTACCCACATACAAATTGATCCGGAAGTATTAGACGTTCGCGTACCAAACCTGATTCTTCAACCCATAGTCGAAAACGCGATGCGACACGCCATCTCCAGGACTAATGCCGGAGTGGTTGAGATTACGGCGATGCCTAGAAATGGCTCCGTGCGGATTGAAGTAAAGGACAACGGACCTGGTATTGTCTCCGAACCTCAGGCGACGTTGCGCAATTCTCGAGGTGTTGGGCTCGCAAACACACAGGCGCGTCTCACCGGCTTGTATGGTTCTGCTGCAAGGTTTGAATTAAGGAATCGTCAATCTGGCGGTTTGACCGTAATGCTTGAAGTTCCTCGCTTCCCAAAGTCTGAATCAACAAACTAGCCTTCCTTTCGATCGCCCCACGGCAACCCCAGCAACGAGAAGTTGAATCGATCTTCACTTTCTCGTGCGCTCTCCATAGCAATCATAATTCTGCGAAACCTTGAACCTCGCCATGTCGTAAACGATTACGACTGTCTTGAAGCGTCTGCAAGTTCTTCTTTTTGGTTTCCGCCACAAGTTCGCTCTTGGTGGTGTTCATTTTTATAGAGTTGCCTCACGGTTTGCGATCGCAGTTTGAACTGGAAAAGAACAGGGAGGCAAGGTGACGGACGCAACCCGCATTCGAGCGTTAGTCATCGATGACGAACCACTAGCGCGCGACATGATTCGCGAAATGCTCGTGAGCGATTCCGAGGCGGAAGTTGTAGCGGAATGCGCAAACGGCCGAGAGGCGGTTGAGGCGATCAAGTCTTTGTCTCCCGATTTGATCTTCCTCGACATTCAAATGCCTGAAGTCGGTGGCTTCGAGGTACTTGAATCCTTTGAATCGAATCATGCGCCCTACGTCATCTTTGCAACTGCATACGATCAATACGCTGTGCGTGCATTTGAAGTCCACGCGTTTGATTATTTGTTGAAGCCCTTCGATCAGGAGCGGTTCGACGCAGCTTGGAAACGAGCCAAAGCTCAAATCAAGCTCGATCGCACCGGAGAACGTGATCGACATATTCTTGCCCTCCTCGAGGAATTGAAAGCCGGTCCTCGTTATCTCGAAAGACTAGTTGTCAAAACAGGTGGACGAGTGTTCTTCCTCGACGTCGGTGAGATCCACTGCATCGAGGCTGAGGGGAACTACGTTCGCGTTCACGACAACGCGAAACATTATCTCCTTCGCGAGACGATTAGCGGTCTGGAAGGGCAGTTGGATCCAAAACAGTTCCTACGTATTCATCGATCGGCAATCGTTAAGATCGACAAGATCAAGGAACTCCAGCCGTGGTTCCATGGTGAGTATCGAATCATTCTGGAGAACGGGAAGCAGCTTACGTTAAGCCGAAATTATCGTGCGAACCTTCAGGACGCGGTTGGCAACGCTCTCTAACTTTACGGACTTTGTCCACTAACATGGCCGCTCCATCACAAGTTTTAGCCGTTCTGTCACACAGTTAGTTACCGGGAACCCGACTTTTGCCAATATATCCTCGTGCCGAGGTCACACTGCATTGTTTGAATGAGCGGTCTCCATCTAAGGAGTAAACGAACGACGATGTTGGCTAAGGTCTTGTGGCTCCCCAATCATGGTCCAGACAACGTGAAGAACAAGTGAAGTTATCAGGAGGTGAGTCATGAGTAGTCAAGCGCTCTCGGAAAACGCGGCGAGCCAGGAGCAGATAGCTAGTGAAGGGCTCAGCGAAAGCAACATGGACGATAAGATCAATATCTTGAGGGAGACAGTCCTTCAACTTTTGCAGGAGGTTGAATCCTTGACGATCGCGGCGCCGGCAGGTTTGAAGAGTGGTGCGCGTTTGGATGAGGAGGTTCGTCAATTTGAGATGAATCTGATTCGTACTGCGCTCGGCAGGACAGCCGGTAGTCAAACTCGAGCGGCCAAACTATTGGGCTTAAAACTTACAACTCTCAACGCCAAAATTAAGCGCTACAACATCACGCCGCACGGTTACCAGGGAGGTTTTAGTAGAACTGCACAACAAGGCAGCGCTGCCTGAATCCTTCTCAATTTAAATCACTGCCAGCGTTGTTGCGCCGGGCCGATCTTCGCAGTTGCGGAAAAGCCAAGATCGTCCCGGCGTAATTTTGTTTCCAGCGCGCCATCAGGCCACCACACTCCAAGGTTAGCACTCGCTCGCGGATTCCACGTCAATTGATGCCACTTGCTATACTGCAGCGGTGAACGACCGCTACAGCAGGCAAATCCTTTTTGATGGAATCGGCCCAAAAGGCCAGGACCGTTTGCTGCATTCGCGAGTTTTGATTATTGGCTGTGGCGCACTGGGTTCAGCTCAGGCGGAATCCCTGGCCCGTGCCGGCGTTGGTGATTTGCGCATAGTCGATCGCGACTTTGTTGAATCGTCGAATCTTCAACGCCAAACGATGTTCACTGAGAGTGATGCCCGCGAACGCCTTCCCAAAACCATCGCTGCCGCCAATCACATCAAGCAAATCAATTCGGAGATTAACGTCGAGCCCATAGTCGTTGATGTGAATCATTCAAACATCGAACGACTTATCGAAGACTGTGCGGTCGTGCTCGATGGTACGGATAACTTTTCAACGCGCTACCTGATCAATGACGCTTGCGTGAAGCACGATGTCAGTTGGATCTATGGTGCAGCCGTAGGTTCTTATGGCGTAACAATGACAGTGCGGCCACATCAAACCGCTTGTTTGCGCTGTCTTTTCGAGGAAGCTCCGGATGCCGCAAGCGCTCCTACTTGCGACACTGCCGGCGTAATCATGCCCATCATTAATGTCGTGGCAGCGGTTCAGATCGCCGAAGCTTTGAAACTATTGACGGGCAACACAGCCGACTTGCATTGCTCCTTGATGCAGTTTGACGTTTGGAGAAACGACTGGCGAAAGATCAAAGCGGACTCGCCGCGTACGGACTGCCCGAGTTGTGGACTTGGTTTGTTTGAATCTCTAGCACCTGACTCGAATGAGGGGGCGGCCGTGCTTTGTGGACGCGACGCTGTTCAAATCCTGCCGTCACGACCTACATCCGTCAACTTCGAATCACTAGCCGCCCGGCTCGCTGGCTCGGGCGCTGTAAAATTCAATGATTATCTACTTCGTTTTCAAACTGGGAAGTTTGAACTAACCGTCTTCCACGATGCTCGTTCAATCATTCGTGGCACTGATGAAATCGCTTTGGCCCGTTCGCTATACGCAAAGTACATAGGAAACTAACAACAGATGACCATTAAACCGCGGAACAGAATCGTCACTACTGCATCATTCTTATCAATCCTATTCTTTATTGGGATCGTCCAGGCTGGTCAACCAGCAATTTGGGAAATGAGTGGTCGTTCTGACTTGTTAAAAGGGGACTCCCGTGGGGTCTCAATCAGCGACAACGGTGTATTGATGCTGGCTCCGAAACTCAGCGAAGTGTTCAATACACAGCAGACATATGTTTGGTCCACAACCGCTGACAACCAGGGAAACGTTTACCTGGGTACGGGACACGACGGAAAGATCTTTCGAGTGACGAGCGCTGGTACAGGTTCGCTACTTTACGATGCAGCCGAACTCGACGTGACCGCGCTGGTCGCGAAAGATGGAGTTGTATATGCGGGGACTTCTCCGGATGGAAAAGTCTATCGCATAACGCCGGACGGCAAGGCAGAAGTCTATTTTGATCCTGACGACAAATACATCTGGTCCCTGGCGTTGCTTTCCGATGGCTCGTTGGCGGTTGGAACTGGCGACAGTGGCAAGTTGTATCGAGTCCGTTCTGCCGGCGCCAGGGCAGACGCTTCGTTGTTGGTTAATACCAATCAAACCCATGTCATCTCTTTGGCCGTTACACCGCAAGGTGATCTGATTGCCGGCACAGATTCGGGAGGGCTGGTCCTTCGCGTGTCCCCCGAGGGAAAAACCTTTGCACTGTTTGATACCAGTCTTCGCGAGATTCATTCGCTCGCGGTGGCTTCGGACGGATCGATCTACGCGCTCGCCTTAAGCGATGCGGCAGCAACAGCGCGCGCCCCGTCAACGCCGGTAGCGTCGTCTTCACCTTCTGATGCGAGTCCAACCACCTCGGTAACAATAACCGCGATAGACGAAAGCGGTGCGCCGATCCAGAACCAGCAAACTGCGGCTCGGAGTAGAAACGACGTTACTAATGCTCGTAGCGCAGTTTTTCGAATCATGCCCGACGGCGCTAACGATGTTGTGTGGAGTTCACCAAACATCACAGCGTTTTCAATCGCACCAGGACTTCAGGCGGGCAGTGTTTTGATCGGGACCAGTGACAAAGGGCGAATCTACTCGGTGACGAATGACGGCCGCGACACACTTCTTCTTCAGTCGCCTGAGGGGCAGATCTCGTCGCTGCTTACGCGAAACAATCAAGTCTATGCAGCGTCGAGCAATCAGGGGAAACTATATAGTTTTGGTTCCGCGCTAGTTGGTGAGGGAAGTTATGAATCTCCGGTCCGTGATGCAAAACTAACTGCCACCTGGGGACGCGTCTGGTGGCGTGGCGTTGGGAACGTTGAATTGCAAACTAGAACGGGAAATGGTGAACGGCCAGATGCCACCTGGAGCGAGTGGAGCGGGGCGTACAAAGATCCGGATGGAAACCAGGTTTTGAGTCCGCGTGCTCGCTTCATTCAGTGGCGTGCAACAATGCGTTCGGTCACAAGTTCGGCCCCTACAGCTTCAGTCGAGGATGTTAGCGTAGCCTATTTACCGCGGAACGTGGCGCCGGAAGTTCTATCAATCACCTCGTTGCCGATCGGTGTTGGTTTGCAGCAAGTAGTTCAAGTGACCATTGATCCAAACGTCGAATCGTCAGGCTTGGATCCTTCTGTGTTTGGTCCTGTAGCTCAGGTTCCGCCACGGCGTTTCTATCAACGCGGTGCAAGGTCGTTTCAATGGCAGGCTGAAGATAGAAACGGCGACACACTTGAATATGCGATCTACTATCGCGGGATTAACGATCAGACCTTTCGATTGTTGAAGGACAAGTTGCGCGATACGTTCTACACAATCGATGGCGCAACGCTTGCCGATGGTCGATACATCGTCAAGGTTGTGGCATCGGATGGTCCTGACAATCCGATGGGGCAGAAGCTCTCGGGTGAGCGCGTCAGTGAACCGGTAGATATCGATAACACTCCTCCAGTTGTAAAGGCTGGCCAACCCCTAATCACCCGCGACAGTGTTCGAGTTGTTTTTACCGTCGATGATGCAATAGGGAAAATTAAACGAGCGGACTCCAGCCTCGATGGCGCGACCTGGGTGCCGGTATTTCCTGATGACGGCATTGCAGACGGCGGTCACGAGGTCTACACAGTTGAGCTTCCAGTCGTCGCTTCGGGCGAACATACAGTCTCGCTGAGGGTATTTGACTCGAGCGGCAATGTGGGCACGCTCAGCGTAACGATCCGGCGCTAGGTTGATGCGACCTGCACCATAAGGTGCGACTCAACTCGAAACCGTGCGGCTTGCCGCATTTTGCTGTTAAACTCACTACCAAATTCACGGGTATTAGAGCCCGTGACTATGGCATCTATCTTGCTGAGTTCCAGGTTGGCGCATCTCTTTCTCCCTCCATTGCGCGGGAAAAACTGCGTTAGGAGGCACAGGCTGGAAATGAAGATGTTAGTTAGAAACTTGTTGGTTGTGGTGATGCTAAGCGCGGCGTGCGTAGGTGCGTTTGCTCAGAAGCAGGACCGTGATAAGAGACCACCAAAGGAGCCTGTAAAAGTGGTCACGAATGATCGGAAGGACAATAAGCCACCACAAAACAACAACCAACAGAAACCGGACAAACAGAAAAAGCCATAACGGATTGTGTTGATGAATTCCAAAGGCCCACTCAACGAGAGTTGCGTGGGCCTTTTCGATCTCACAACTTGCGATTTGATTAACGATGAGTTGGGGAGCAGAGATGTAAGGCGACGATTTGCCAGCGACCCTCTTGTCTGGAGTACACGCGCAGAAATCGATACGTGCCTGACAAGTCACGACCTTTGTAGTGCCAATTGGCCGTTTCACTTCCAAAGATGATCGCAGTGCCGCCGGAGACTCGGAGCGTCGCGTCGCGGTCAACAAGGGAATCTACTTTCAGGGTACCCGCCATTACGTCGGCGATAAATTGTTCCTTGTCGTCGCCCTCAAATGGATACGCTAAGACAAAGTCGTTCGACATTATGCGATCAAGGGCAGAACCATCCCGCTGTGCCAGTGCCGTCGCCCATTCTGCATTAACCTCCCTGATCTCCTGCTCAACGTGGGTGTTCGAGTTTACCGGCGGTTCATCATCAGATGTGACCATGCTTTTTCCTTTTCAAAGTTTTCCGCTGAGCTTCTATAGCAAGTTGGCGTTGAGATCAATTAGTTTTTCGAGTGATTGGAAATGAAGTGTCTGGAACATGGAGTAATTCGCTGGAGGGAAGCGTTCTGTTAGAGATTGTTGCCTCATTCCGCAACCGTGGTCATCGTGCCTGGTCTGATACTTCGAGCTGAGCTGTACATCTCGTCTAAATCAGTAACAGGTGATAGGACCGCTTCAAGAAGTGGTCGTATTTGGGAGAGCTGCTTAATCCTTATAGCGATGTCCCATGCGCGCTCGAATTTCTTCCAGCCCGCACTGTAGAAGAAGTGTTTCGCTTGATGCTTCAGAAAGCTGTGCGCGGATGCTGCATGAAAGATATTGGTCCAACGATAAAACTCCTCATAAGCCCAGTCGTACCCACGCTTCAGTTCTGCCGGCGACATGCATGAAGGGCGATAGATAACGTGACGCGTATCGTATAAGTCCCAATTGCGCGTTTCGATCCGGTTACATGATTCCATCTCATCAAACAACGCGGTCCCCGGATACGGAGTCAGGATGTGGAATGTGGCAGTCGTAATTCCCACATCAACTGCCCAGTCGACAGTACGACGGAATACATCGCGGTCGTCTCCATCCAGGCCAAAGACAAAGCTGCCATTGATCATGATACCGAGACTATCCAGTCGGCAAACGACTTCGCGATAGTTGCGACCAAGGTTCTGTCGCTTGCCCGCGTCCTGGAGTGCATTATTCGAAAGAGTTTCGAAGCCAACGAATAAACTACGCAGACCGGCGGCAGCTGCGTCTTCGATCAAATCATCGCGCAGAATCGAATCTACTGTTGCAGCGCCTTGAAATACTCGACCCATCCCTCGCATGCCATGAAAGAGATCTCTCGAGAACCGCGTGTTACCCAGGAGATGATCATCGAGGAAATAAAGATGGCGGCCGGGAAGCCGTTCAATCTCGGCGAGAGCGTCGTCTACGACCTGCGTGTAGAACGAACGTCCTCCTTTGAAGAAGCCGTCCTTGTAACAGAAGGTGCAATGATGTGGACATCCGCGCGACACGACAATTGAATTTGGGACCAGGTATCTGTGTCGTTTGATCAGATCGCGACGTATCGGCGGCAGACCCTCCAGGGTACGAATGGCTGACGGCTCGTAACGTCTTTGTGGATTTCCTGCTGCGAGATCCTTCAAGAATTGCGGGAAGATGTGTTCTCCCGGCCCGAGAAAGATCGTGTCTGCGTGCGGTGCTGCTTCATCCGGCAAAGATGTGACGTGAAGACCGCCGAGCAGTACATATGAACCACGGGCGCGATAGTGGTCAGCGAGTTGATACGCTCGATAGGCGTTGGTGATGTAGACCTGAATGATCACCAGATCTGGCTCGTCATTGAGGTTCAGTTTCTCGACGTGTTCGTCTTGCAGGGTGATTTCGAGATCCGGATCGAGATAAGCGGCGAGGGTTGCCAGGCCCAGGGGAGGGAAGAGTGAGTACTTGATCGGTCGCCAGTAAGGACTGGTCGCTTCGGTCAACGCGGGGAGGATCAATTTCACACTCTTAAACGCACGTGGGTTGATCAGAGTGGTCTCCTTCTCAAACAGTCGCTCTTCTCAAAGTTCGGTGAATTGTAGATGTCTTTGCGTTATAAAGGCGATAGTTAATTTGTCCTGCAATGCGAGCGGTTTTTTTCATCGCTATCGAGGGTTCCTATTCATCTTCCTGGCCCAATACATTCGCTCAGTGAATCCGCCTTCATTTAGAAATCTGTCACTCAATTCTTTCAACTGGCGGTCGAGAAGGAAGTTGGTCTGGTGGATCAAGCAGATGACTGTGTTGGCTGCTGTTTCGGCTGAGGAGTTCTCGATAAAGTTCCTATAGGTCATATAAGTCCTATTATTCTGATAGACCAATGACCTCACCTTTCGT
>Ga0207675_100006389_pt1 | contig 11166 bp, 11 predicted proteins | sample KBSSwiS42_FD_184305 | JGI IMG/M metagenome (GOLD analysis project Ga0207675, IMG submission 184305) | Switchgrass rhizosphere microbial communities from Kellogg Biological Station, Michigan, USA - KBS Switchgrass S4-2 (SPAdes) (version 2) | ecosystem: Host-associated > Plants > Roots >...
GCGAAGTGCCCTCCCTTGGGGGCCTCGTTGTAGTAGACGAGGTTGTGGTACGCGTGCTTCACCCAGTGACGCGGTGCCTGGAAGAGCTCGTCCGGAAACACCGTGTAGGCGACCGGGAGCTTCACGTGCGGGGGCGGATTCTTGAACGAGGCCTTTGCGGCCGCTCCCGTCTCCCAGTAGATCCGCGAGGTGGACGCCCCCGTGCTCGTCAACCAGTACAGCGTGATGTTGTCGAGGACCGTGTCCCGCGTCAGGCCGCCCGAGGGCTCGCCGTCGAGGAACGCGCGCGAGATCTTCTCGTAGCTGTCCGCGTCGTGGTCCAGCATCCAGGCCGCGAGACCGACCGGTGAATCCAGGAGCGAATAGCCGATGGTCTGCGGGTGCTCGCCCATCTCGGCGATGTAGCCGCGCATAAAGATCGCGATGACCTTGCTGAGCTGCTCGCGGTCGTCCCCTGAGAACGCGAGTCGGATGTTGAGTGCGGCCATCAAGAGCTCTCGCGGTACGGCATCGAGGAAGTTGAAGTGGACGCCGAGCAGCCCATCCGGTGCCAGGCGGCCCATCGCGTCGGTGACGCCGGCGCCCTGATCTCCGCCCTGCGCGACGTAGCGGGTGTAGCCGAGTCGGTTCATCAGCTCGGCCCACGCCGCCGCGATGCGGCCGGAATCCCAACCGATCTCGGTGGGCTCCGAGGAGAACCCGTAGCCGGGGATCGACGGGATGACGACATGGAATGCGTCCTCGGCCTTGCCGCCGTACGCTGTCGGGTCGGTGAGCGGCCCGATCACTTCGAGCATCTCCAGCACCGAGCCCGGCCAGCCGTGTGTGATCACGAGCGGCAAGGCGTCCTCGTGCGGCGACTCGACGTGGATGAAATGGATGTCGAGGCCGTCGATCTCGGTCGTGAACTGGGGCAGGGCGTTGAGCCTTGCCTCGATCCGGGCGAAGTCGTACTCCTCGGTCCAGTAGCGCGCGAGCTCCTGGAGCATCGTGAGTCGCACCCCCTGCGACCAATCGCCGACGAGCTCCTTGCTGGGCCAGCGCGTCGCCGCGATGCGCCGACGCAGCTCGGCGAGTTCCTCGTCGGGAACGTCGACGTGAAAGGGCCTGATTTTGGTGGCGGTCTGGACGGTGGTGCTCATGGCGACCTCCGTGGTTCGTAGGTGCGGTTTCCGGACCTCCTCTCGCGTGGGGAACTGGGCCACCCTACGCCCGCCGGTGGAGCCGAGCAATCGGCACCAACCGGTCGATGCTGGCGGCCGTCGGGTGACATTCCCGCACGCTGGCCCAGCCCAATGCTCACTCCCCACCGGACGGCCCCGATCACGACTTCCAAGCCGAGTTCGTGGGCCGGACCTGCACTCGCGACTAGCGTGCAGGGTGGTGGAACCGGCCAGCATCAGCGACCCCGACCAGGCGGCCACCAGCCACTCTTCCCCGGAGCAGCTTCGCCGCCGTGCCCTACGGCTGGAGTACGCGACGCTCGTCTGGAATGTTGTCGGCTCCGTGATCGTGCTCGCTGCCGCGCTTGCCGCCTACTCGGTCGCGCTTGCCGGGTTCGGGCTCGACTCGCTGATAGAGATCCTCGCCTCGCTCGTCGTCGTCTGGCAACTCCAGGACACGGGCGCGGCCGAGCGGGAGCGGCGCGCGCTTCGGATCATCGGCGTCGCCTTCCTCCTGCTCACGGCGTACATCTCGGCCCAGTTGATCTACGTACTCGTCACCGCCGCTCATCCGCGCCATTCGCTCGCCGGGATCGTCTGGCTTGCGCTCACGGCGGCGGCGATGTTCGGGCTCGCCGCAGCCAAGCACCGCACCGGCCGGGCTCTCGGCAACCGCGTGGTCCAAACCGAGGCACGGGTGACCCTGATCGACGGGCTACTTGCGACCGTGGTGCTGCTCGGGCTGACCCTTAACGCGGCCGCTGGCCTCTGGTGGGCGGACCCCGCCTCGGCGTTGGTGATCGTCTACTACGGCGCTCGCGAGGGGTGGCACGCGCTGAACGAGACAGCCGCATGAGCTGGTGGCAGCTGCTCCTAGGCTCGCTGGCCGTGCTCCTCGGCGTCTACGCGGCGTTCGTGGGCTGGCTTTTCGTCCTCGGTCGCCGCGACGACGCCCGCGCACTAGCCACGTTCATCGCCGACTGCATTGTGCTCGTGACCCGGCTTGCCCGGGAGCCGCGCGTTCCGCGCCGCCGCAAGCTGCTGCTGGTCGCGCTGGTCGGCTACCTCGCGCTGCCGTTTGACCTCGTGCCCGACTTCATCCCGGTGGCCGGGCAGCTCGACGACGCGATCATTGTTGCGCTCGTTCTCCGAAGCTTCGTCCGCTCGGGCGGTGAACAGCTGATTCGCGAACTGTGGCCGGGGCCTGAGCAGTCGCTCGCGCTGATCCTCCGACTCGCTGAGCCAGGCACCTAGCCCGTACTCCGAGCTTGGTCGAGTGACATTCCCGCACGCTGGCCCAGGCCAGACATAGTCTGTTCGGCTCATGGACGCACAAGCAAACACCGCCTTGATGCTGGAGACGTTCTCGGCGTTCAACGCGGGTGACCTCGACAATTGCCTGGCGCGGATGACACCGGACTTCGTGATGCACTACGCCGACTTACCGGAGCCGCTTCACGGAAGGGAGACCTGGCTGCAAGGGGCGGAGATGATGAGGCGCGCCTTTCCCGACCTTGAGGTGCGGATCGACGATGTCGTCGCAGCTGAGGATCGAGTCGCCCTTCGCCTCACCTTGCGTGGGACGCACCGGGGAGACTTCCATCTCGGAGAGTTCCAGACCTTCCCCGCCACAGGCCGGACGATCCAGTACGTCAGCCACGAGTTCTACCGGGTCCGTGACGGCCTGATCGCTGAGGAGTGGATCTGCTCCGACACGGCATCGCTTTTCCGCCAGTTGAGCTGACGCGCGCCCGCTTCGCTGTCGTTCCAGGCGTCCGGTGACATTCCCGCGCACTGGCCCGTGCAACGGTCGATCGCGCTAACCCAACACCCTGACCATGATGAGACACGGGTTCGCCTCGCCCCAGAACGCAGTCGTCTCCTCCAGGGCGATGAAGCCGAGCGCCTCGTAGAAGGACCGCGTCCGGGCGTAGTTGACGTCCGGATCAGATGGGCCAAGCGTCTTCACCTGCAGGAGGCGGGTCTTGTTGCCCGCAACCTGGGCTGCCGCAGCCTCGAGTAACTCTCGTCCAACTCCGCAACGGTGCCTGTCGGGAAGCACGCCCATTGCCAGGATCTCCGCCGAGCCGGCCGTGTGCTGCTTGATCGTGAGAAAGCCGACATCGCGCCTTGCCTCCGAAGCGATCAGCGTCGGCAGCGTCCTCGCCGCCTCCACGTACCGGAGCAGCGACTCTTCAAGGCCAAACCACTCCGGCAGTGCACGCATCACCGCCTCGGCAACACGAGCCGCGCGTTCACCACTGAAAGCCCGCTCAATCACACCGCTGATGGTACGGCCCGTTCTACGTCACTCCGATTCCCGAGGTGCCGGAGTCGTCCGGCTTGTCTAATTTGCTAAGCGAAGCAATTCGTCGACCACCTGGTCGAGAGGCTGGGTGGCGTCCACGTCTATGGCTCCGGCCGGTTTCTCGTCGCTCCGATTTAGCCTGAGCATAAGTTCGACTCCCTCTTGGCCAAGGGGCCAGTCGTCATCGGTGCGCTCTCGGAGGCGGCGACGCATGGTGACATCGTCGATGCGGAGGTTGAATATCTTGGTGAAATAGGGCAGAAAGCGGTCGCGATCACGGCTGCTTCCACAGACGAATAACAATTCTGGTTCCGGGCTTTCGAGTTCGCTGACAGCTTTCTCCTTGTCCCACATAAAGTTGTCGTGATGAATGGGCCCACCTGGAAGACCGGTGTCGGGGTCGGCATGGTAGGCCCAAGCACGGTCGGTACTGATGGCCTTGTAGCCGCGTCGGATCAGCTCCTCGTAGACCGAGGATTTACCGGCACCAGATAAGCCCTCCACTAAGTAGTTCCGTTTAGCCATGCTCGGCGGCGGGCGCTGTCGCCGGAAGACGAAGTACGCCGTCAGGATTGGGTGTTGCCTCGACCGGCCGGTAGACCACGACGCCCTCATCGAGCAGTTCGACATAGGTCGTCTGCGTGTTGGTCATCCCCGCAAACCTATCCAGATCGTTCAGGGGACATTCCCGCACGCCGGCCCAGGCGCGTGACCCTCTCCTCCGGTTAGCTCAGGTGTTCGATGTCGTCTGGAAGCCGCAGCCACGAATGTTGCCGCTCCTCCCAGACCGACCTCGTCGGCGCAGGGAAGGAAGGATCCGCGAACGCGCCTACCGGGACGACCACGATTCCAGGGGCGGCCTCCGTGGTGTAGAACACGGTCGCGCCGCAGTCCGGACAGAAGTGGAAGAAGGCGCGTTTGTCTCCCTCGTCCGAGACGCGGACGTACTGCCGCGAGGCCCCCTCGGTCGTTACCTGTTCTTCGTCGAATCGCGCTTGGGCACCGAAGACGCTTCCAGTTCGCCGCTGGCAGGCGAGACAGTGGCAGATCGAGACTCGAACCGGCTCTCCCTCGACGGTGAGCCGGAGCTGCTCACAACTACACGCGGCGTGTCGAGTGCTCACGAGCGCGATCGTAGCCAGGGTCGGCTCAGGGACATTCCGCGAACACTGGCCCACGCGAGATCACTTGGCGCTCGGGGCGAGTCCGATCCGGGCGTAGGTATGAGCTAGGACGTCCTCATCAAGAGGCCTGCGGCGAGCGCGCCGATGGCGACCACGACAGAGCTGACCAGGAGGGTCGTGTTCAGCCCGCTGACGAAGGCGACGGTGGCTGGATGGGCGAGGCTCGGGCGATCGGCGGCGACCCGGGTCCCGGTCGCGCTGACCGCCGCGGCGAGGGCACGGCCGTGCGGTCCCAGCGTGTCTGCCAGCGAGGTCGAGATCCGCCGCTCCAGGATCGCTCCCAGCGCGGCGACTCCGACGGCAACGCCGGTCAGGCGGCAGGCGTTGTTGATGCCCGACGCCATTCCCGTCCGCGACGGGTCGACGGCGCGAAGCGCCGCGGCAGCGATGGCGGGGTTGGCCAGGCCGATTCCGATCCCCGAGACGATCAGGCCGGGCAGCAGCGCGGTCCAGTGCGAGCTCGGTGTCAGCCCGTGCATCAGCAGTAGAGCCGCGGCGACGAGCGCCAGGCCGCCGGCGAGCACGAGGCGGAGCGATGCGCCCGGCGCGAGCTTGCGCATCGAGAGCGGCACGACGAAAACGAAGACCGTCAGCGGCAGGAAGCGAAGGCCGGCGCCGAGCGGCGTGTAGCCGAGCACGTCCTGCAGGTAGATCGACAGGTACGGGAAGAGCGCGAACATCCCGGCGCCGATGCAGAACGTCGCGACCGAGACGCCGACGAACCCAGGGTGGCGGAAGAGGCTCAGGTCGAGCATCGGACGCGTCTGCCTGTGCTCGACGGCCACGAAGACCGCGAGCAGGACGGCCCCGCCGACCAGCGAGCCCAGAATCAGGGCGCTGCTCCAGCCGCTGGAATTGCCGCGCAGCACGCCGAAGACGATCAGGAAGAGCGACGTCGAGAACGTGAGCAGCCCCCAGACGTCGGTGTGCGTCGCCTGCGGATCTCGCGACTCGCGCATCCTCGTCGCGGCGGCCCACAGCGCAAAGGCGCCGACGGGCACGTTGACGAAGAACACCCAGCGCCAGTCGAGCGCGTCGGTGAGGATGCCCCCGACGAGCGGCCCGGACGCCACCGCCGCACCGACCGTTGCCCCCCAGATGGCGATCGCGCCGCCGAGCTCCGGCCCTCGGTACTCGGCCCCGATCAGCGCCAACGCGGTCGCGAAGAGCGCCGCGCCGCCTACGCCCTGCAGCGCGCGGGCGACGTCCAGCACCGCGATGTTCCAGGCGAGGCCGCAGAGGAGCGAAGCGCTGCTGAAGAGGAGCACGCCGATCATGAAGACGAGCCGGCGGCCGTAACGGTCCGCGAGCGCTCCCGCAGTCAGGATCAGCGCCGCCAGCGTGAGCGCGTAGGCGTCGACGACCCACTGCAGTCCCGTCAGGCCGGCGTGAAGCTGCCCCTGGATGTTCGGCAGCGCGACGTTCACGACGGTGATGTCGAGGAGAAGCATGAACGTCGTCGTGCAGACGGCGACGAGGGTCCACCGGCGGTCGCGCGTGACAGGCTCCATCGGCGGCGGATCTTAGGAAAACGTCCCCTACAACGACGAAACGGCCCAAGGGCCGTTTCGTACGAGGGGGATGGGGAGGTGGGTCGCGATGTGTATCGGCGCTCCCGAGGCCGCCTCGCTCCCCCTTTCGAGTGAACCTGGCTGCCTACACTTCAGGTCATGGCAACGGTGACCCCGACGGTCGTCCGGCTGGCTCGCGGCTACGTGGCGGTGAGCGGCCCCGAGGCGGGCGACTTCCTCGAGCGGATGGTCTCGAACGAGGTCGTGTCGCTGGAGCCGGGCGAGGCGCGGCCGGCGCTGCTCCTGACTCCCAAGAGCCGCATCGTCGCCCCCCTACGCGTCGTGCGCGAGGGACCGGAAGCGTTCCTGCTGATCACCGAAGCGGAGCTCGCCGAGGCCGTCGCCGCCACGCTGACGAGGGCTCGGTTCGCGGCAAGGTGCGAGATCGCGGTCAGGCCGTTCCACGGGTACCTCCACCTGGGCGATGCCGAGGGAGTCCCGAACGACGACTACGGAGTCGAGGCCTACGAGAGCTGGGGCGAGCAGGAACGCGACGCCGCGCCGGCCGACGAGCTCGAGCCGTTGCGGATCGAGGCGGCAACGCCTGTCTGGGGCAAGGAGCTCGACGGGAGCGTGCTTCCCGCCGAGGCCGGTCTCGACGAGACCCACATCTCGTTCACGAAGGGCTGCTACCCGGGCCAGGAGCCGATCGCGCGCCTCCACTACCGCGGTCGCCCGAACCGGCGGCTCCGGGTCCTCGAGGTCGAGGCGGCGAGCCCGGGCGACGAGATCCTCTACGGCGAGAGGACGGTCGGACGCGTGACGAGCGCCGTCCCGGGCCGTGCCCTCGGCTTCGTCAGGCGAGAGGTCCCGGATGACGCCGAGCTGCGAATCGGCGGCGCCGAGGCGCGGCTACACTTGACGCCCCCGCGCCCGTAGCTCAGGGGATAGAGCGCTGCCCTGCGGAGGCAGAGGTCGCAAGTTCGAATCTTGCCGGGCGCACCTCGCTTTACTCCCTGCAAACCGCCGCCTTTCCCTCGGCGGCCAGCGAGATCATCCTCAAGGTCGTGCCCCACTAGAGCCCTAAACCTCTGGGGAGTTCTGGGACTCCGCCGCCTAACCGGCTCCTAGAGAAGCTGGTGCCCTACCCCCGGCTCCGGCCCCGAAGCCGGAGAGAGCCGGGGAGCGGGCGTCCTCGGCTGGACCTTCCTCCGGCGCGATGAAGACGAGGGCGGCGGCGTTCGTCCGCCCTCGTCGAACACCGTGTTGTTGTCGCCCTAGGCCGGGCCTAGCGCGGAGCAGATCGCGGTGAAGATCTCCTCGTCGCTGTTGCGGTTGCCATGGCTGATGACGATCGTCGCGTCGGTGAAGTCGACGACCGGGATGCCCTCTGGCGTGAAGTCGACCACAACCGCGTTCGCGACGATGTCGATGCCTGCGTTGGACACTCCGAACCCTGGCACAAGACCGAACGCCAGCAGGCCCGAGGTATGGAAGTTCGCCGTCGAGCCCAACGTCGCGCCGCCCGGGTAGGTGAAGACCGAAGTCGCTGCCTCCGGGAAGCTGAACGAGCCGTTGGCCGAGCTGAACGTCGCCCTCCCGGCGGGCGTGTTCTCGATATGCCGCACCACGAGCCCAGCGTTGTTGTAGATCAACGTGACGTCGACAAAGCCGCTGACCGTGACCGTCACCGGGAACCCGCAGGCCTCGCTCAGAAGTGGAGATTGAAACGAGTTGTTGATGTCGATCGCGTTCTTGAGATGAACAGCCCGTTGCGCACTGCTTGTCGCCGCTACTGCGAGCGCGCTCAGAGCCACAACTAGGAAAACCAGAAGCCGCCGCACAGCCTGCTCCTCTCCCCTGCCGAGGCAGGTCTCCTCTGGACGTTCACGTCTCTCGCTTTGGACGAGGCGCCCGTTGGCACGATCCTGCTCTTATTCGCATGATCCTGCACGTGTTTGCACGACCCTGCGCCTTTGTGGCAGGGATGTCAAGCTCGCCCTTCCGCCCGGCTTCGGGCGACGCATGGACGGGAGCCGTGCCTTTAGCCTCCCGGAGGAAAAGGGCCTCAGTGGGGTTCGGGGCGGGAGACGTGCCCGGGTTAGGGACGGCCAATCTGCCCTATGGAGGCAGAGGTCTCAAGTTCGAATCTTGCCGGGCGCATCGCCGCTAAGGACGAGAGCCCTGGCCGGTCAGTGGATCATGAAGACGTACGACTTCAGCTTCGTGGCCGGGTCTGCGTCGGCGTCGGCCTGCACGTATTCCGCCGCCATCTCGGTCTCCGCGTAGCCGGCGCCCACCTCGGCCTCCTCCGCGTAAGCGACCATCTCGCCCTCGGCCTCGGGAGGAACCCCGCCACCGTGTTTGAGGTCGTCCTCGAGTGCCGTTCCCAGCTCGTCGAGGTTTTTCACGTCGTCGTCCGAGAGCCCGTCGAACACATCCTTCGTCTTCGGAAGAAGGTCGAGGTTCTTGGGATTCAGGCCTCGACTGGTGAAGTACTTCCTCTTGTATTCCGAGAGCTCCTCGGTTTGGTCGGCATCGCCTGTCATTGCGTCCTCCTCCTGTCGATCGGGTCGAATATCCCGAGCGCACGGGTCTCGTGTCAAGACTGACAAGGGCGAGTCGGCGAGCTAACCACACGCGCGGAGGTCGGCAGCAGCGATATGTGAGGCTCCCCGCCGATGACCATCACGCTTCAGGTGCTCGTGTCAGGGCTCGCGGCCGGTGCGGTCTACGGGCTCTTCGCGGCCGGGTACTCGCTCATCTACCGGCTCACCGGGATCGTCCACTTCGCGTTCGGCGACCTCGTCGGGCTCGGGGTCTTCGCCACGTTGCTCGTGTTGGCGGGGACGACCCCTGTCTCGCAGGCGGGTGCGACCGAGCCGCGGTTCGTGCTCGCGCTGATTGTCGGGCTCGTGCTCTGCGTGGCTGCTGGAACCGCCACCTACGTCGGAATCGTGCAGCCGTACCTGTCGCGCGGCTCGACGATCGGCTGGGTCGCCGGCACGGCGGCCGTGGCATTCGCGATCCGCGCGGTGATCGGAGCGACCTTCCAGCGCTCGAGCTACGTCTTCCCCGACCCGCTTCCCTTCCACGACATCGGCCACTCGGGATTCGTCCGGATCGGCGGCGCACAGGTGCAGGCGCGGGCCTTCTTCGTGATCGGCCTGGCGGTCGCACTCGCGCTCGGATCGGCGTGGTTCCTGGAGCACACGCGGTATGGCCGGGCCTTGCGCGCGGTGGCCGACGACGCGGAGGGCGCCCGCTTCGTCGGCGTGCCCGTCGAGCTGCTGGTTGCGCTCGCGTTCGGTCTCGTCGGCGCGCTCGCGATGATCGCCGCGATCGCCGCTGCTCCTGGCGAGGCGGTCAACGCGAACACCGGCACGCTGCTCGGGCTCAAGGGGCTCGTGGCGGCGCTTGCAGTCCGGTTCGGGCCGCCGTTGTGGGCCTTCGTGGCCGGTCTCGTGCTCGGCGTGGTCGAGGCGGCCATCGCCAACGTCCACATCGGGAGCTGGCAGCTCGGGCCCTCGTATCGCGAGGTGCTGCCGATCGCGTTCGTCCTGCTCTTCATCTCCCTCTGGCCCTCGCCCGAGGCACTCGAGGAACGCGAGTGAGCGCGCTTCCGGAGACCGCGGTGGAGCTGCGCCGGGCCGCCGCCGAGGCCCGCGCCGGTTGGAGCCGGCAAGGATGGCTCGCGCTCGCGGCGGTTGCGGTCGTCGCGCTCGTTCCCTTCCTCTCGCTCCCCGGCGTGCGCCTTGATGCGCTCGCGAACACGCTCTATCTGGCGCTGGCTGCGACGGCGCTCGGTTTGACGGTCGGCTCAGCGGGCCTCCCCTCGCTCGGCACCGGTGCCTTCATGGCGATCGGTGCCTTCACCTCGGCTCTGCTGGTCGCCCGCTCGGGCTGGCCGGTCGAGCCAGCCGCGCTCGCGGGCGCGGCGGCGGCGCTCGTCGCAGGTCTCCTCTCGGGCGGCGTCGTGCGCTTGCGCCGGGCCTTCGTGGCCGTGAGCACCTGGCTGCTGGCCTGGCTCGTCTGGCTGTTCCTACTCGCCTTCCCGTCGGTCTCGGGCGGCTCGCAGGGACTGATCCTTCCCCAGAAGACGCTGCTCGGGCTCGACGCCACTCCGACCGTCCACTTCGAGGTGGCGCTTGCCCTGCTGGCTCTCACCGCACTCGCGATCGCGGCCGCGCGCCGCGGCGCCCCGGGGCTCGAGCTCTCCGCCCTCAGGCAGGCTCCGGCGCTCGCCACCTCGCTCGGTGTGGGCCTCGCGTCGCGCCGCCTTGCCGCGTTTGCCGCGACCGCGACGCTCGCCGGGCTCGCCGGGGCGCTCGCGGTTCAGCTTCAGGCGGTCGCCGACCCGAACGCTTATGACCCGTTTCTTTCCTTCAAGCTTCTCGTGGCCGTCCTGCTCGGCGGAGCGGCCGCGACACTCGGGCCTGCTGCCGGGATCGCCGTACTCGGGCTGATCAGCCTCGTGTCGGGGCCGTTCGCCCGGCTTCTCCACCTGCCGCTCGAGCGGTTCGACACCGCCGTGGCCGCGATCCTGCTCGTGTTCGTGCTGGCGCTCGGCGGCGAGGGGATCGTCCCCTGGGTGCTCGCCCGGCTCCAGAGCAAAGAGCGCCCAAAGCGATCACCGGCCGCGCCGGCCGTGCCGGCCGCACCGCCTCCGCGCGAGCCGGTCCTGCGAGCCGCCGGCCTTAGGAAGGCGTTCGGCGGCGTCGTGGCGGTCGACGGGCTGGCCCTCGAGCTGGCCCGCGGCGAGACCACCGCGCTGATCGGCCCGAACGGCTCCGGCAAGACGACCGCGCTGAGGCTGATCTCCGGCGCGTCGCGGCCCGATTCCGGGCTGGTCGAGCTCGGCGGGAGTGATGTCACCGAGAGGAGCACTGCGGAGCGCGTTCGGCTCGGCATTGCGCGCACGCTGCAGACCACCTCTGCGTTCACGGAGCTCACGGCCCTCGAGAACGTGCTGGTCGGCCGTGGCGTCCGTCGTCCCTTCG
>Ga0207675_100006390_pt1 | contig 11166 bp, 6 predicted proteins | sample KBSSwiS42_FD_184305 | JGI IMG/M metagenome (GOLD analysis project Ga0207675, IMG submission 184305) | Switchgrass rhizosphere microbial communities from Kellogg Biological Station, Michigan, USA - KBS Switchgrass S4-2 (SPAdes) (version 2) | ecosystem: Host-associated > Plants > Roots >...
ACATAGTTCCGAATCTGCGATCCGAACGAGATGTCCTGCTTGTTCGCTTCTAATTCCGCCGTTTCAGCCTGACGCTTCTCCACTTCGAGTTCGTAAAGTCTCGAGCGCAGGACCTGCATCGCGACCGCGCGGTTCTGATGTTGCGAGCGTTGGTTCTGGCACGAAACAACGATTCCAGTTGGCAGATGCGTTAAGCGTACTGCCGAATCGGTAACGTTAATGTGTTGGCCGCCAGCGCCGCTCGAACGATAAGTGTCTACACGCAAATCCTTGTCGTTGATTTCCACCTCGATGTCGTCGTCAATCTCCGGATAAACGAACAACGACGCGAACGAAGTATGGCGGCGCGCGTTTTGGTCGAACGGCGAGATACGCACCAGGCGATGCACACCAGCTTCCGCTGCCAGCAGGCCGTACGCGTATTCACCTTCGACTTTGAATGTCACGCTCTTGATTCCCGCTTCTTCCCCCGGCTGATAGTCGATGACCTCAGTCTTGAAGCCACGCCGCTCAGCCCATCTCAAGTACATGCGCAGAAGCATCTCCGCCCAATCCTGCGACTCAGTGCCGCCCGCGCCCGGATGAATGGTGCAGATCGCATTGCGCACATCGTTTTCCCCGGACAGCAGCATCTCGGTTTCGGCTTCGCCCGCTTCGTGCTCAAGACGGTTGAGTAACTGGCGCAGTTCAGCTAGCGAACTTTCGTCTTCTTCCGCAAATTCAAAGAGCACCTGCGCGTCTGAAATCTCAGTTTCGAACTTTTCTTGCCGCTCGCTGACGCGTTCAAGGCGGCTGCGTTTCTGCAAGAGCTTCTGTGCCTCTTCCTGATTTGACCAGAAATCGGGCGCAGAGGCCTGCGTTTCAATCTGGCTCAGCTCAATTCGTTTCGCCGGGACATCAAAGAAACCTCCCGAGCTGCTCGACGCGTTTCTTTAGGTCGTCGTATGAATCTCGTAATTCCTGAAATGACTCGAACATTGCATTCGTGTCAGAAGCCCGAGCGTTAGCGAGGGCAACGCTGGCGAACATTGCCCTCCCTTACGGTCGGGCTTCTGACACTTTTCTCCTTCTCATAAACGTCGCTGAAATAATTCCCAAAGTAATCAATGCGCAGCCATAAGCGAACACGTCACCATGACGTGAATAAAAGGTCGAGCCTGACCCACCTCTGCTAATCGTCCACGTTCGCACCGCTTCCTGGAATGGTGCCGTGGTGTCTGAAACAGCCCCGTTCGAATTGATGTACGCGCTGATGCCGCTGTTCGTGACGCGAATGATGTCGCGATCGTTTTCGACTGCACGAAAGACCGCGTTGGCCAAATGCTGACGCATCACTGCCGTGGGCCCAAGATAACCATCGTTCGAAATATTGATCAGCACGTCAGCGCCTTCGTTAGTGAAGCGGCGCGCGACTTCTGGATGCGCGGCCTCGATACAAATAAAAACCCCGGCGCGAAGCGCGCCGAGGGGCATCAGCGTATACGAGCTGCCGGGCGTAAATTCGCCGACGAGTCCACGCACCGAACCCGAGCCCGGTAGCCAGCGGGGCAGCGGCACGTACTCGCCAAACGGCATTAGGCGAATCTTATCATACTGCGCCACTTTCTGACCCTGCTCATTTACAAGAATTGCAGAATTGTACGAGCCACCATTCAGCACCGGCTCGAGCGAGTTGATCAAGACTGAAGTGTGATTGGTCTGCGCGAAGTTCGCGATCGTGTTTTGCAACTGCGGATCGCGCGAATAAGAAAAATTCATCGGGGACTCAGGCCAGATGACGAGGCGATGGTCGAAGTTTCGTGCCCAATCGGCTGACAACGAGGTTTGACTTAACTGCACATGGCGATCGAGCAGTTGACGATAGCCGCGATCACTGACGTCAGCCATCGGCACGTTTGGCTGCACGCCGACGATCAGCGTGTCCTTGGTAAAATCGAAGGCTGGTGAGGCTTCCTGAGTTGTTGGATTCACGAAAACGATAATGAGCGTTACCACGAGCACAACCGCAGCGCTAACTATGAACGTACGACGACCGCGTTGCGCCAGTGTGAGCGCAATGGCGGCGCTGGTTAATACGATCAAAAAGGTGACTGCGTGGACGCCGCCGACTTTTGCTGCCTGAATCATCGCGGGATGATCAGACCAAATCATCCACGGATGAAACGCTTGCGAATACCCGAGTGCGTTCCAATCAAATCCCGTGACTGCTCCACGAAGCCAATCAAACGCGACCCAGATAATTGGCGCGATGAAGATTGCCGCGGCGCCGAATCGTTTGATGATGAGTGAAATGCTGGTACAGGCGAGCGCTGGAAACAGCGAAACGAAAATTATGGGAAGCAGCAGCAGCGGATAAGCGAGCCAAGCCGAAACGCCGCCGTAATGAATCATCGGGTAGGTCAGCCACCAGCACGTTCCGTAAAAAAAGATCGTTCCCCAAATGAGGCCAAGCACAAACGCAGTCCAATTCCTGGAAGTCATCGCCACGGCAAACAGCAGCGGAACTAATCCGATCCAGGCGAGCCACCAAAACTCAAAATTTGGAAACGCAAGGATGAGTAGAATCGCGGAGCCCGCAGCCAATGCGACTTCCCACCGCGAAGGTATGCTTTCGCGAAAGAATGTGAGGACAAGCGGTCGGCGCGCTTCCTCAGGCGCGGTCGCCGCAAGTGTTTGGCTCATGCGCCGCAGTTTAGCAGAAGCATTTGCACACAGACTCCGTTTTTCTGGAACGGATTTCTGTGATCCGCCCCCCTCCCAAAAAAAATTTTCGATCAGTTCCAGAAGGCGAACGAATGGAGCTCTTTGAGAGGCCGTTCGACAAAATGCGTCACCGCAAAGTGACAAATTCCGTCGTCTTGACCGAACCGGACGATGATGCGGGATAACCGTCTGCCGGCGCCATTTCAGCTTGCACGGAAATGCCTGCCGCGGGGCAAGTTCGACAAAACACTGATTGGTTGATTGTGCTCCAAAAATGCGGGGAGCCGGTCATTGCTGACCGGCTCTTGGATTGGGGGGATTAACCTGAAGGATCGCTCGGCGGGCGGCTGGCGCAGCGGCTTGCAGCGCTCAGAGAAGTGATGGCGGCGGGGGCACGTTTCATTTCGTGCTTGCCGTCCTGGTCTTCAGCACTTGCCGTGCCAAGGAAAGCGGCTAGGGGCAGGGAGTAGAGCGCTAAGGCAAGGCGCAAAGGGCGAGGAGGACAACGCGAAGCAAGACACACAGATGAACGAGCACCCGCGTTTCAACTCTGCACGCAACAGAAAAGGGCAAAGCGCTTGTCACGCCTTGCCCTTCGTTCTTAGCCCTTTGCTCTTCGCCGCTATGGCCGGCCGAGCGTCACTTGTCTTTGCAGCGCGATCGCTTCGGGATTGTTTGGGTCGATGGTCATGGCGCTCGCCGCATACTTGCGGGCCTCGCCGAGATCGCCACGCTCGAGGAATATGCGACCAAGAAGAATATGAGAGTCGATGAGCGGGTGATCGTGCTCCCAAAAAATCGCGGTCTTCAAAGCAGCGATCGCAGCTTCCTGATCGCCGCGGCGTTGATTGATTTGGCCGCTAATCAGATAGCCTTCAGCATTCGTCGGCTCGAGAACCAGAAGCTTGCGAATCTCGACCATGGCTTCGTCGTCGCGGCCTTGTTGATAGAGGTCCTTGATTTTGTTCAGAGATTCTTGCGCGCTATCGGCCTTGGCGGCATCGGCCGCCTGACGCCGTCCCAAGTCAGTCAAATCCACCTGATTTAAAACGTCGCGCGAACGTGCGGAGAGATTCTGAATCGTTTGCGACTTCTGCCATTCCGTCTGCCACTTCGCGTAGCTGGCTTGCATCCACAGGCGAGCCTGATTGTCGGCAGCATTTGCCGGCTCACTTTTCCCGGAGCGTTCTTGCGTCTTTGCGAGCAGGAAGTAAGCCTCTCCATCGCGCGGATTTGCACCGATAACGTGTTCGAGTTTATCGGCAGCTTCGGAATACTTTTCGTTGAGAAAGAGCGCGAAGCCGTAGTTGAACAACACCGTGATGTCGTCCGGCGAGGAGTCAGCCGCGCGAGACAGCAGTGTGATCGCTTGCGACAAAAGGCGCGTTCTCTCTTCTGGTTTCTTTTCCGCGCGCGCTGCTTCGATTGAAACCGCCCCCGCGTTGTTGTAGACCGCGACCAGCGGCATCACTTTCTCGTCGGCCAAAGGCACGAGCACTTCGAGAGCCTTCTTAATTTCGTCCGTCTTCCAGTAAGCGAGACCGGCGTAGAACTGTGCTTCGCCGTAGTGCGGTTCTTTCTTTTGCACCATCGCGAAGTACTCGGCGGCTTCCTTCAGCTTCCGTTGCGACAAATAAAACTGACCGAGTTCGAATGCCGCTTGCGAGTAGACTGCGCCGCCGTTCGCCTTGGCGTACAGCTTCATCGCGTTTTTCAGATAAACCTCGCGCGTGGGATCGTTCGCGGACACTAGCAAGCCTTTCATGAAGGCTTCGAACGCTTGCGGTGGAACTCGCGTCGCCTCCAGCACTAACTGATTACGCGAGTACGACAGCGCCTTGTCGCGTTGAGACAGAATCTGATATGCGAGGTCGCCGTTCATTTTCTGCAAGTCGGTGACGGTTCCGCCGAAATCATAAACACGCGGCGCCCACGATCCGTCGAAGATGTCGCCCGCCATACGGCCTTCGTTGATGCGGACCACCCGCGCTTCGCCCGTGATCGTCGCCAGCTTCGTTTCGCCACTCGCGTTTGGCTTATCGGCCGGTGCGGTCGGTAGGGCGACATTGAAGTTCCCGATGACAATCATCGACGCCTTCAGTTCGCGGCCGATTTTGATCTCGGTTGCGCGAGACGGCAGAACAGTCAATGGCAGATGCAGTCGTTGGAAAGCCACTGCGCGTTCATCACTAGTGACGACGATTAGGCCTGGTTTGTTGAGCAGACTCGAAAGGGAATCAGAGAAACTCTCACCAATCCAGTTGTACTCGGTATGATTCGAAACATTCTCAAACGGGAAGACCACAATGGTCTCGGCTGTGGGGGCTTGAGCCTGGACGGCGGAGGCCGAAACAAAGATGGCCACGGTAGCCATCAACATCAAAAAACTTGTAAATAATTTATTCAGCATCAATAAAAACCTTCAAAAACTCGGGAAATTTCGATGCGAATATCTTAGCAGCGGTTGGACGGAGTGGCGAGGGGATAGGGTGTTGGGGATCAGGTGTCGGGTGTCGGGTGTCGGGTGTCAGGTGACGGGTCTTGCATGTCAGAAGCGGACTGGTGCTGACCCGATACCCTTCACCCAACACCCAACACCCGATACCCGACACCCGACACCCAACACCTGACACCTGACACCCAACACCTGACACCCAACACCTGACACCCAACACCTGACACCCAACACCCTTTCTCACGGTGTCGCTTCTATCACGACCAGTTGATTATCGATTGAACTGACGCCCTTGATTCCTCGCACGACGCGCACAACACGTTGCTTCAGTTCTACAGATCGCACCGAACCCACGATCGTCACACGTCCACCTTCCACAATCGTGCTGATGTCGAGATCTGCCAGTGCAGAGTCAGAGTGCAGTGCTTGTTCGATCTCTTGCTGAACTGTGGCATCATCAGGCGGAGGTTGCGCGGGTTCGCCCGAGGATTCTGCTGCAGAGGCGGTAGGCTTGGCCGTTGGGCTCGTTGATGGAGACGGCGTCGGTGTCGATTGGAGTTGGAGCTGCCCCTGCGGCACAGACTGTTGCGGCTGAACCGTTGAGTTCATCGGATCGTATGGGCGGCTCGTGAGAAACAGCGCGAGGAACGTCGCGAGAGCGGCCGCGCCGATGATGACGAGCGCAAGTACCCACTCGCGCGGCCCCGGTTTCCGAACCGAGCGCGGCGGACTGACGCGCCGCACATGTTCGCCAGAGGTCGTGATTACCACCCTTCGTCTCTTGCGTTGCTCCATTTGACGCGTCAAACCTACCAATTGCGATCATCAGTACGCAAGGCAGCTGATGAAGGCCCAGGGATCCATGCGTTCTGATATTCTGCGCAAGCCGTCAGCGGCTTTACCGTTCTATACGTGCGCACGAAGTTGTGTGTCGCAACAACTATTGGAGGTTTTTAACAATGAGATATTTTTCGAAGATTGCGCTGGCGGCGATTCTTTCAATCGCCGGAACTCATGCCAGCGCGCAAACATCAGAACAGACGACGACCTCGCGAGATCGGCAGTCGGTTAACATCACGGTTTACAACTCAAATCTAGGGTTAGTGCGCGAGACGCGCCGGCTGAATCTGCCGGGCGGCCGGATTGCCCTGCGATTCGCTGATGTAAGTGCTCAAATTAGACCCGAGACGGTGCATCTTGCTTCGCTGCTGTCGCCGGCGGCGCTGCGCATACTCGAACAGAACTATCAGTACGACCTTCTGAACCCGGCGAAGCTGCTCGACAAATTCGTGGGCAAGGAAATCACGCTGGTGCTGCGCCGTTACCAAAACAACTCGGAAATCTTCGAGCCGGTGCAGGCGACGTTGCTCTCAAATAACGCGGGACAAGTGTGGCGCATCAACGGTCAAATCGTAATTAACCCGACGAATATCGTAGAGATGCGTTTTCCCGACGTGCCAAAGAACCTGGTCGCGACGCCAACGTTGGTTTGGGATGTCGAAAACCGCGACGCCGGCACGCAAACCGTTGAAGCGAGTTACCTGACCAACGGCATGAATTGGAAAGCAGACTACGTGCTGGTCGTTAATGCGGATGATACGAAAGGTGATTTGCAAGGCTGGGTGACGCTGATGAACTCAAGCGGCGCCACGTTCGAAGACGCCCGGCTGCAACTTGTCGCGGGTGATGTCAATCGCGTCTCAGAACAGCGCACGTACGACATGGCTGTGAGCATGGCCCGAAAAAATGCCGAGACTGAGTCGCAATTTCAAGAACAGGGGTTCTTCGAATACCACCTGTACACGCTGCAGCGTCCGACGACGATTCGCGACAACGAAACGAAACAGGTGTCGTTGCTCGAAGCAGCGGGTTTTGACGTGAAGAAGGAGTTCGTGATTAACGGTCAGCGCTATTACTACTCGAACTACAACAATCCCGGGCAGCCGATCAAAGAGAAAGTCGGCGTCTATGTTCAGTTTCGCAACTCGCAGCAGAATAAGCTCGGCATGCCCTTACCGGCAGGAACGATTCGTCTCTACAAGAAAGACGCGACCGGCAATCAGCAGTTCATCGGTGAAGACAAGATCGATCACACGCCGAAAGACGAAGACGTTCGTGTAAAAGTTGGCGATGCGTTCGACATCGTCGCCGAACGAAAGCAGACGGACTACAAAGTGATCGCGCGTAATGTTTATGAGTACGCGTACGAGATCAAGATTCGCAACCACAAAGACGGGCCAGTCACGGTGATCGTCAACGAACCAATCGGTGGCGATTGGGAAATGATTTCATCGACTTTTGAAGCGAAGAAGACTGCCGCGTTTGCCGCGCAGTTCAACGTGCCAGTCGCGAAAGACGGTGAGGCTACGTTGAGTTATCGCGTGCGGGTGAGGTACTAGCCATCTGCTAGGTTTGATACGGCGTGTACGTGATGAATCGGCTTAGCGACTTCCAAGCAGCTCGATCAGACCATCAGCGAAGAGCCCACGCCAACTCAAACCGTCGTGGCCGCCGACGAATTGCTGATAGTGCACCTCGTAACCTTTGGCGAGTAACACGTCGCGCAAATGACGCGTGTTTTCGAGAATGTCGCCGCCGCTTCCGTTCCGGTCGTATTCAAATGCTCCCACTGCCAGATACAAGCGCAGTGACAGTTTTGGACTGGCGAGAAACTGTTTGATCGGGAAACCGCCTTCGGTAGTTGAGTCGAGAAAACTGTCGCCACCGCGGCCACCCAACTCCGGACAACGCGAAGCGCAAATGCCCCCGCTATGTTCGAATGACCACCAGAAGGCGCCCGACTCGCTAAGCACGTTTCCGAAAACTTCAGAGTGACGCAATCCCGTATAAGTAGCTGCCAACCCGCCGGCGCTATAACCGCCGACAACGACCTGGTTCGCTTCTTTGCGGATGTTGTAGTGCGTCCTCATCCATGGCACTAGTTCGGTGGCGAGAAAGTCGGTGAACTCTGCACTGGCGACGAGATCGACCAGACGCCGGTTGCCGACGTTCTCAACGAATACCGCGACCGTTGGCGGGATCCTGGAAGCCGCAATTAAATTGTCCAGCGTCGTTACCTGATACGGATCGGATGACAAGTCTTCGCCGTCGAACATAACCACCAGCGAGTTTGGTGGACCATCGGCTTTGTAATTGGCTGGCGTGTAAACCGAAAACGGACGCTCCATCTTTAGAATGGTGCTCTTGATTGTTAGCTTCTCAGTTTTTCCGACGGCTATTCCAGGTTTGGAAACGAGCCACAGTTGCGGTGGGGCACCGGGCAGCCCACCCACACTTATACATCTGAACTTACTGGCATTTGGCGGACACTCTGCTTTATGAGGATTGAGCGGATCGGTCTGTGCGGTCGCCGCGCGCTGTGCAGCGCGAGGACCTCCAAACGTCATCGGATCGTTCGGCGAAAGTCGATAAGTAAACCGCGCGCCAGCGGGAAGTTTCACGGTCAAATACCAAATGTCCGAATTAGGAATTTGATGCATCGCATAGTCGGCCGGCGGACCAACTCCGCGAAAAGAACCGGTGACAAAAACATTTCTCGTTTCGTGCGTGCTCCGCCAGAGGAATGTCACCAAATGATATTTTCCGTCTGAACCAAACGGCTCGATAAGTGGAGTGGTCTCTGCCGCCACCTGTTTCCAGAAGCTGTCTGTGTTCGTCTGACCTCCCGATATCTGATTACGAAGAGTTTGAATCCGTGGGCTCGGGTAAGGGTCGCTCCACGGCTCAGGCTTAAGTCGCTCGTCGAGTGAGACTACGGCACCTATGGCCAATTCATAGCTGGCTGCCTGGTTGCCCGGATTCTCAATCTTGAACGAATAGGAACCGCCCCCTTCCGCGGCGTACGCGAATGGGGCTTTCGCCTCGGCCGGTGATGTCGGCCCAATCAGGCGGCGAACGATCGTTCCGTCGGGATACAGAAGGGTCAAGTTGATCTTCCCCTTGTACCCAATGGACGCGTTGAAATAGTCGCCGTCATTAAGGGCGATTGAGAAAACTTCAGTGTTACCGGGTTCGATCTTTCGGGTAATGGTCTGATTCGGCGAGATTTTTTCTTGCCCGAAAACAACCAGGGTCGACAATAGCGCGAGACAAATTGAAAGGATAACGTTGATTTTCATGGTAACCCTCACGACAACTTGCTGATTGACGTTTCTGTTTGCCCTCAGGCGAAATTTGTCATATGTATCGGTTTCGAGAAACGACACACATATTATGGTTGACGATCCTTTTTTGTCTTTTATAGGACTACGATTTTGTATGGTCTTAAGAAATATGAAGTGCTCTTCGATATTTGGCAGGCGTCGTTCCTAAATAGGACTTGAAGACCCTCGAGAAATGACTCTGATCGAAAAAGCCCGCCCGCAAAGCAATTTCCGCCAAAGGAAATTCGTCCTTAACAAGTTCGGCGCACGCATGTTCAATTCTCATTTTGCGTACGAAGTCGCCAATCGGTAATCCAAATTTTTGCCGGAACGCTGATGCGAGGTAAACAGGATGAACACCTACGCGACTGGCGATCTGTGTCAGCGTCAGAGTCTGGGGAAAGTGTTCGACAATCATTTCCCGCGCTTGCCTCAGCCAGGCAGGCGGATTTCCGGTTCCGTGGGAGGGTTGCCGCAAAGCCTCAGCCAAAACCTCCAGGACCAGCCCCTCAATTGCCAAATTGGCCGCGCTATCGGTTTTGTGAAATTCATGATTCAAACGCGCACAGAGCCGGGGCAAAGCGCCTCCAAAAAACTCAGACGCGCTTCCCAGCGTAAGAGAATCCGCTCGTAGTCTTTCGATCCAGGCAGCAGGGATCTCGAGGACGAAGATTCTGGCGCGTGCGTCATGCACGAGATCTTCGTGCGAACGACCCGACGCGCGAAAGGTCAACGTAGAAGGTTGGCAAAGAACTTCTCGCTTCCCATATCGCTCCGTGTAACTTCCCTCCAACACAAAACAGAAATACGAATTCTCGTGAGCGTGGCGCGGCAACCTGGCGCGCGCGTCATAGGAGGTTTCCGTCAGAATAAAGTCGGAGACCCTCAGGCTTTTGATCGTGCGCCCATGCAAACATCCGGGCTGTAGTCTTTCGATCATGATTTCAACCCCAGCTTTCAAAGATTCATACGCGCCGCAGAACCCGGCTATTCTACAACCCGACGGCTTTTTGCACGCCATACTTGCTGGCGGTTGCCCTCTGCGGTGCGTCACAAGGTTGCGAACGGAGCGGCGTTTTGTTATATGCCGCGGCTCATGAAAACAATTGCAATCGTTATCGTCGCCGTCGCTGCAGTATTTGCTCCTCAATCAACAGAGGCCCAAGGTTCACTCGATTCGCGTGTACGCGCAGAAATCGCTCCTTTCAAGGGCAAGGTCTTTCTTTATGCGAAGAACCTCGACACCGGCGAAACCTATTCATTCGACGGCGACGAACGCGTGCGTACTGCCAGTACGATCAAAATCGCGGTAATGATCGAAGCGTTTGCGCGGGTCGCTGAAGGCAAGGCGAAATGGACGGATGAGCTGGTGCTGACGAAGGCCGCTCGGTATGGCGGCTCAGGCATCTTGCCGGAATTAGGCGACGGGTTGCGGCTGACTCTGCAGGATTGCGTTCGCCTGATGATGCTGCTCAGCGACAACACCGGAACGAATATGGTTCTGGACTATTTGACCACTGATGCCGTCAACGAACGAATGAATTCGCTCGGGTTCAAAGCGACGCGCATTATGCGACGTGTCGGCGGCGGTGGAGAAAGCAAAGAAGGGAAGCTCGACGACAACCTAAAACGCTTCGGGCTCGGCGCCACGAGCCCGCACGAGATGGTCCAAATTATGGAGAAGCTCGAGCGCGGCGAAATCATTAGCAAGGAAGCTTCAAAGCAAATGATTGATTTAATGAAGCGTGAGCAAGGACGGTATTCGATCGGACGCTCGATGCCGAATGTGCCGATTGCGAGCAAATACGGCGCGCTCGATGCGCTGCGAAGTTGCGTGGCGATTCT
>Ga0207675_100006392_pt1 | contig 11164 bp, 12 predicted proteins | sample KBSSwiS42_FD_184305 | JGI IMG/M metagenome (GOLD analysis project Ga0207675, IMG submission 184305) | Switchgrass rhizosphere microbial communities from Kellogg Biological Station, Michigan, USA - KBS Switchgrass S4-2 (SPAdes) (version 2) | ecosystem: Host-associated > Plants > Roots >...
GCCCGCCTGCTGGCCCATGGGCGGCAGCTAACGAGGAGCGCGAGCCAGCCGGACGAGCGAATCCGCCAGCGGGCGCCAGGCCCGCTCCAGCTCGGCGTGCGCCGCGGCCACCTCGGCCAGGCCACGCTCGATCCGGTCGTCGTCGTAGCGGCGAGTGTCCTCGGCGGCCCACGGCGCCAGCACCCGTTCGTCGGCCTCGGGGTGCAGCTGGACGCCCCAGACACTCGGCGCGAAGCGCACCACCTGCGCCTCTCCTGCGGCGGTCTCGGCGAGGAGCTCGGCGTCCTCGGGCAGCCGGTCGACGATGTCGTCGTTCCACTGCACACCGCGGTGCACGTCGACGAGACTGCCGACCAGCGGGTCGGCGGCAGCCGCGTCGAGCCAGCCGGTCGGGACCAGGCCGATCTGCTGGCCGTGCGGGTTGCGTACGACGTGCCCGCCCAGGGCGACGGCGCACAGCTGGTGGCCAAGGCAGATGCCGAGCGCCGGGACACCGGTGCCGGCCGCTTCCCGGAACAGGTCCTTGGTGTCACGCAGCCACGGGTGCTGCGCGTCGTCGTACGCCCCCATCGGGCCCCCGAGCACCACCAGTGCGTCGTGCGCGGTGAGGTCGTCGGGCATCGTGTCACCGGCGTACGGGCGGCGTACGTCGACCGCGCAGCCGGCCGTGAGCAGCCATTCTCCGAACCAGGCGGGCGGGCAGTCGTCCGCGTGCTGGACGACGAGCACACTGGTGCTCACGGCTCAGTCCTGCGGAACGTGGGCGTCGAGCTCGGCCAGCCAGGCCCGGGCGTTGCCGTCGGACGGCGCCCGCCAGTCACCTCGCGGCGACAGCGCACCGCCCGCGGCGACCTTCGGGCCGTTGGGCATCGCGGAGCGCTTGAACTGGCTGAAGCCGAAGAACCGGTTGATGAAGACCACGAGCCAGCGCCGGATCGTCGGCAGATCGTAGGCGATATGCCGCTCGTCGGGGTAGCCGGGCGGCCACTCCCCCACCGACGCGTCGACCCAGGCGTGCATCGCGAGGAACGCGATCTTGCTCGGCCGGAAGCCGAACCGAAGCACGTGGAAGAGCGTGAAGTCCTGCAGCGCGTAGGGACCGATCGTGTCCTCGGTCGCCTGCGGCTTCTTGCCCGCCTCGGTCGGGATCAGCTCGGGGGTGATCTCCTGGTCGAGGATCTCCTGGAGAGTCCGGTTGGCTTCGCCGTGCGAGTCGTCCTCCACCTGGCCACTGCCGATCACCCAGCGGATCAGGTGCTGGATCAGCGTCTTCGGGACGCCGGAGTTGACGGTGTAGTGGGACATCTGGTCGCCGACGCCGTAGGTGCACCAGCCGAGAGCGAACTCGGACAGGTCGCCGGTGCCGAGCACGATGCCGCCGCTGTGGTTGGCGATCCGGAACAGGTAGTCGGTGCGCAGGCCGGCCTGCACGTTCTCGAACGTCACGTCGTACACCGGCTCGCCGTCGGCGAACGGGTGACCCAGGTCGGAGAGCATCTGACGCGCGGCGGGGCGGATGTCGAGCTCCTCGAAGCTCACCCCGAGTGCCTTGGCCAGCCGGGTGGCGCGACCCTTGGTCTCCTCGCCGGTCGCGAAGCCCGGCATCGTGAACGCGAGGATGTCGCTGCGCGGGCGGCCCAGCCGGTCCATGGCCTTGGCCGCGACGATCAGTGCGTGCGTCGAGTCCAGGCCGCCGGATACCCCGATCACGACCTTCGGCTGGCCGATGGCGGAGAGCCGCTGCTCCAGCCCGGAGACCTGGATGTTGTAGGCCTCGTAGCAGTCCTGGGCGAGCCGCTCGACGTCGTCGGGCACGAACGGGAAGCGGTCGACCTTGCGGCGCAGCCCGATGTCGCCCGTGGGCGGGTCGAGGGTGAAGTCGAGGACGTGGAAGTCGGCCGGGTCTATGTCCGCTCCCCGCCGGTTGTCGTCGAACGTGCCCTTCCGCAACCGGTCCTGCCGGATCCGGTCGAGGTCGACATCGACCACCGTGCGGCGCGGCCCCTCGGGAAACCGCTCGGTCTCGCCGAGAAGCTCACCGAGCTCGTAGACCATGGTCTGACCGTCCCAGGACAGGTCGGTCGAGGACTCGCCCTGCCCTGCCGCGGCGAAGACGTACGCCGCGCTGCAGCGCGCGCTCGCGGAGCGGACCAGCAGCCGGCGGTCCTCCGCCCGGGCTACCGTGATCGGGCTGCCGGAGAGGTTGGCGAGCACGGTCGCCCCCGCCAGAGATGCGCCGGCGCTCGGCGGCACCGGGACCCACATGTCCTCGCAGATCTCCACGAACAGGTGCAGGCCGGGCACGTCGGTTGCCCGGAAGATCAGGTTGCTGCCGAACGGCGTCTCCTCCCCATTGAAATCGACCAAGGCGCCGCGCCGGTCGTCGCCCGGGGCGTACCACCGGCGCTCATAGAACTCGCGGTAGGTCGGCAGGTAGGACTTGGTGGCGACGCCCAGGATCTCTCCCCGGTGGACCACGACCGCGCAGTTGTAGAGCCGGTTGTCCACCCGCAGCGGCGCGCCGACCACGAGAACCGGCCGCAGTTCTCTCGACCCCTCGACCACGGTGTCGAGGGCCGCCAGCACGGCGTCGAGAAGCGCGTCCTGCATCACCAGGTCGTCGATCGCGTAGCCGGACAGGGTCAGCTCGGGGAAGACCGCCACGGCGACCCCGTCGTCGTGGCAGGCTCGCGCCTGCTCGAGGACACCGGCGGCGTTGGTGGCCGGGTCGGCGACGGCGACCGGCAGCGTGCAGGCTGCCACGCGCGCGAACCCGTGTGCGTAGGCGGATCGGAAGTCCACGGGACGAGTGTGTCACCCGTCGTACCCGGGACCGCCTCCGACCGGTCCCGTGGCCGATCGTGTGGTTAGTCGGCTGGGTAACGCGTCCCGGGCGCACCACCGTGATCGACGCCGGGAGGTCGACACCGTGACGGCGTGACCAGCGACACACCCGCCAGCGCCGCCCGACCGAACTACCGTGTGAGGGGTACGGGGACTCCATCCGGGAGCCTCGATCACCCCTGGGAGCTCGGCATGGCCGAAGAGACGGCGCCGTACGGCACCGGGTCCGAAGCGACCCGCCCGCCGGTACGGCGCATTCGCACGCACCACCTGCGCGAGATGAAGGAGCGCGGTGAGCGGTTCGCAATGCTCACCGCCTACGACATGTACACCGCACAGACCTTCGACGAGGCCGGGGTCGAGGTGCTGCTGGTCGGTGACTCGGCATCCAACAACGTCTTCGGCAACGAGACCTCGCTCCCGGTGACCGTCGACGAGCTCCTCCCGCTCACCAGAGCCGTCAGCCGCTCCGTTCGCCGCTCGCTCGTGGTCGGTGACCTTCCCTTCGGCTCCTACCAGGCCTCACCCGAGCAGGCGTACCACACGGCCGTCCGCTTCATGAAGGAGGCGAACGCGCACGCGGTGAAGCTCGAGGGAGGTCGCGAGATGACGCCGCAGATCGAGCTGATGACACGGGGAGGCGTGCCGGTGATGGCGCACATCGGTTTCACCCCGCAGAGCGAGCACGCGCTTGGCGGCTACCGGGTGCAGGGCCGCGGCGACACCGCCCAGCGGTTGCTCGACGACGCGCAGGCGGTCGAGGCGGCCGGCGCGTTCGCGGTGGTGATGGAGATGGTGCCTGGCGACGTCGCGGCCCGGATCACCAAGGAGCTCACGATCCCGACGATCGGCATCGGCGCCGGCGTCGAGTGCGATGGCCAGGTGCTGGTCTGGCAGGACGCCTTCGGTCTGCGCACCGGCAAGATGGCTCGCTTCGTCAAGCAGTACGCCGACGTGCACGGTGTTCTCCTCGACGGCGCGAAGGCGTTTGCGGACGACGTCCGCAAGGGCGCCTTCCCGGGGCCGGAGCACACCTTCTGACCCGCGGCCTACCGCCGAAAAGTCGATCAATGCATATTGATCGACCTCGGACATCCGACGTACCGTCGACAGATGAGCCCCGCCCCCGGCTCGAGCACAACGGCTGTCGTGCCCGAGTTCCTGCGCCTGACCGGGCACCCGATCCGGTGGGACGTACTGAGTCAGCTCGCGCGCAGCGACCGGCGGGTCCGTGAGCTGACGGCCCTGGTGGGTCAACGGCAGAACCTCACGTCGTACCACCTTCGTCGGCTGCGGGATGCCGGACTCGTGACCATGCGGCGGAGCTCCGCCGACAATCGCGAGGCGTACTACAGCCTCGACCTGGCGGCGTGTCGCGCGGGGATGACCGATGCCGGCGCCGCGCTCCACCCGGGCCTCCGGCTCGTCCCCGCCGACCTGCGGACGCGACTTGTCGGAGGCAGGGTCGGGTCCCCCGCACGTGTGCTATTCCTGTGCACGGGCAACAGCTCGCGTTCCCAGATGGCCGAGGCGCTGCTGGAGCAGCTGGGCGGGACCACCGTCGACGTCGTCAGCGCCGGCAGCCACCCCAAGCCCGTTCACCCCAACGCGGTGCGCGTGATGCGCGAGCGCGGCCTCGACATCCGGGACCGCCGCTCGAAGCATGTGCAGGAGTTCGCCGGACGTCGGTTCGACCTCGTGATCAGCCTGTGCGACCGGGTCCGGGAGGTGTGCCCGGACTTTCCCGGCGCGCCCGTGGTGGCGCACTGGAGCCTCGCCGATCCGGCTGCGGACGGCACGGACGACGAGCGGAGCTACCCGGCGTTCGTGCGCACCGCCGACGAGCTGTCGATGCGCGTCGACTTCCTGATGTCGGCGATCGTGCACACCCTCACCAGCAAGGAGGTAACCCGACATGACCGACGACCCCGCTGAACTGGTCAATGTCCGCTACATGGTCGACGACGTCGACGCGTCGATCGACTTCTACACCCGGCACCTCGGCTTCAGTGTCAGGACGAGCTTCGCACCGGCATTCGCGGACGTCACCCGCGGCAACCTGCGGCTCCTGCTGAGCGGTCCGAGGAGCTCAGCGGGCAGACCGATGCCGGACGGCCGGCAGCCGGCACCCGGCGGATGGAACCGCATCCACCTCCTCGTGGAGGATATCGCCGCTGAGGTCGAGCGGCTGCGCACGGCCGGCCTCACCTTCCGCAACGACGTCGTCACCGGCCCGGGTGGTCGTCAGATCCTGCTCGAGGATCCGTCGGGCAACGTGGTCGAGCTGTTCCAGCCCGCTGGCGGTTGACGCCCTAACGCTGAACGAGGACGCCGACCACCCAGGCGGCGAGCCCGACCAGCGGGAGCAGCAGGACCACCCGCGGCCGGGTCATGAAGGTCCGGATGCCGACCAGCAGCAGCATCACCCAGAGCACGCACAGCCCGATCGTCCACTGGGCTCCGAGCAGCGTGGCCGAGCCGAGGTCGAGGAAGAGCACGCACGCGAGCCCGGTCATGCCCATGAACGACGGCCGGAGCCGGTGCACCTCGGGCGGCGGCGCGGGCACCGGCACTCAGTCCTCGACGTCGTCGTCGCCCCAGGCGTCGTCCTTGTCCCACTCCTCGTTGCGTTCCTGGACCTTCTCCAACGCCCGCGACGCCTCATCCTGGGAGGGATAGGGACCGAGCCGTTGCGAGTTGGCACAGCCGTCCTCGGGCTCGACGCGGTGGTGGTTCAGGCAGTACCAGAACTCGCTCATGGGAAGCGAAACTACACTCGTCCGACGTGACCCCCGTAGCCCCTGGAACGATCTCGCCGCGCCGTACCGTGCCGAGGCACATCGCGCGGCCGGAATACGTCGACCGACCCGCGCCCGCGCCGTTCACCGGGCCGGAGGTGAAGGACGCCGAGACGATCGCGAAGATGCGCATCGCCAGCCGGATCGCCGCCCAGGCGCTGCAGGAGGTCGGCCGCGCCGTTGCTCCGGGAGTGACCCATGACGAGCTGGACCGGATCGGCCACGAGTACCTGGTCGCGCACGACGCCTACCCCTCGACGCTCGGCTACAAGGGCTTCCCGAAGTCGCTGTGCACGAGCGCCAACGAGGTGATCTGCCACGGCATCCCGGACAGCCGGGTGGTCGAGGACGGCGACATCGTCAACATCGACATCACCGCCTACCTCGACGGTGTGCACGGCGACACCAACGCCACCTTCCTCACCCCCGGCGTCGACAAGGAGGTGCGCGACCTCGTCGAGCGCACCCAGGAGACGTTGCGCCGGGCGATCAACGCAGTCAAACCGGGTCGCCGGATCAACGTCATCGGGCGGGTGATCGAGGCATATGCGCGCCGGTTCGGCTACGGCGTGGTCCGCGAGTTCACCGGCCACGGCATCGGCTCGTCCTTCCACTCGGGGCTGGTGATCCCGCACTTCGACGACCCGCACTACGACACCGTGATCGAGCCCGGCATGACATTCACGATCGAGCCGATGCTCAACCTGGGAACGCACACCTGGGACATGTGGGACGACGACTGGACCGTGGTCACGAAGGACCGCCGCGCGAGCGCCCAGTTCGAGCACACCCTGCTGGTCACGAGCACCGGCGCCGAGATCCTGACTCTCCCCTGACTCCCCCCGTTGAGTTGTGCCTCCGGACCCGTTGAGATGTGCCTCCGGACCCATTGAGATGTGCTTGCGGCGCCGATGAGACGCGCTCGCCGACCCGTTGAGATGCGCGTCCCTCCGCACTGGCAACGGGTTCCTGGTGCACCCAGCACGCGAAGCGCCTCTCAGCGGAGCCGAAGCGACTGCTCAACGGAGCGGGATTCACATCTCAACGAGGGTGAGGTCGCGCGAGGAGAGGCTCCGAGTACGCCGGCAAGGCGACCGCGTCGCGCAACGACTAGCGGCTCAAGCCGCACACCACACCCGGCCAGATCGTCGTCCACCCGGCTCGAGGTGCATCGAGCGCCTTGACCATGACCATCTGCGACGGGTCAGCGCCTCCACCGCCACCATCTGCGACGGGTCAGCGCCTCCACCACAACCATCTGCGACGGGTCAGCGCACCAAAGCACAGGGCACCGGCCACCAGTGGCGGGCTCAGGGCAGCTCAAAGGGCAGCACGAGGCCATCCATCCAGGTGGCACAGGTGCATCCGGCCGGGTCGGGCATCCCGCCGATGACGCGCGTCAGCAGGACCTTCAGCCGCTCGATGTTCTGCTCGAACATCGCGAACACCTCGGCCTGCCCGACACCCTCGCCGACCTCGATCCCGGCGTCGAGGTCGGTCACCAACGCCAGCGTGGCGTAGCAGAGCCCGAGCTCGCGGGCGAGGACCGCCTCCGGGTGACCGGTCATGTTCACCAGCGACCAGCCCTGCGCCGCATAGTGCTGCGACTCCGCCCGCGTGGAGAACCTCGGGCCCTCGACCACCACCATCGCTCCCCCGCCGACCACCTCCGGCTCGGTGGCGCGCACGTGCTCGCCGATCCGTGCGCAGTACGGATCGGCAAACGGCACGTGCGCAGCGCCCTCCTCGACGTAGGTCTGGATCCGCCCGCTGGTGCGGTCGACGAGTTGGTCTGGCAGCACCAGGGACCCCGGCGGCAGGTCCGGCCGGAGGCTGCCGACCGCGCACGGCGCTAGCACCTGGCGGACGCCGACGGTGCGCAGGGCCCAGAGGTTCGCTCGGTAGTTGATCCGGTGCGGCGGGTGCTCGTGGCGCGCGCCGTGCCGCGGTAGGAAGGCGACCGAACGGCCCTCGACCTCGCCGGTGGTGAGATCGACCTCGCCGTACGGCGTCGAGACCCGCTCGTCGTGCGGGTCGGCGAGGAACGCGTAGAACCCGGAGCCCCCAATCACGGCGATCTCGGCCGTGGGACCTGCGTACGGCATGAGCCGAGTCTTGCAGGCCCTATCCTTGTCTCGCGGATGGGCTGGCCGGGCGACCGCGGCCCTCGTCCCACGGGACGGGAGTCGAGGAAGGTCCGGGCTCCATAGGGCAAGGTGGTGGGCAACACCCACCCGGGGCAACCCGCGGGACAGTGCCACAGAAAGAAGACCGCCGCTCTCGGGAGCGGTAAGGGTGAAACGGTGGTGCAAGAGACCACCAGCACGGCGGGCGACCGTCGTGGCTCGGTAAACCCCACCTGGAGCAAGGTCAAGAAGGGTCTGACGGTTACGGCCGGAGGGCCTGCGCGGATGGGCGGCCCGCCCACGATCCGCGGGTGGACTGCACGAGGCGGCCGGTAACGGTCGTCCCAGATGGATGGTCGCCAACCGCACGCTCGTGAGGGCGTACGGCGAACAGAACCCGGCCTATGAGCCAGCCCATCCGCACTTGGGCCTCTGACCTGGGCATTTGGCTCTACGAGCCTTCGGCAGTCCGCAAATAGTCCGCAACTTCTCCGAGTTCTCGACGGATCGCAGCGCGTGAGCGGTCGTCCTCGTCGCCCATCAGGTGTCCGTAGGTGTCCAATGTCTCGACCGCGGACTTGTGTCCGAGCAGACGCTGGATGGCCTTGATCGAAAGGCCCGCCCGGATCAGCACCGAGGCGAAGTAGTGACGCAGGTCGTGCGGCGTGGCGTCGGTCCCGATCGCTTTGGCGGCCTTGTTCCACGCCATCCACAGCGTGCTCGGCCTGAGCGGCGTTCCGATGGCGCTACGGAACACGAGCCCTGACGCGTCTGTCGGATGCGCGGCCAGATGCGCGGCAATCGCCTCGATCACAACGTCATCAACCGGAATCACGCGCACCGAGGCTGCCGTCTTCGTCTCCGCCCATGCGGCCCGGTCACCAGTGCCGGGGGCGAGCTGTCGGTCCACCCGGACCTCCTTGCGGAGGAAGTCCACGCGGTCGACCGTGAGGCCGAAGAGCTCGCCCCGCCGCATCCCGGTGCCGGCCCCGACGGTCACGAGCGCTTGGAGATGAGTGGGCATCGCCTCTCGAAGCGCCAGTACGGTCTCGGTGCTGATCGGCGAGAGCGCCCCTCGCGCGGACTTCCTCGGCAACCTGACACCGTCGCACGGGCTGCAGGGGAGGAGCCGGTCCCTGACCCCGGAGCCGAAGACGGCTGCCAGGATCCGGAAGCGTGTCTCCACCGTCGCGGGCGAGGACGACAGCGCCCACGCCCTCACGAGAGTCTCGACGTCGCCCGTCGCAACGGCTTCGAGCGGCATCTCGCCGAGCTCCGGGTACACGTGCAGTCGCAGGATGGCCTCGACACCTTCGCTCGTGCGCTCGCGATGCAACTGTCGCGCCCGCCATCGTTCGCCGTACACCCTGACTGTCACCCGGCCCGCTTTCGGAGCGACGTAACTGCCCGTCACCAGCGCGGTAGTCATCTCGTCGAGCCACCGCTGGGCGTCGACCTTCCGGCCGAAGTGCTTCGCGTGCTCTTTGCCGGATCGGTCGCGGTAGCGAGCCCGATACCTGCCGTCCGGACGCTTCTGGATGCTTGCCATGCCTCATCGTGCCTTTCGGTTCTGAGTGTTGTCGCTGTTCCAGGCGTGACCCTGTGGGCGGTTGGTCTGTTCGGTGAGCCAGAGGATGAGGTCGGTGCGCCAGTAGCGGACGTGGCGGCCGATCTTGAAGCTGCGGGGGCCGGCGCCGAGGTGGCGCCAGTAGCGCAGGGTGCCTTCGGGGATCCGGAGGAAGTGGCAGGCTTCCTGGAGGGTGAGCATTTCGTCGCTGAGGCTCGTCGCCGAGTGGTGGCTATCGTCGGGGTTGATCCGCTGTGCGGTCATGGTCGTGCTCCTCGCTGGTCGATGAGGCCAAGCGGTTCTCGACCTCATCCAGCAGGTGTGCAGGCCGCCCCAATCGATGATCGGCGATATTCTGCGGCCATGAATTCTCCGAAGACGGTGATCGAGGTCGCTCGGAGGGCCGCGGGCCTCTCGCAGCGCCGGTTGGCGGAGATCGCCCGGACTCAGCAGTCGTCGGTCTCGGAGTACGAGTCGCGCCGGAAGTCGCCGACGTTGGAGGTTGTCGAGCGGTTGCTCGATGCCGCGGAGGCCGAGCTTGCTGTGAGGCCGATGGTCTTCTTCGACTATCGGGAGGATCCCGTGCTCGGGTCGTTCGTGGTCCCTGACCGCCTGTGGTCGGTGCCGGTGCCCGACTGCTTCGCTCGGGTCCAGGTGCTGAAGTACATCTTCCACACCGACGACAACAAGATCTGGGACTTGTCGGATCCGGCCGAGCGCATCGGGTACTACGAGCTGGCCCTCGTTCACGGACTCGAGCGGATGCTCCTGGATTCGGTCGACGGTGTCCTGCTGATCCAGGCGTGGCCACACATGACTCTGCCCGTCGTGGTCCGCGAGGCGTGGCAGCCGGTGATCGACGCTGCCGCTGCAGCGCAGGACACGCAGCCACGCGACCCGGGCGGCCTCAGCGCCCGGATCGCAGGCGAGATCGGCATCGCCTGGCCACCACCCACCAAGCGCCGGCGGCGTCGCTGACGTCACAGGCCCGGGCTCTCGATCCTGGCCGGCAACCTCGACGGAGACGGTCGCGGTGGCGGGGCGGGCGCGGGTCGACGACGTCCATCGGTGCCGTAGTGGTCGATGGCATCGATCGCCTGGCGTCGGGCATGTGCGGGTCCGAGGTCGGCGCGGTCACGGCCGAAGACCTCGACCCACTGCTTTCGGGCTTCCTCGACCGTGTCGGCCACCAGGTGCGCGGTGTTGCCTCGTCGGCCTCGGGTCATCGCGACGTACGCCGCTGCCGCGCCGGTGGTGTCCCCGATGGCGACGTGGGCCTGGTCGACGGTCTCGCCTTGGGCTCCGTGGACCGTGGTGGCGTAGGCGAGCTCGACGAACCGGGTGGCGTACTCCGCCGGGACCTCGCGATCGCGCCGGTGGCTGTGAAGGATCAGGCCGTCGCCCTCGCCGATGCCGGTGACGGTCCACGTCTGACGGTTCGCGACCCCGAGGACGGGGTCGTTGCGGCGGGTGGCGACGCGGTCCCCGAGCCCGATCCGTTCGCCTCGAGCGGTCACCATCGAATCGGCCGGGTCGCCCGTCGCGGGGTCGGCGCGACGCTGGTCGCGGATCGCGGAGTTGAGGTTGGCCACCTGCTCGCGGGTGTCGGCGACGACGAGGTCGCCGGCCGTGCCCGCGTCGACGAGGGCCGCGGTGCGTTCGCTTTCGCTGGGGTGCACGACGATCGACCCGCGGCGGTGCAACGCGTCGAAGACGGCGGCGGGGTCGTCACTGGTTCGCATGCGCAGGGAGAGTGCGGCGTAGTTGGGGTCGGTGAACCGGTGCACCTTCTCCAACGACACAACCGAGGTCGGGTGGGCCCACGCGAG
>Ga0207675_100006393_pt1 | contig 11164 bp, 10 predicted proteins | sample KBSSwiS42_FD_184305 | JGI IMG/M metagenome (GOLD analysis project Ga0207675, IMG submission 184305) | Switchgrass rhizosphere microbial communities from Kellogg Biological Station, Michigan, USA - KBS Switchgrass S4-2 (SPAdes) (version 2) | ecosystem: Host-associated > Plants > Roots >...
CGAGATCAAATACGAAGGCCTGATGGTTTAGGGAGACGCTACTGCATGGCAGTTATGAGAACGTGGACGGAGGAGACTTCTTGCAGTGTGAGACGGCGTGTTCCAAATTTTCGTTGCCACTGCGAAGGAAATTCTTGCGTGAAATCAGGTCGACTCGTCCTATTGGTTCAGGAATTTGCGCCTGCGTAGTTACCAAGGAGACGTCTAATGCCTCTTGTCTTGCGTCGGTCCAACTCCCACAGGATCTCAGCGGCAGATTCATATCGCTCGCTAGGGTTCTTGGCAAGGCATCGCTGTACTATCGAGGCAAACTGCTTGAGGCGTAGATTTCTTGTCAGCGGTTCAGGAACAAATGCCAGGATTGCGCTGGCAATTTCGGATGTGTGCTTTCGATGAAAGGGGTTGGTGCCACTCACCATCTCATAGAGCAAAGTTCCGAGACTAAAGATGTCGCTCCGGTAGTCGAGTTCTTCGCCACGCAATTGCTCTGGCGACATATATCGTATTGTGCCGGGTACTGCTCCTGGTTTTGAGCCGCGATTGCGAAGTGGATAACACCCGTTTGGGTTTGCGACATTGATCGAACTTGCGAGACCAAAGTCCAGGATCTTAGCCTGCCACTTGGTCGTAACCATGACGTTTTGTGGTTTGATATCTCGGTGGATGATGCCATGGGCATGGGCCTCCGCGAGGGCACTGACAATCTGTCTGGTTAACATTACCAAGTGTTCTCGACGAAGCGGTCTTTTGCGCATTAAGTCTGCGAGTGTGACACCCTCAATGTATTGCATCACAATGAAGTGCTTCTTCCGATGTGTTCCAATGCCGTAAATCTGACAGATATTTGGGTGATCGAGCGAGGCACACGCCTTGGCTTCTCGGATCAACTGCTCTCTTGAGAAGTCGTCGGCGGCTAGTTCAGGCGAAAGAAATTTGAGCGCAACTTTTCGGTCGAGGCGTATATCGATCGCCAAATAGACTTCACCCATTCCACCTTTACCTAGAAGTGAAACGATTTTGTAAGGCCCGATTGTTTTTCCAACGAGGGAATGCTCGCGGTTCTGAGCAAGTACGCGCAGCCCAAACTCCAGAGCGGGTTTCTCCAAAAACTGCTGACTCTTTTCCCAAGCCGCCAGCAGTGAGCAAACTTCGTCATACAGTGCGTTATTACCGCTACATGAGTTTCGCAGGTAGCGGTCGCGTTCTGCTGCAGGAAGCTCCAGCGCCTCATGGAACACCTCCTCGACTTGTTTCACGCTACTATCAGACATTTTGAATTTCGCGAGCTAACCATGCTCTAGCAAACTTCCAATCTCTCAAAACCGTTATCGGAGAAACATGAAGCACTTCCGCCGTTTCATCTACATTGAGCCCACCGAAATATCTCAACTCGACAACCTGACTCTTACGTTTGTCCACGACGGCCAACTTCTCTAATGCTTCGTCCAGGGCAATTAATTCCCGAGCTTTTTGACGCACAACGATTGACACCTCCGAAAGTGAAACCCGGCGCGCCACGCCACCTCGTTTTATTCGATGCTGGTCGCGGATGTGGTTTAGGAGTATTCGGCGCATTACCTGGGCTGCTATCCCAAAAAAGTGCGCACGATTTTGCCAGTGAGTTTTTTTCTGATCGGCTAGTTTTAGATACGCTTCATTTACCAGTGCGGTCGTTTGCAAAGTGTGATCGGGACTCTCGCGTCGCATATAACTATGTGCAAGTCGACGCAATTCCTTTTCAACAAGAGGAACCAACGTGTTGAGCGCAGCCAGATCGCCATTGCTCCAATCCACAAGTAGCGCGGTGATATCTGCATGAGGGGAGGACTTAGCAACGAATTGCCGAAACGATGAAGCGAAATTAGGCGCCTGAGTCCGCAGATGGGTTTGGGTTGCCTTGAAGTCGGAATGATATCTTCCAGCTTGGTAAGCAGCCTTAGTATTGGATGGTACCAGGCTAAGCATTCCTTTTGGTTTCTGTCTTCGCTGAGCACGTGCGTGACCAGCGATATCTTGCGAACGCAATCCGGTTCTTACACCAGTCTTCGTTGACGTTTCTTCTTCAATCATTTTTCTTACCAGTCGAGACATATCGGGTTCCTTAAAGTTTGCCAATAGGCAAGGTCTGAAATCGGGGAGCACTTGGCTGTACTTGTGTCCAATACCGCTCTGCGAGCCGCGTACCAGTCCACTGTCGTTCGCCAGCGCCTTCTTTTTCAAAGGATCAAGGTTCTCGACTGACTGAAGATCTAAGTGGACTATCTAAAATGATAGTGCGGGTAATCAGATCTGATAGTCATTGAAGGACAAATCTGCATTTCGGGCCGTTGCCATTTACAGCACGCTCGAGAATTTCCGGATCGCCCCCATTGCAACGCCAAATCGTCCCTCAGGGCCAGTCCGTCAGTCGGCTATACCTCTTATGTGGAAAGTAGCTATTCCGTTTCGGTATCATTTTTTCATCCTCTTTAACTTTAAGTGAGAAGGAGTTGAGTAGTTAGGCCAAGATTCGCAGTTGGACGTAAATCTTTCAGCTAAAGCGGTCACTTCAAAGCCGTTCGACGTCTCACGCATTCCAGCTAATTACAATTTAGAAATGCTGTCGGTGACATTAGCCGAACTCCAAGGATTTAGAAGATGCAGAAAACGCGGTACCACTACGGAGCGATTTATGGAACGTATCGTCACTCAACGTCGTCTAAATTTTCAAACACGTTAAGCGAAAAGATTACGGAGGCGATGAGATCAAGGCTAAGGTTCACCATAAGAGAACGCTTCAACTCGAAAACTGAAACAGTTTATGAAAACATCTCTCCTGCTGCGCTTCCACCTCGGATCCGCGAAAAATTTCAAATCAATAAAAATCAGACGCCAAGGTCGCGTCTGATCGGTTCGTTAAGGATGTCGTCGTTCGTGGCGAGGCAAAAGAACTAGACGAAAAAGGTAAGCTGCCGAGTGACGCCACTCACGTGGTCACCAAGAATGAGAAGGACGGCAGTCTCACCATTCGAAGGGCGCGCTTCAAGTTATACTAAGAAGTTACTCAAGCACTGTTGGTGCGTCGGCGTGGGGGACGAAGCAGGCTCGACATCGCGCTTCATACTTGTCTGATGCGCCCACTGCTACTCGCTCTTCTGACTCAAACGTCCGCTGCGAGTAGTTTGCCGGCTGGCCACACCTCATGCAGATCGCGTGCGTCTTCGTGATGTACTCGGCGATGGCGAGCAGTTGGGGCATTGGTTCGAAAGGTTTGCCCGTGTAGTCTTGGTCCAGCCCTGCGATGATCACGCGAATGCCGCGGCCCGCCAACTCGTTTGCTACTCCCACGAGCGCGTCGTCGAAGAACTGTCCTTCGTCAATACCGACTACTTCAGTTCCCGGTTCTAACTGCGTCAACACTTCCGACGCATTGCGAATCTTTGTCGACTCATGTCGCATTTCCGAATGAGAGACAATGTGATCGTCAGAAAAGCGCGAGTCGATATCAGGCTTGAAGACTTGCACCTTCTGGCGCGCAATCTTTGCACGGCGGAGACGACGTATGAGTTCTTCAGATTTGCCGGAAAACATTGACCCGGCAATAACTTCTATCCAACCCGCATGCGACCGTGTGTGTGGTGGGGGTTCATCATGATTAACTTGTCCAACTAATTCGTCCATGTGATTTTCAAACTCTCGTCAATTTAATAATAAGCCCGTCGCTACCGCTCCGGGTTCTGACTCATACTACGTATATAGTTTTGGATTATAGAACGGCGCGAACGCAGCAATCAGCGCCAACTCAAAACTGAGTGAACGCGTCACAAGGTCACGCGACAAAACTCCCCACGCGCCTTGTTTGCTTCTGATATCTCTACCGCCGGTCACCTCATCAATTACTTCGCCCAATTCTTTCCGACCATCAACAACGCTCTTAACAATGCCCGCCGGAACAGAGATCGAGGGCGCAGCTCCAAATGCACTCTTCTCGGCGCCGTCCGTGGCGTAAGCCCAACCACGAAGGAACGTGTGCCATTCGCCCTCTATTGAAATCGAATGAAAACCTCCCTCGAGCCCAACATAGATGTCTGCATCGAGCCGCCGATTTTTTAGTGATGCCTGAGCTGCATAGGCTCGTTCGCGCGCTCCTTGCATGAGTTGCCAGTCGGTCAACGGCATCGCCGGCACGCTTACCTCAACCCGTCGCGCGACTACATTCGCGTCAACCCATGAAGGATCGATAGCTGCCACGCGTGACACACTCGCCCGCACAGCCATTATCTTGGCGGCACGATCCGAACCCAATGCGATTGTTTTGGCTGGCACAGAAGTTCCAGGAGATTACACCATGCTGAAAGCGGCTGAGAGGCTAACGCATCGATGCACTCTCCGTCAAAAGCGCTATTAAGTAGTACCTATAGCGCTCTTCTGGGACTGCAGGCGTTCTCGACTGCCAGTGCTGTCCACTATGAAACTCTTAGCTGACACAGGCAGGCGAGGACGCCTGCGGTCCCAGAAGAGCACGCCCGATTAGTCGAAGGGGGTTACTAAAGGGAACCGGGTGTGGCTGATCTTTCAACACCTGCGTCCGACTACGGCGCCGCAACCACGGGACTCAACCTCACGGATGCTCCATCGCGATTAGTCCTCAATCGAATCCTCGGTGATGCCGACACCGAATTTGACGCGTAAGTAATCGTGTAAGCCGTCCGCAGTTGCAGCACCACATCGTCATATGCCTTCTGCAAATCCTCAATTCTCCGAATCGGATAGTAGACTCCACCCGATGCTTGCGCGAGTTTGCGACCTTCATCGTCCGCGCGCGTCGTGAGGGTTAAATAGCGTGTACGAAGCGGGTCGATTGTGATTTCAGGTTTGGGCACACTGCCCTCAGGTATCAGTCCCGAAGGAACATACAGCGGATAAACAAGCGTGCCCGACTCGGTCAGTGCTTCCAGGATCGCCGGAAACGGAATGAATGACTTGTTATCGTCGCCATCTGACATGACAACAATCGCCGAGCGCTCAGCACGCAGTTGCTTGATCATGCTGCTCAACACATAACCGAGAGCGTCGTAAAGCGCGGTGCCTCCACCAGCATCGATCTCGTCGAGCTTGCGCGAAAGCATTGCGCGGTCAGTACTGAAGTCGGAAATGAGCTGGATGTCGTCGCGGAAGCTGATGATTGCGATTCGATCCTGGGGACTTACGGTCCGCAGGAAGTCGCGCGCGGCTTTGCGGATAAAGTCCATTCGTTCTTCGACGCTGCCTGACACGTCTAGCAGTAGAACTAGATTGAAAGGCTGATTAGTCGGCGTTACTTTTGTTACTTTCCGCTCAATGCCGTTCTCAAAAACAGTGAAGTCATTTTCGTGCATGCCGGAAATCGCGCGCCCATTACGATCCGTGATGCTTGCGTTGAAGTGCAGCAGTTGCGGCGCAACCGTACTGACAATTTGACCCGGCGGTGTTCCTCTTGTCAGCGTCGGTTCTTTCTCAGGAGGCGGCAGCGTCTTCGCGTAATCTCCAAACATCTTTGGCGAAACCTTGCGAATCGCTTCGACGAGTTGACTATCACCACCGCGAACGATTGCGCGTGCAGCTTCAGTAAGCGGTCTCTCATGCAGATCGCTCGGCGCCATTGTCGGATCAACATTCAGGAGTACGACACCGCGTTGCGTGTGAAAGTTGAGTGCGACGCGTTCTTCTTTTGGCGAATCTTTCTCACCGAGTCTGCCTTCGAGTCGAAACCAGCCGCCCGCTTTCTCTTTCACTTCTTTCAACTCGACGTCGCTCATGTAGCGCGGTTTGCTGGCCTCCCAAACGAAGTCGTACTTCAACGCATCAAGCGGTACATCGGCGTGAATTGTTCCGGTGTCGGTTTTGACAATCGCTGACTCCAGATTGCCAATCACACTCACCGCGCCCGGCCCACTTTCAACTTCAACTTTGGATCGAATCGGAATTCTCACAACCACATCGATCCGATCGCGCTCGCCTCTTTGCCGAACGTCAACTTCCAGCTTCCCACCGCTGCCCTTCGTCGTAATGTCGCTTTCCGAGACCGCTGCACCCGAAGATCGCGCCTCAATAATCGCCTTGCTCTTCAACTCTTCGCTGGCAATTACAGTCACGCGCCCATCCCGATTCTTGACGGACAAAGAGACCGTCTCCGCTGTAGCGAATTCCCGTTGATAGCTGGGAAGTTCTTGCGCTTTGAGTGAGAGGCAAAGCACACCCGCCAATAGCAACGAGGCTAAGTGACTTAGTGATATCGGGGATACAGGGCGCCGCAGAAACCGGGCGAGGTACTCACAAAAAAACATCGCGGGTGATCTTGCGCGAGAGAAGAGTGGGTGGTCAAGTTGCCCATGACTTGCAGTTGTTTGCCCTCGCCACCTTATCGGCTATCATATCCCGACTCGCAAATCAGCAACCCCCTCGTCCATAGCCGTCACGCATTCAGCAGGAGAGTGTCGTTTGGGACAATGTACTGTTCAGGAGCGGAGTCGAGAAGACAAGGAGCAGGAGCAACAACGGCGGGAGCAGGAAGAAAGCTCACGGCTTCTGATTCACAATCTCGTCAAACGAGATCCGCGCACCGGGTTGGCGGAGGATGTGCGCAAAGGTCTCGAAGCGCACCCGAAACGCTTTCTTCCAAAATACTTCTACGATGAACTTGGCTCGCAGTTGTTTGAGGCGATCTGTCTGCTGCCTGAATATTATTTGACGCGAGCGGAGAACGAGATACTTAAGCACTACGCTGATGAGATCGCAGCAGCAGTCGAAGGTAAGAAGACGCTCGTGGAAATGGGCAGTGGCAGTGCGTCAAAGACACGACTCGTTATCGAAGCGCTGTTGAGAGAACAGGACGAGCTGCTGTTTATGCCGGTGGATATTTCCGCGACGGCGCTCGAGAGTAGTTCGCGCATCCTGTTGCAGTCGTATCCGCGTTTGAGAATCGAAGCTTACGCTGCCGATTACTTTGCCGGGATGGCGGAACTTGCGAAGAAACCACGCGGTCGCACGCTCGCGCTTTTTCTCGGCTCAAACATAAGCAACTTCGATCCTGAAGAAGCGGTTCGTTTCTTACGGGCAATGCGCAGCGTGCTTCAGAAAGGCGACGCGCTGCTACTCGGCGCCGATCTCAGGAAAGACGCAGCCACTCTCGAAGCTGCATACAACGATGCGCTCGGTGTCACTTCCGCTTTCAATCTGAATGTGCTCGCTCGTATCAATCGCGAGTTGGGTGCCAATTTTGATCTGCACAAGTTCAAACACCACGCGTTCTACAATCAAGACCAGGGACGTATTGAGATTTATATACAGAGCCTGGCAGACCAGATTGTAAAGATTGAGAGGCTTGACCTCGAAGTTGAGTTCCACGCAGGTGAGTTGATCCATACAGAGAACTCGCACAAGTATGACGAGGCAGGAATCAATCAACTGGCAAATGAGACTGGATTCCGGCGGTCGCGAACGTGGCTCGACTCGCAGGAGAGATTTAGTAGCAATTTGTTAATGGCTGAATAATTGGCCACAGATTGGACAGATCAAAGCGGATAAGGACGAAAAAGGGTCTGGCAGGTGAACAAACAGGGAAAGACACAAGCAGAAGATATGTGCTTCAGTGGGTCGAACAAGCTGGGAAGGGGGCAGCGGTGATTTGGACGCGATTCAACTTTGACCCTGAGCGTGCCCCCGCCGGACTCAGCATTTTGACACTCAAGGTTTTCAAATTTGCGACTCAGCGGGGGCACGCTCGGGGCCAAAAGTGAATGGCGTCCAAATCACCGCTGCCCCCTTCCCAGCTTGTTCGACCCATTGAGATGTCCTTGGCCCCTTCCTTTGATTCACACTTGTGACTACCTCTACCGATAAGGCGCTGGTTGAATTTCGCGATGTTACTTATTCAATTCCCGGTGCGCCTGCTCCAATCATCAACAACCTAAATCTGACCGTACAACCCGGCGAGACGCTTGTCTTGCTCGGTGAATCAGGTTGCGGCAAGACGACTACGCTCAAACTCGTCAATCGCCTCTACACTCCAACATCCGGCGAAGTTGTTGTCGAAGGTAAGTCGACCACTGAGTGGGATGCGATCAATTTAAGAAGACGAATCGGTTACGTCATTCAGGAAGGCGGACTCTTTCCACACTTCACAATCGCGCGCAACGTTGGACTAGTGCCTTCGTTGTCTGGTTGGGATGAGCAGAAGACTAAATCACGTGTCGACGAGTTGTTGAAGTTGGTTGGACTTGAACCGTCGCGTTTTGCAGAGCGCTATCCACGCGAGCTGTCAGGAGGCCAGCGGCAGCGTGTTGGTGTGGCACGCGCACTCGCTGCTGATCCGGCTTTGCTGTTGTTGGATGAGCCTTTCGGTGCGCTGGATCCTTTAACGCGAGCTAGCTTGCAAAAGGAGTTTGGTGAACTGACTAAGAGACTGGGTAAAACGGCGATACTTGTTACGCATGATGTGCGCGAGGCGTTGTTACTCGGGAGTAGGATCGCGTTGATGCATGCAGGTGAGATTGTCTTGCTGGAGACACCGAAGGGATTTTTGGTTTCGGAGAACGCAAAAGCCCAAGCCTATCTCGATACGCTCGAGACGACGGGAACGAGTTAAAGCCACAGATGCCACAGATCGACACGGATAATTCTTAAGACTGCCATCTGACGTTTCTGATCTGTTTCATCCGTGTAAATCTGTGGCCAACTTTATTTCCATGAACTTTTGGCGATTCATACAAACGAACTGGCCCGAGTTGCTGATGTTGATTCGGCAACACATCGTCCTTGTGTTTGCATCGATCGCCATCGCGGTTGTTATCGGTATGCCGACTGGAATTCTGCTGACTCGTTATAGATCTTTGCGAAGTCCGGTCCTTGGTCTGGCGAACATCATGCAGACCATCCCGAGCCTGGCCCTCTTTGGTTTTCTCATTCCTCTACCATTCATCGGTGGCATTGGCGCACGCACAGCGCTCGTCGCTCTCGTCCTCTATTCGTTGTTGCCGATTATTCGTAACACCGTTACCGGTGTTCTGGGGGTTGAACCGAGCGTTAGAGAGGCTGCCGTCGCCATGGGGATGACGGATGGACAAGTGCTTCGACAGGTCGAGTTGCCGCTGGCGATGGGAGTGATTGTCACGGGCATTCGCGTCGCCACCGTGATCGCTGTTGGTGTAACAACGATCGCAGCGGCAGTCGGCGCAGGTGGACTCGGTGTTTACATCTTTCGCGGCCTGCGTCAGTACGACAATAACTTGCTTCTTTCCGGTGCGCTGGCCGCGGCATTATTGGCATTGGTTGCTGACTTCCTGTTGGGGCTGCTGGAGCAACGATTTAGTTTCGATGGCAAAGGGGAAGGAGTGTCGGCGATTCAGAAGTTGTTGCTGGTTCTGATTGGGATTGTTTTCGTCCTCGGAGTAGTTGCAAGTTTTAGGAGCGCGAAGACTGAAACGACGACGCAAGGCAATCGAGTCGTCATAGCGTCGAAGGATTTCACTGAATCGATCATTCTCGCTGAGATCGCGGCTCAGTTGCTTGAAGCGCGTGGTGTTTCGGTTGAGCGGCAATTCGAATTGGGAGGAAATCTTCCACACGAAGCGTTGTTGAGTGGCAAGGTCGATCTCTATCCGGAATACACAGGCACGGCCTACGCGGCGATATTGCACCACACGCCGATAAGCAATCCGCGCCAGGTTTACGAACAGGTGAAGCAGGAATACGCCACGCAATTCGGTCTCGACATAAGTCCGCCACTGGGTTTTGAGAATACGTTTGCGATGCTTGTGCGTGGAGAAGATGCGCGTCGCTTGAAACTCAAGACCATTTCAGATGCGACGCCTTATGCACCGGGATGGCGAGCGGGAATGGGCCAGGATTTTATGTCGCGCGCGGATGGGTTTCCTGGTTTCTCGAAAGCCTACGGTTTGAAGTTTCGCGAAGTACGGGAGATGGATCTGTCGTTGACCTACATTGCGCTGGCGTCAAAGCAGGTTGATTTGATCGCGGGAAATTCTACAGAAGGCCGGATAGCGACTTTGGATCTTGTGCAATTGGAAGACGACCGGCGTTACTTCCCGCCTTATGAAGCGGTGTACGTTGTTCGCAAGGCTGCGTTGACGCCAACGCTGAGCGAGGTGTTGTCGAAGTTGTCGAACGCGATAACGACTGACGAGATGCGAAAACTGAATTATGAAGTTGATGGGAACAAGCGGGATGTGAAAGAGGTGGTTCGGGAGTGGGCGGCTCGGAGAAGGTAGTAAGAAGGGGAGTATTTATCATTTGTCATTTGACATTTCTCAGTTGGTCATTTGAAAGATGGTTTGGCTTCTGATCTTTGTTTGATAATTCGTTTTCCTAAGACCAAAGACCCAAGCCCAAAGACCATCCTTCAAATGACCAACTGAGAAATGACAACTGACAAATGGAAAATGATTGGTTCGGATTCTAGGAGGTGGAAATGGGACTATTCGACGTAATCGTACTTCTCATCGTCGCCGGTGTCTGCGGATCGCTGGGGCAGGCCATCAGTGGCTATTCGCGTGGCGGATGTCTGGTTTCAATAGCGCTGGGATTTGTTGGCGCGTTGTTGGGGATGTGGCTTGCGCGTCAACTGGGGCTACCGGAATTGTTTGCCGTGAATATTGGCGGGACAAAGTTTCCGATCATCTGGTCCATCATTGGATCGGCGTTGTTCGTGGCGGTGATCTCGCTGATTAGTAGAAGTAGAGCGTGAAAGAACCAGGGGCAGGAGGCAGATTGCAGGAGCACCCACGACTGGGTGCCCTGCTCCTGCCCACTGCCCCTGCTTGCTGCCTCGCGTCACCTGCGGGAACACACACTTCGTACTGTCCCTCAAGTGAACGCGCAGATTGTTTTGCTACCAACTGACTAACCTAGGAGGTGGAGCCGTTTGGTAGCGCGAAGGGCTTAAAGCTCTTTTTTATTACCGCCGTCGTTCGAAGGCGGATCAATTGCGGCTTTGTCTTCAGCCGGGGAGTCGAGATTCATGCTGCCACCACCCTGGTTCTCTGGTGGATCGATCATGTTTTCTTCATTTTCTCTATCTGACATTTTCGGGTCCTCCTTGTAGTCTGAGCTATCTTCTCTGGAGTCACTTCCAGTTGTACTAGAGACTTTCATCCTAGTTCCTTGTAATAAACCTGAATATCAGGCC
>Ga0207675_100006395_pt1 | contig 11163 bp, 9 predicted proteins | sample KBSSwiS42_FD_184305 | JGI IMG/M metagenome (GOLD analysis project Ga0207675, IMG submission 184305) | Switchgrass rhizosphere microbial communities from Kellogg Biological Station, Michigan, USA - KBS Switchgrass S4-2 (SPAdes) (version 2) | ecosystem: Host-associated > Plants > Roots >...
CGATTACCTCGGCGGCACCGTCCAGGTGATCCCGCACATCACCGACGAGATCAAGAACCGGATCAAGCTCGTCGCCGAGTCGAGCGACGTGGACATCGTGATCACCGAGATCGGCGGCACGGTGGGCGACATCGAGTCGCTGCCGTTCCTCGAGGCGCTCCGCCAGTTCCACTCGGAGATCGGGCGCGACCGCTGCATGTTCGTCCACCTCACGCTCGTGCCGTTCCTCGGCAACGCCGGCGAGCTGAAGACGAAGCCCACGCAGCACTCCGTGCAGGAGCTGCGCCGCATCGGCATCCAGCCGGACATGGTCATGTGCCGGTCCGAGGAGCACCTCGGCACGGACATCCGCGAGAAGATCGCCCTGTTCGCGAACCTGCCGGTGAGCTCGGTGGTGTCGGCCCGCGACGTCGACTCGATCTACAAGGTGCCGCTCGAGTTCGCGCGCGAGGGCGTGGACGAGGTCGTCCTGAAGCACTTCGGCATCGAGCTCCCGCCGCCGGACCTGACCGACTGGGAGGGTCTCGTCGAGCGGGTCGAGTCGGCGACCGACCCGGTGCGGATCGCGCTGGTCGGCAAGTACAACCAGCTCGCGGACGCCTACATGTCGGTGATCGAGGCGCTGAACCACGCCGGCTCGCACCACGGCGGCCACGTCGAGGTCGTCTGGGTCGACAGCGAGCGGCTCACCGACGGCGAGGTGGCCGAGGAGCTGGCGACCTGCGACGGCATCCTGGTCCCGGGCGGCTTCGGCGTGCGCGGGATCGAGGGCAAGATCCAGGCGGCGCGCTACGCACGCGAGAACGAGGTGCCGTACCTGGGCATCTGCCTGGGGATGCAGATCGCCGTGGCGGAGTTCGCGCGCCACGTGGCCGGGATGGACGGGGCCAACTCGACCGAGTTCGACCCCGAGACGCCCTACCCGGTGATCGATCTCCTGCCCGAGCAGAAGGAGGTCCGCGACATGGGCGGGACGATGCGCCTCGGCGCCGACCCGGTGAAGCTGCACGACGACACGCGGGCGCGCGAGATCTACGGCGACGCCGTGATCTACGAGCGCCACCGCCACCGCTACGAGGTGAACAACCACCTCCGCAAGCGCCTGGAGCACGCCGGGCTCGTCTTCAGCGGCACCTCACCGGACGACCGCCTCGTCGAGGTGATCGAGCTGCCCGACCATCCGTTCTTCGTGGCGTCCCAGTACCACCCGGAGTTCAAGTCCCGCCCGCTGCGCCCCCAGCCCCTCTTCCGAGAGTTCGTGGGCGCGGCCCTGGGGCTCGCCCGGGAGCGCGGCACGGCGAAGCGCGCACCCGAGGTCGAGCCCGAGATCCGCGCCGAGTCGCGCGCGTAGAGCGCCGCTCTAGAGTGGCTCGGTGATCTTCCGCCAGCTGCTCCACGACGACCTGGGCTGCGCGAGCTATCTGATCGGGGACGAGGACGCCGGCGTCGCGGCGGTCGTCGACCCAAAGCTCGACATCGGGGACTACCTCCGGCTCGCCCGCTTTCTCGGCGTCCGCGTCGAGCACATCCTCGAGACGCACAACCACGCGGACCACGTGTCCGGTCACGGTCGGCTCGCCTCAGCCACGGGGGCGACGATGCACATCCACCGTGAGGCCGCGCCCGACTACCGGCACGAGGCATTCGACGACGGCTGGGAGCTCGAGCTCGGCGACCTCATTGTCCGCGCGCTGCACACTCCCGGGCACCGCCCCGAGCACACCGCCTTCGCGCTCATCGACACCCGCCGGAGCGGCGAGCCGTGGGCCGTGCTCACGGGCGACAGCCTGTTCGTCGGGGACATCGCGCGCCCGGATCTCGCTGTCGACGAGGCCGAGGGCGCCCGCGGCATCTTCCACTCACTGAACGACAAGCTCATGTCGCTCCCAGACACCTGCGAGGTCTGGCCGGGGCACCTCGGCGGGTCGATGTGCGGCGGGCCCGGCATGGACCTGAAGGTCTCCTCGACGATCGGCTTCGAGCGCGCGAACCAGCCGCTGCTCCAAGTGCAGGACGAGGACGACTTCGTCCGCCGGGCGACCTCGGCGCTCCGGCCGCAGCCGCCGAACTTCGAGAACATCGTCGCGCTCAACCGCGGGCCGCTCGCGGCGCAGAGCGTCGAGGCTCATCCGCTGACGCCGCGGCAGGTGCAGCAGGCGGAGCGGGACGGGGCGCTCGTCGTGGACGTGCGAACCGAGCTCCAGTTCGACGAGGCGCACATCCCGGCGGCGGTGTGCATCACCGCGCTGCGGGGCGGGTTCGGCTCGAGGCTGGCCTGGCTCGCCGAGCCCAGCCAGCCGCTTGTGCTCGTGGGACGTGACGACGACGACGCCCGCGACGCTGCCGAGCTGGCCGCCGCCGTGGGGCTCACGGACATAGCCGGCTACCTCTCCGGCGGGATGACCTCGTGGCGCGAGGAGAAGCAGCCCGTCGAGCGGGTGGAGCGCCTCACCGTGAGCGAGCTCCACGAGCGCTGGGAGGACGACCGCGACGGCATCCAGCTGCTGGACGTGCGCGAGCGCGACGAGTGGGACGAGGGGCACATCCCGGGGTCGATTCACCGCCCCTATCACGACATTCGCGAGCTGCCGGACGAGCTGGACCTGCAGCGCCCCGTCGCCGCCCTCTGTTCGTCCGGCCAGCGCGCCGCCGTGGCCGCGAGTCTCCTGAAGCGGTTCGGCGCCTCGGACGCGATCCACGTCGTGGATGGCGGCGTCCCGCGCTGGATACGCGAGGGCTGGCCGGTAGAGCGATAGCGTTCGCGCGGTGATCCACGCCGTGTCCACGGAGGACCGGGAGCGCCTGCTCGCCGAGTTCATCCGATTCTGCGAGATCGAGAGCCCGTCGGGGCGCGAGCGCGGCGTCGCCGACGCCATCGTCGAGGACCTGCGCGGGCTGGGGGTCGAGGTCGAGGAGGACGACAGCGCCGGGGTGACGGGGTCGGACGCCGGCAACCTGCTCGCCCGCATCCCGGGGCCCGAGGGGGCTCCCACGGTCCTGCTCTGCGCCCACATGGACACGGTGCCACTCGACGGCCCCGTGGAGGTCGTGAGCGACAACGGCCTCCTCACGAACCGCCACAACGCGATCCTCGGGGCGGACAACAAGGCGGCGGTCGTGACGATCCTGGGCGCGGTGCGCCGGCTGCTGCGAGACGGCACGCCCCCTGCCGGCGTGGAGCTGCTCTTCACCACCGGCGAGGAGCAGGCGCTGAACGGCGCCAAGGCCTTCGAGATGTCGAAGCTAACCGCCGACTTCGGCTACGTCTTCGACCACGCCTCCCCGATCGGAGAGATCGTGATCGCCTCCCCGACCTACTACTCGGTGGAGGGGTGGTTCCGCGGCCAGGCGGCGCACGCCGGCATCCGCCCCGAGGCCGGGCACAACGCGATCGCGGCCGCGGCTCGCGCGGTCGCCAGCATGCGGATCGGCCGGCTCGACGACGAGACGACCGCGAACGTGGGTCGCATCGACGGCGGCACCGCTGCGAACGTTGTGGCCGAGCGCTGCTACGTCGAGCTCGAGACGCGGAGCCTCGACGCGGAGCGTGCCGGCGAGGTCGTCGCCGAGATGGTCGACGCGCTGTCCGAGGCCGCGAGCGACTCCGAGTGCGACCTCGAGACGTCCGTCGAGCGCCTCTTCCAGGGCTACCGGCTGCCGCGGACAGCGGCGCCTGTCGAGGTCGCCGCGGCGGCTCTCCGTGAGCTCGACATCGAGCCGACCTACATCCCGACAGGCGGAGGCAGCGACGCGAACGTCTTCATCCCCGGCCTCACGGTCGTGAACCTCGCCAACGGCACGGAGCGCAACCACCAGCCCGACGAGTCGGTGACCCTGGAAGCGCTGGAGACCATGCTCGAGGTGACGGTCTCGCTCGTCCGGCAGGCGGCGCTGATGGCCGCGCAGACGACGCTCGGCGACTGATGGAGCGGATCGGCGGGGAGGTCGTCTGGGAGGGGAAGATCGCGACGGTGAGGATCGACCGCTTCCGCTACGACGACGGCAAGGAGGCCGACCGGGAGATCGTCGAGCACCCGGGCGCCGCCGGGGTGGTGGCCCACGACGGCGAGCGGGTGTATCTCGTGAGGCAGCCCCGCGAGGCCGTGGACGACCCCGGCCTGCTGGAGCTCCCGGCCGGCAAGCTGGACGAGGAGGGGGAGAGCCCGCTCGACACGGCGCAGCGGGAGCTCGCCGAGGAGATCGGCAAGGGTGCCCGGACCTGGCAGCACCTGACGAGCTTCTACACGTCGCCCGGCTTCACCAACGAGGAGTGCCACCTCTTCATGGCAACCGACCTCTACGACGAGAGCTCCGAGGGCGACGAGGACGAGCGCATAGAGATCGTCGAGGTGCCGCTGTCGCGGCTCGACCAGACGATCCGGGACTGCCGCGACTCGAAGACGCTCATCGGGCTCCTCTGGCTGCGCGCGTTCCTGAACCGCTGACGCTCGCGTTGCAGCGGCAAGGGATGACGCCGGGGCGCCCGAACATCCGGACGTGGCCACAATCGAGAAGCCGATCGTCGAGCGCCGGTTCGAGCACCTCGTGCTCGACTTCCTCGCCTACCTCGAGTTCGAGCGCGGGCTGTCCCGCAACACGCTCGACGCATACCGAACCGACCTGTTGCAGTTCGGGCGCTTCCTCGAGCAGCGCGACGTCTCGGCGCTCGAGGCTCAGCCGAGGGACATCGCCGAGTTCCTGGAGGCGCTGGCGAAGGGCGGAGCCGCGGGCAATGGGGGAGCGGCCGCCCCTGGCGGCGACGCCTCCGCGCGGGCGCGCCCACCCGCGTCGCCGGCCACCATTCACCGCAAGAGCGCCTGCCTGCGCTCCTTCTACCGGCACCTGCGCCGCGACGGCCTGCTCGAGGGCGATCCCACCGCGACGCTGAGCACGCCGAGGCGCGCTCGGAAGCTGCCCCAGGTGCTCACGCGGGGCGAGGTGGAGAAGCTGCTCTCGCAGCCGCGCGGCACCGAGCCGTCCGCCCTGCGCGACCGCGCCCTGCTGGAGATGATGTACGCCTGCGGGCTCCGCGCCTCCGAGGCGATCGGCTTGGAGCTGATGGACGTGGACGTGGAGGAGGGCGTCCTCCGCGCCCGCGGCAAGGGATCGAAGGAGCGCATCGTCCCGATCGGGCAGGCGGCCCTGAAGGCGCTGCGCATCTACCTGGAGCGCGGCAGGCCCGGGCTCGTCAAGGACGCACCCGAGACGCATCTGTTCGTGAACTTCCGAGGCGGTCAGCTGACCAGGCAGGGCCTCTACAAGATCGTCCGCCGCCACGCCGTGACCGCCGGCCTCGCCGACCAGATGAGCCCGCACACGCTGCGCCACACGTTCGCGACGCACCTGCTCGCCGGCGGCTGCGACCTCCGCTCGGTCCAGGAGATGCTCGGCCACGCCGACGTCTCGACCACCCAGCTCTACACGCACCTGTCGAGCGAGCGCCTGAAAGACGTCTACTTCCGCGCCCACCCCCGCGCGAACCTAAGGGGTCAGACCCCTTAAGTCGCGGACACTCAAGGGGTCTGACCCCTTAAGCGGGGTTGACTCAAGGGGTCAGACCCCTTGCCTGCTAGAACCGGGGGCGGTGCCTGAGCTACCCGAAGTCGAGACGATTCGTCGCCAGCTTGCCCCGGCCGTGGAGGGCCGGCGGCTAGAGCGGATCCGTGTGCTCGACCCGCGCTGGTGCGAGCCGGCGCCACCCGAGGCGATCGCCGATGCGCTGAACGGGCGCGTGATCGAGCGACTCGGCCGGCGCGGCAAGTACCTCGTGATGTCGTTCGAGGACGACGTCCACCTCGTGATGCACCTGCGGATGACGGGCAACCTGCTGCTCACCGACGAGGAGCCGAAGCACACCCGCGTGCGCATGGAGCTGGACGACGGCCAGAAGCTGCTGTTCGTCGACGTGCGCCGCTTCGGCACCGGCGACGTGCTGCTCGGAAGCGACGCGCTCGCCGAGTACTTCGCCTCACGGCTCGGGGTCGAGCCGCTGAGTCCCGACTTCACGGCCGAGGCGCTGCGCGAGCAGGCCCGCGGCCGGCGCCAGCCGGTGAAGGCGTTCCTGCTGAACCAGGAGCGAATCGCGGGCGTGGGCAACATCTACGCCGACGAGGCGCTCTTCCGCGCGAAGATCCACCCTCTGAAGCCGGTGGGAACGCTGCGCCGGGCGCAGATCGAGCTGCTGCGCGATGCCGTCGTGGAGTCGCTGAACCAGGGGATCGACGCGAAGGGCGCCTCCATCGACGACTACCGCCACGTGGACGGCGCCCGCGGCTCCTTCCAGGACCGCTTCCTGGTCCACCTGCGCAAGGGCGAGCCATGCGTCCGCTGCGGAACCCCGATCGAGAAGATGCGCGCCGCCGGACGCGGCACCTACATCTGCCCGCGCTGCCAGCGCCGCCCGCGCGGGTTGGCCCGTGGGCCGCTGCGTTCTTCGAGCGAACGACAGCATTGAGGGAGGAGCCCTCCGGGGGGACACCCTTCAATGCCAGTCGTTTGGGGAGCTACGCGGCCAGCAGGTCGTCCAGCATCCCGGCGCGGTCGGCCTCCAGCAGCTCGCGGAAGCCGCCGATCGAGCGTTCGCCGACCACTATCTGGGGGAACGTCATCTGTCCGGTCAGGGCGACCAGCGCGGCGCGGCCCTCGGGGTCCTTCGCGAGGTTGACCTCGCGGTAGTCGACGCCGCGTGCCTGCAGCAGCGTCTTCGCCTGCCGGCAGAAGCCGCAGGGCTCCGTTGTGTAGAGGTACACGACCCCGTTCTCGTCCGCCATCCACATCAAAGTGTATGCGCGGTAATGCCCGGTTCGTTCAAGACTGAAGCCATTGTGTTGCGCTCGATTCGCTATGGCGAGGCCGATCGCGTGCTGCATCTCTACACCGTCGATCGCGGCCGCGTCGGTGCTGTGGCCAAGGGAGTGAGGCGCGTGAAGTCGCGTCTCGGCGGCCGGCTGGAACCGCTCAGCCGAGTCCGGCTCGTCATGCACCAGGGCCGCGGCGAGCTCTGCACGATCAGCCAGGCGGACACCGTCCATGCCCACGCCGGCCTCCGGGAGCACCGCGCCGCGCTCGAGCGCGGCGCGCAGGCGTGCGAGGCGGTCCTTCGCCTCCTCGACTCCGCCGAGCCGAACCGGCCCGCCTACAACCTGCTCTGCAACGAGCTCGCGCTGCTCGACGCCGACCCCGGTCACGCGAGCCGCTCGCAGGCGCTCGCGTTTCGGCTCAAGCTGCTGCTGGCCGCCGGCTTCGCGCCCGAGCTGGCCGCCTGCGCCGCCTGCGGCGAGGCCGAGCACCTCGGCGCCTTCTCGCCCAGCGCGGGCGGCGTCGTGTGCGCCGGCTGCGAGGCCGGCTCGTTCCCGCTGGACGAGCAGGCGCACTCGTTCCTGGTGGACGCTCTTGCACGTCCGCTCGCCGAGGTTCCCGATGCACCCGAGCGAGCCCTCCAGCAGGCCGACCGCGCCCTGGCCGAGACGATGGAGTACCACGCGCACGTGCGCCTGAGGCGCGTGGCCTGATCCCCGCGCAGACTTCGGCCGGGCAATAGATTGCTCTTCGTGGCAGCCAAGCTCGTCTACGACTTCGAGGAGGGCTCGCGCGACATGCGCGAGCTGCTCGGGGGGAAGGGCGCGAACGTCGCGGAGATGACCCGCGTGCTCGGCGCCGAGCGGGTGCCGGCCGGCTTCACGCTCACCACCGAGGCATGCATCGCGTACATGCGCGGCGACGGCCTGCCCGATTACTCCGATGCGCTCCGGCGTCTGGAGGAGAAGGCAGAACGCGCCCTCGGCGAGCCGGACGATCCACTGCTCGTGTCCGTTCGGAGCGGGGCGCGCGAGTCGATGCCGGGGATGCTCGACACGGTCCTGAACCTCGGCCTGAACGACGAGTCGGTCGAGGGCCTGGCGGCCACGACCGGCAACGACCGCTTCGCCTGGGACTCGTACCGCCGGTTCGTACAGATGTTCGGGAACGTCTGCAGGGGCATTCCCGGCGAGCGCTACGAGGACCTGATCAAGGAGCAGAAGGAGGCGGCGGGCGTAACCGAGGACGTCGAGCTCGACACCGAGCGGCTGAGGAGCCTGACCAGCCGCTTCAAGGAGGTGTTCCAGAGCGAGACCGGCGAGTCGTTCCCACAGGACCCACAGGAGCAGCTCCGCCAGGCGATCACGGCCGTGTTCGACTCGTGGACCGGGAAGCGCGCTGTCGAGTACCGCCGCATCAACCACATCCCCGACGACTGGGGCACGGCGGTGAACGTGCAGCAGATGGTCTTCGGGAACAAGGGCGACAGCTCGTGCTCCGGCGTGGCCTTCTCGCGCGACGAGATCACCGGGGAGCCGACGCCGTCGGGCGACTTCCTGCCGAACGCGCAGGGCGAGGACGTCGTCTCGGGCGTGCGCACGCCGCGCGACCTGCACGAGCTGAGGAAGTCGATGGCCGAGGCGTACGAGACCCTCATGGAGATCCTGCGCACCCTGGAAAGGCATTACGGCGACATGCAGGACACGGAGTTCACGGTGGAGGAGGGGCGCCTCTACATGCTCCAGACCCGCAACGCCAAGCGGCCGGCGCAGGCCGGAGTGCGCTTCGCGGTCGACGCGGTGGACGAGGGGCTGCTCGACAGGGCGCAGGCGATCGCCACGATCGACGCGGAGAAGCTCGACGCGCTGCTTCACCCCGGCTTCAAGCGCGACGCCCACTTCGACGTGCTCGCCGAGGGCATCCCGGCGTCACCGGGCGCCGCGAAGGGCGCGATCGTCTTCACCGCCGACGACGCGGTGCGCGCTGCCCATGACGGCCGCGACGTGATCCTGGTGCGGCCGTTCACCGAGGCCGACGACGTGGCCGGCTTCCACGCGGCCAAGGGCATCCTCACGGCCGAGGGCGGCAAGGCGAGCCACGCGGCGCTCGTGGCGCGCGGGATGGGCAAGCCGTGCGTCTCCGGCGCGGCGGCACTCGACATCGACCTCCACGCGAAGACGCTCAGCGTCAACGGCACGCGGCTGGGCGAGGGCGACCTGATCGCGATCGACGGCAGCGCCGGCCTCGTCACCGCCGACGACGTGCCGCTCGAGGAGCCGGAGGTATCGGACCACTTCGAGACCGTCCTTCGCTGGGCCGACGAGCTGCGCACGCTCGGCGTGCGGACCAACGCGGACACGCCCGAGGACGCCCGCCGGGCGCGTGAGTTCGGCGCCGAGGGGATCGGCCTCTGCCGCACCGAGCACATGTTCATGGCCGCGGACCGCCAGCCCAAGATGCGAGCGATGATCATGGCCGAGTCGGAGGACGAGCGGCGCGCCGCGCTGGCCGAGCTGCTGCCGCTCCAGCAGGCCGACTTCGAGGGCCTCTTCGGCGTGATGGACGGCCTCCCCGTGACCATCCGGCTCCTCGACCCGCCGCTCCACGAGTTCATGCCGCAGGCGGAGGAGGTCGCGCAGGACGTCGAGCGCGCGCGCATCGAGCGCACCGACAACCTCGAGGAGCTCGAGCACACGCTCGACCGCATCCACGCGATCTCCGAGACGAACCCGATGCTCGGCACGCGCGGCGTGCGGCTGGGCGTGCTCCACCCCGAGGTCTACGAGATGCAGATCCGCGCGATCTTCCGCGCCGCGCTCGCGGTCCCGGAGCCGCCGGAGCTCGAGATCATGATCCCGCTGGTCGCCTACGAGCGCGAGATCGAGCTGATGCGCGGGCTGGTCATGCGCGTGGCCGCCGAGGAGGACGCGACCGGGCTCCGCTTCTCGGTCGGCACCATGATCGAGCTTCCGCGCGCCTGCTTCGTGGCGAACCGGATCGCCGAGCACGCCGACTTCTTCTCGTTCGGCACCAACGACCTCACCCAGACGGCGCTCGGCTTCTCGCGGGACGACGTCGAGGGGAGCTTCCTGAACCGCTACGTAGAGACGAAGATCGTGGACCGCAGCCCGTTCGAGACCATCGACAAGCCGGGCGTCGGCTGGCTGGTGCGCCTGGCCGCCTGGACCGGCCGCGAGGCGAAGCCCGACCTGAAGCTCGGCATCTGCGGCGAGCACGGCGGCGACCCGGCCTCCATCGACTTCTTCCAGATGGCGGGCCTCGACTACGTGAGCTGCTCGCCCTACCGCGTGCCGATCGCGCGGGTGGCGGCGGCCCAGAGCGCCATCAGCGCGTCCTCGAGCCCCTGATCGTCGCAACCGGCCACGCGGTGGAGGCCGTAGCCGTCGAACAGGGCCACGAAGGCGCGCGGGTCGACCGCGGGCTCCGCCGCGCCGGCGGCACGCAGCGCCGCGGCGGCGACCGTCCCGTACATCTCGATGCTGCGGCGCGCGACCTCCTGAAGGCGTGGCCGGCGCGCGGCCTCGACGTAGAGCTCGAACTGCGCGACGTCGGGCTCGAGCTCTGAGCGGAACAGGCGCGCGATCTCGAGCGGCGGCAGATCCTGCCCGTCGAGACGCTCCACCAGTGCGGTCAGCCGCGCGGCCTCCTCGTCCACGAACAGCTCCAGCGCGCCCTCGAGCACATCGTCCAGCGACTCGAAGTAGTAGGTGGTGGAGGCAAGCGGCACGCCCGCCTCGTCCGCAACCGTCCGGTGACTGACGGCGTCGACGCCGCGTTCGCCGATCACCCGCAGCGCCGCCTCCAGGATCGCGCGGCGGCGCCGCTCCCCGCGTGCCTGGCGTGTCGGCTCTGGCCTCGGCATCGAGTCGATCCTACCCGGGAGACTGGTACGACCGTACAACTTCAGCTAGGGTGCCCCGCTCATGAAGACGAGACGCCAGCTTCGAGATCGGGGCCGCTCGAGCGGCGCAAACGCACGCCGCATAGGTGTAGATTCCGCGCCTTCTATGACGGGACTTCGGCTGGGGTACGTCGCCGCCATCGCCACGATCGCCTGCGCGGTGCTCGCTTCGACGGCCTTCGGCCACGTCGAGCGAAGCTCCTACTGGCCCGACCCGGCGCCCGACAGGAGCGTCAAGCCCGCGGCCGGCGGCAAGGTGCCGAAGGCGCGCTCGCTCGCCTCGGCGCTCAGGGCGAAGGCGCGCGGCGACACGCGCGTGGTGTGCCAGCGCGGCTCGCTGAGGCGCGCGATCAGGTCGATCGACAGCGCGCGCAGGAACGGCTACGTGCTGCGGCCCTCGCAGGGCACGAAGAAGTTGTCGGCGCGCAATGCCCGCAAGCTGA
>Ga0207675_100006396_pt1 | contig 11161 bp, 6 predicted proteins | sample KBSSwiS42_FD_184305 | JGI IMG/M metagenome (GOLD analysis project Ga0207675, IMG submission 184305) | Switchgrass rhizosphere microbial communities from Kellogg Biological Station, Michigan, USA - KBS Switchgrass S4-2 (SPAdes) (version 2) | ecosystem: Host-associated > Plants > Roots >...
GATCAACACGATTACTGCATACGACGGTCTGATCGCGTTTGATGAGTATCATCAGGGACATGGCATTACGCGCAACGCGTTTGCAAGTTATTTTTCCGGTACTCCAGTTCTGGCAATCGCAGGTCAATTGGTTCTGTTGGTCCTGCTGGTTCTCTGGACGAACGCGCGCCGGTTCGCGCGTCCGTTGCCTTTGCCGCAAGTCGATCGCCGTTCGAGTTTGGAGTTTGTAGCTTCGATGGCGGAACTCCAGGAACGTTCGCGCGCCTTTGATCTCGCGATCGAAAACATCTATTCGCGGACGCGTCGAGTGCTCGCGCGTTACGCCGGAGTGAATTACAACAGCTCGCGCTCGGAGATCGCCTCGAGAATCGCATCGCGTTCGGCGGTCGATGCGCAGCAACTGGAAACTCTGATGCGTCAATGTGAAGACGCAATCAATGGTGAGCCAATCAACTGGCGGCAAGCTTTGGATCTCGTCAGACGATTGCGTGAACTGGAAAGAAAGCTCGGTTTGCGAATGCGCTCTCGTGATGCACGCCAAGCCGCAGAAAACATCTGACGAAACGAGGTCAACTAGCAGCGAATGTCCGAATCCGTCTCCTCAACCATCGCGCATATAAAACAACAATTGCGGAAAGTCATCGTCGGCCAGGACGATGCCATTGAACAGATCCTGATCGCGTTGTTGGCGGAAGGTCACGCGCTGGTAGAAGGTGTGCCCGGAACAGCCAAGACCTTAACCGTCAAAACGCTTTCGCGGATCATCAATGCGAGTTTTAGTCGCATCCAGTTCACTCCCGATCTGATGCCGTCGGACATTACCGGCACCAACGTTTTCAACATCGCAACCTCAAGTTTCAACCTGCGGCGAGGTCCGATCTTTACGGACATTCTGCTTGCCGACGAAATCAATCGCACGCCGCCGAAGACGCAGGCGGCATTGCTCGAAGCGATGGAAGAACGACAAGTGACCATCGATGGTGACGCCTATCAGTTGCCGGCGATTTTTACCGTTCTCGCGACAGAGAACCCGATCGAGTACGAAGGAACGTATCCGTTACCGGAAGCGCAGCTCGATCGTTTTCAGTTAAAGATAGTGCTCGGCTATCCAAACGAGGATGAAGAACGCGAAGTGGTCGCTCGTTGGGACGGTGGTTTCAATGCGAAACGTTTGGATGAGGTTGACATTCAGCCCTTGAGCGATCCTAACGCGATCACGCAATGTCGTGCCGAGGTGTCGCGAGCGCGAATGGAAGCAGGTGTACAACACTACGCAGTGGAGCTGGTTCGGCGTACGCGTGCGCATTCGTTCGTTCATTACGGTGCGAGTCCGCGCGCGTCTGTGGCGCTGCTTTTGTGTTCGAAAGCACTGGCTGCAATTCGCGGCCGAGAGTTTGTTACACCTGATGACGTACGCGACGTAGCGTTACCGGTGCTGCGCCACCGTCTCACACTGCGCGCTGAAGCTGAGCTCGATGGCGTGACGCCCGACGCGGTAATCACCGACATCGTTCGCTCGGTCGAAGTGCCCCGTTAATTGATGCTGACGGGCGTTGTAAAACGTTCAAAAAAATCGCGAAGACATACGTAAACGTGGATGCCTAAAGAACTTGTGAATTTGGGATTTTGAAAAATACTTTTGTTTTTTGGATAGCCATGGTCGGTTCGGCCAGTCAATTTAGTCCTCAACCGGTATTTTCGCCCCAGTATCCTAAAAGCTGAACATAGGAACATTGCTTGCATTAGTCAGCACGATGTGTTGTCTCCCCTATGTTTCTCAACTTTCTATCTCACGGATTCCTAACAGGTGAGATCTACGATCACGGCTTCTAAAGCGTCTCGCTCTTAGTGCGCTTTGAGAAGTCCTCCAACTAAGTTTTGTTTCGGGAAGGAGCCCAAATGAAGAAATTGCTTTTTGCCTTCATGCTTGCGACCCTGACTCTGTGCTTTTCTGCCATCGGGGCATCCGCGCAGAGCACCGCGGGTGTGACAGGAATAGTTAAGGATAGCAACGGCGCTGTAATTGCCGGCGCTGACGTTAAACTGACTGATACAAAAACTGGCGCCGAACTCACCACCAAATCCAACGATCAAGGTGTGTATACATTCCCCAAGGTCGCGCCAGGTCAAGGCTACAAGCTCACTTTTACTGCTCCAGGTTTTCAAACTCTGGTGATTAATGACGTCGCTCTCGGCGTCGGCAACGTTGAAACACACAATGCTGAAATGACTATCGGAGAGGTTTCCGGAACCGTCGTGGTAACGGCCTCAAATGAAGTTACGCTGAACACTACCGACGCTAGTATCGGTAACGTTATCGGAGAACGAAGACTCAAAGAGCTTCCAATTCAGATCCGTAACTCTCCCGCTGCGCTGATCGGTTTGCAACCCGGTGTAGTCGGAAACAACGTGGGTACGACCACGACCAACCGCGTCGGTTCTGTTACTGGTGCACGTTCTGACCAGGGCAACATTACTGTTGACGGTATCGACACCAACGACGTGACCACCGGCCAGTTTGCTGCGACCGTCGGTAATGCTCCGATCGATGCGATTCAGGAGTTCCGTACTGTTTCAGCCAACCCTGGTGCTTCCGAAGGACGAAGCAGCGGCGGCCAGATCGAGTTGGTTACCAAGAGTGGTACTAACGATTTCCACGGCAACGTGCGTGAATACAACCGAACTGCGGCGACTGCGGCGAACACCTTCTTCAACAACCGCGCCCGCATCCCGCGGCCCCAACTAACGCGTAATCAGTTTGGCGGCAGCATTGGTGGTCCAGTCATCAAGGACGCGCTCTTCTTCTTCTTCGACTACGAAGGGCGCCGTGACGCTCAGGGCGTCGCTTACTTGCGAGTTGTTCCCTTGAACCACTTCCGCAACGGCGGTTTGGGCTTCATCAACAACACCGCGGGTTGCAGTGCTTCTTCGCGTCAGAACACCACCCCCAATTGCATCACGGTCCTTACTCCGGCGCAGGTTACAGCGCTCGATCCGAAAGCCGTGGGTGGAAACTCCGCGTTGCTAAGTTTCATCAACAGCCGTTACCCACAGGCTAACGACCTCACGGCTGGCGATGGCATCAACACCGGTGGCTTCCGGTTTAACGCTCCGTCGCAACGCAAAGACAACACGTACACGACCCGCATCGACTGGAACGCAACCTCGAAGCAGAAATTCTTTGGCCGTTTCAACATCGCTCGTCGAGTGCAAACCGACACCGTTAACTCGGTGGCGCAGCAATTCCCGGGCGATCCTGAAACCGCCCAAATTGTAGTCAAGGACTACACCTGGGTTGTTGGTCACACGTGGACTGCCAGCCCCACTTTCGTCAACCAGGCCACAGTGGGTGTCGCGCGTTCGGGCTTGCTGTTCCCGAACAATTTCGCGCCGGCGTTCCCGAACTCGTTCACGTTCGGCATGGGGCTGGCGGCTCCGTTTGCCAGCATCAGCGAGCAGGATCGCTTCGTGATGGTGCCGACGATTCGCGACGACGTGACTTGGACCAGAGGAACGCACACGTTCGAGTTCGGTGGCTCTTACAAGCCGATCGATTCCAAAACCGGTCTCGTTAACGACTTCAACTTCGCCACCGTAGGCATCGGTGGTTTGCTGAGCGCGCTCGATCCGTCTCTCCGTCCGGCAACGATCTTTTCAAATACGAACACGACTGTTACCGGAAACTACGACGCGGCATTCGCGTTCCTGCTGGGACGCTTTGCTCAAAACGCGACGAACTTCAACTACGACACCAGTGGTGCGTCGTTCGCTCCGGGTACCGGCAAGCACCGCGACTATCGCTATGACGAACTGGAGTTTTACGGCCAGGACAGTTGGAGAATCCGAAACAATCTGACGCTGAACTTCGGCGTGCGTTGGCACATGTATCCAGCTCCTTACGAGAAGGACGGCTTCCAGGCAGGACAGAACATCGACATGCGCCAATTGTTCGACCTTCGTCAACGGAACTCCGCTGCTGGAATTCGCGGTGAGGGGACTGAGCCGTTGCTTCAGTATGACTTGATTGGGAAGGGCAACGATGCTCGGCCGCTTTACAAAACGGACTGGAATAACTTCGCACCAAGATTCGGCTTTGCCTGGACGCCCGACTTCAAGGGTGGGTTCCTGGGTAGCCTCTTTGGCGAGAATAGAACCGTGATCCGCGGCGGCGGTTCGGTCGTTTACGATCGGCCCGGTGGCGCCATCACGTTCATACAGGACCAGGTTTCCTACCTGTTCGATAACTCCGCGACCAAAATATTTGGTTCGGAAGCGACCGCCGCCCAAGCGCTGTTGAACAATCCGCGTTTCACGGGCGTCAATTCGTTACCCGCGACGGTGACCAACACGGCGCCGACAATTACGCGCCCGTTTACTCCGTTCCTAAACGATCCGCAATGCTTCGGTTTGGCTACCGGATTGTGCACGGGCGAGTTCAACTACGCCGTCGATGAGAATTTCCGGATCCCGTACTCGATCCAGTACAGCTTTGGGTTCCAGCGTGAGATGCCTGGTAACTTCATTCTTGAAACAACCTACGTCGGACGTCAGGCTCGCAAGCTCTTCTCGCAAGCCGACCTGTCGCAGGCTTTGAACTTCAGGGATGCGACCTCGGGCCAGATGATGTTCGACGCATTTAACGCGTTGCAAGCACAATTGCTCGCAGGAACGACCGCTGGTCTTCCGGTCGCGACAATCATCAACGGCATCGGGAATCAACCGTGGTTCGAGAACCAGATGAATGCAGCCGTCCAACTAAACTACGGTGTGGCTAGCTGCGTAGCGTTGGTTGGCGTTTCCTGCACTCGATTCATTCTGGCCAACGGCACCTCGCGTCAGTTCGTGTTGCGCGGTGACACTTCCGACCAGGTTCAACGGCTTGCCGCGCAGGGATTGCTCCTTCCGAACGTAGGTATGAGTTCGCAGTTCGGAACTAACATCTACATTTCGAATCAGGGCGCTTCGTCCTACGACGGTCTGCTGGTCAGCTTGCGCAAGCGTTTCTCGCATGGGCTCCAGTTTGACTTCAACTACACGTTGTCGCATTCAATCGACAACGGATCGAGCGTTACCAACACGGTCGCTGGTGGTCTGGTTTGTGACCTGACCAACCTGAGAGTTTGCCGTGGCCCGTCAGATTTCGACATTCGTCACCTCATAAATGCAAACTTCATTTACGAGTTGCCGTTTGGTCGTGGCCGCATGTTTGGCAGCGGCGTTCCGGGTTGGGCCAATCAAATTATCGGTGGTTGGGAAATCTCGGGCATCTTCACTGGTCGCAGTGGACTGCCCTTCAGCACCACGACTACCGCTTTCCCGGTGGGCTTCAACTTCAACAGCCCAGCGGCCCAGAACTTGAGGAATGCACCGGCTTTACGGCCCAGCATTCATGACGACCCGGCAACTGGAGCCATCCAGTTCTTCAGAGAGCCGGCGGCGGTCTTCTCTTCAAGCAGACCCACCGAAGGAGTGCTCCGATTCCCGCACCACGGTGAAATCGGCAACCGCAACTACTTCCGCGGATCGCACTTCTGGAATCTCGACACGGCTTTGATCAAGACTTGGGGTATGCCGTGGTCAGAAAGTCAGAACTTGCAGTTGCGTTGGGAAGCTTTTAATCTTTTCAACCACAACAGCTTTGGCTTGCCGGCGGTTGGTATCACCGGTACAACCTTTGGACAAATCACCACGACGGCTAGCAACCCGCGCGAAATGCAATTCGCGCTGCGTTACAGCTTCTAGCTCGATTTCGTCTTTGACTCTATGGGCTCCTGCGAAAGTGGGAGCCCTTTTTTCTAACTGGAGAAGGACCATGCTCCGAACGTCTCTTTCCCTCCTGACGCTGCTGTTAGCTCTCATCGGTGCAGAGTTGTTTGTTCCTAACGCAGCGGCTCAAGGTGGTCTCACTGTCTTCGGCGACGTGCGCATCACAGGCGAAAACAACAACTTGGTTCCGAAGGACGTCACTGTGGTTCTGCGCCGCCCTCCTGACGGCGAGATCGGAAGGCAGACAGTCTCAAGTCGCGGACGTTATCGCTTCACGAACTTGATCGCCGGCGAGTATGAGATTGTGGTTGAGGTCGAGAACAAAGAGATCGGACGCCTGTTTCCGGTGTTCGTTCGGGGACTGAGCAGTAGTCCATATGGTTATCAATATGATCTCGACTTCCGGTGGAAAGCTCCTGCGGCCGCACAGCCGGCAGCAGGCGTGATCTCCGCAGCCGACATCTACGAGCGCCCCGCTTCAACGAAGTCGCTCTTTCAAAAGGCCGAAGACGCAGTCGCGAAGAAAAAGTTTGACCAGGCCGTCGATCTACTGAAGCAGATTGTCGCCACTGACAACAACGATTTTCAGGCGTGGACCGCGCTCGGGACGATTTACTTCTCGGAGAAAAAACTCGAAGACGCCGAAACCGCGTATCTGAAAGCAATCGAGGTTCATCCCGGCTCACCTCGCGCGCAATTGAACCTCGGCCGCTTGCGCTCGGCGGAGAAAAAGTTTGAGGAAGCAGTTGAACCGCTGACGAAAGCCGTGGAGTTGCAACCCACCTCAGGTGACGCGAACTATTTGTTGGGTGAGTGTTACTTGCAACTCAAAAAAGGCTCGAAAGCCATCCCTTACCTGAATGAAGCCGCGAAATTTGGACGGCCGGACGCTCACCTGCGACTTGGCTGGTTGTACAACGCCGCGGGATTGAAAGATAAAGCGGCGATCGAATACGAAGAGTATTTGAAGAAGAATCCGGATTATCCCGAGCGAAACAAGCTGAGGGAGTACATCGCTACAAACAAGAAGAGCTGAGCACTTTTACTTTCCAAAACTTTGCGTTTCGTTTTCACCAAATTATTCTACTCGCTCGCGGCGGCCGCGCTTATTCCACTCTCGCTTTCGTGGCAACGACCATGGCTCGCATGGGTTGCTCTCGCCTATGACGTTCTACTGATCATCATAACGATCATTGACGCTCGTACCAGTGAACTCCCGAAGGGTTTCAAGGTCACGCGTCAATTCGGTAGCCGCTTTGCGATGGGCGCCGAAACTGAAGTCAGTATCAACATTCAGAATCCTTCCAACCGTCGAGTTCCACTGATTGTAAAAGATGAATATCCGCCTCAGATGCTTCTCAAGGGCGAACGTGAAGCGAGTTTGGATGTTGAACCTCACAGTACAGTGACGTTGATTTATGCTCTGACGCCGCCGCGGCGCGGCAGGTTTGAGTTTGGCTATACGGCGTTGCGCTTTCGCTCACGATTCGGTCTGCTGTGGCGTGATACACGCGGCGCTGAACCGATCGCGGTAAAGGTTTATCCCAACATGCGACGCGCGCGCGAAGCAGAATTGAAAGCTCTCGGTGCGCGCTCCCTTGTTTCTGCGCACCGGAAAACTTCCTGGCGCGGCGAAGGTCGCGAGTTTGAGTCAATGCGCGATTACGTTCGCGGCGATGAACTGCGACACATTTCGTGGACTGCGACTGCGCGACGCGGAAAACTCACAACGCGGCAGTATCAGATCGAACGCGACCAAACCATTCTAGTCGCACTCGACTCCGGACGGCTCATGACCGCGCGAATCGAAAAGGAGACCAAACTCGACTCAGCCGTGCACGCTACGCTGTCTCTGTTTTCTGCTGCGGCCCGAGCCGGTGACAATGCGGGTCTGGTCGTGTTTGGTCGTCGAATAAAAAGTTATCTGCCGCCAAGTCGCGGACGTGACCATATCGATGCCGCACTCGAAGCTCTCTATGCTGTCGAACCGGAGATGATCGAACCATCGTACCCGCACGCGTTCGAGTTCATCGCTGCTAACAGCAAGCGAAGATCGCTCGTGGTGTTGTTGACTGATCTCGTTGATGAAGAAGGTTCGAAAGAACTACTTACGTCGCTGAACCTTTTACGCCCGCGACATCTGCCGTTGGTAGTCACGATCGCAGACAGAGACTTGAAAGCGGTCGTGAAAGGAGTGCCGGCGTCGGTTCGCGATCTCTTCACTCAGTCGGTGGCTGAAGAGATTATTTATCATCGTGAAGCGGCGTTGCGGATGGTGGAATCGGTAGGCGGTTTGGCGCTCGACGTAACTGCGGCCGCGTTGGCGCCCGCGCTTTTAGAAACTTATTTGCGCGTGAAAGAACGCGGTCTGTTATGACTCTGGTCCTTCAGACCGTTCGTGGCCAACGAACAGAAGATAGCTATACAACGCGAGACCGGTGAGTGCCGCGATGCCGTACTTGATTCGTGGATCAATCGGCGCCGGAGAAACAAAACCTTCGATCAGTCCCGCGATCACAAGTAACAGCGCCACGCCCAACATCAAACGAACAGCTTCCATGCCGCGCGTGCGCAACGCGTCAGCACGAGTGAGATTGCCGGGCATGATCATCGCGCTGCCAACCAACAGTCCTGCGCCTCCGGCGATGAAGATGCACGACAATTCGATCACACCGTGCGCGACCATGAACGTGACGAGATCGTTACCGAAACCTGCCTTGTAAGTCAGCGCCAGCACCGAAGCGATGTTTGCTCCGTTGAACGCGAGATAAAAGAGAGTGCCGAGACCGAGCGCCGCGCCGAACGCAAACGTGTAGATCGTGACCTGAATATTGTTGGTCATGATCATGCTGGCGCCTTCCTGGTTCGACTTGTTGAGCGATTCCCACCAGTGGGTCTTCGTTTCAATGTACAACTCGCGAAATGCAGGGTTCACGCCAACGAGTTCAGAGAATTCCGAATCGTATTTCGTGCCCACGAAACTCAGCAGACCAAAGAGGAAAAAAACAGCGAACGAGACGAATGTGTAACGCCAGGTACGGCGAAAGGTTCGTGGCAGTTCGCGCGTGAAATAGTTGCGAATTTTTTTGCCGCCTTGCGCGTCGGCGCGATAGATGCGGCCGTGCGCGCGAATCACGAGGCTGTTCAGATAATTTACGAGTCGCGGATCGCGTGATTCAGCGCGAGCGATCGCCAGGTCGGAGGCTGTACGCCTGTAGATGCGTCCCAGTTCCCGAACCTCCTCGCGTCCCAGCCGTCGCAGCGACGCGTGGTCGAGCAGCTTCAGCAGGTCCTCGAGCCGTTGCCAGGCGTTTTTGCGTTGACTGATGAACCGGTCGGAAGGCATTTTGTCGTAGTGTAGCGTGCAACCCACAAAGGGCATAGGAGAAACGTAACCCGTTGATTTTTTATTTTCACTCGGCTAGCGGGACATTCCTTTCCCTCTGACTCCCGCTAGCGCTGCGACAAGGGAAAGGGACTGATGCTTCCGCTGGTTGAATGTGTTCCGAATTTTAGTGAGGGCCGCAAACCGGAGACGGTCCAGGAGATCGCAGATGCGATAGCTGCGGTCGAGACGGCGTGTGTGCTCGACACGCACATCGATCCAGATCACAACCGGTCTGTGATTACTTTCGTGGCCTCACCAGCCGATGTTGTCGATGCTGCGGTCGCGGCAGTGAAGCGCTCCTCAGAGCTGATCGACATGCGCGCGCACAGCGGTGAGCACCCGCGTTTAGGCGCCACTGATGTTTTGCCGTTCGTACCGGTGCGAGGAGTAACGATGGACGACTGCATCGACCTGGCGCATCAGGCGGGGAAACGGATCGCGAGCGAGCTTTCCATTCCGGTCTACTACTACGAAAGAGCCGGGCTTCGTCCTGAGCGAACCAATCTGGAGGACGTGAGGCGTGGAGCGCTCGCGTTACTGCGCGAACAGATTGCCACGCATGCTGAGCGCGCGCCTGACGAGGGTCCGTCTGTGGTCCACGAAACGGCAGGCGCGATCGCCGTTGGCGCGCGGCCTTTCCTGATCGCTTTCAATGTCGTTCTTCGCAGTGACGACATCACGCTCGCGCGGCAGATCGCAAAAAAGATCAGGGCGCGCAGCGGGGGCTTGCCGTTTGTGAAGGCGTTGGGTTTTCGATTATCCACACGAAGTTGTGTGCAGGTGTCGATGAACCTAATTGATTACAGAGTCACCGGAATGGACGTGACTTACGATGCGATAAAGCGCGACGCCGAGGCGTTGGGAGTGGAGATCGATAGCGCCGAAATTGTTGGACTCGTGCCACGCGACGCGCTGAATCGCCACGCGGATTACTTTAGTAAACTCGAGAACTTCAGCGAAGCCAAGATCCTCGAGTATCAGATCGAGAGGTGTTTCTCTACGAACCGAGCTTGATTAGTTCCGAGCGCAGCCGCTCGTGTCGTCGCATCAACTTCAAATACGTCGTCTCTTCCGCGGCGTCCTTCGCACGAACAATTCGCTTCAATAGATCGCGCTCGCCGGGACTCCAGCGGTTCGAATCCGATACGATTGACAACAGCGACTCAAACTTTCGCTTTTGCGTCCTGAGACCAATCTTTCTGACCTGAAAACGATCCCAGTCACCGACTCTGCTTTCATCGAGTTCGAATATCATCGGACTCTCCGCCAACCTCCTCAGCGTACGCGGGGAAGTTCGATAACCGCTGCGCGTTGAGATCTTCTGCTCTTCCTTTTCGACCAGCCGCAAAACCGCACGCTTCGTCGGACGAAAACCAAGTTTGCGATAAAACCAAAACGCGCCGGACTCAATCCCTTCCTCGTTCTCGTAGCCAATCTGATATGGGTCGATCGCAAAAGAACTAACGCCCGTGAAGCCGTGCATCACATTTAGTATTCGCGCGTAGAGCCACGCCGTTTCGCCGTCGCGAAACGTGTAATAAAGATTGAACCCGCTTTCCATTCGTTCAAACAGCGAAAGGCCTTCGAAGTAGCCGATGGGCACGCCGTTCTTGTAGATCATCGCAGCGTGATATGCGCGCAACGGCAGACGCTTCTCAGCAGGGACGCCCATCAAATGAAGTTGAACACCGCGGCCCAACTCAACTTCATAAACATGCCTGGGATCGCCGTGAGTAAATCCGTAAAGTTCGCGATATCGAACAGTCGACGCGTCGCGTGCGAAGTCCAGCGCCTTTTCTCCGTCGCGCGATGACAGCTTTCGCATCGGCGGCGTAGCGGCCTTCAACTCAGCGCTAAGATTGATGTCGCGGCGTTGGATTAGCGGACCGCGGTGATAGAACATCTCAATCGGAATCCGCATGCCGGTACGCGTCGACCGAAACGCCGGCGTCCACTGCACGTAAATCTGTTGAGAATCGTAAAGCTCCGCCTTCTGTTTGTCTGACA
>Ga0207675_100006399_pt1 | contig 11157 bp, 9 predicted proteins | sample KBSSwiS42_FD_184305 | JGI IMG/M metagenome (GOLD analysis project Ga0207675, IMG submission 184305) | Switchgrass rhizosphere microbial communities from Kellogg Biological Station, Michigan, USA - KBS Switchgrass S4-2 (SPAdes) (version 2) | ecosystem: Host-associated > Plants > Roots >...
GCATAAGACCGATTCACCCGGGAATATGACCCTTGCGCGCGTGTGTTCGAAATCCATATGGTGGTCGGCTCATGACCGGGCTCGCCCGTTTCGTTCTCCGCCGCCGGGGCGCGATCGTCATAGCGTGGATCGCGCTGACGGTGCTCGGCGCCTACGCCGCGAACGCGGTATCGAGCCGGTGGCTCGAGCAGTTTTCGATCCCTGGGTACTCGGCTTACGAGGCGAACCAGCGGACGCTGAAGACGTTCGGGACCGGCGAGAACGCGCCGCTCGTTGCCGTCTTCACCGCTCACGGCGACGTCACCAAGATCGCCGGGATCAAGCGCGCGATCACGGCTACGGCGAGCCAGAATCCCGGCTCGCGGGTCAGCTCGTACTTCTCGACCGGCAGCGACGCGTACGTCTCGAAGGACCGCCAAACGACCTTCGCCAATCTCTACCCGCCCGGCAACCAGGGCTTCAACGGGACCGTCAAGATCGGAGAGGCCCGCTCGGCCCTGAAACAGGCGACGCCCCCCGGCGTCACCTCGTATCTCACCGGCCGCGACGCCCTGCAGGAAGCCGCGAGCGGAGGTGACACCAACGGCCCGAGCGTGCTCACCGAGGCCCTGATCGGCGGCCTCGGAGCGATCGTGATCCTGCTCTTCGTCTTCGGAACGCTGCCGGGCGTCGCGATACCGATCGCGATCGCGATCACGTCGATCCTCAACACGTTCACGCTGATCTGGCTGCTGACCTACATCACCTCGGTCTCGCTGATCGTGCAATTCCTCGTGGCCCTGGTCGGCCTGGGCGTCGCGATCGACTACTCGCTGCTGATGATCTTCCGCTTCCGCGAGGAGCTCGCGAACGGGGAGGACACCGACACGGCGTTGATTGAGACGATGAGGCACGCAGGCCGCTCGGTGATCGTCTCGGGCTCGACGGTGGCGATCGGCCTGCTCTCGATGGTAATCCTGCCGATTCCCGTGATCAGGTCGATCGGGATCGGCGGGCTACTGATTCCAACTGTCTCGGTGATCTCGTCGATCACGCTGCTCCCAGCGCTGCTGGCGATGCTCGGGCCCAGGATCAACCGGCTGCGCGTGATGCCGAAGCGAATCGTCGAGCGGCAGGACCCGACAAAGGGCTTCTGGCACCGCTGGGCCCAGTTCGTGACCAGGCGCCCGATTCCGGTCGCCATCGTGGGGATCGCGATCGTCGCCGTCCTGCTCGTGCCCGGCCTGCAGATCAATCCGGCCGAGGCCCAGCTGAAGGACTACCCCGGTGGCGGCGACGCGATCAACGGGCGCGAGGCGCTCGACCGGGCCGGAATCTCGCCCGGGGTGATGAAGCCGTACGTCGTGCTGATCGAGCACAGCGGCCAGGACGCGGCGCGCGAGGTGGTCGGCGCCCTACGATCGACGCCGGGAATAGCGGCCGCGGTCGCGCCTTCACAATGGCGCCGCGACGGCGACGAGCTCGTCGAAGCGTTCCCGACGACCGATTCCGCCTCCAGCGAGTCCTCCAAGACGATCTCCAAGCTGCAGCACGACGTCCTGCCACCGCTCTCGGCGACGGCCACGCTCGGCGGCGTCTCACCCGAGGACCGCGACTTCGTCCACGCCGTCTACGGGAAGTTCCCCTACGTGCTGGCCTTCGTGATCCTGCTGACCTTCGTGCTGCTGATGCGCGCTTTCCGCTCGATCCTGCTACCGCTCAAAGCGGTCATCCTCAATCTCGTCTCGCTGGGCGCTGCCTACGGGATCATCGTCTTCATCTTCCAGTGGGGCCACGGCTCGGAAGCGATCTGGGGCGTGCCGGCAACCGGGGTGATCATCTCGTGGATCCCATTGATGATCTTCGCCTTCCTGTACGGGCTCTCGATGGACTACGAGGTCTTCGTGATCACGCGGATGCGAGAGGAGTACGACGAGACCCACGACACCGCAAAAGCGGTCGAGCTCGGCCTCGCGCGTACCGGGAAGCTCGTGACCAGCGCAGCCCTGGTGCTGATGTTCGCGTTCTTCGTGCTCTCGAGCAGCCCGGGCCTCGACATCAAGCAGTTCGGGATCGGGCTCGCGGCCGGGATCATCTTCGACGCGGTCGTGATCAGGACCTTGCTCGTGCCCTCGCTAGTCCGGCTCTTCGGCCGCTGGAACTGGTGGCTGCCGCAGCCGATTGCCCGGGTGCTCCGCGTGCCGCCCGCGCCGCTGCGGCCGGCGGGTGCGGCCGCGGGCGGGGGCTAACGACACTCCCACCGCCTGCAGGGACAGGCACCTGGGGTGCCTGTCCCTGAGACCGCTCGTAGAATCGGCACGATGGTTCTCTCCGACCGCACGATTGCTCGGCTCCTCGACGAGCAGCGGATCGTCATCGAGCCCTACGACGAGTCGCTGCTGCAGCCTTCGAGCGTCGACGTCCGCGTCGACCGCTTCTTTCGGGTCTTTCACAACGCCCGCTACGCCTACATCGACGTCAAGGAGCCGCAGGAGGATCTGACCGAGCTCGTCGAGATCGACGACGAGCGCCCCTTCATCCTCCACCCGGGCGAGTTCGTGCTCGGCTCGACGCTCGAGCGGATCGTGCTGCCCGACGACCTGGTCGCAAGATTAGAAGGCAAGAGTTCGTTGGGCCGCCTCGGCCTGCTGATCCACTCGACTGCGGGTTTCATCGACCCCGGCTGGGACGGTCACGTCACGCTCGAGCTCTCGAACGTCGCCAACCTCCCGATCACGATCTACCACGGGATGAAGATCGGCCAGATCTCATTCATGCAGCTCTCCGAGGCGGCCGACCACCCGTACGGCAGCGGCGACCTCGGCTCGAAGTACCAGGGACAGATGGGCCCCACGCCGAGCCGCTACTGGCAGAACTTCGACGTAACCAGGACGAAGTCAGGGTGAAGGTCCTGATCACCGGCGGGACGGGCTTCATCGGTCCGCACGTGGTACGGGCGCTCGCCGACCAGGGACACGACCTGAAGCTGCTCGTCCGCGACTCGACCCGCTCACGCGATCTACCCGGCCAGCCGGTCGTCGGCGAGATGACGAACACCGTCAGCCTTCAACACGCGGTCGAAGGCGTCGATGCGGTCGTCCACCTCGTCGCGATCCGCCAGGGCCGAGAGGAGCAGTTCAAGCGGGTGATGGAGCAGGGAACCCGCGACCTCGTCGCGGCCGCAAAGGACGCCGGCGTCAAGCGCTTCGTCCTGATGAGCGCCCTCGGCACGAGCGAAGACTCGAAGGACCTCGTCCCGTACTACCACGGCAAGTGGGAGATGGAGCAGGCGGTCAACAACTCCGGGCTCGAGCACGTGATCTTCCGGCCGAGCTTCGTCTTCGGGCGAGACGGCGGCATCCTGCCGACCTTCCGCAAGCTCGCGAAGCTGACCCCGGTGACGCCGATCATCGGCTCGGGCGAGCAGAGGATCCAGCCGATCTGGGTCGATGACGTGGCCGCGTATTTCGCCGCCGCCCTCGACAAACCCGAAAGCAGCCGGACCTTCGAGCTCGGCGGCCCCAACATCGTCAGCTGGAACGAGTTCTGGCAGCAGCTCAGGACGGCGCTCGGAATCCGCCGCCGCCCGAGCCTCCACGTCCCGATTGGACTGATGCGCGTCAACGCGCTCGTCACCGAGCGCCTGCCCGGGAACATCCCGCTCACACGCGACCTGCTGAAGATGCTCGAGCACGGCGACAACGTCGTCTCCAACGACGACGCCGTCCAGACGTTCCAGCTTCCGCTGGTGTCGCTCGACGAACAGTTGCGCCGAGGCGCCTAAGGCGAGAAACTCGAAGGCGTGACCGAACGTCTCGCGAGGGCGTGCAGCCGGCATCCCTGGCGCACGATCGGCGCCTGGATCGGGGCGCTCGTGCTCGCCTTCGCGGCGATCGCGCTTCTGCTTCCCGGCAACCTGACCTCGAACGGCGGGGCCGCCGGCAACCCGGAATTCCGCCAAGCCGAGCGAATCGAATTCAGCGCCTTCCCGTACGACCCGCGGCGCGACTTCAGCGACATCGTGCTCGTGCGCTCCAGCCGCTACACCGTCGACCAGCCGGCTTTCCGCGCCTTCGTCGGTGCGCTCGCACAGGAGGGCAGGGCGACGGGGAAGGTGCACAACGCCCAGATCTACTACCAGACGCACGATCCCTCGCTCGTCTCCAGCGACAAGCACGCATTGATCATCCCGATCAGCGTCTACGACACGAGCGACATCAAGCCGATCAACCAGGTCGTCGAGCGAAGCAACGGCCGGTCCGGCTTCGAGACCGCGATCACGGGCAACAACGTCCGCGACAACGACTTCGACCAGCTCTCCCAGGACGACCTCAAGAGCGGTGAGCTCGAGTTCGGCCTCCCTGCGGCCCTGATCATCCTCGTGCTCGTGTTCGGGTCGGTCGTCGCAGGCCTGGTGCCGCTGCTGCTCGCGATCCTGGCGATCGGCGGCGGCCTTGGGCTCGTCGCGGTCGTCTCGCAGATCTGGGAGCTGTCGATCTTCGTCGTGAACATGCTCACCGGCATGGGCCTCGCGCTCGGGATCGACTACTCGCTGTTCATCATCTCCCGCTATCGGGAGGAGCGCGGCGGCGGGCGGGAGCCGTCCCAGGCGATCGAGGCGGCGGGCGCCACGGCAAGCCGCGCCGTGCTCTTCAGCGGCACCGCCTTCGTTATCGCGATGCTCGGGATGCTGATCGTGCCGAACACGATCATGCGCAGCCTGGCCGCCGGAGCCATTCTCGTCGGCGTCACCTCCCTCGCGGCGGCCCTGACGCTGCTCCCGGCGCTGCTCGGCCTGCTCGGCGACCGCGTCAACTCGCTGCGGATCCCGTTCGTCGGAAGCGGCTCGTCCGAGAGCCGTTTCTGGAACGCGATCGTCAGACGCGTTCTCAGCCGACCAGCGCTGAGCCTTCTGCTCGCCTGCAGCGTCCTGATCGCCCTCGCGGTTCCCGTGCTTTCGCTCAAGATCGGCACGAACGGAGTCAGCACCCTCCCAGACCGGTTCGTCTCCAAGCAGGGATATCTCGCGTTGCAGAAGAACTTCCCCGGCGCGACCGCAAACCCCGTGCGCATCGTCGTCGCCGACGACGCCTCCGACCCGCAGGTTCGCTCTGCGCTCAAGCAACTGCAGGGGCGACTCGCGAGCGATCCGGAGTTCGGTCGCGGCCAGGTGCGCTTCGCGCCGGGCGGTCAGGTGGCCGCGCTCGACGTTCCCATCCGTGGTGACGATGCCGGAGATCAGGCGCTCACTGCCGTCCGCAATCTCCGCTCGACCGTGATCCCGGACTTCTTCGGAGCAACCGGCGCCCGCGTGCTCGTCGGCGGCAGGACCGCCGAGAACGTCGACTACGCCGACTCGGTCACGAAGCCGACGCCCTACGTCTTCATCTTCGTGCTCGGCTTCACTCTCGTACTGCTGACGCTGGCGTTCCGCTCGATTGTCGTCGCCGCGACCTCGATCGTCCTCAACCTGCTCTCGGTTGGCGCCGCCTATGGATTGATCGTGCTCGTCTTCCAGAAGGGGATCGGGAACGGGATTTTCGGCTTCGAGCAGGTCGATGCAATCGAAGCCTGGGTGCCGCTGTTCCTGTTCTCGGTCCTCTTCGGTCTCTCGATGGACTACCAGGTCTTTCTGCTCAGCCGGATCAAGGAGCGCTACGACGAGACCGGCGACACAACGGCCTCCGTCACCTGGGGCGTCGGCACGACCGCCCGGATCATCACGGGCGCGGCGCTGATCATCGTCGCCGTGTTCGCAGGCTTCGCCAAGGGAGATCTGGTTCAGTTCCAGCAGATGGGCTTCGGCGTCGCGATCGCCCTGCTGATCGACGCGACGCTGATCCGTTCCGTGATCCTCCCCGCCGCGATGAAGCTGCTAGGCCGCTGGAACTGGTACCTGCCGACCTGGCTTGGCTGGCTGCCGCGAATCCAGATCGAGCGCGCGCCCGCGTAGCGCTCCGCGCTCGCGTTCACGGCGGAAACCCGGTTTCCCCGTGAGCCCCCTCGCTGGGTTGACGCGCCTCCCGCGCAGTCGCGGCTCCGGCGGGCGAAGCCCGCCTCCGCCAAGGGAGAAGAAGCTTGCGCAGGCGAGCTTTCGGTCATCGCGACCGGCTTTGACACATCGCGACCGGCTTTGACACATCTGATACGAAGGCGTAAAGTCGCATTTGAGCGGGGTGAGTCGCGCGACATCGCGTCTTAGGCAGCCACCTTGCCTCTGCGACGCCTAGCCCTCTTTCCTCGCCGCGATGGGGAGAGCCCTGCTCCAGAAGCGGGGAAATCGGATCCGAAGGGAGACTGTCGTGGATCTCGCGCCGTTCACCGACCAAAAGGTCAACCGAAAAACGGCAATCAGCGGGGGACTGATCGGCCTGGCTGCCCTTGCATTGCCCGGACAGGTCCGAGCACAAGCGAAAAGTCGGCCGGACGATTCTTTCGTCGTCCTTCTGAAAGGGCTCTACCAGCCCGTGACTCACGGGCCGAACCTCGGCCTCTCAATGGTCGACCTGAACGACGGTTCGTACTCAACAACGCGGATCTACCCCGTTAACGGAACTCCGGGTAACACGAACGCCGCCAAAACGGTCGGCGACTTCTACGTGCAGTTCAACGGGGACCTGTGCGCCTATCACATCCCCGGAGGCTCGTTTTCGATGCGGTTCACCGGTAGCAACGCGAATTTTGTGGACGACGGGCAGGGCGGGAGGTTCCTGGAAGGAACCTTCGAACTGACGATCCTGGAGGGGACGGGGATCTATAAGCCTTTCGTAGGCGGCCACAACCACATGGTCGACAAGCTGCACTTCCTCGCGCCCGGCGACGGCTCCGGCGGCATCGACGAGTACTGCTTCTGCTTCATTAGCCGGCAATGAACAACACCTAGCGCGCCTGAACCGCACGTCCGGTCTCAGATACAAAGAGGCGGGATCCGGCGGGTCTCCTCCTCGCCGCTCGGCCTCACGGCGGGCATCACCACGGCAGGGTTCAAGGGACATTCCGGAACGCTGACCCACCGCACCGACCCCGCGCCTGAGTCAGGTTATGCCGGGCCTGGGCGGGCGATAGAGCTGCTGGCGCAACAACGTCCACGTGCGGCAACTCCGCCTCGGTCGACTCCGTCAATTTGCGCTCGCGCCGACGGGTGGCTGACACGCTTGCGCAGGGCAGGGCGGTCAGCGAATGTGCACGGGATGGCGAAGACCTACCGGCTGGGCCGCGGAACGCGGCTTGTCAACGCGCTCTTCCAGACGATGACCCGGCTCGGCCTGGGAGCCTCGTACCGGCACATCCTCACGGTGCCCGGCCGCAAGACCGGGCGGCTCCACTCGACACCGGTCGACATCATCCAGGTTAGTGGGCAGCGCTGGCTGGTCGCGGGATACGGACCCGCCGGCTGGGTTCGAAATGCGCGCGCGGCCGGCGAGGTCAAACTCAGCCGCGGGCGGGAGTCCCGCAGGTTCGAAATCGAGGAAGCTGACGCCCCGACCGCCGTTGCGGTGCTTCGTAAGTACATGACCGAGATCCGCGTCACCCGGGCCTATTTCGACGCCACCCCCGATTCACCCGACGAGGAGGTGGCCGCGGAGCTTCCCAGACACCCAGTCTTCCGTCTTATCCCCAGGGCCCAGCTAAGGGGACATTCCTGAATACTGGCGCACGCCAGAGCGCCTGACGCGCGGCCTGAAAAAGAGTTGGGGCCACCGCTTTCGCGGTGGCCCCTATCCGGTGACCAGCGTTGAAGTAGTAGAGGCGCTTCCTGCCGTTATCGCAACGGCGGCGCGAAGCGCGAGTCCCCTACGCTGGCTAGGCGATTCCCCGTAGGTCCGGGGGACACGCCTCTACCCGCTGGTACCTCCACTGCCCGTACTTGAAGATTTCACTACCGGACCACCTCCTTTCCGCGGTAGGCGAAAAGTAGCAGGCCGCAAGGCTGTCGTTCTCGCTCAGCGGAGCACAACGGACAGCTCGAGCCCGCGGTCCAGTGGCACGGTCGTGCTGAGCAGGGTCGGATCGGCCTGTCGCGCCTCTGTGTAGGCCCGCAACGTGTCCGCGTGGAGCGTCACGTCGTCGGCGATCACGAGCGCGCCGGGCTCGAGCTTGTCGCGGGCGAGGGCGAAGAGCTCCTCGTACTGCTTGTTCGCCGCGTCGAGAAAGACCACGTCGAACACGTCGTCGATCATCGGCAGCGTCTCCCGCGCATCGCCCTCCACTAGCTCAGCGGTCTCCTCGAGCCCTGCCTCGGCGACGTTGAGGCGCCAGTCGGCGATGCATTCGTGGTCTCGTTCCAGCGAGAGCACACGGCCGCCGAGATTGCGCACCCCCGCAGCCAACCAGATCGTCGAGTAGCCGTGGCCGCCGCCGATCTCGAGCACCTCGCAGTCCGCCTGCGGCGCGCAAACCGAGAAGAGAAACCGTCCTGTCGTCGGCTCGACCGGAACTCCGGGCGGGCGCGGCTCCTCGGCTTCGATCCTTGCCAGCACTGCGCGGACGCGATCGTCGAGCATCTTTAAGTGACCTGGACCTTGACGATCCCGTCCTCGACGTGGACGGGAAACGTCTCGACCGGAAAGACGGCCGGGAGGGTCAGCGGCCTTCCTGAGCGGATGTCGATGTGGGCGCCGTGACGGGGGCAGACGGCGTAGCCCTCTTCTGGATCGAAATCCCCTTCGCAGAGCGGCCCGTCATCGTGCGAGCAGCGATCCTCGATCGCGTAGAACTCTCCGTCCAGGTTGTAGACGCCGACCGCGATCGACCCCGCGACGACGATCTTGACCGAACCCGGCGGCAGCTCCTCGACCGGGCCGACGTCCAGTTCCGCCACGCTACTTCAGCTCGAGCTCATCAAGCCCGGCCCACTCCTTCGGCAGCGGAGTGCCCTTGGCGCGATGCAGCGCGATCTTCAACACTCCGAGCCCGAGCAAGGCGCACTTGAGCCGGATCGGCGTCAGCGGGATGCCGATCTCCTCGAGCAGCTCGTCCTTCGGCATCTGCGCAAGGTCGGTTGCCTTGCGGCCCTTCGCCATGTCGACGAGCATCGAGGTCGCGGCCTGGCTGATCGCGCAGCCGCGCCCGGAGAACTTGACGTCGTCGATCGTCTCGCCGTCGTCGGCGAACGAGACGTAGATCGAGACTTCGTCGCCGCAGAGCGGGTTGAACCCCTCGGCCTCGGCGTCGGCGTCCTCGATCACCCCGTGCCCGCGGGGGTTCTTGTAGTGATCGAGGATCACCTCTCTGTACATCTGGTCGCTCATCGGCTCTAAGAGAGGATCTTACGGACCTTGTGCAGTCCGGCGATGAGCCGGTCGATCTCGTCGGTGACCGTGTAGAGATAGAAGCTGGCCCGGTTCGTTGCAGCCACGCCCAGCTTGGTCATCAGCGGCTGGCAGCAGTGGTGGCCGGCGCGGATCGCCACGCCTTCGCCGTCCAGGATCTGGGCCACGTCGTGCGGGTGGATGCCGTCGACGTTGAAGGAGATGATCCCAGCTCGGCGGTCGGCGGGCGGCCCGTAGGTCTTGACCCAGGGCAGCTCGGCAAGGCGCTCGAGCCCGTAGGCGGCCAACTCGTGCTCGTGCTGCTCGATCGCGTCGAGGCCGATCTCGCTGATGTAGTCAATTGCGGCGCCGAAGCCCACGGCCTCGGCGATCGCCTGCGTCCCGGCCTCGAACTTCGCCGGCACCTCGCCCCAGCTCGTGTCCTCGACCGTGACGCGACTGATCATGTGGCCGCCGAGATTGAACGGCTCCATTGCCTCCAGCAGCTCCATCCGGCCCCACAGCGCGCCGATCCCGCTCGGCCCGCAGAGCTTGTGCGCGGTGACGGCGACGAAGTCGGCTCCGAGCGCCTGAACGTCGACGACCCGGTGCGGGGCTCCCTGGGCCGCGTCGCAAACCATGATCGCGCCGCGCTCGTGCGCCCAGGCGGCGAGCTTCTCGACCGGATTCACGCTGCCGAGCGAGTTCGAGACCATGCCCGCGGCGACAACCTTCACCCGGCCCGCACCCGCGACCTCGTCGAGGGCGTCGAGCCTCAGCTCGCCTTCGTCGTCGAGCGGAAGCATCCGAAAATCGGCGCCGGTCCTATGTGCGATGTACTGCCAGGGCACGAAGTTGGAGTGGTGCTCGAGCTCGGTCACTAGCACGACGTCGCCGGGTCCAAGGTTGTTCAGCCCCCACGCGTAGGCAACGACGTTGATCGCCTCGGTCGCGTTCCTGGTGAAGACGACCTCGCGAGACGAGGGCGCGTTCAGAAAGCGCCCGACGGTCTCGCGCGCGCCCTCGTAGCCGGCCGTCGCGCGCTCTGCGAGCTCGTAGACGCCGCGGTGAACCTTCGCGTAGGAGGTCTCGTAGAAGTGCTGCATCGCGTCGAGCACCTGGCGCGGCTTCTGCGAGCTCGCCGCCGAGTCGAGAAACGACAACGGCTTACCGTGAATCAGCTCGTTGAAGATCGGGAAGTCGGCGCGCTGCTTCCGCGCGTCGAGCTTTGGACGTGCCGTTACGGCCACTCGGCCATCCTAGCCCTGAAGCTACGGCACGCGGAACGAGGTGGCCACGTACCCCGCCTTGGTCACCCTCACGAGCACGTGCCGCTTGAAACCCTTCAGCGAGGCAAGGCCCTTGGCGTTCGTGTGCACGACCTTGCCTCCACCGCGGATGGTCGCTCCCTTGACCGGCGCGGTGTCGTCTCTGACCTTCACCGTTGGCTTCGGCTTCAGCGAGGCGTGCGCGGCGAGGCCGGGGATCAGGTGCGTGCGCCAGAGCGTGTTCCCCGGTGTGCCGTTGACGTTGACGACCGCCTGGACCTGGCCGGCCAGGCCGACCGCCTCGAGCGCGTACGGCGTCCTCCCACTCGGGAGCAGCGCCTTGACCACGATCGGCGCCGCGCCGTGGGCGGCGTCGCGCAACCGCGTCGCCCAGAGGTACTTCCCCTGCGTCCAGGCGACCCAGAGCTTTGAGCCGTCGGGCTCGACTGCAAGCGCGAGCTGATTCGGGGCGCCGGCGGTCGCGATCGCGATCTTGCGCCCCACCTTCCCGGCAGCGAGAGCGGCGATCGTCACGTGCTTCGTCCCGGGCCAGGTCATGAACGTGCTCCCCCGCCCGTCCGCGACGAGCGGCACTCGGTTGGTTCCCGGCAAGGCCTGCGCATCCGTGCCTGCGGCAAGATTCACCGGCGCCGTGGTCG
>Ga0207675_100006400_pt1 | contig 11156 bp, 5 predicted proteins | sample KBSSwiS42_FD_184305 | JGI IMG/M metagenome (GOLD analysis project Ga0207675, IMG submission 184305) | Switchgrass rhizosphere microbial communities from Kellogg Biological Station, Michigan, USA - KBS Switchgrass S4-2 (SPAdes) (version 2) | ecosystem: Host-associated > Plants > Roots >...
AGCCTTTTTTTATGCCTGTATAAATTTATGAAATAGCGTATGACCAGAAATGAAATACTTATCCTTATTGGTAACATACCGTTTGTAGCTCTCGTATATATCTCTTTTTTGTGGGTTTGCTATTTTACTGGACTATTTTACATTATGTATACTGATATAATTTTAGGAATAACGATGGTTTTAATTGCATCGCTTCTTGTGTACTTGGTATTGAAAATTACCAGACAGTATTCACGTAAACTATTCTTATGGTGTTTACTGGAAGTACTTTTGGTTTTTGTTGGGTTTCTTTTCGCTTGACCAGATTGACTATAATCAAATTCTTTTCTTGTGTTAAGACCATAGACCGTAATACCTTTTTGTGCCTTATAAAGTTTTTAAAATCTTACTCATGACAGAAGCAACTCCGGGTAGCTTTTTATTTATGCTTTTTCTTTTTTTTGGTGTTCCGATTATCGTAATTGTGTTTTTGGCCGCTTTTTTAAAAAACATGGGGAAAAGACAAGACAATAGAACCAAAAGTGGAATTGACGATAATCAATAAATAGTCTTGTTCTCTGACTACACATACATCGACTTAATTGTACACATGTTTTCTTCCTATAAATTAGTATCTCTCCATTTAGAACAGCATAGTTTATATTCTCTCTTTAATAACTTTGCTATTTAATTTTGTGACATAATATTTATGGAAACAGCAATAGCATCGTCTAAATACCTGAAGATTCATCCCAATGATAATGTACTTGTAGCACTAGCCAACCTCGTCCGGGGATCTGTAGCAGAAGATGGCGGTAGTGCAATAACACTACAGCAGGATGTTCCGGCCAAGCATAAGTTCTTTATTAATGACATGAATGAAGGGGATGAAATATATATGTATGGTGTGCTTGTAGGAAAAGCGCAGAATACAATACCCAAAGGCGGGTTAATGACCACAACAAATACAAAGCATGCTTCCGGTCATTACGAGTATCGTCATGTAAATTATACCTGGAGTAAGCCGGATGTTTCAAAGTTTGCTAACCGCACTTTTAATGGATATGTACGAAGTGATGGCCGTGTTGGTACTGCTAACTACTGGCTGTTTATGCCAACTGTTTTTTGTGAGAACAGGAACCTTGATGTAATCCGCGAGGCGCTATGGAATACGTTAGGATATGGTGTAACAGGAAAGTATAAACAACTTACTGAAGCAATTCTTTCTGCTTATGAAAAAGGCGGGGACATTGATAGTATTTCATTAGACCCGGTAGTGAAGAAGAGTGGTCACAGCCCGTTTAAAAATGTAGACGGAATAAAATTTTTGAATCACCAGGGAGGCTGTGGCGGCACAAGGCAGGATGCTGCAACATTGAGCGCATTGCTGGCAGCTTATGCAGACCATCCTAACGTTGGTGGAGTAACCATGTTGAGCCTGGGTTGCCAGAATTTGCAGGTGCAGGATTTTCTTAATGATTTAAAGAAACGTAATCCTTCTTTCGATAAACCTCTTTATGTTTTCGAACAGCAATCGTCGCAAAGCGAAGAAGATTTAGTCAGTGATGCTATAAAGAAAACATTTCATGGTCTTCAGCAAATCAATGAAATTGAAAGAAAGCCTGCGCCATTAAGCAAATTATGTATTGGAGTAAAATGCGGCGGAAGTGACGGCTTTAGCGGCATATCAGCAAATCCTGCAGTGGGGTATACAGCCGATTTGTTAGTGGGTCTTGGCGGACAGGTATTACTTGCCGAATTCCCTGAGCTTTGCGGAGCTGAACAGAATCTGGTGGATCGTTGTACAAGCGAGGCAACGGCCAATAAGTTTATTAACCTAATGCAGACCTATAACAAACAGGCTGAGAGTGTGGGATCGGGCTTTCATATGAACCCTTCGCCCGGTAATATAAAGGATGGACTAATTACTGATGCAATCAAATCAACAGGTGCAGCACGCAAAGGCGGCACATCTCCGGTAGTAGATGTATTAGATTACACTGAACCGGTGAAGAAACCGGGATTAAGTCTTGTCTGCACGCCGGGCAATGATGTAGAAGCAACAACTGGTAAAGCTGCTTCGGGTGCTACGCTTATTCTGTTCACAACAGGCCTCGGAACTCCAACTGGAAATCCTGCTGCCCCTACCATAAAAATATCTACAAATACTGCTTTGGCAATCCGCATGAAAGACATAATTGATATTGACACAGGCGGAGTTATAAGAGGAGAAAAGACAATTGAACAGATGGGAGAGGAAATTCTTGAGTATTGTATTAAAGCGGCCAGCGGTGAGGTGATACCAAAAGCAGTTCAATTAGCACAGGATGATTTTATACCTTGGAAAAGAGGGGTTTCACTTTAATTGTGTCTTCTTACATTCTGAAAATACCTATACGATTGATTATCATTTAACTAAAATCAGGAATAAGGTTTGACAAAAGTCAAACTTTCTAAAAAAATTACATAAGTCTTGATGATTTAAATATTTTTTTCATTTCTTTTAACGTTTTTTTAAAAAATAATATACCTTAGGCGTATATTTTAAAACTGACTCGTTTTCCGTGGGAAATAAAAAAAATACTTATAGAAAGGAAATTATCAGGCAATTATATTTCCGTAAGTCCCTTTCGTGTGCGGATGTCAGTTATAAAATAGGAAAAAGCTTGCCGCTTACAACCAAAATGCTTACTGAACTTATAGACGAAGACTACGTATTAGAAACAGGATATGCGAATTCTACCGGTGGCAGAAGACCGCAGATGTATTCTTTACGCATGGACTTCATGTATATAGTTTCAGTGGCGATGGATCAGTTCGTTACCCGGATTGCAATTATGGACATGCAGAACAACCCGGTCGTCCCGATAGAAAAATTTGAGCTGACATTAAGTAATAATCCTTCCGCTTTATTATCCCTTACTGATAAAATTCGTAACAGTATTAAACATTCCGGAGTTGATGAGAGTAAGATTATCGGCATAGGTATCGGCATGCCAGGCTTTGTTGATGTGTTGAAAGGGATAAATTATACTTTCCTCGATTCAAAAAACCAAAGCATAGAGGATTATATTTCATCTAAAACAGGATTACCTGTATATATAGATAATGATAGCCGCCTGATCGCTCTTGCTGAATTAAGGTTTGGTATCGTGAATGACCGGAAGAATGCGATGGTTATAAATATCGGTTGGGGAGTAGGGTTGGGCCTGATTGTAAAAGGGGAGTTGTTCCGGGGGCAGAATGGTTTTGCCGGTGAATTCAGTCATATCCCTCTTTTTTCAAATAATAAATTATGCGGGTGCGGAAAAATGGGGTGCCTGGAAACGGAAGCATCTCTTTTTGCTGTTATTGAGAAAACAAAGGAAGGAATAAAGAATGGTAAACTCTCGTATATAAAAGAACTACCTGAAACTCATTACGAACAGGCTTGTGAAATTATAATCGCAGCGGCGAAGAAGGGAGATAAGTTTGCCATAGAAATATTGTCAGATGCCGGTTACCAGATCGGTCGGGGTTTAGCTGTATTGATTCATCTGCTCAATCCTGAAATTATTATACTAAGCGGAAGAGGTTCCCTGGCCGGCAAATTATGGCAGGCTCCTATACAGCAGGCATTGAATGAACATTGCATTCCGAGGCTTGCATCGGGTACTGAAATACAGATGTCGCAGTTAGGGCATGACGCGGAACTGATAGGGGCAGCGGCGCTTGTAATGGAACGCTTTGAAAAAGATTTGTCAAAAGCAGCATTCCTGGAGACAGAAATGCCTTAACATAGATTAAAAGTATGGGAATCAGTTATAAAAATTAATTCTCATACCAGGTTTAGAAGTCGCATTTATTAAAACAAAGAACTGCAATGAGGACAATTATCTTAAAGGGAGTATGCACTCCAACAATGAAAAATTATTGTCATTGTACCTATGAAGACGGTTTTACTTTTCTTTCTGCCCACAAACTTTCCATCGTAAACCAGTTTGACCCTTTACATTTTATTCATCATTTTAAGTCAGAGAATCTTTGATTCACTATTTATATCCTTTTTTGAAACACAATTAAACAAACATGTAAAAAGGCTGCTTATGTTAAGAATTATCACAGTCCCGTTATTGCTGTTAATGGGATTAATCGCAACAGCACAGACACGACAACTTTCAGGTGTTGTGCTGGATGAAACAACTGGCAACGGAGTTATCGCTGTCAGTGTAAGAGTAAAAGGAAGTCCGGGAGGAGTTACTACAAATGCGAACGGACAATTTAACCTTTCTGTTCCTTCAGGAAGCATTGTTTTGGAGTTTAGTTCAGCTGGTTATACCACCAGGGAAGTAAATGTAGAGCAAGCCGAGAATAACATTTCCATAAGGCTGGCTGTGAATACTCAGCAATTGGGCGAAGTTGTTGTAACTGCGTTGGGTATTACAAAGCAATCAAGAAAGATCGGTTACGCTGTGACAACTGTTGCAGGTGATCTTCTTTCAAGGGCCCGTGAAACAAATGTGGCTAATTCACTTAGTGGCCGTGTTGCCGGGTTGAAAGTTACCGGAACAAACAGTGGCCCCGGCGGTACATCGAAAGTATTGCTAAGAGGGATGCCAAGTATGAATAGTGGCGGTTCTCCATTGTACGTTATAAATGGAGTGCCGATGGATAATACACAAAGAGGAAGCTCTGGTGAGTGGGGCGGTTCTGATGACGGCGACGGCATTGGTAATATCAATCCCGATGACGTAGAATCCATGACCGTTTTAAAAGGACAGGCAGCTTCGGCGCTATATGGTGCAAGAGCCTCGAATGGCGTAATATTAATTACTACAAAAAGTGGAAAGAGAAATAGTTTTTCCGTTGATTATAATATGAATTATATGGCGGATAAGGCTATTGACTATACCGACTTTCAGTATGAATACGGCCAGGGGCAACAAGGTGCAAAGCCTGGTACAGCGCTGGAAGCAAGAAATTCAAACAGGATGAGCTGGGGTTCAAAACTGGATGGTTCACAGGTTATCCAGTTTGATGGAAACACGTATGCTTATTCGGCTGTAAAGAATAACATTAAAAACTTTTATCGCACAGGAAGTTCATTTACTAATACGGTTGCTTTTTCTGGTGGAAACGACAGGGGGTCATTCCGTTTGTCATTGTCCAATCTGGATAATAATTCCATTGTGCGAAACAGCGGTCTCGGACGCAGAACGATCAATTTTAATGTTGAACAGAAAATAACTGACAAGTTAACTGCAAATGTCGTTGTGAATTACGTTGACGAAAAGTCAAGGGCAAGGCCTCAGTTAAGTGATGGCCCTCTCAATCCCAATAACTTTCAATTTCTTGCTACCAATGTAAGCGAGAAAATTTTTGCACCGGGTTATGACCCTGTAACCGGATTTGAAACACAGTTCAGTGATGATGAATATGTAACTAACCCCTGGTTTGTGGTTAATCAATATGTAAATAACCTAAGCAGGAAGAGGTGGATTACTTCTACGGCTCTTAAATATAATTTTACAAGTTGGTTATATGCACAGGCTCGCGTGGGTTATGATTTAATTAATGATAATTTATTGAAAGCAGAACCATGGGGTACTGCTTATACGCAGGACAGGCACGGTAATTTGCAGGATGTTGCTTCATCTCAACGTATTGAGTTGAATGTAGACGGGCTGATTGGTGCAAGTCACAAGTTGACTGAGGATATAAACCTGGATGTAGCTATAGGTGCTAACCTCAGGAAGAACCAGTATGAAAAAGTAGCAGTAGGCGGTTCTTACTTTTTAATACCTTACCAGTACACTTTAGGTAACGTGAAAAATCCACGGACAGACCCGAACGCCAACTATGATTTCTGGAAAACAGAAGTACACTCTGCTTATTATACACTTGATTTAGCGTATAAAAATTATCTGACACTTTCTACTACAGGCAGGTACGACGCGTATTCTACTCTTCCAACAACAAATAATACCATTTTCACGCCATCTGTATCAGCCGGATTTGTATTTTCTGAGTTGACAGATATCAGCAAACTGAACTTTGGTAAATTGAGAGTATCCTATGCTCAAACAAGCGGTGAGCTTGCTGATGCATATAAAACAGCCTTATATTATACGCTGGGTAGCCCGCTTGGTGGTATCCCAACAGGTAGCTTCAGTACTGATTTACCTAATTTATTCTTAAAAGCATTTGTTACTTCTGAGTTTGAAATCGGAACTGAGTTAAGATTTTTAAACAACCGCTTAAACTTTGATGTGGCCTGGTACACAAAGAAAACAAAGAATGAAATCATGCCTACCACATACAGCCCTGCAACAGGCGCAACAAGTGGTGTAGTAGGTACAGGTTCCACACAGAATAAAGGACTGGAAATTCAGATTACCGGCACGCCTATCAAGCAAAAAGACTTTAGCTGGATATCCACATTTAATTTTACCACCGTAGCTAATAAAATTCTCCAGACAGATGCTGATGGTAAAAATCAGAACCTGGGACAAAACAGGGGAACATTAGGCAATGCAGTAACTTCTTACGTAAAAGGCTATGCAGGTCCGCAAATACTGGCCTATGATTATGCACGGACAGATAAAGGAGAAATGATCGTAGACGCTTCAGGATTGCCTGTCCGGGGCCTGCTGATTCCGATGGGAAGTGTATTACCAAAAGTATATGGAGGATTGAATAATGAGCTGAACTATAAAAGTTTCAATTTCTCAATCTTATTTGACTACAATTTTGGTAACAAAATTTTATCAGCTACAAAATATTACGCTTTAAGAAGAGGGCTTGATAAATCAACGCTCGAAGGAAGAGACGGTGTAACTACAGGTGTGCATGCTGATGGTACCACCAATACAGCCACTGCAAGTGCACAGGATTATTATACAGCACTGGCAAACAATGTAACGTCGGTAACAGTACTGGATGGAGATTATATCAAACTTCGCCAGGCAACGATCGGTTACAACCTGAATGAAAAAATAGTTTCTGCTTTGCGTATTTTCAGTTCTATACAGGTATCTCTTGTAGGCCGCAACCTGGCGACACTGATGAAAAAAAGTGATAATATAGATCCTGAAGCCAATTTCGCTTCTAATATACGGTATGCAGGAATTGAAGGTACCAGCTTACCTTCTACACGATCATTTGGAGTAAATGTCAATTTTAAATTTAAAAAGTAAACAGCTGGTTAACTTGAAAAGAGACAATATTTCATTTGATCAACAAAAAAATTAAAACGATGAAAAAATACTTTCTATACGCAGGTCTGGGGTTACTACTGTTGACGACAGCCTGTACTAAAGACTTTAAAGACATAAATACAGATCCGACACAGTATTCGCCGGGTAACTTTGATGCCAATTATTTTTTATCCAGCAGCCAATCTAATTATGCAGGGGCTATAAGCGGGTATGCAGGTCCTATCCTGTTTCAAAGCGGTTGGGTACAGATATTTTCAATGGCTACTGTCACAGGTGATTATTATACAAACGCGGATAAATACCTGGCATCGAGTAACACGAACTCGTATGTTCAAAGCAGTTGGAATAACGGTTACCGTTCAGCGAGTCTTGCGAACGAAATATTGTTAAACCATAAAGAAGACGCAGACTGGGTTAATATCAATGCCGCGGCTACCATAATGAAAGTTCTGAATATGCAATATGTAACTGATGTTTATGGTGATATTCCTTATTCAGAAGCTTTACAGGCAAGAGATGGAGTTACATTACCTGCATATGATAAGCAACAGGATGTATATACTTCTATGCTTACAGATCTTGATAATGCTTTAACGAGTATGGATCCGGCAAAACAGAAACCCACTGCAGACATTTCATCTCTTGGTGGAGATGTTGCAAAATGGAAAAGATTCGGTTATTCGTTGATGCTTAGAATGGCTATGCGTCTTGTGAAAAAAGATGCAGCCCTTGCTAAAACATGGGCGGAAAAAGCGTATACCGGCGGTACTCTGGCGAGTGGGGAAGATGTATACTTTGAGGCCGATAACAAAAATGGTTATGGGAATGCAAATATCGGTGCATGGTTGGTTGCAACAGATTTTTACCAGGTTCGCTGGAGCAAAACGCTGATTGACTACCTGAAAAGTGTTAATGATCCACGCCTGAGCATTGTAGCCGAAGTACCACAGGCAGGATATGCAAATAACAATGATCAGACACTAGCCGGTGACAATACACCTGCAAACCAGTTAGGTGAGCCAAATGGGTATGATTTGAATGTAGGTGCGACTAATATTGCTAACTCACCAGGTTACCCTGGCAGTACCGGGGCAGGAACCGATATTACTCCCGTCGGTAAATATTCACGCCCAAGTATAGCAGTATATGCGAGCAGGGATATTCCGGTATTTGTATTGACATATGCTGAGAGCGAATTATTGCTTGCTGAAGCTGCAGCAAGAAGCTTTAGCGTAGGTTCTGCTACTGCGGCCGATCATTATAAGAATGCTGTTTCTGCAGCACTTCAGGCATTGAATGCCTTTAAGGCGGGTGCAATAACAGCTGGCGCAGCTGATACGTACGCAGCAGGAAATCCACTGGATGTTTCCAGTACCGAGAACTCCTTAAAAATGATCAATACGCAGTACTGGGCAACTACAGGTATACTATTAAATTTTGGTGAATCCTGGATTAACTGGAAACGTTCAGGTTACCCGGTATTAACTCCGGTTAACTATGCAGGTAATTTTTCCGGCGGTGTTATTCCCAGAAGACAACCCTATCCATCTGGTGAAGCTACCAGCAATCCCGAGGGATATGCAAGTGGTGTTGCGGGATTAACGGGTGGTGACACATGGTCAGCAAAAGTTTGGTGGGATCAATAAACTATATTTTCATATAGATATTTTTAGCGTAAGGCTGTCGTGTAAGGCAGCCTTACGCATTTAAAAATGCTTAAATTTGAAACTTGTGCTTCTTTACTTTCAGCGATGTGTTTGTTATGAAAAGAAGAAATAATCTGCGCAACTTACTTGTCTGTATATCCTGGTTAAATGCATTGGTACTCCATTCGCAGGAAACACTGTTCCAACTCCTTTCTCCTAAGGAAACGGGCATCGAATTCAGAAATGATATCAGTGAAAATGAAAATCTGAATGTACTTGCATACGAATACTTCTACAATGGCGGTGGTGTTGCGGTAGGGGATATAAATAACGACGGATTGGAAGACATTTTTTTTACTGCCAACATGCGGCCCAACAAATTATATCTCAATCTTGGTAACATGAAGTTTAGGGATATAACAAAGGAAGCATCGAAAGATTTGGCCGGGAAAACAGGTGGGTGGAAAACAGGAGTAACCATGGCTGATGTAAATGGCGATGGCTTGCTGGATATTTATATCTGCTATTCCGGTAAAGTAAGTGATGAGCTGCGCAAAAATCAATTATTTATTAACCTGGGAAACCTGAAGTTTGAAGAGCAGGCAGTGAAGTATGGACTGGATGCTAATACCTATAGCACGCAAGCGGCTTTTTTCGATTATGATAATGATGGCGACCTGGACATGTTCATGATTAATCATAACGTTAAAAAGATGGACAACCTTGAGCTGGCTAAATTCAGGAATCAAACGGATACATTGGCCGGGGATAAGTTATATGAAAACCAGGATGGTCACTTTGTGGATGTTTCTGCAAAGGCTGGGATTAACCAGTTCCCCTTAACTTTTGGTTTAGGCATAGCTATCTCTGATATAAATAAAGATGGCTGGCAGGATATATACGTGACTAATGATTATAATGAACCGGATTATTTATACCTCAATAACCATGATGGCACATTCAGGGAAGATTCAAAAAATTGTTTCCGGCACATGTCCCAATTTTCAATGGGTGTAGATATTGCTGACTTTAATAACGATGGGTTGCCGGATATATATACGTTGGATATGTTGCCTGAAGATAACCGTCGGCAAAAGTTGTTGCAGCTACAGGAAAACTATGAATCATTTGCATTAATGGAATCGCAGGACCTGCACAAACAGTATATGCGCAACATGCTGCAACTGAATAATGGCGATGGTACATTCAGCGAAATAGCACAGGCTTCCGGAGTTTCCAATACAGACTGGAGCTGGAGTCCCTTATTTGCAGACTTTGATAATGATGGCTACAAGGATTTATTTGTAACCAATGGTTATATGCGGGATTATACCAATAAAGATTTTTTACGTTACTGGGGTGACTACAAAATAAAAAGAGCCATGGATAAGGAACCCATTTTGCTCATGGATCTTATAAAAGCGATGCCGGTTACCTTATTATCGGAATATATTTTTAGAAATAACGGCGACCTGACTTTTACCAATGTAAAAAATGAATGGGGCATCACTAAACAGGGCCTTTCAAACAGCGCCGTATATGCTGACCTGGATAATGACGGTGACCTTGATCTTGTAGTCAGCAATCTTAACAGCGAAGCATCTGTTTATAAGAATAACAGCCGGGAAAAAAAGAATAGTTCTTATCTCTCATTGAAATTAAATTATACAAGTAAAAATAAAAATGCTGTTGGCGCCAAAGCCTATATCTATGTAAAAAACAAACAGCAATACCAGGAAGTAAACCCTAACCGGGGTTACCTGTCCTGCATGTCCACTATTTTAAATTTTGGAATGGGGGGCGAACAAAAAGCAGATTCGGTAAAAATTATATGGCCGGATAATACGGTAGAGCTTTTTTCAAATGTGCCGGTTAATCAAAGGCTGGTTATTAATTATAAAAATTCACAAAGAAAAGACATACCTCCTGTAAAAAACAAGAGCCCTTTTTTTAACAGGACTGCCGGTATACTTGAGTATAAGCATGAAGATTTTACAGAAAATGATTTTAAGCGTCAGCTATTGATGCTGTTTATGTATTCTAAAACGGGACCCGTTATTGCTAAAGGGGATGTGAATAAAGATGGCCTGGACGATTTATTTATAAGCGGTGATAAAAATAAGACCGGGAAATTATACTTGCAAAAGAAAAATGGGGCTTTTGAGGCGGTAGATGATTTGAACCTCGGGGATGAAAATTTTTCCGTTACCTCAGCGGCATCATTCTTTGATGCTAACGGCGATGGATACCTGGATTTGTACATTGCAAAAGGCGGTTATTCGGTAATTGTGCCTAATACTGCTGCTCTGCAGGATGAGTTATATATTAATGATGG
>Ga0207675_100006401_pt1 | contig 11156 bp, 11 predicted proteins | sample KBSSwiS42_FD_184305 | JGI IMG/M metagenome (GOLD analysis project Ga0207675, IMG submission 184305) | Switchgrass rhizosphere microbial communities from Kellogg Biological Station, Michigan, USA - KBS Switchgrass S4-2 (SPAdes) (version 2) | ecosystem: Host-associated > Plants > Roots >...
CCATACCGCGGGTGCCGTCGGCGAACTCGACCATCTCGCCGGCCTGGACATTGTCGAGGCCATAGACGCGGGCGATACCGTCGCCGACCGACAGCACCTGGCCGATCTCGGAGACTTCCGCCTCCTGGCCGAAATTCTTGATTTGCTCTTTCAGGATCGCGGAGATCTCTGCGGCGCGGATATCCATCAGCCAACCTCTTTCATGGCGTGCTTCATGTTGTTGAGTTTCGTGCGGAGCGAAGAGTCGATCATGCGACTACCGATCTTGACGACAAGCCCGCCGAGAAGGGCTGGATCGACGCGCTCCTCAAGATCGACGTCCTTGCCGAGCGAAGCCTTTAGCGCCTCGCGAAGCGCGCGGATTTGGCCGGCCTCAAGCTTGGCGGCGGAAGTCACCTCGGCGGAGGTCTGGCCGCGATGGCGGGCAAGCAGCGCGCGATAGGCCTTGATCATGTCCGGTACGGCGAATAGGCGGCGGTTCCTGGCGGCGAGCCCGAGGAAATTGGCGGTGAGGCCCTCGATCTTCATCTGCTCGAGGATCGCTCCGATGGCGCGCTCCTGCTCTTCGGCGGAGAAGACCGGACTCTTGACCAGGCGGGCGAGGTCGTCGACCGCGTCCGTGGCCTCGTGAAACCGGTTCAGGTCGTTGAGAATGGGGTCGAGCTGATTGGCCTCGCGGCCGAGCTCAAACAGGGCGGTCGCATAACGCCCTGCAACGCCCGATACTTGATCTGTCCCGCCGGCCACGAAACGTCCCTAACTCCCTGACGGGCGCTCTTTTTCGGAAGCCGCCGCGTCGTCAAGACCCAAGAATTCTGGGATTGGCGCTTCCACCCGCCAACGGCTGAAATCAAGCCGCCAACAGCCCCTGGAAGGCCCGCGCGAGGCTCTAACATATGGGGAATGGGGGTGCAATATTTCCGGACGCCGCCTGATCCGCGGCCTCAGATGGGTAGCAAAAGATATATCTTGCAATGTAGCTGTATAAGACCTATCTTCGATACATCTTAAACGAACAAGGAAAAACAACGATGCATAACCACACACATCACGAGGACGACCGAAGGGGCTTTCGGGCCGCCAGGCGCTTTGCCCGCCACATGGGCGAGAGCGCTCGTTTCGGGCGCGGCAGCGGCGGCGAAGGCCGCGGCGACTGGTTCCGGGTCGGCCGCATGCTCGCCCATGGCGATCTGAAATTGCTGGCGCTGGCGCTGATCGAAGAGCAGCCGCGTCACGGCTACGAGCTGATCAAACTGATCGAGGAGAAGACCAGCGGCTGCTACAGCCCGAGCCCCGGCGTGGTCTATCCCACGCTCACCTTCCTGGAGGAGGCCGGATACGTCACCGCCGAGAGCGAAGGCGCCAAGAAGCGCTACAGCATCACGGAAGAGGGACGGGCCCATCTTGAGGAGAACCGCGATATCGCCGATCTGGTGCTGGCGCGGCTTTCGGGCCTCGGCAAAAAGATGGCGCGGATGCGCCGCGAGCGCGGGAACGATCGGGACGAAGACCAGAGCGTGCCGCAGCTGGTGGGCGCTGCGCTCGACAATCTCCGGGCGACCGCGGTGAAGCGGCTCGAGACCGAGGATGACGAGGCTGAGACAAAGATCGTCGAGATTCTGGCCCGCGCCGCGCAAGACATCCGCAAAGCGTAAGCGGATAAAATTCAGAGGCGCTGCCAGGACGAGAATTTCGCTGCCTGGCCGCGCCTCACGCCTTCTAGATCCAGAAGCTCCCAGACGACACCGTGCTCGATGCGAAAGCAGGCGCCGGACTTCGCGACACGAACGCCGCTATAGCCGGTCATGAAACCGTTCTTGGCGACAGCGTCGAGCAAAGCCTGCCGAGTGGCCCGGTCTGCAGGTTCGGCCGAGAGGCGCGACGGCAGCGACATGAACTCTTCCCACGAATAGCCGAAGCATGCTTGCGCCGCCCCGTTGGCGTAGATGAAGATCGGGTCTGGTTCAGTGTTGTGCGCGAGGATGACGAACGGCGCCTCCGCGTAGAGCCAATTTGCGTCCGTTCCCTCTGGCACGAGCGGTACGCCGACGAGGCGCGCATAGCTGCCGGTGAGGAGGGCGAAGAATTCAGGGTCGGTGGAGCGATGCATCGGAGCCGCTGCCAATCACAAGAAACTATACGGATCGACATCAACCACCAGCCGGATATCGCCCTTCGGCTTGGGCGCTTCGGAGAGCCAGAGGCGGAGATAGGTCTGGAGGTCTGTTTCGCGCGGGGCTTTGATCAGCAGTCGATAACGGTGACGGCCGCGGATGACGGAAAGCGGCGCTTCGGCAGGGCCTAGAATCTCGATCTTGGCCGCAGAGGGCGCGGCGCGAGCGACGCTTCGCGCATAGCTCTCCGCCGCTTCGCGAGAACTTCCGGTCACAAGCAGCGAGGCGAGGCGGCCGAAAGGCGGCATGTGCGCCGATTTGCGGGCTTCGATCTCGCGGGCAAGGAAGGTGTCGCGGTCGCCTGAAACGAGTGCCGCGATCACCGGATGCTCCGGCATGTAAGTCTGGATCAGGCCGCGCCCCTTCACGGTTTCGCGGCCGGCGCGGCCCGTGACCTGATTGAGCAGTTGGAAGGTGCGCTCGGCGGCGCGCGGGTCGGCCTGGGCGAGGCCAAGGTCGGCATCGACCACGCCGACCAAAGCCAGCCCTGGGAAATGATGGCCCTTCGCGACGAGTTGGGTGCCGATGATGACGTCGACCTCACGCGCCTCAATCTCACGCAAGGTCTCACGGAGATCGGCGATGCTCTCGACAAGGTCGCTCGAGAGCAGGGTGCGCCTCGCCTCAGGAAACAGCTCCGCAATTTCCTCGGCGATGCGCTCGACGCCGGGTCCGCATGGCACCAATGAATTCTCCGCGCCGCATTTCGGGCAGATTTCGGGAAGCGGGGTGAACTTGCCGCAATGGTGACATTCGAGCCGTTTCCGGAATCTGTGCTCGACCAGCCAGGCCGAGCAATTCGGACATTCGAATTTGAAGCCGCATTTCCGGCAGAGCGTGACCGGCGCATAGCCGCGGCGATTGAGAAACAGCAGCGCCTGCTCGCCGCGGGCCAGAGTTGCCGTCACCTCTTCGATCAATGCTGGCGAGAGAAAGCGGCCGCGCTCCGGCTGACTTTTCCGCATGTCGATCGCTTTGATGTCTGGGAGGCTTGCGTTTTTGTAGCGCTCGGCAAGCCTGACGTGGCGATAGCGTCCCCACTCGACATTGACCAGGCTCTCGATCGAGGGCGTGGCAGAGCTCAGCACGACGGGAATCTGCCCGAGAGAGCCGCGCAGCACCGCCATGTCGCGCGCCTGATAAGCGACACGATCTTCTTGCTTGTAGCTCTGGTCGTGCTCTTCATCGACGACGATGAGACCGAGATTGGGGAAGGGGAGAAACAGTGACGAACGGGCGCCGACCACGAGCTTGGCTTTGTTCTCGGCGACGGCGCGCCAGACACGGCCGCGCGTCGCCGAGGTCATGCCCGAATGCCATTCGGCGGGCTTGGCACCGAAGCGTTCCTGACAGCGGGCGATGAATTGGCTGGTGAGCGCGATCTCGGGCATCAGCACCAGCGCCTGCTTGCCCTGCTTCAGGGCTTGCGCAATCGCTTCGAAATAGACTTCCGTCTTGCCGGAGCCGGTGACGCCGTCGAGCAACGTTACGGTGAAGCCGTCATTGGTGTTGTTGACCAGTCCCGTCGCGGCTTGCGCTTGCTCAGGCGTAAGCTTGGCGCGCTCCCACTTCAGATCGAGCGGCATTGCATGCCAGTCGGGCAGAGGCTCGGTGATGAAGCTGCCGGCGTCGACGAGGCCATCGATCACGCCGGTGCTGACGCCCGCGGCTTCGGCGAGGCTCGACTTGGTCCAGATCAATCCGTTCTTCGCCTGCTCGATGACGCGAGCCCGCGCCGGCGTCATTCGCGACGGCGTGTCGCCGGCGAAGCGGACGCCATAACGCGGCGCCGGAGGATCGAAGGCCCGGCCCGCGCTCATCATCATGCGGAGCACCATGCCGGGGGGCGCGAGGGTGTATCTCGACACCCAATCGAGGAAATCGAGCGAGACAGGGGGGAGCTTCGGCACATCGTCGATCGCCTCGACGATGGCTTTCAGCTTGTCGCGCTTGATCTTCGGCGCGGGCTCATCGGGTCCACGGCGCCAAACCACGCCGAGATATTCGACCGTGCCTAGGGGCGCCACGACGAACTGGCCAGGCTCGACCTTCATGCCCTTCGGCACGAGATAGTCGTAGGCCGCAGGCAGAGCGAGCGGCAGCAGCACGGGTACGGTTTCAGGGTCCGGTTTCAGTTTGGCCAAGGTCGCGAGGCTTCAGTTAAGGGACGGGAAGGAACTCTGCTTCCATATAGTAACTCAGAGGCCGATGATGGGGCGTGGCCCGAATCGGGGACATTTGAGCGTGGCAGAGAAGGCCGAAGCGCCGCAAGTGATGGGCTCGCCCTATGTGCGCGAGGCGGTCCAGGCGTGGCTCGACTATCTTTCGACCGAGCGGCAACTCTCGGCAAATACCTCCGAAGCCTATGCACGCGACATCTCCCAATTCCTCGCTTTCCTTGCCGCTCATTTCAATCGCCTGCCGGATATGACGCAGCTGCTTGGGCTTAGTGCGCGGGACGTGCGCGGGTTCCTCGCGGCGCGCAGAAACGACGAGGTCGGCAGCCGGAGTCTGGCGCGCGCGTTGTCGGCGCTCCGTATGTTCTACAAATTCCTCGAACGGCGCGGCTACGGCAAGAATGACGCGATCCGCGGCGTCTCGCTGCCCAAACTGCCGCATTCGGTGCCGAAGCCGCTGACGGCGCTGAAAGCCACCGCGCTGGTCGAGAGTCCGGACATTGCGTCGTCCGAAAACGCCGAACCCTGGATCGCGGCGCGCGACATCGCGGTGCTATCGCTACTTTACGGCTCGGGCCTGCGTATCTCCGAGGCGCTGTCGCTGCAACGCAAGGACGCGCCGCTGAAGGGCCGCGACATGCTGCGGGTGAAGGGCAAAGGCAACAAGACCCGAGTGGTGCCGGTGCTGCCCTTCGCGCGGGAGGCGGTCGCGGAGTATCTCAAACTCTGTCCGATCGAGCTCGGCTCCGACGATCCGCTGTTCGTCGGGGTGCGCGGCAAGCAGCTCAGCCCCCGCATCATCCAGCTTCTGATCGCAAGGTCGCGTGCAGCGCTTGGCCTGCCTGAGACGGCAACGCCGCATGCGCTCCGTCACTCCTTCGCCACGCATCTCCTCGGCGCGGGCGCGGATTTGCGCTCGATCCAGGAGCTGCTCGGGCACGCGAGCCTCTCCACAACGCAGATCTACACCGAAGTCGATCGCGCGCACCTGCTCAAGACCTACGCCAAGGCGCATCCGCGGGCGTGACCGGCGCGCGCTCCCGAAATGCTCTAGACGAGAACGAGATCGCCGTTGACCAGGTGGTTGACGCCCGCAAGCGCCACCTGAAAGTCTTGTGCGTCGAGCTTGCGCGGTTTCGCAAACTGGAGGTCGATGATCTCATGGTGCACAAATTGCGCGTCATCGAGGAGACCGCGGAGGATGCTAAAGACTGGCTCGACAGTTGAGTCCAACTCAGTCTTCGCGGATGATTCTGCGATTCCGTGCCGGGCCGTTGTCGTGCCGGAAATAGCCGAACAGCGTTCGCGGCGGCCCGGTTTCCTTCACGACATCCGACATGCCGAGTCCGGGTTCGCCAAGCTGGGGATTGCCCGGCATGGCGATGACTTGGGAACCCTCGTTCATCAGCTGGGCGTTGGCCGGGATCGTGCCGAGGACGAGCGCGGCGAGGGCGCCGATCACCAACCCATAGGAAATGCGCGTCATTGCAAACTCCCCTCCATGTGGAAAACCTCGGAAGCGATGCTTCGGTTCCAGTCCTGGCGGCGTATAGACCGATCTCGTGGTCCGGCACGTCTACCCTCCCATGGGTTACGGGGCGCTAAAGTGATTCAATCAAGTTTGACAGAGAGGGATAAGAGAGATGTGGCTTAAGGCTTTACGCTTCGTCGCGGTGATGCTCGCCGCGCTCACCCTGGCGATGGGCATATGCCATCTGATGCAGCTGCCGTCGCGAATGACTTGGGACCAATATCTCTGGGTCGGCTCGACGGTGCAGGGCGGGCTCTGTCATTTGTTCGGCTCGATCGGCGCGATCATCGGCCTCGTCGCCATCATTGTGTTGTTTCTCCTCGCCTATATCGTGCGTGAGCATGGGCGGCAGGGATTCAATTTCGCGCTCGCGGCTGCAATTCTTTATGCGTCTGCCTTCGCTTTGTGGTGGGTGTTGGTCTACCCGGCGAATGTTGAGTTGGCGACATGGGTGAACGGCCCGGTGCCGGCGGATTGGACGCAAGTCCGCTCGCGTTGGGAGTGGGGGCACGCCATCATTTCACTGGTGGAGTTCGCCGGCTTCGCCGCATTGGTGTGGTCGCTGCTTGAAGATACCGATCCTCAATCTCGGGCGGCGCCGGCGAAGGTTGCGTCTCGGAGCAAGCGTCGTCGCTCTTCGCGCTGAATGACAGCCTAAGCGATCAGAGGTGGATAGGGCGGCCATCTACAGCGAGGGCCGCTTCTTTCACCGCCTCGTTGAGGGTCGGGTGGGCATGGCAGATGCGCGCCAGATCCTCGGCAGAGCCGCCAAATTCCATCAAAACCACGGCCTCCGCGATCATGGTGCCGGCGTCGGCGCCGAGAATATGCACGCCGAGCACGCGATCGCTCGCGGCGTCGGCCAGAATCTTGACGAAGCCTTCGGTGGTGCGGTTCGCCTTGGCGCGGCCATTGGCGGTGAACGGGAACTTGCCGATCTTGTAGGCGATCCCGGCCTCTTTCAGCTCTTCCTCGGTCTTGCCGACAGAGGCCACTTCCGGCGCGGTGTAGACCACGGAGGGAATGGCCCCATAATTTACGTGACCGGCCTGGCCGGCGAGGATCTCGGCCACGGCCACGCCTTCCTCTTCTGCCTTGTGCGCGAGCATCGGCCCGTCGATCACATCGCCGATGGCGTAGATGCGGGGTACGTTGGTGGCGAAATGCGGGTCGACGACGATTCGCTTGCGATTGTCGAGCTTGACCCCGAGCTCGCCGAGGCCGAGACCTTCGGTGTTCGGAATGCGCCCGACAGCGACGAGAACCACATCGAAGCTCGCGGTCTCGGAGGCGCCGCCGCCGGCAGGCTCGAGCGTCACCTTGATGTCCGCGCCCGAGGCGTCGACGCTTGTCACCTTGGTGCCGAGCTTGAACACGATGCCTTGCTTGGTCAGGATGCGCTGAAATTGCTTCGCCACCTCGCCGTCGAGACCAGGCGCTACGCGATCGAGCATTTCAACAACAGTGACCTCCGAGCCAAGGCGCCGCCAGACCGAGCCGAGCTCAAGACCGATATATCCGGCGCCGATGACGAGCATGCGCTTCGGCACTTTCGGCAAAGACAGCGCTCCGGTGGAGGAGACAATGCGCTTCTCGTCGATCTCCACGCCTGGAATGCGCGCGATCTCGGAGCCGGTGGCGATGACGATATTCTTGGCTTCGAGCGTCTGTTTCGGGCTATCGGCGCCTGCTACCTCGATCTTGCCGGGCGAGGAGATGCGGGCTTGGCCGTGGATCGCATCGATCTTGTTTTTCTTGAGCAGGAAATCGACGCCTTGAACGTTGCCCTGCACCGCCTCGTCCTTGAAGGCGAGCATGGCGGGGAGGTCGAGCTCAGGTTTCACCTTGATGCCGAGATGGCCGAAATCGTGTCCGGCTTCGGTGAAACGCTCAGAGGCGTGGAGCAGCGCTTTCGAGGGTATGCAGCCGACATTGAGACAGGTGCCGCCGTGGGTGGCGCGCTTCTCGACGACTGCGACTTTCATTCCAAGTTGGGCCGCGCGGATGGCGCAGACATAGCCGCCGGGGCCGGTGCCGATGACGATGAGATCGTATTGCATTAAGTCCTATTATCACTCATCGGGCGTCAGAGTCTCCTCGCCGAGGCCTGCGTCCCAAAGTCCCTTGAGGCTGCCGTCGTCGGCGAGCGCATAGACCACAGGCGTGGCGCTGCCCCACTCGACGGTGAGGAGATTGCCCTCGAGGGTGCCGGTGCCTTCGTAAGCCGAATCTCCCACCTTCCAGCTCACATGATATTCGTCGCCGTCCTTCTCGATCTCGACCGTGCCCTTATAGCCTTTGCCATCGGGATTGCGGCCCTCGACGCCATAGGCGCCTTCGGCCAGTTCGACCTCATCCGCCGCCGCCGAAGCAATAGGCTCGAGCGTTTCGCCGCCAGAGCCGTCGGCCCATTCGCCATCGAGGGTACCGTCCTTGGCGAAGGAATAGATCACCGGTTTGGTGTCGCCCCAGTTCACCACCAGCATTCTCCCGGCGAACTGCCCGGTGCCATGAAACACATCCTTGCCGATCCACCAGGTGAAGTCGAACTGGTCCTTGTCTTGAGTGAGGGCCACCATGCCGCGATATTTGCTGCCATTCGGATTGGTGCCGTTCACGCGGTAGATTCCGGCGAGGTCGGGCGTGCCTTCTTGCGCCGCAGCCGACGGGCGGCTGAGGCTGAGCAGAGCGCCTTGCAGCTTGCCGTGAACATCGACAGGAGCTTCCGGCTCCTCCGCAGGCTCTGGCGACGGCGCTTCTGCGGAACCCGCATCGGTCGGCCGGAAAACAAACTCGCCGAAATAGGTGGAAGAGATCCAGGGCGTCTGCTCGCCATGGGTGTCGACGTAGACGCCCTTCAAGGTACGCTTGAAGGTTTCCTCAATATTGAGATTGGGCTCCGTGATCGAGGTTGCGAGATATTTGGTGTAGGGGCTGTTGTTGCCCGCACCATCGAGCGCCACGGCGCCTGGCGATGTGGCGAACGACACGAACAGGCTTGCGCTTGAATCGATGCGCGACAGTCCCTTCGAGCCGTTGGGGTCGATCGGATTGTTGCGGCAGGCATCGAGGATGATGATGTTGAGATCGTTCTTCGCCGCAGACATGGCATCGACAATCTCGGTTCCGGTCAGCGACTTGGTTTTGACGTCGTCGAAATCGGCGATCTCATTCCCGGCTGGAATAAGATAATTCTCGCCTTCGATCTGCGCGCCGTGGCCGGAGAAATAGAACAGGCCGACGCCACCTTTCGATTTCAGCTCATCGCCAAGCTCTTTGACGGCCTTCTCCAACTCTGCGTGGCCGGCGTTTTTGGCCAGGATGACGTTAAAGCCTGCCTCTTCGAGCGACTTTGCCACGGCGTCTGCGTCGTTGATGGGATTGCGCAATGGCGCAAAGGAATAGTCGGCATTGCCGATGACCAGGGCGGTGCGGGGCGGGGGCGCCTCGGCTTGGGCGATAGCCAAAGTGGCCGCCAGGGCGATGACATTGAGGCCTAAACGGAAGGTACGCATGGGTCTGAAACCTCGCTCGGGGATACCAGGTGAATTGCCCAACCCTGTACGCTTCCGAGGTTTAGATATTGAGAACGAGGCGCTTCGGATCCTCGATCGCTTCCTTCACGCGAATAAGGAAAGTCACCGCTTCTTTACCATCAACCAGGCGGTGATCGTATGACAGCGCCAGATACATCATCGGCCGCGCCACGATCTGGCCATCGCGGACCACGGCGCGATCCTCGATGCGGTGCATGCCGAGAATGCCCGATTGCGGGGCGTTGAGGATCGGGGTCGACAGCAGCGAGCCATAGATGCCGCCATTGGAAATGGTAAAGGTGCCGCCTTGCAGCTCGTCGAGAGCGAGCTTGCCTTCGCGGGCGCGGGTGCCGAAATCGGCAATTGCAGTCTCGATCTCGGCGAGGCTCAAACGATCGGCGTCGCGCAACACCGGTACGACCAGGCCGCGCTCGGTGCCGACGGCAACGCCAATATGGTAGTAATTCTTGTAGACGATGTCGTCGCCGTCGATCTCGGCATTGACGGCGGGGATTTCTCTCAGCGCCTCGACGCAAGCCTTGACGAAGAAACCCATCATGCCGAGCTTGACGCCGTGTCTCTTTTCGAATTCTTCGCGATAGTCGCGCCTGAGCTGCATCACTGCGCCCATGTCAACGTCGTTGAACGTTGTGGGCATTGCGGCGCTGTCTTGGGCTTCCTTCAGCCGCTTGGCGATGGTCTGGCGCAGCCGCGTCATGCGGACGCGCTCCTCGCGGATTTCGTCTCCGGATGCGACAGGCGCGCGCGGTGCGGGTGCGGGCTTCGGTTTCCGTTCGCGGGCGAGCATGGAGGAAGCGACCTGCTCGAGGTCCTGCTTTAACACTTGCCCGCGTCTGCCGGAGCCTTCGACGCTGCCGCGCTGCAAGCCGCTCTCGGCGAGAAGCTTCCGCGCCGCAGGCGAGGGCGGCATGTCGTTGTCGCTCACCTCTTCGCGCGGACTCGGCTCGCGTTCGAGGGTGGTTGGTGTTGTCGGAGCTGGTTGGACGATTGGTGCAGGCTTGCTAGTGACAGATACTGGCGCCGGAGCCTTGGCACCACCTTCGGCGATCGACCCGAGCAGCGACCCGATGGCGACTGTGGTGCCGGAGGGGACGGCGATTTCGCTCAAGATTCCGGACGCCGGCGCCGGAACCTCGACAGTGACCTTGTCGGTCTCGAGTTCGACCAGAGGCTCATCCGCTGCGACCTGGTCGCCTTGCTGCTTCAACCATTGGCCGACAGTGGCCTCGCTGATGCTCTCGCCGAGGCTCGGCACGCGGATCTCAATGGCCATGGCCGGATTGTCCCTGGGGCAGTCTTGTCTTTAACGCATGATCTTATCCGAAAAGTCTGCAACTTTTCGGGATCATGCTCTAGCCCAATGCCTCATCAAGCAAATTTTTGAGTTCATGCAAATGCTTCCGCATCAGGCCGGTGGCCGTGGCCGCCGAGGACGGGCGGCCGGTATAACGGGCACGTTTGTGCTGAGCTCCGATGTGACCCAGCACCCATTCGAGGTTGGGCTCGATGAAGCTCCAAGCGCCCATGTTCTTCGGTTCCTCCTGGCACCAAACCATCTCAGCATCGCCGAAGCGTGACAATTCCTGGATCAGGGCCCTCGCCGGGAAGGGATAAAGCTGCTCGATCCGCAACAGATAGATGTCGTTGAGGCCCCGCTTCTCGCGCTCCTCATAGAGATCGTAATAGACCTTGCCGGAGCATAGCACCACGCGCTTGA
>Ga0207675_100006404_pt1 | contig 11153 bp, 10 predicted proteins | sample KBSSwiS42_FD_184305 | JGI IMG/M metagenome (GOLD analysis project Ga0207675, IMG submission 184305) | Switchgrass rhizosphere microbial communities from Kellogg Biological Station, Michigan, USA - KBS Switchgrass S4-2 (SPAdes) (version 2) | ecosystem: Host-associated > Plants > Roots >...
TGGAGAGGCCATCTCTGGCCAGCCGGGCGATGTGTGCCTCCTGCGGTGTGAGCACGCCGCGCGCGTCATCGGTGCGGCTCCGCACGGTTTCACCCGTGGCCAGGAGCTCGTGGCGAGCGCGCTCCGCAAACCCCTCGGCCCCGATGTCGCTGAACACTTCGTGGGCCGCTCCGAGTTGTTCGCGCGCGTCGACGCGCCGGTTCTCGCGACGCAGCCATTCGCCGTACAGGAGCCGGGCCCGGGCAAGGTTGACCACGCCACGGGTGCGCGCGAGGCGCTCGACCGCCTCGCGGTAAAGGGCCTCCGCATCCTCTCCCTCGCTCAGCAGCGCGCGTGAGCCGGCCTCGATGCCGAGCGCCCAATCGGTGCCGCTCGCCTGCGTCCGTTCGCTCAGGCGGTCGAGGGCGGCCGCTGCCTCGTCGGGCCGGCCGTCGCGCACCCCGGCTTCGATCAGCTCGACAAGCGCCCACCCGTACGCCATGACGTCCTCGTGCTCGCATGCCCGCCGCGCGGCCGCGAGCGCCTCGCCGTAGTGGCCGTGGCTGTTGTGCAGCAACGCGGTGAGCCACCAGTACAGGCCAACGGCCGATCCCTCGCCGCGCTCCGTCGTATTCCGCAACGTGGATTCGACGAGCACTTCCGCCTGATCGCCGCGTGCCGCGGCCAGCATGGCCGTCGAGTACTGGAGCGGCGGAAGCCCGGTCGCCTGCGTGATCGCATCGACCTCGTCGATCAGCGCCGCGGCGGTGGCGAAGGCGCCGGCATGAACGTTGAGCGCGGCGAGGTAGTTGGCCATGTTCGGGAGCAGGTTGAGAGCGCCGGTGTCGCGCGCGACTCGGACCCCGCGCGTCGCGAGCACGTGCCAGAGCTCGTCGTCCCAGAGATCCTGGGCCAGTCGACACGCGAGCCACAGCCAACGCACGTCGCGTGCGGTCAATCCCTCGACGTCGCGGAACGCGTCGAGCGCCCTCCGGAGCGGCGGCACAGCGGCCGAGTAGCCCTCGGTGAACCTCGTCGCCAGCCCGTCGAGGAGCAGGTCGATCGCGCGTGGCGGTTGCGGTGCCGCAGGCGCGGCCTGAGCAGCCTCGGCAACCTCGCGGACGTCCGGTGCGTCGCCGAGGCGGCCGGTGAACATCGCTGCCGCCATCGCCTCGAGATGAGTCTCGCGAGCCAGCGCGGGGTCGAGTGGTTCGAGGCGCCGGGCGGCATCGAGCAACAGGGCCGGGGCGTCGCCGCCGCGCGTGCGGGCGAAGGCGATCTCCGCGCGCAACCGTTCCAGCCGGGCGCGCTGAAGCTCGTCGAGCGGTGCAAGCTCGGCGGCCGCGAGCAACTCGAGTGCCGCGTCGGGCGCCGCGGCATCGAACTTCGCCTGCGCGGCGGCGAGCGCCCGCCTTCCCCTCTCCGCCGGATCGGGGGTCAACTCGGCCGCGCGGGCCAGAAAGGCGGCGGCCGCCGCCACGCCTCCACGGGCCTGCGCGCGGTCGGCCGAGCGCTCCAACTCGCCGGCCACCCCCTCGTCGACACCCATCGCCGCGTGGGCACGATGCCACGCCCGACGATCGGGATCGGTATCGGGATCGGTCGCCTCCGCCAACGCCCCATGCGCAGCACGCCGCTCAGACAGGGTCGCCGCCCGGTATACCGCGGATCGCACAAGCGGATGGCGGAAGCGGACACGCGCTCCGACCTCGACCAGCTGCGCGTCCTCCGCCGGAGCGAGCGCGCTCCTTTCGATACCGAGCCCGTGAGCCGCTCGCCAGACGAGCGTCGCGTCACCGATCGGCTCGGCCGCGGCCAGAACCAGCAAGCGTTGCGTTGCGGCAGGCAGTTCGCCGGCGCGGTGGAGATAGAGGTCCTCGAGATGGCGCGGGAGGTCTGTCGCGGCGAGAAGCTCGAAGCCGCCTGCAAGCTCCGCTCCGCTCATGCTCCGCGGCAGATCGAGCAGAGCGAGCGGGTTACCGCGGGTTTCCGCGACGATGCGGTCGCGGACCCGGTCATCGAGCCGACCGGGCACGGCGCGCATGAGCAGCGTGCGCGCATCCTCCTCACCCAGCCCGCGCAGCGGCAGCTCGGGCAGGCCCTCGAAGTCGTGTCTGGTATTCGGCTCGCGGACGGAGACCACGATCGCCACCGAGTCCGCCTGCAGCCGTCGTGCGACAAACCCCAGGATCAGTCCTGATGCCGCGTCGAGCCAATGAGCGTCCTCGACGAGACACAGCAGCGGTCGCTCCTCGGCCGAGGCAGACAGCAGGCCGAGCACGGCCAGGCCGACGAGGAACCTGTCCGGGACATCACCCGGTGCGAGGCCCAAGGCGACCTTGAGCGCCTTCTGCTGGGTCTGCGGGAGCCCGTCGACCTGGTCGAGCATCGGCGCGCAGAGCTGGTGGATCCCGGAGAACGGCAACTCCATCTCCGCCTCCACGCCCGCCACCTGCGCCACACGGAATCCCGAGGCGTGCCGGGCGAGATGCCTGAGCAGCGCCGTCTTTCCGATGCCGGCCTCGCCTCGAATGACCAGGACTGCGCTCTGACCCTCGCGCACCTGGGCCAGGACGCCGTCGAGGACTTCGCGCTCGCTGGTCCGGTCAAGAAACCCGGACGCAAGGGGAGCGGCCATCTCGCGCGGAAACGGTAACCGATGCGGGATTCACTCGATCTTCACAAAGCCGATGGCACCCGCAGGCATAGATTCCGTCCCATGGCCCTCTTAGAGACAACAGACCTCCAGGGCCGGTGCGACCTGCTGAGATCGCTGCACCGCCCCGGCGACCCACTCCTGCTGCCGAACGCCTGGGACGTGGCCACTGCGCGAGCCGTTGTCGCGGCTGGATTTCCCGTGGTCGCGACCACCAGCGGCGGCGTGGCCGCGACGCTCGGCTACGAGGATCACGAGGGTGCCCCGGGCGACGAGATGCTCGCGGCAGCGGCGCGGATCGCGAGGGGAGTCGAGGTGCCGGTGACGGTCGATGCAGAGGCGGGGTACGGAATGGAGCCGGCCGAGCTGGTGGCTGAGCTGCGGAGCGCGGGGGCCGCCGGCTGCAACCTCGAGGACAGCGACTACACCGCCGGCACGCTCCGGGATGCCGACAGCCACGCGGAGTGGCTACGGGCGGTTCGCCGGGCCGCGTCCGAGGACGGCTACCCGCTCGTCATCAACGCCCGGATCGACGTCTTCCTTCATCCGTTCCTCGCGGGCGCCGGCCCCGGCACCCAGGAGGAGCTCGTTCCCGAGGCGGTGCGGCGCGCGAATGCCTACCTCGAGGCCGGCGTCGATTGCGTGTTCCCAATAGTCCTCTGGGAGGGGGACGCGCTGCGCCGCTTCACCTCGGAGGTCCGCGGCCCGGTGAACGTCGTACGCCTGCCGCAGGCGCCGTCGCTCGCCGAGCTTGCCGCGCTGGGCGTCGCCCGCGTGAGCTGGGGAATCCTCCTGCACGGCTACGCGATGGCTCGCTTCGAGGACCAGCTCGCCTCGCTTAGGGACTGAGAAAGCACCGCGACTAGCCAGTCGCGCTGGCCACCTGGCTGACGCGACAGCGCCCCGCCTGAGGGACCCTCCGTGCATGACAACCGTGCGAGAGGAGAGCTCGAGATGAAGATCGTCGTCATCGGCGGAACCGGCCTGATTGGGTCGAAGCTCGTCGAGAAGTTGCGCAAGGACGGTCACGAGCCGCTCGCGGCGTCGCCTGACACCGGCGTCAACGCACTCACAGGCGAGGGCCTCGCCGAAGCGCTCGAGGGCGCCCAGGTCGTCGTCGACGTGGCGAACGCACCCGCCTGGGACGACGCGGCCGTGCTCGACTTCTTCCAGACCTCATCCCACAACCTGCTCACCGCGGAGACGGCCGCCGGCGTGGGTCACCACGTCACGCTGTCGGTCGTCGGCGCGGACCGGCTCGCTGCCGAGAGCGGCTACATGCGCGCGAAGGTCGCGCAGGAGCAGTTGGTCAAGTCCGGGCCCCTCCCCTACACGATCGTCCGCGCAACGCAGTTCTTCGAGTTCATCGGCCGGATCGCCGACTCGGGCACCGAAGGCAACGTAGTTCGGCTGGCACCCGTCCTGATCCAGCCCGAGTCAGCGGATGACGTCGCGAGCACGCTGGCCGACGTCGCGGTCGGCGCACCATTGAACGACACGGTCGAGCTCGCGGGACCGGAGGCGTTCCGCCTCGACGAGCTCGCGGAGCGCGTCCTGAAGGCAAAGGACGACCGGCGCCAGGTGACGGCCGACGTTCACGCGCGCTACTTCGGCGCCGAGCTGGACGACCGGTCCCTAACCCCTGGCGACGACGCGCGCATCGCCTCGACCCGCTTCGAGGACTGGCTCAGCCAGTCCGCCGGCTAGCCAAGCCGAAAGGACCTTCTCATGAAGCCCACCATCGTTCTGATCCACGGCGCCTTCGCCGAGTCCTCGAGCTGGGACGGCGTCGTCGATCCGCTCGTCGACGCGGGCCACCCCGTGATCTGCGCGGCCAACCCCCTGCGCAGCCTCGCCTCGGACGCCGAGGCCGTCGCCGACGTGGTCCGCGCGGTCGACGGGCCCGTCGTGCTCGCCGCCCACTCCTACGGCGGAGCTGTGATGTCAAACGTCCCGGCCGACGCCGGCGACATCGTCGGGCTCGTCTACGCCAACGCATTCGCCCCGGAGCCCGGTGAGCACTGCTTCCAGCTCGCGGGCATGTTCCCGGGCAGCATGCTCGGCGAGGAGACCGCACGGCCAGTGCCGCGGAGCGACGGAACGACCGACCTCTACGTCGCTCCGGAAAGCTTCCACGACATCTTCTGCCAGGACGTCCCCGCGCCGCAGGCCGCACTGATGGCCATCACGCAGCGCCCGGCGACCCAGGAGGCGCTCACGGAACCGTCAGGCGACCAGTCGCTGTGGAAGGACGTGCCGTCCTTCTTCCTGATCGGCGAGGAGGACCACATCATCCCCGCCGAGCTCCAGCGCTACATGGCCGTCCGCGCCAAGGCGCACCGCACGGTCGCGATCCCCGGCGCCTCGCACGCGATCACGGTTTCGCACCCCGAGGGGGTCGTCCACGAGATCATGGAGGCCGCGGCAGTGGCCACGGCCGCGTGAGGGCTGGGATGATCACCCCCACGACTTCGACCGATTCACTCGTGGAAGCGCTCGCCGCCCGGTTGCGTGTTATGGACCTGGTCGGTTGGCAGCGGATAGCGAAGTGGGCGGAGCACTCCGAATTCTCGTTCGAGGACCTCCGCATGATGCTCGCGTTCGCAGTGAAGATGGACGACGGGCCGGCCGCGGTAAGCGAGCTCGCTGACCTCGCCGGCTTCTCGCTGGAGGTCGCCTACCCGGCCACGCACAAGCTCCTGCGTCGCGGCTACCTCCGCGAGGAAGGGCGTCACTTCTCGCTCAGCCCGCAGGGGCGAGAGCTCGTCGCCAAGCTGGACGCGATTCACCGCGAGGGCATCGGGGCCTACGTCGACCAGCTCACCCCTGACGAACGCCGGCAGCTCGAGGCCGCGTTCGGGATCGCGGGGTGACCCCAAGGACCGCCCCCTACTCGTCGACCACCTCGATCACCTCGTAGACGCCCTCGACCGGCGCGTTCTCCACGAACGCGGACAGGTGATCGACCCGCTGTGTCTCCTCGGCATCGGCCTCCTCCCGCCAGCGGCGATAGTCGTCCTCACTCATCTCGAACAGGCCGAATGAGATGACCTCGTCTTCGTCGCGGATGTTGCGCGCATGAAACGCGCGCTGAAAGCCAGGCGGCTTGGCGCCGCCCGGATCCCATGCGCGGCGGAACTGGTCCCAAGCGCCCGGCTTCAACCGGCGGGCGGAGAACATCACGATCATCGTGCACCTCCATCGGGGCCGTAAGCCTCTCAAGAACCCGACGAGATCACCCGCTCCATCCGGCCTGGCGGCTTCCATCCTCCGCATGGACCGGACCGACTTCGGCCGGATCGTCGCGTTCACCGACGGCGTGATGGCCGTTGCCATCACGCTCCTCGTACTCAACCTGGAGGTCCCCGATGTCCGTCCGGACGAGCTCGACCAGGCGCTGCGTGAGCTCGACGGCTCGCTCCTCGCCTACGTGCTCACGTTCGCACTCGTCGGCCGCTTCTGGGTGATCCACCACAACCTGTTCGAGACGCTGGAGCGCTTCGACAGCCAGATGATGGTGCTGAACCTGCTCTTCCTCGCGCTGATCGCGCTCATGCCGTTCGGCATGGATCTGGTCGACACCTATCCGGACACCTCGATCGCGATCGCAACGTTCGCCGCGATTCTCAGCCTGACCTCCCTGACGCACTGGACGATGACGACGTACGCCCTTCGGAGCGACTTCGTGCACGAGCAGCGAGTGAGTGACGCGCGGCGAGGGAGCGTCATCGCGCTCGGCGTGCCCGCCGTTTTCCTGCTGAGCGTTCCCGTCGCGTTCGCGAGCCCGCTGGCGGCCGAGCTCATGTGGGCGGCCACGATCGTGCTGCGCGGCCCACTGCGCGGGCTCGCCGCACGGCTCTTGGGCTAATCACGCCGCCGCCCGGCGCCGGGATTCTCAACCGCCGATGCGGATGAGCTTCTTGTTGACGAACTCGTCCGCTCCCAGGCGACCCAGCTCGCGGCCGAAGCCGGACCGCTTGGTGCCTCCGAACGGAAGCTCGGCGCCATCTGCCCCGACGATGTTCACGTAGACCATGCCCGCGTCGATCTGGTCCGCAACTCGCTCTGCCTGTTCGTCATCCGTCGTCATTAGGTATGACCCGAGCCCGTACGGCGTGTCGTTCGCGAGCTTGACCGCCTCCTCTTCCGAGGACACGCGGTACACCTGCGCGACCGGGCCGAACAGCTCTTCGCGGTACGCGTCGTTGTCCGGCGTGATGTCGGTGAGGACCGTCGGCTCGAAGAAGTTCCCGTCGCGACTGCCGCCGGCGACAACCGTCGCGCCCTGGTCGATCGCGCGCTTGACCTGATCCTCAAGGCGATCGGCGGCGACCTTCGACGACAGCGGGCCGACCTCGGTCTCCGACGAGGTCGGGTCGCCGGGCTTGACCGCGGTCATAGCCGCCGTGAACTTCGCGAGGAACGGCTCGTAGAGATCGTCCGCCACGATGAAGCGCTTGGCCGCGTTGCACGATTGGCCCGTGTTGTCGAGGCGCGCGGCGGCGGCGTCTTCCACGACCTTGTCCAGGTCGTCGGCGCCAAGCACGATGAACGGGTCGGAGCCACCCATCTCGAGAACGACCTTCTTCAGGTTGCGCCCGGCGATCTCGGCGACGGCCGCCCCGGCCCGCTCGGATCCGGTCACGGACACGCCACGCACGCGCGGGTCGGCGATGACCCACTCGATCTGGTCGTTGGTCGCGTAGATGTTCTCGTACGCACCCCGCGGGAAGCCGGCCTCGTTGAAGATCTCCTGGATCGCGGCGGCGGACTCCGGGCACTGCGGAGCGTGCTTGAGGAGGATCGTGTTGCCGATCACGAGGTTCGGACCCGCGAACCGGGCGACCTGGTAGTACGGGAAGTTCCACGGCATGATCCCGAGCAGCGCGCCGAGCGAGCTCTTGCGCACGACCGCCGAGCCCTCGCCGGCGAGCAGCTTGATCGGCTCGTCGGCCATGAGCTCCTCGGCGTTGTCGGCGTAGTAGCCGTAGATGTCGCCACAGAAGTCGATCTCGCCGAGGGCCTGCTCGACCGGCTTGCCCATCTCGCGCACGATGATCTTCGCGAGCTCCTCGCGGCGCTCGAGGTGCAGTTCGCCGACTCGGCGGACGAGCGCAGCGCGGTCGGCGACACTCGTGGTCTGCGACCACGTCGAGTGCGCCTCGTCGGCGCGGCCGATCGCGGCGCGCAGCTCGTCGTCGGTAGTTTCGTCGTACTCCTTGACCGTCTCGCCGGTCGCGGGGTTGACAACTGCATACATGCTCATTGCGAATCCTTCCGTAGCACCAGATGCGACTGCCGCAGCCACCGGACAATAACGCGGTGACCACCTTCGACGAGGCGCTGCGTGCGAGGCTCGACCAGAACCTGCGCGCCCACGAGCGCCGAGCTCTGCCGCTCGACGGCCGCAGGCATGCGGCAGTCGCGATCGTGGTACTCGACAGCGACGCGGAGCGCCACGACGCCGACCCTGTGCACGGCATCGACATGTCTGGGATCCCAGGCGATCCACGGGGAGCGGACGGGCGGCCGCTCGATGGCCGGATGGTCGGCGTGTCGGGCGGCGCCGCCTTTCTCCTCTGCCGCCGCACCTCGAAGATGCGAAGGCACGCCGGCCAGTGGGCGCTTCCGGGGGGAAGGATCGATGGCGGGGAGACGCCGCTCGACGCCGCGCTGCGCGAGCTAGAAGAGGAACTTGGACTGCGCTTGACAGCGGAGAACGTCGTGGGCTGGCTCGACGACTACGCCACGCGCTCGGGATTCGTCATCACACCGGTGGTGCTCTGGTGCGACGCTGACCCCTCGCTGCAACCCGACCCCGATGAGGTCTTCGCCGTCTACCGCGTCGGCCTCCAGGCGCTGCTGGACGGCGAACCACGTTTCGTCCCGATTCCGGAGAGCGAGCGGCCCGTCATACAAGTGCCGCTCGGCAACGACCTCATCCACGCGCCAACCGGCGCGATCCTCTACCAGTTCAGGGAGGTGGCGCTGCGCGGGCGGATCGGTGAGCGCATCGATCACCTGGAGGAGCCCGTGTTCGCGTGGCGCTGATGGAGCTGACGACACAGAAAGGCCCGCGGCAGCGGGCCTTTCCAGTAGCGGGGGCGGGATTCGAACCCGCGACCTTCGGGTTATGAGAGACGGTGTCCTGCGGTCAGTGCTCGAGCTGCGGGAACAACACGGGCCGCGGATAGTTAGTAGACGCCTGTCGCCTGACCGCGGCGGCCGGACCGCCGCGCGGCGGGCGCCTTCGCCACGAGGAGTCCGGTACCGTCCCGGTCCGCTGCTGGCCCACTCGTTAGGAGACGGATGCACCAGCAATCCGGTCTAGGGACTCTGGGGACCCTGCAATCTGGAGGGCGAGTGCACGTCCTCGGCGCCGGGCCCGTCGGGCTCCTGATGACGGCGCTCCTCCAGGGCATGGACGGTCTCGACGTGAGCCTCTACGAGAAGCGCGGCGAGTACACGCGCGCCCGGATGGTCAGACTCGCTCAGCACCTCGTCGCGGACGAGATCGAAGACTATCGCGCCGACCACCCCGATCGGGACATCATCGATGCGCTCTTCGAGCCGGGTGAGCTGTCAGACAGCCTGACATTCAAGCGATCCATCCCGCCCGACCTGATGACGCTGCTTCAGGGATGGACCAGGGGCTTCTGCCCGCTTAACGAGATCGAGCGCTCACTCAGCGATCTGATCGACGAGCGCGAAACGAATCCGGTTGAGCGGACCGCCACCGCCCTGAGCGCCGACGACGCGATCGCGATGGTCGAACCGGGGGACGTGCTCGTCGATTGCACGGGGAGCAGGTCGCTGCTCCGGGATCATCTGACGCCCGACTCAGGCGACGGCGACGCGGGCGCGAACACGCTCACCTTCGTGATCGAGCACGCGCTCGTCATCACGTTCATCTACGGGCAGACGTACGTCTGCAACGAGTACTGCAAGTACTACAAGAACGTGGAGAACGCGCACTACAAATTCATTCCGATGGTCCACCGCGTGTGCTACGACGGCACCGTCACGCACGTGACCGGGATCATCACCATCACCGCCGACGAGTACGAGGCGATGCCGAAGCAGTTCGACGGCGAATGGCTCCGCGACAACTTTCCGACCGTCGCCCAGTCGATGGATCGGTTCATCGACAAGGTCAAGCAGGAGACGCACGGCGAGCTCGTCGGCGACCTCGAGATCATCCGCATCCCCCTCAACCTCTACCGCGCGCGCAACGCGACCAGCCGTCGCTGGGACACCGCGGAGGGGAGCGACCACCCGTTCGCGACCACGCCGGCCTTCCTGGTCGGCGATGCGGCAATCGGCTCTCCTTACTTCCAGTCGATCTCGCTGGGCTTCGAGTGCGCGATGTACCTCGCGGGGCTCATCGCACAACCCGAGCTCACCCGCCGCGACGTGCTCGATCGGTACGAGCAGCACATCTACAAGCAGTGGCTTCGGGTCTACATGCAGACCAAGATGATCAAGAACAACAAGGATGTGTTCCAGTCGCTCGATGACCCGATCGGGCTCCTAGACAAGCTGCACATCTACTAGCGAAGGTCCCGAGTGCGGGACTCAAGGTGGTGCCAGTGGCTCTCAGCGTCGGCCAGCCCGTTCCCGATCACAGCCTGCAGGCGTATGTCCGCGGCGAACCGGCCCCGATCGTGTTCCCGTTCTCGCGCCACCGCGGAAGCTGGATCGTCCTGTTCTTCTATCCCGGCGACTTCACGCTCATCTGCCCGACTGAGCTCGCGGCCTTCGCGAATCGCCACGACGACTTCGTCAAAGAGGGTGCGGTCCTGCTCGCGGCGAGCACCAACAGCTGCTTCAGCCACAAGGCCTGGTTCGAGATCGATCCGCGTCTCGCGGAGGTCCGCTATCCGGTGATCGCCGACAGCCTCCACGAACTGTGCAACTCCTTCGGCGTGCTGAACGACGAAGGAGCTCCGCATCGCGCCACCTTCATCATCGACCCCGACGGCGTGCTCGTGCACACGAGCGTCAGCGCGCACGATGTCGGGCGCAACGTCGACGAGGTGCTCCGCGTACTGCGCGGCTTTCAGACCGGGGCGCTCTGTCCAGCCAACTGGGCGCCGGGCGACCCGACGCTCGGGGGCAAGGATGACTGGCTCGCCAAGGTGTTCCCCGACCTCATCGGCCCCGAACTCGACGCGCTCGAGCGGAGCGCCGAGCGGGTTTCGTTCGAACCCGGGGAGACGATCGTTGCCGAGGGCGACCTCGCGGACCGCTTCTTCGTCATCACGAAGGGCGAGGTGGCCATCAGCCGCCGTGGCCCCGACGGCGACGAGGTCAAGCTCGCGCGGCTCGGCCGGCGCCAGTTCTTCGGCGAGGTGGGGATCCTCGCGGAGACGCGACGGACGGCGACGGTACGCGCGATCGACGACGTCGAACTGCTCGCGCTCTCCTGGCAGGAGTTCCAGGAGACGCTCGAGCGCTCGGATCGCGCGGAACGCAGTTTCTCCGAGATCGCCAAGGAGCGGGTCGCCACGCGATGAGT
>Ga0207675_100006405_pt1 | contig 11153 bp, 9 predicted proteins | sample KBSSwiS42_FD_184305 | JGI IMG/M metagenome (GOLD analysis project Ga0207675, IMG submission 184305) | Switchgrass rhizosphere microbial communities from Kellogg Biological Station, Michigan, USA - KBS Switchgrass S4-2 (SPAdes) (version 2) | ecosystem: Host-associated > Plants > Roots >...
AAGGCCGATCTCAGAGCGGCCGGGTATCCGGACGAATTGATTGCGCTTTTGGACCGAGACGGCAAATGCGTTATGGCCGTTGATCAAGCGCCCGACGGCTTCAGGATTCTGCTGGTCAAAGCGAATGGTGACAACAACTCAATTCCGTGGACGAAAGAAGACGAAGATCTCGCCAAGAAGGAAATCCTGAACGGAACCATCAAGGAATACTACAAACACAACGTCAGAAAAGTACTCGCTTGTTGTAAAGAACCAAAGGCCGAAGAAAGGCCGGATTGGGACAGTGCTCTTAGTCTAAGTCGCAGTCTTTCGATTGTTTGCTCCAAACAAGGCAGCTCAGTGGTCTGTAAATGAATACGCTCCGCAGTGGACTACTGAAACTTCAAAACGGGAAAACCACTTGGAACTGACTTTGGGATCTGCTTTCTCAGGACCTCGGGCGTCGCCCGTCTGTCGAGTAGCGCATTGCGGACGAAGTTTACTAGTTGTCGAAACTCGTCGTCCGTAAGCCTGATTGGAGTCGCGAGAATCGGATCGACGCGGGCCAGGACCGGTTCTATTGGACCCATTTCCGCCATCAAGTCTAAATCGATGCCGGCCGCTAAAGCATTGTAGCCGCGCGCTGAGGCAAACACGTCCAGGTGATGACGAATCGCGTCTTCCAAGCGAGTGAACGCGCCGTTGTGAAAGAACGCCGGTTGCAGCGCGACGTTTCGCAGCGGCGACGTGCGAAACTTATAACGATCCGCTGAGTTGCCGGTGACTTGCTCGAGTCCGAAATCTTCATTCATTGCGGGGCCATCGAAAGCAACGTTGCCAATCGCCGGCGCGATTTGCGGAACACCAACGACGTGTTGTGAAAAATCACTAAACATCTCATTAGAGTTCCCGGAGACGCGGTGACACTCCACGCAACGCGCCTTCCCGAAGAAGAGTAATGCGCCGCGCTTCTCGTCGTCCGTCATTGCATTTCTCTGACCTCTTGCGAACGCGTCGATCAGCGCATCGGCAAAGACCAGCGAAAACTCAAATTCCGCAATCGCCAGCCCGAACATGTCGAAAGTAATTGGTCCACCATCACGGACAGTGGCAAAGATCTTTCCAAACCGTTTCCGGTATTCAGGTACATCATTTATTCGTCTGAGCACCTCGTCACGGATGTCGAAGTTGTCTCCTGGAAACGTGAAGCCCGCGACTTCCACTCGTTCTGTCGGCGGAATGAAAGCCTGAGCTACCAGCAAGTGAGGCTGGTACGAGAGCGTTCGCCCCTCCGGCAAGGGAAACTCAAACCCGGCACTGTTATTAAAAGGATCGTGAGAAAGAGCCGCGAAACGCGAGTTCCACATCAGATTGGGAAAGAACGCCGTGTTGATGACCATCGGCGTGCGTCGTTGATTACGTGGACCGCCGCGATCGGGACCGACAATGCCGTTGTTATCGATCCCGATTGCGATTGACTGAGAATCTCCAAAGCCGTTAGTGGGCGAATGACAGCCGGAGCAGTTGTTATCGTTGTTCAGACCGCCGACTGTGTCGAAGAACAAGAGCCTGCCGAGGTCTACCAGTTGGTTGTCGAGCTTACGACCGAGCCGCTGTTCGAGAGTCGACTCGATTCGGCCCGTGAAACCATGCTGTGTGAGCGCGGAAGTTAGTTCTTCATCGAGTGTCGCACTGCTGACGACAAACGTGCTCGATAGTAACAGCGCGATAACGGCGATGTAGATTCTCATGGTCCACCTCGATCATTCTCTGTCACTCAGCACGAGGATTGTGCTGCTCGAACATACCGTTTGGATTGTGCAGCCAAATCCACGCTGTACACTCCCATAGTCCAACGCCCTCGCTGTCCTTTCGCCAGAGATCGGCGTCGCCTGTAAATCCCTCCGGCGCTATCTCCGGAGACAACGACAACGGAATGACGTATTCCACGGCCACCAAACGCCATCCTTCTCCATCGCGAACGTACAGAAGAATCTCCGGCTTGTTTGGATCGAACACGCCGTCAAGCAACGACGGATTTAGCCAATGACAACCCTCGCCTTCTTCGCAAAAGTTCAGATTGATGTAGCCTTCTGCTTCCGCCTGGTCGACTCGATGAAATCGTGCGGTGGCCTTTCGGGCACTTGCGAGGTCAGCAAGGGTTTGCGGTGAGAGTTGCTCGTCTACGGTGATTGGTGGTGTTCCCAGCGTAGTGCCGATGAGTATCAAAACCAGAATTGAACTAACTAGCGCTTTCATTTTGAGTCTCCTTCTTCTTGTCGGGTTTACTGTCACCAGTGCCAAACCTGGTCGAAGTCGTCCATCAATAGCGCGATATCGTTGCGGTGAATGAATCTCACTCCGTCTAGGCAGTTCGAAAGATTCACACCGCGTTCTTCAAGATCCTCGCGAACGGCGAAAACAGGTACTCCTTTTTCCTGTAACCTCTTGAGATCTTCGTTGGGCCGAGCGGGATGACTTATTCCTGTGTCGCCTATGTTGATGGACGGGCATTCCTGCGGCACTAGATAGTTAACGGCGCTTGATCGCAGCATGACGCCGAGTTCGGCGCCGGCGTTCTTTAGCGCGCCGCTGAGCCACACGATCGTGTCGTCCTGTTCTTCCAGAGTGGCGCGATAAGCTGTTTCAACGATATTCAGAATCTTCATAAGTCTCCTGGTTCACTTGGTCGGTATGACCAGAGTGTTGGTTGATTCGTCCGCCATCTTGAAAAAGTCAGCGGGACTACCGCGTCGTACGCCATCGACAACGTTCCCAGCGCCGCGTTCGTCCACGCACAGCCCGCAGTTAACCCACGTCAGGCGCGGCTTGTCGTTGCCCTTTGCGAGCAGCGAACTCACGAATGCTTTGGTCGTTGGGTGTTCTTCTTCTTCAACGCTCGTGCCTTTTACTGGATTGGCGTGCGGCGCCTGGTCTTTCAGCGGCAGGCAAACAGCGCCTTCGTAAGCAAACACGTTGACATTGATTCCCTGGTCCAACGCCGCTGAAATAATTCGGAATGCGGTCGTCGAATTGGCCGATTCATACGGCGGATCCATTAGTGCGAGAGTCAGAGTTCGCTCCTTCATAGTTCCTCCCCGGATTTATCAGATCGTCTAGTGCCAGATGGCTTTCGTCTGTGCCTGTGCAATCGCGTCGACCAACCTGTCAATTCCCGTTTCCGCGATACCCTGGGCCAACTCTTCGGTCTTTATGCCGCGTTCGCGCAGCGAGAAGTCATCTGCGAGCAAGATCACTCCCGCCTGGGTCAGACGCTGCAGTTGACCAGTGTTGTCTCGGGCCGCGAATACTCCGTTCTGGACCAGAAATACCGTGACCGTATGGCCACGTTCCTTTATGGCCAGGGCTGTTTGTTCGACAAACTCCGTGTCGCGCGATTCGAATGGGTCTCTCGATTCGATAAAAACGTATTGGCTCATTCATCTCCTCCTCACTCCACACGGGGTGACGTTCACCCTCTAAGCGAGAATTACGGGAAAAGCGGCTCAAGTCGCAGGAAACTTTTTGAGCGTTGAGCAGCCTGAGATAGAATTCGCCAGCCTGACGATGGTGAACGAGGGTGAGGAGCGCCCGTTGAGATGACCGAAGCCCAGACACATGATGTAACGCAGTTGCTGATTGACTGGAGTAACGGCGACCGGGCGGCGCTCGACAAGCTGGTCCCAGTGGTCGAACAGGAGTTACGGCGTCTCGCACATCACTACATGAGCCGTGAACGCGCCGGCCACACGTTACAGACAACTGCACTCGTCAATGAGGCGTTCGTTCGACTCGTCCACCGCAAGAGTGTCCAGTGGCAAAACCGCGCTCACTTCTTCGGCATCGCTGCGCAACTGATGCGCACGATTCTCGTGGACCACGCGCGCAGTCACGCCTGCGCAAAACGCGGTGGTGGCGCCGGCAAACTCGAGCTGAACGAAGCGCTCGTGGTCTCACAGCACAAAGCGTCGGAGGTAATCGCTTTGGATGAAGCGCTCAAGGAGCTGGAGCTAATCGATCCCCAGCAGAGCAGGATCGTGGAGCTCCGATTTTTTGGTGGTCTGACGGTTGAGGAGGCAGCGGAAGTGCTTCACCTCTCGCCGGCGACAATTAAACGAGAATGGAGTACTGCAAAGGCCTGGCTCTATCGTGAACTTGCGAAACAGTAAAGATCCACTGCGATGACCCCCGAACGCTGGCAGCAGATTAAATCTCTCTTACACGAAGCGCTCGAACGCGATCCGCTCGAACGAAAAGCTTTTCTCGACGAAGCATGCGCGGGTGATTCCGGCTTGCGCGCCGAAGTGGAAGCACTGATCGACTCACATGCGCGCTCCGGCGATTTCATCGAGTCGCCGGCATACGAAGTACTCGCAGACTCGCTCACCGAAACCGACCTGGTTCCCGGCACGCGTATTGGTCCATACAAAATAGTTGGACGGCTCGGCGCAGGAGGAATGGGCGACATCTATCTCGCGCAAGATACGCGGCTCGGCCGCAAAGTCGCGCTCAAAGCCCTGCCGGCGCACTTCACCAAAGATCCGGAGCGCGTTCGCCGGTTTCAACTCGAAGCAAAAGCAGCCTCGGCGCTCAACCATCCCAACATCATCACAATCTATGAAATCGGAGAGTTGGACCACCTGCACTACATAGCGTTTGAATTTATCGAGGGGCAGACGTTGCGCCAGCGCATGACAGCTGCACCACTCACGATCGCTGAAGCATTGCAGGTGGCGAGCAGTGTTGCTGCTGCGCTGCTCGGCGCACATGAAGCCGGCATCGTGCATCGCGATGTTAAACCCGAAAACATCATGATGCGTGCGGACGGGTTCGTGAAAGTGCTCGACTTCGGATTGGCGAAGTTGACCGAGTGGAAACCCGCGCTCTCTGAAGCGTTCACCCTGGTGCAGACAGAGCAAGGAATGGTGATGGGGACCGCTCCGTACATGTCGCCTGAGCAGGCTCGAGGGCTGGGTATCGATCCGCGCACGGACATCTGGAGTCTCGGCGTGGTCCTTTACGAGTTGGTTGCGGGCCGTCAGCCATTTGAAGGACTAACCCACACGGATGTGCTGGTTGCAATTCTTGGTCGCGAACCCGTTCCGATTCCGAGATACCGGCCGGAAGCCCCGACTGAGTTGGAATGGATCATCAAGAAGGCGCTACGCAAGGATCGGGACGAGCGCTATCAAACGGCCAGGGAATTTCTGGCTGACCTGAAGAACCTCGCTCAACGATTGGAGTTCGAACAAGAGCTGGAACGCTCGCTTGATACGGCTGAGGCTCGCAGTCCGTCGTATTCCACCCAGGAGTCTCAGCCGAAATCGTCGAGCTCTGCGATCGACTCAATCGCGATCCTTCCGTTTCAGCACCACGATCCCGAGCCCGGCATGGAGTACTTCAGCGACGGCATTACGGAGACGATGATCAGTACGCTCTCGCGCTTGCCGGAACTGCGTGTGATGGCGTGGAGCACTGTCTCACAGTACAAAGACCGGCAAGTAGATCCACGGCGTGTCGGCCGTGATCTCGGAGTTCGCGCCGTGGTCACCGGAAGGATGATCCAGTCAACCGATCGTTTGGTGATCAAGGTCGAACTCGTGGACGTCCGCGACGGCTCACAAATCTGGGCGGACAATTACACGTGCAATCCCGCGGATGTACTCGACGTCGAGCGACAGATTTCAAGTGAGATCTCAGAGCGATTGTTACTCCGGATTAGCACTGCCGAAAGGAAGCAACTTGCGAAACGTCCGACTGATAACGTCGAGGCTTATCACGCTTATCTAAAAGGACGTTACTGCTGGAACAAGCGTACCGACGAGGACGTGAGGAAAGCCATTGAGTATTTCAAAAAGGCTATCGATTGCGATCCCACGTTTGCGTTGGCCTACGTCGGACTCGCGGACTCGTACCTGGTTATCGGCGGTTTCGGCATCGCCACACTCGCGCCGAAGGATGCGTTTCCCAAGGCGCGCGAGGCCGTCGAGCGAGCCCTCGAGATCGATGATACGTTAGCCGAAGCTCACGCTTCGTTCGGGTATTGTCTCGCAAACTACGACTGGAACTGGACTGCGGCCGAACGTGAATTCAAGCGGGCGTTGGAACTAAAGCCGGGTTATGCAGTGGCGCACCATTGGTATGCGTTTCTCTTTCTCGCCACGTTTGGACGATTGGATGAAGCAATTGCAGAGATGCAGCATGCGCTTGATCTCGATCCACTTTCCCTTCCCGTCGGTTCAAACATCGGCCTGATACTCTACCTTGCACGCCGCTACGACGAGGCGCTGGCTCACTTTCAGCGGCACCTCGAGATGGACCGAACTTTCTTTTACACGCACTGGCAGATGGGTCTGGCTTATGAAGAGTGCGGCAGGTATGACGAAGCAATTGCTGCTATCCAAAGAGCGATTGCACTTTCGGGAACAAGCACACAGCCGCGCGCATTGCTGGCACGCGTGTATGCGCGTGCGGGAAGAAAAAGCGAAGCCGTAACTCTGCTTGACGAACTAAACGAGCTTTCAACTCAACATTACGTCTCTCCTTACCGGATCGCCGCGGTCTATGCCGCGCTCGGTGACAAAGATCGCGCGTTCAAGTGGCTCGAACATGCTTATGAAGCTCGTGATGGTTGGCTGATTTGGCTGGCCGTCGATCCGGTCGTCGACAGCCTGCGGTCAGATGAGCGATTCACGAAGCTTCTTCACAGGATGGGTCTCTCGACAGCCCGAAGTCCAGTGAATGGAAAGCGAGAATCAGAGTCCCGCTTGAGCACGTCGTCGCAGGCTGGACCACAGCCGCGCGAGAGCCCTGTCACACGCTTAGCCAGGCGCTTTGCTCGCGTCGCAATGGTTCCACTTCTTGCGATCCTGCTTTTAGGCGCCGGTTATTTGTTGTTCAAATTGTTCGGCGGAAGGAAAGCGGCAAAGGGTTTGGAGTCTGCCAGTTTTCAACAGGTGACATATCTGTCGGGTCCGGAGTTCTTCCCTTCACTTTCGCCCGATGGCAACTCAACTGTTTATGCGAGCCGCGCCTCAGGTAATTGGGACATCTTCTTTCAGCGCATCGGCGATGGAAACGCGATCAACCTGACGAAGGATTTCGTCACGGACGACTCACAGCCGGCGTTCTCGCCAGACGGCCAACGCATCGCGTTTCGCTCAGAACGTGATGGCGGAGGTGTCTATGTCATGAACGCGAATGGAGAATCGCCTGTGCGCGTTTCGGACTTCGGCTATTCGCCATCATGGTCGCCTGACGGAGCACAGATCCTCGTCGGCACTGAAAAGATTCCGCAACCTTCGACGCGTCCAACAAAGAGTCAGCTTTGGATGATTGACTTGAAGTCCGGACAGAGACAGCGGATCTCAGAAGGCGATGCCTTGCAGCCGGCGTTCTCTCCTCACCGAAGGCGGATCGCTTACTGGAGCCGGCCGGATCGTTACGGTCAACGCGAACACATTTGGACCATGCCCGCGAGCGGCGGCGAACCGGTTGCAGTGACAGACGGCTCTTCCACCGATCTCAATCCGGTGTGGTCTCCTGATGGAAAGTACTTGTACTTCTCGAGCAATCGCGGCGGCAGTTCGAACATCTGGCGCGTGGCCATCGATGAGGATACGGGTGTTGTGGCCGGCAGTCCCCAAGCTGTTACGTCAATAGGCGCGACTACGTCTGTTCTGTATTTCAGCTTCTCTCGCACGGGCCGGCTGGCGTACTCCGCGCAAACCGACATCAGAAATCTTCGACGCGTTTCTTTCAATCCCACGCAAGGAGCTTTGGGGAAACCGATCGCGGTGACTCAGGGCTCGTTGCAGTTGTGGTTTCCTGACGTCTCAGCGGACGGCGAGTGGCTGACGGCATACACGATGGGCCAGCAAAGACACATCTACGTCATGCGCACGGACGGTACGGACCAGCGTGATCTCACGCCTGATAATTTTCGCCATGCCTGGCCCCGCTGGTCACCAGACGGACAACGCATTGCGTTTACTTCGCGCCGTACAGGCGACTACGAGCTTTGGATCATGAATCGTGACGGCTCCGGTTTGCATCAATTGTCGAAAAGTAGTGGCGGTCACTATGCACCGTGGTCCGCCGACGGCGCCATGATCGCGTATTCCATCCACACGCCACGGAACGATTGCGTGATCATCAATCCCGACAAGGAGTGGAATGATCAGAAGTTTGTTTACCTGCCACCGCTTGCTGACGCAAGCTTGTCTTTCGAAGGCTGGTCCTGGTCCACGGATGGAAAGAAGTTGGCGGGGATAAAGCACCTGCCGAATGGAGTTCATTCAGGCATCGGCATCTATGACCTGGAAACAAAGAAGTACGATTGGCTGACTGACTTCGGCGATTGGCCCATTTGGCTCAATGACAACCGGCATCTTCTGTTCGTGAGCCAGGGAACGATCTATCTGTTTGACACGGAGTCGAGAAAGTATCATCAAGTATTTGTAGTGACCGATCAGGATGTGGACATCGGGAGTCCCGCGCTTTCGCGAGACAACCGTACGCTCTATTTCACCTACGTCGCGGCAGAGGCCGACATCTGGTTGATGGATCTCGCGGAATAAGTGAGGAATATATTGGAAACGGAACGACCAGCGCAGGTCGTCGTGATCTACGGCCCTCCTGCATCCGGCAAGTTGACCGTGGCAAGACAACTTAGTCGGCTTACCAATCTCAAAATCTTTCATAACCACCTGACAGTTGATCTACTGCTCTCGGTCTTCGAATTCGGAAGTCCTGCATTCGTCGCCTTGCGAGAGCAAATCTGGCTTTCAGTGATGCTGGAGGCATGTGCGAGAAAGACAGGTTTGATATTCACGTTTGCACCGGAGCGAACGGTGTCAGACGGATTTTTGAACCGGCTCGTCGACGAAGCGAGATCCTGCGGAGCCGACGTGAGGTTAGTCGAACTCGTGTGTTCAGAACACGCGATCGAGCAGCGACTGGCAGACAGTTCGCGTAAGGCGTTCGGTAAATTGTCTTCGCTTGAAGAATACCGGAGGCTGAGAGCGGCAGGTGTGTTTGAAGTTCCAAACACGCTTACACCTGATCTTGTGATCGATACGGTGGTAATCTCGCCCGAGGATTCAGCGACTCTTATCGCTGACTTGTTGAAGGAAACTCTACCTAACTCCTAAACGGCGACCCGGCGTGAGCTCATCCATTTGAACGACGCTCCGAAGCACCTTTGGCACCTTAACCGAACCGTTCTTCTGCTGGTAATTGTCGAGGATCGCAATCAACATTCTACCCATTGCGCAGCCCGTATCGTTCACCGTGTGGCAAAATTTGGGTTTACCGTCAGTGCGGTAGCGAATTCCCAACCGGCGCGCCTGGTAGTCGGTGGTGTTGGTGTCCGTCATTACCTCCATAAACTCCTTAGTGCCTGACAACCACACTTCCAGATCTCTTTGACGATGCGTTGCGAGATAGCCTGCATCGCCGGTGCATTTCTCGATCACGCGATATGGCAGCTCCAGTTGTTGTAGCAGCCATTCATTTACTTCTCTGAACTCCTCGTAGATCTCCGCGGACTGTTCGGGAGTGCACACCGCATTCATCTCGACCTTATCGAATTGGTGAACTCGTTTGATGCCTTTTGAGTCACGGCCCCAGGAGCCCGCCTCCGATCTGAAGCAAGGAGTGGAAGCGTAGAACTTGATCGGTAGCTCATCCTGTTCGAAGACGCGGTCCATGAAAAAGCTGAAGTTGGAAGGTTCAGAAGATCCGACGAGAAACAAAGTAGCCGCATCTTCAACGTTGTGCGATTGGATTTGGTAAACCTGATCTCGTCCTTCCGGAAAATGGGACGTGCCATAGAGAGCGCGCTCTCGAACAAGCAGTGGAGGAATAATCGGTTTCATTCCCAACTCGAGCAAGCGTTCGGTTAACAAGCGGGTAATGGCCCACTGCATCAACGCGACTTCGCCGTAAATGTAAGCGAAACGCGTCCCTGAAACCTTCGAAGCCTGGAGAGTGTCGATGCCGCCTAGTCGTTCGCAAAGATCTGCGTAATGTGGCGCTACAAAATCTGTCTCCTCTGCATGTACAGGAACGGGCGGCATAGCACTCGCACTTGTTTCGCCTCGGCCCAGCAGATCTTTAGGAAGGTATCCCCTGCCGGGTATCCATGCGCTTTCCTCAACGTTCTCCTCTGGACCGGCGCCTTCCGGCATTTCGGGATGCGGCCAGTTTGGAAACCAGTCCATGATCGACTGCCATTCTTCACTGACTTTGCTTAGCCCTTCCTCGACTGCGCGTATTTGATCGCGCAACTCTTTTCCCTTTTCACGAGCTGCAACAGGATCTGACTTACCGAGCGCTGCCAGCTTGTTCTTTTCAGCATTGAGCGATCCAAGCTGTCCGAGGAGGTTTCGACGTTGCTCATCTATTTGTAGCCAGCGATCGACGTTCGCCTTGTTTGGATCTACACGTCTGAGGCGCACAGCTCGACGCAGTCCATCTGGGTTCGCACGAATTTCTACGGGGTCAAGCATAAGTCGCGTAGTTTCTCACGAGTACCAGGCACTCGCAACTTTAGGCAAGAACGAGTGCTGCGCTAACTTGAAACTGTTCTCTGCGCCTCTGTGTCTCTGTGGTTTGTCGTTTCGCTGAGATCACCACCGAGACACAGAGACACAGAGAGAAAAACGTCGAGTCTTTTCTGCTATACTGCGTGCTTTTTGCTGGTCGGCTTCGCGCTACCAATAGAGATCGGATCATTACCAACAACGTATGCATCAATACAGAACTCATACCTGCGGCGAACTGAGAATCAAGAATGTAGGCGAACAAGTGCGCTTGTCCGGCTGGCTCCGAAATCGTCGAGACCACAGCGGAGTCGTGTTTATAGACCTGGCCGACCATTACGGAACTACGCAATTGGTAGTTGCACCTAATTCTCCTCCATACGACGAACTGCGTTCTCTTCCGAAGGAGAGTGTGGTGCGCGTCGATGGATCCGTTGTTGCGCGCGATCCCGGACAAGCTAATAGCGCGATGAGCACGGGAGAGATCGAGGTGCGAGTAAGCGACGTCGAGTTACTAGGATCATGTGCGCCGTTGCCGTTTTCTGTTTTTCCGGAGTCGCCCACGCCGGAAGAGATGAGACTCACTTACAGGTTTCTCGATCTCCGTCGTGCAAGGCAACACGCAAACAT
>Ga0207675_100006407_pt1 | contig 11151 bp, 6 predicted proteins | sample KBSSwiS42_FD_184305 | JGI IMG/M metagenome (GOLD analysis project Ga0207675, IMG submission 184305) | Switchgrass rhizosphere microbial communities from Kellogg Biological Station, Michigan, USA - KBS Switchgrass S4-2 (SPAdes) (version 2) | ecosystem: Host-associated > Plants > Roots >...
TCTCAATACCGTCAACGCGACTATTCAGGCGCCCATGTCGACGGTGACGAGCGCTTATGGCTTGCGGAACATCATCCGCGGCACCGGCGCTGTGCCCAGCACCTTCGTGACCGGAGGTACGACGACTGTCGTCACGACGCCGGCGCCGTAAGGCTGGCGGAGGGCTGCGTTCGGGATGGGATGCTGCCAGCACGGCAGCAGACGTTCTTGCCTGGAGATCGGCTCCATCCTGGAGAGTGTGCTTGTTTGCGGCGCTCGCATGCTTGAGGGCTCGGGGCCTCTTACAATCCCTGTTTGATATCAGGGCTCCTGAAGCTCCTGGCGCTCACTTTGTATGAGCGTGCAGGCCACCCGTCTGCAGGCGCAAACTCGACCAATTTCACAATCCCAGGGAAGCCGCGCCAGCACTGTGACGCTCGGCAGCATTCAGCGCCGAGACCCGGCGTCATTCAGTTCGGCGGCGGCGAAAGACGAGATCGCGAACTGCTGACTATGTGAGCCTGGAATTACCTGTGCGGCCTCTACCGTCCCGTGCCTCGAAATCCTGAATGGCACATGGATTGATCGCCATGGGCGCTCAGCCTGAGATCGCCAGCATCGAATGGGAACCATGCGGTCGCAAAACGGCTAAGAGACCAGCCACAAGCAATACGAGCCGTCGCCGCTTGGTCGCCCCACGATCGATGGTGGCATTGCCCGAACTGCGTGGCCTCCGCCACGCCAATGCAGCGGGAAGAAGATCCACTCCATTGAGCGCAAGCGATGATAAACAACCGATGATCAATAAGCCTCTTTCTGTCCGATCACGGCAACGCATGTCCTCAGCAGGATCTTGATGTCGAGCCACAGGCTCCAATTATTTATGTACCACAAGTCCAGATCGACACGCTTCTCCATCAGATCGATCGTGGCCGTTTCTCCTCGAAGTCCATTGACCTGCGCCCAACCGGTAATGCCGGGCTTCAGGTGAAGACGGAACGCATATTTGGAGATCAGTTTCTTATACTCGTCGTCGTGGATGGTGGCGTGGGGGCGAGGGCCGACCAGAGACATTTCGCCACGCAACACATTCAGGAACTGCGGGAGTTCATCGATGCTCGACCGGCGGAGCCAGTGGCCCAGTCGCGTAACTCGCTTGTCATTACGAGTTGCCTGCTTCACCTCGGACCCCTGCTCCATAACCGTCATTGTCCGAAATTTGAAGATCAAGAATTCCTTGTTGTTGAAGCCATTACGAAGCTGCAAAAAAAACACAGGTCCTCGCGAGTCAAGTTTGATCAGAATGGCAGCAATCAACATGGTCGGCGCCAATGTGATCAACGCCAGACTGGAAAGTGCAATATCGAACGCCCGCTTGATGGCGCACTCGCTCCAGGTCAATGGACCACGATGCAGATCGACAACCCACGTCGAGCCGATCTCTTTTCTCGGCTTGTGGAGCAGCCCCTCGATGCTGCGATCGGGTGCCAGGCGAACTGGGATCGGAACAACCCGCAAGACCGCCACGATCGAGTCGATCAGGCGGCGCTGGTTCCAAGGTATCGCCAGCAGGATCTCTTCCACCCTGCCCGACTGCGCGGTGCGGATGGCTTCTCTCAACATGTCACGAAGCCGCTCCGACATGCCGCTAGCGGTCTCAAAATCGGATGGAAGAATCGGAAAGCTTTCAATCGGCCTGTAGCCGCACCGGCGCAATCGATAAAGTCCTGCAGAGAAGTCGATCTCATCGGCCCCTCCTATTACCAGGACACGCCGTTCAGCAAAGCTTCCGTGGGCCAAGGCCTTGGTCAGATACAAACTCAACAATACGCGCCAACCGATCAGTAGTGTTAAGCCAACGACCAGAAAGGTCCCGATCGCGCCTCGCGAAAGAGTCGCGCCGACCTTAAGCAAGAACACCACGGCAAGCAGCAGCGAAAAGACGATGAACCAAATCGTAATCGCTTCCTTGATGCGGCTTTGAAGTGCGATCAGCCCGAGCGGCTTGTAGCTGCCGCGGGCAGCCAAAACGGTCGTGAAGTTCACGGCAACCAGCATACCAACTGCGAGTGATGTCTCGAAATTCTCGCCGCCGCCGTGGGCCCACCGCTGGTACACGAATCCACTGAGAAGACTGGATGCTAAAACAATGATGCAATCCATGCACCAAACCAAAGGCTCAACGCTGCGGAACGGTATTCGCCACGATGCGGTCGTCAGGGAAATTCCATCCGCAACGACCGTCTTCTCTCTTGACGAGTTCTGCATGACGCACCTCTACGCTACACTTAGCCCAACGGCTTATCCCGCTAGGCCCCTGCCCTAATCGCGCAATCGGACTGACCCTTTCGACTGAAAGCACGATCGCACCCTCTCGATGAGGCAAACCTTGCCTCGATCGCAAAAGACAAATCCCGTTCGATGTTGCGTGTGGATGCCGAACTCAAGGCGGGAGCGACCAAAAGCGCTCTTGATGAAATTTTGATTTAAATCGGAAGGGCCCACGCGACTTGAACCGAGCATGACCATGGCGCTGAAAAACCCGTTACGTGACACACTCAATCAATCTTAAGAATCGATCGTATAATACCTTAGTTAGGCATCTTTTATACTTTTAGCGCAAGTTAAGTATTTTTATACCCTTTTTTATGGCGATGCAACATCCCATGCTTTTCGATTTCCGGGTCGTGTCCAACAGACAGTGAACAGCAATATGATACCTGCGGCCGCACAAGGTCGTCTGCAACGCAGACTGACGCGCGGCGAGCGTTCCTGCCTCCGGGTCTGCCGTGCGGCGATCCTACCCGGGACTTCTAAAGCCGAAAATTGTAGATCTGAATTGAGGTTGTCGCGCTTTCGAAATTTTCATCCAGGAAATCGCTGAGCGCTGTCGATCTCGCGAACCTGCTGCCGCCCCACGACATCCAACGCCCGGTCGGGCCGCAAGCGGCGCCTCCAGGCGGAGCGTTGACGAACCGCAGAGGCCATCGATGTTCGACGGCATGAAACCTAACGTGACGTTCGCCTGTATCGAGGCTAGGCCAAGTCGGCGTTCAGGGTGGCACGCAGGCCTTGATCAGACAGTAACTGCTCAAAATAGGCGATCGTCTGAATAAGACCTTCCTTGAGCTTCGTCCGCGGCGTCCAGGAGAGCTCTTCCTTGGCCTTGGAAATGTCCGGACGCCGCTGACGCGGATCGTCTTGCGGAAGTGGCTTGTTGACGATCTTGGAAGATGAGCCGGTCAGGCTGATAACAGTCGATGCCAATTCGAGAATCGAGAACTCGTCGGGGTTTCCAATATTCACAGGACCGGCTACGTCATGCGAAGTGCCCATCAGCCTTATGAGCCCATCGACGAGGTCGTCCACGTAGCAGAACGAGCGAGTTTGCGAGCCTTCACCGTAGATCGTGATGTCGCGGCCAAGCAACGCCTGCACAATGAAATTCGAAACGACGCGTCCGTCGTTGGGATGCATGCGTGGCCCATAGGTGTTGAAGATACGGGCGACCTTGATGCCCAGATTGCGCTGGTGCCGATAGGCGAAGAACAGGCTCTCCGCGCAACGCTTGCCCTCGTCATAGCAGGACCGCAGGCCGATCGGATTGACGTTGCCCCAATAATCCTCGGTTTGGGGATGAACGCTCGGATCGCCATAGACCTCCGAGGTCGACGCCTGCAGGATCTTGGCGTTCACGCGCTTGGCAAGGCCGAGCATATTGATCGCGCCATGCACGCTGGTTTTGATCGTTTGCACCGGGTCGTGCTGGTAATGCACCGGCGAGGCTGGGCAGGCGAGATTGTAGATCTCATCGACCTCGACGAAGAGCGGAAAGGTGACGTCGTGGCGGATCAACTCGAAGTGCTTGTGATCGAGCAGCGGCTCCACATTTCTGCGCGCGCCGGTAAAGAAGTTGTCGACGCAGAGGACCTGCGCGCCCTCAGCGATCAGACGCGCACAAAGATGGGAGCCGAGAAAGCCTGCCCCGCCGGTGACCAGAATACGCTTTTCGAGATGCATTCAAGATACTTTGCTGTTTGAGGCCATTATCAAAATCGAGGCCTGCTCGCGAGTTCCGGACCCTGGTTTGCGCAGTCGCCTCGCAAGCTGACCGCAGCTCGAGCTTAAGAGCACAATTGAATAACTAAGGAGCAAAGTCCCATTGGACAGTCAAGGCGATATCATCTTCATGGTGAACAGGATTCGGGCACTTGCGACATCGCCGGCAGCGGCCCACCGAAGGTGCAAGCGACCGTGCGCAGGGAGGATTTTGCCCATCTTGGTTCACTGGAAGATCAATAGGCCTCCTTCTGCCCGATCACGGCCGAAAACGTCTTCATGAGTATCTTGATGTCGAGCCACAGGCTCCAGTTATTGATGTACCAGAGGTCGAGCTCAACGCGTTTCTCCATCAAGTCGACCGTTGCCGTTTCTCCTCGCAATCCGTGGATCTGGGCCCAGCCGGTAATGCCCGGTTTGACATGATGGCGGAAGGCATACTTCCAGATCACCTTTTCATATTCATTGTTGTGGGTCGTCGCATGCGGCCGCGGGCCGACCAGCGACATCTCCCCGCGCAGGACATTGAGGAATTGCGGTAGCTCATCGATGCTCGACCGGCGCAGCCAGCGGCCGATTCGCGTGACCCGCCTGTCATTGCGGACCGCCTGTTTTACCTCCGCCCCCTGCTCCATGACGATCATCGTTCGGAATTTGAAGATCGAGAATTCCTTGTTGTTGAAGCCGTTGCGAACCTGCGAGAAAAAAACGGGCCCACGCGAGTCGAGCTTGATCATGATGGCGCCGATCAGCATGGTCGGCGCCAACATGACCAGCGCCAGGCTGGAAAATGTAATATCGAACGCTCGCTTGATGGCGCATTCGCTCCAGGTTAGCGGACCGCGGTGCAGATCGACGACCCACGTCGAGCCGATCTCTGTTCTGGGTTTGTGGAGCAGTCCTGCAATCGTACGATCGGGCGCCAGACGGATCGGGATCGGGACGACCCGCAGCGCAGTGACGATGGAATCGACCAGGCGGTGCTGATCCCAGCGTATCGCCAGCAGGATTTCTTCCACCCTGCCGGATTGTGCCGTCCGGATGACTTGATCCAGCACGCTGCGAAGCCGAGGCGACATGTCCTTGTCGGCCTCAAAGTCGGTCTCCAGAACGGGAAAGCTTTCGATCGGTCGATAGCCGCACCGGCGCAGCCGACGGAGGCCCTCCGAAGTGTCGATTTCATCGGGTTCCCCGATGAGAACCACTCGACGTTCTGCAAAACTTCCGCGCGCGAGGGCCTTTGCCAGATACGAGCTTAATACCGCGCGCCAGCTGATCAGTAACGTCAATCCGACAATCGTGAAGGTCGCCGTGGCGCCGCGTGAAAGATTGGCACCGACCTTGAGCGAGAACACGACCGCGAGGAGAAGCGAGAAGACGATAAGCCAGATCGCAGTCGTTTCCTTGATGCGCCCCTGAAGCGAAATCAGATTGAGTGGCTTGTAGCTGCCGCGGGATACCAGGATGGTCGTGAAGTTCACCGCAACCAGCAGACCGACGGCGAGCGACGTTTCGAGATCACCGCTGCCGCCGAGCATCCATCGGTGGTACGCGAACCCGCTGAGAATGCTCGATCCCACGATAATGAAGCAATCAAGAGCACATACCAGAGGCTCGACGCTCCAGAACGGGATTCGCCAGGATGCGGGTGCGAGCGAAATGGCTTCCGCAACGGCGGTCTTCTCTCTTGGCCAGATCGGCATAACGCAACGCCCTCTCTGCTACAGTACCACTCTTACGTCACCCTTGTTCCCCGCGCAGCCATCCTTCCCGATCGTTCGCCTGCGCATATCGACAACAAAAGCCGCCGAACCGTTTCAATGCGATATCGCATCGGTGCCGACGACAAGAGCTGATTCGCTATGGAGATGGACACGGGCTCTGCGCGCGCCGCAAAAACGCAACCGCAGAAACGAAGGAACCCGCGCCTTCCGGAAAACCAATTGAACTCGGGCCGGTGAAATTGACTTGCAGTAAACATGGCCGCAGCCTGAACCACGGGAAACACTCCATCAAATGTGTCTTACGCCTTCAATTGGCGGTTCAATACTTATTCTTTATTAAGGATTAACAGCCTGTTAAGAATTAGCAATCTGTTAATAAATAGCGATCTACTATATACGTTTTATTAAGGCAATGTGATTTCCCCTGACATGCTAAATTGCCGGCGGCCAAGACGTGGTCCGCTATTAAAAAGATGGAAGGACAGCATAATTTGGTCGGACCACAGCGGCCAAGCACTCACGATCAGTTATTCGCAGGTTTGCCAATCACGAGAAATTTGATTTTCAGCGACGCGCGAATCAAGATCGGTTCTTGCACGGTTGGGCCTTCCATATTCTCCCGCCCAAGCAAGGCGGCCGCCAGGCACCCAAACTCTGAAGCCGAGCCTGTCGAATGGGCAGATGAGAACGCCAACGCAAGAGCAAGGCGCAACATCGCAATCCCTGCCCACTTCAATTGGAGTGAGTGGCTGCGCTGGCTCGGAAGCCCCGGCCGGATTCCTCGAAATACGAAACGCGATAGCAATGCCCGCTACCGGAGATCGATCGGTCGTCGCTTCTGCGCGACTTGTTGCACGCGGCTGGACAACCGCGCCGCGCGTATTAACCATCTGGATTGTGAGAGCATGGCACTGGCTCAACCACGCCGTGGCGAGTTCGGCCGAAAGAGGCTAGACACGCGTGGCAGAGAAATTTTCGAGGGTATCGGATGAGTGACGATCGCCGCGTGGTTGTCATAGGCAGCGGCCCAGCAGGCGCGATGGCGGCGTACGAGCTTGTGCGCAAGGGCATTCCAGTGACGATGCTGGAGACCGGAGAGGACATCCAGCACGGCACGCTCGTCAGGCTGGCGGGCAGAAATCTCTTTCGACGTCTTCCGCCTATGACGAAGGCGGAGGGGTTCGTCGTCACCGGCGATCCGGAGACCAACCTCGAATACAATTATGCCCTGGGTGGGCTCTCCAATCAGTGGACGGGTGCCGTGCCACGCTTCTGCGCGGAGGACTTTACGGCAGGCGAGCAGATCCACGAGAAATATCGCTGGCCCGTCACCTACAGTGATCTCGCTGCGTATTACGAGATTGCCGAAAGGACGATGGAGATCACGGCCGATCCAAGCGACGTCCCAAGTCTGCCGGCCGGCTATTGTGACTATCGACAACAGGTGCCGAAGGACTGGCAATCCGTTCGGCAGGCAGCACTGAAGCGCGGGCAGGGTTTCACGACGATGCCGCTTGCCGACGGGCCGCCATACCTGCTCCTCAGCCGCGGCACCTCGTTCAACAGCTATTCGAAGTTGATCGCCGGGCTAGTCGGGAAACCCGGGTTCAAGCTGATCACGCGAGCCCACGCGTTGAAGCTCGAATGGGACGGGCAGAAAAGGAAGGTCGTAGCCGCAGTCTATTGCGACAGGCAGACCATGGCGCACCATCGCGTGAGCGCCAGCGCATTTGTCGTGGCGTGCGGACCGCTCAGTTCGCCCAAGCTGCTGTTCAGTTCGGAGTGCAACGATCACCCGAACGGGATGGGCAACAGCGCCGGTCTACTCGGCAAGTATCTTCATGATCACCCGCGCGAGTGGTGGGCCGTCGACATGGACACCCCGCTCACCTCGCTATCCCCGCCCGCCTACCTGACTCGCCTGCCCCACGCCTCGTCGGACCCGCTGCTTGCCTCCTCATGGACGCTCGGTGCGTTCGGGACGGTCGGCAAGATCAAGAGCCGGCTTGGACAGAAGACGACTTATTTTGGCGTGCAGGTCTTCGGAACCATGGTGCCGGAAGAGAAGTATTACGTACGTCCCGCGTTGAACGAAAAGGACGAGTTTGGCTTCCCGGCGTTGGAAGTTCACATCAGCTTCGATGGAAAAGTTTTGGACAATATGGTCAAAGCGCGCGAGCACCTGATGCAACTGATGCAGGACGCCGGGCACAAAGGCGCAATCAGAGAGATCGTCCCGACGCTTGTCCCCGGAACAGCGAAGCACTATGGCGGCGCGGCCCGCATGCATGCCTCGTCCAGGTTCGGCGTGACCGACGGCTTCAACCGACTTCACGATATCCCCAACGTCCTCGTGGTCGATGCGAGTTGCTTCACGACCGGTGCAGAAAAGAATCCCACGGTGACTGTGATGGCGCTGGCTGCACGCTCGGCGGACCGCCTCGCACGCGACCTGCGAGCCACGTGACGGAGAGCGGGCGTGCGCTACAGGCAGTTTGGAAAAACCGGATGGCGCGTTTCCGAAATCGGATTCGGCGGAGCGCGCATCGGTGGGCTGCTCGCCCAGGACGGTGGCAGGGCGACCTCGCTGAAAACACTGGAGGCTGCCTGCGACGCGGGGATAAATTTCTTCGATACCGCGGACATGTATTCGCAAGGGGAAAGCGAGATCCTGGTCGGCAAGGCCTTTCGCAACAAGCGCGACAAGGTTTTCATCGCAACCAAGGGCGGCTATAGCCTTCCGAGACAGAAGCGGCTCATTCAGCTCGTCAAGCCGTTCGCGAAGCCTATTGTTCGGGCGCTCGGCCTGCGCCGCAGTGCGGTTCCGGCGTCGCTGTCGGGTACGGTTTCACAGGATTTCTCGCCCGGCTATTTGAGAGTAGCCGTGGATGCGTCGTTGCGGCGACTGCAGTCCGACCATATCGACCTGTATCAGCTGCACAGCCCGCCTCAGGACGAACTCACCGGATCCCGGCTCCAGGATGCGTTGGGGCTCCTCGGGCGTTTGAAGACGGAAGGCAAGATCCGCGAATATGGAATTGCCCTCGACTCCGTTTACGATGCTGTGCACTGCCTGGACATGGAAGGGATCGCCAGCCTGCAGATGCCCTTTGGTTTGATGGACCTGCAGGCGCTGGACGGTGTGTTCGACCAAGTGTCCGAGCGCCAAATCGGGATCATCGCGCGAGGCTGTTTCGGTGGCGGCGCGTTGAAACAATCCCTCACCGAGGCGGAATTGCGTGCAAACGAGCCGCAGTGGGAACGCGCTTTGCAGATCAAGCGGCTCGCCGAGCAGATGCAGCGCTCAGCGCTCGAAGCCGCGCTCCAGTTCGCGCTCTCCATCGAGCACATCTCCGTGACGATTCTGGGGATGCGTACACCTGAACATGTTGCGACCAATCTGCAGTATTACGCCGCAAAAGCACTATCAAACGAAGAGAAGCGCGAGTTGCTGGCCCGCTGACGCGCAGCACGTATTTTCGCGAACATCGGAGCATATGCGGTGAGCCAACGATGTATCGGCCGGTTGAGGGCGATCCTTGCGGCGCTGATCATGCTCAATGGCGGAGGCGTAGCTATGAGTGAAGAAGCGCGCGAAGCGGTCGGCATGTCGGCATGGACGCCCAGGGATGATGTCCGCGCCTTCTACTCAGGCCACAGCCTCAGCGACGGCGTGCCGCAGGTGGTCGAACAGATCGCACGCTCGCTCGGACATCGCCTGGATTTTGAGGCGCAGGTCCTGGGCTATTCCCTCCTACGGCAGCGGACCAAAGGCGAGGTAACTTCTGCTACCGAATGGCCGGGCTATCGTGCCGGCCATAACCGGAAAGGCACTGGCTTGGATGTCGCCGCAGAACTGCGCCAACCCCGGCGGCTGGGACCTAGCGAGAAGTACGATGTTCTCGTCGTCACGGAGCGCCACGACCTGACCGCTATCGCGCGCAAGGAACGTACCGCCTTCTATCTGACCGACATGGCCCAGCACCTACTGGCAGGTAACCCCGACGCCGAGGTGCTGCTCTATCATACGTGGCTAACCCTGGACCCCGATGCACCAGGGCCCTGGATCGACTACGAGCGCGCGGTATTGCCAATGTGGGAATGCGTCGCCAGTCGGGCCAACCTCGACCTTCCCGCGCGCGGCAATGTTCCGCGCGTCCGCGTGCTGCCGGGTGGCGGCGCGCTCGCGGAACTGGCTGCGGCGCTGTGGGAGGGCAAGGTGCCGGGCGTTGCGGGCACTAGTCCGGGGGAGCGCGTGCGCCTCCTCTTCTCCGACAACGTGCATATGAGCGAGGCCGGCCGCTACTTCATCGCGCTGGTGCACTATGCTGTACTCTTCGGCCGCAACCCCGAGGGCGCTACCGTCCCTGCGTCACTCGCCCCGGAGACAGGTCGGTACATGCAAACGCTGGCATGGCAATATGCTGTCTCATACGGCCGGCGGGCCGATGCCGCCGCGCGGCGCGACATGGCGACGTGCCGGGATCTGATGCAAAAGGAAATCTGCCCGGCCTATACGGCCTTTCAAGGCAAAGGCCTGCCGGGCCTCGCCACGCTCAAGCGCCAGTACAACACCTATCGTTGCGGGCGCGAGTATGCCGATGCAAATGATCCCGAAAACCCATTCGCTTCACCCAAGCCATGACGGGGCTGCGGTGCTCGCGCGCGATCCGGTTCGGGCTATTTAACGCCCCACAGCACGACGCTAGCTCGCTGCGGGTGAGAAACCCTCTTCGGTAACAAGTGTGGGCTTGGACGCTATCCGCATATTAGCCCGATCGAGAGCGGCATTCAGCGGGCCCATCAATACCTTTGCGTTGGCTCCGAGCAACAGCGTGTCGTGGTTGCCGGGGATCATCACGGTCTGCACTCCTCCCAGCACGACGCTGTCCCACCCGTAATAGGGCCCGCCGCCACTGAAGACGAAAGGCACACTCTCAGCCCGGAAAAGCAGCGCTTTCCCTTGCCACGGCTGAGGTCGGTAGCGCCTGGCCGCCCGGCCGAAGCTTTCCGTGAGATGGCGATCCCGCAGCGCGTGCGGCACCGGCGTGCCCCTGGTGATGCACAGCTTGATTTGCAGCCGCTCGCGCACCGCCCGCGCGCGGTCTAGTCTGTCGAGCACGGTCTCCTTCACGTATTTGAGGCCGTCTTTGCGCAAACGCCGCAATTTACGGCCCAGCGATACGGCGCGGATCGGCATCTGAGGGTGGTACGTGTCGAAGAACACGAGAAGCGGGACCTCTTCGCCCAGCGCTTTGAATTGTTGCGCCATCTCGAAAGCGACGACGCCTCCGCCTGAATAGCCGGCTAGAAAATAGGGACCGTAAGGCCGCATCGCGCGGATTTCCTCGACGTAAGCCCGAGCCATCTCCTCGATCGAGCGATGCAG
>Ga0207675_100006408_pt1 | contig 11150 bp, 10 predicted proteins | sample KBSSwiS42_FD_184305 | JGI IMG/M metagenome (GOLD analysis project Ga0207675, IMG submission 184305) | Switchgrass rhizosphere microbial communities from Kellogg Biological Station, Michigan, USA - KBS Switchgrass S4-2 (SPAdes) (version 2) | ecosystem: Host-associated > Plants > Roots >...
CGACGCGCGCCGCGTAGAGTCGGCAGAAGAAGCGGGCCGCGCCGGAAAACAGTGTCGCATCGCTTTCAGCCTGCAGGGAAATTCCCTGCTCCCGTTCGATCGCGAAGCGCGCCAGCAATCCGCGCCGGATCGCGAACGACGACAGCGGCACGAACGGCCCCTGGTTCGGGACCTGCTCGCGCGACAAACGGCGGAAGTACCAGCCGTAGCGGGACCATCGGTTTCTTACCGTAATGACCGCGTGGCCGCCCGGCTTGAGCACGCGCGCGATCTCGTCGAGAACGCGCCACGGCTCCGGCGTGTGTTCGAGCGCCTGCGCGGCGAATACCGCGTCGATGCTGCCGTCCGCATATGGAAGTCGTCCGCCCTTGATGAGGTCGTTGTGCAGGTTAGCGTCCGAGAGTCCTTCCTGACGCAGGCGCTCGGCGATGAACGTATAGTGATGAGGAGAAAGCTCGCCGACGTGCAGCGCGACCTGCGGCCCAAAGCGGCGCCGCAACTCGACCGTATACGTGCCGCCCCAGGGCATGAGATCAACGAGTCGGCTGCCGGGAGCGAGGTTCGGCAGCAGGTCGAGCTCGGCATTGGTCGCGTCGCCCTGTCGCCGCGAACGATAGACGCCCGCGAGCGGAGACTTCGCCCAGACCGAATAGCCGCGAAAATCGCCGATGCGATCCCAGCCCCATTTGTCCGGCCGCCATTCGGCGAACGGATTGTCGGTATTGTGGATGCGGAAGAACGGATAGTGCGGCGCCGGCTTGGCGAGGTAGGTCGCGTGCGCGGGCCGCTTGAAGACGTTGTGAGACCAGACCTCCTTGACGGAACGGCGCGGCGCCTTCACGGCGGGTGCTGTCGCGGCCGGCCGGCCAATGCAGAGCGCCCCTTGAATCTCGAACAGCGGCGGAATTGAAAGCATGCGGGCGACAGCACGCGGGTCACCGATGCCGGCATTCCAGATGGTGGCGAAGCCGCGCAGATGGGCGCTCAGCATCATGTGGTAGCAGGCGCCGGCGACGCTTTGGACGACTGAGAACTTGTCGTGTGTCCACCCTTTCAGAAAGCACAGGTATATGATGGCGGAACAGAATTCGAAGTGATGATTGCCGCCGGAGATTTCCCGCGCTTGTTTTCGAAGCGCCGGATCGGTGACGACCACGAAGTGCCAGTTCTGCTGGTTGCAGGAGGACGGCGCGTTGGTCCCGTCGGCCACGATCTCCTCGATGGTCGCAATGTCGATCGGCTGGTTGTCGAAATCGCGGCACGAATGACGCTCGGCGAGCCGCGCCAAGATGGCGTCCACGTCAGGCGCGACGCCGAGAAATTCGGGCGAACGCGCGACGGACTGCGGCATGCTGGCATGCTCCAGAAGAGGGCGAGGGTGCGATATTGTCTACAGTTGACAGCCCAATTTGCGCCAGCATAATCGGGGTGACAAGCCACCGCTTGTCACAAGCTTCGATCGCTTCCTCGGTCGGTCCAATGCGACCCCGCCGGGCGGCTGACAGGGGAGGCGCTTGATGCGCAGCATGCGAACGGCGTTGGTGCTCGCGGCAGTCGCGGTTCTCGGCTTTGGACCGGCGGCTGCCCAGGATGTCATCAAGATCGGCGCGATCGGCAGCCTTTCGGGTGGCGGAACGGCCTGGGGTCTCGCGATCAAGCGCGGCGCCGAGATCGCACTCGACGAGGTCAATGCGGCCGGCGGCGTGAAGGTCGGCGACAAGACCTACAAGGTCGAACTCGTGATGTACGACGACCAGTACACCGGGCAGGGTGGCAAGAACGCCGCCGAACGGCTCGTTCACCAGGACAAGGTCAAATACATCATCGGGCCGATCGGCTCGGGACCGGTTGTCAGCACGATCGCGGTGAGCACGCCGGAGAAGGTGCTGGTGCTGTCGAACGGCTACACGCCGACGATCCTCAGGAATGAATTCAAGGCCGCGTACAATTTCCGCTTCACGCTCACGAATCTCGAATACGCGCCCAACATGATGAAATGGGTGAAGGAGAACCTGAAGCTGAAGAAGGTCGGCATCTTGGTGCCGAACGACGCGATCGGACAGTCCGTCGCACCGGCGCTGATCAAGCTTTACAAGGAAAGCGGCATCGACGTCGTTGCCGATTTCTACGAGCGCGGATCAAAGGAATTCTCGCCGCTCATTACCCGCATGATGGCGGCCGGGATCGACGGATTCGACATCAACTTCAATGCGCCCGGCGAGGCCGGCCTGATGGTCAAGCAGGCCCGGCAGATCGGTTTCGACAAGGTCATCTTCCAGATGGGTGGACCGTCGGTTCCGGAAATCATCGAAGTCGCCGGCAAGCAGGCCGAGGGCTTCATCTCCTACGAGATGTACGATTTCGATGCCCCGGCCGCGCAGCCGCTGGTCAAGGCCTATCGGGCGAAATACGGCGCCGGCATCATCAACTCGCAGACGCCGGCGTTCTACAATGCCACCAAGGTCCTGATCGAAGCGATGCGGCGTGCCGGCACGATCGACGATACGACCAAGCTCCGTGACACGATCGAGAAGATCGAAGGCTACGACGCCGGCGTCTACGGTCCGTTGAAGTGGACCGGCAAGGAAATCTACGGCGTCGACCACCAGGTCAAGTTGCCGTTCTTCATCGTCGAAGTGAAGGATGGCAAGGCGGTTTCACGGGCGACGCTGACGATGGACTGATGCCTGTCCCGGGGCGGTCACGGCAGCCGCCGCTTTATCCAAGGCTCGGAAGGATCAGATCTTGCTGTCGATGCTGACGAACACCACGATCCTGGGCCAGATCGTGGTGAACGGGCTCAATCTCAGCGCCGTCTATATCCTTGTCGCGCTCGGGTTCACGCTGCTGTTCGGCATCATGCGCGTCGTCAACTTCGCGCACGGCGAATTCGCGATGCTCGGGGGGTTCGCGTTCTATTATCTCTATGCCGTTCTGCACGTTCCCTGGCTGCTCGCGGTCGTGCTCGGCGCCGTGGCGGTGGCGGGACCTTCGCTGATCCTCGAATGGCTCGTGTTCCGCTGGTTCTATCACAAGATGTTCCAGAGCATGATCGGGCTGCTCGGCCTCAGCCTGGTGATGACCTACACGTCCCTGCTGGTGTGGGATGTGTTCGAGCGCAACGTGCCGAGCGCCTTCGACTCGATCCTGCGCTTTCAGGGCGTGATCATTCCGATGGATCGGCTGGTGACGATCGGGGTTTCGCTCGCCGCGCTCGGTGCGTTCTACTTCCTGATGGTCCACACCAAGATCGGGCTGGCGATGCGGGCGGCCGCGCAGGATGTGGAGATTGCGCTGACGCAAGGCATAGACGCGCACAAGATCTATCGCTGGTCGTTCTTCGTCGCGGTCTTTCTGGCGGCGCTGGCCGGCGCCTTGTATGGCCAAATCTACGCCGTGTCGCCGTTCATGGGTGAGCGGCCGCTGTTCGTTGCGTTCATCGTCGTCATTCTGGGCGGCATGGGGAGCATTCCGGGTGCGGCGCTGGGCGGGATCATCCTCGGGTTCACCGAGAGCCTGCTCGGAACCCTTTACGGGGGATCGGTCGCTTCTTACGCGTCGTTCGGTATCGTCATCCTTCTCCTGATCTTCAGGCCCTGGGGTCTGCTCGGGACACGCGAATAGGCGGCAAGCGGGAAACCGATCGGCATGATGCGATGACCGTCAAGACACTCGATTCCACCGGCGTGGCCATTTCCGGCGCATCGCCAAAGCCCAATCGTGCCACCATCGTGGCCGTCCTGCTTGCTGCGGCGCTGCTCGCCTGGCCGTTCGTCGCGAACGAGCGTTTCGTCTTCCACATCGCGATCAATGTCTGCCTCGCCGCCATTGCGGCCGCGAGCCTGCATCTCATCATCCGCACCGGTCACGTTTCGCTCTGTCACGCGGCCTTCATCGGCATCGGCGCCTATACGTCGGCCTACGTGGTCATGCAGCTTGGCCTGCCGTTCATCGCCGGTCTGGCGCTCGGCACATTCGCGGCCGCGCTGCTCGCTCTGCTGATCGGGCCGGTGATCCTGCGCCTGACCGGCAAGTACTTCGTGCTGATCACCTTCCTGTTCGGCGAAATCGTGCGCATGGTTTTCGTCGACTGGCAGGCGGTGACCGGCGGCGCCAACGGCATTACCGATATTCCCGCTCCGGCACCGATATTCGCCGAGCCGCGCAACTTCTATTGGCTGACGCTGCTCGCCGCGGCCCTGTGCATCGGCTTCTGCGGCCGGCTGCTGCAATCGGAGCTCGGACGGACCATCGACAGCATCCGCGAGGACGAGCAGCTCGCCGAATGCTCCGGTGTCCCGGTGATTCGCATCAAGGTGATGATTTTCGTCATCGCCTGCGCGCTTGCTGGGTTTGTCGGCTCGCTCCAGGCGCACTACACGCACTACATCAGTCCGCAGGCCTACAGCCCGATCGAGTCGCTGAACTACGTCATCATGAACGTGATCGGCGGCATGAACACGCTGGTCGGGCCGCTCATCGGTGCATTGTTTCTCGTCCTCACGCCCGAATTCCTGCGCGGTTACGTGCAGGTTCAACAGATCCTGTTCGGTCTGATCCTCATCATCGTGATGGCGTTCCTGCCGGGCGGTATCGCAGACCTGCGCTCGGCCCTGAGAACGCTGCTCGGTCCGAAGCGGCGAGATGCCGGGCGATGACGATGCTCCTCGAAGTCGAAGGGCTCGCGCGCAACTTTGGCGGCCTCAAGGCCGTGAGCGATCTTACGTTCGGCGTTACCGAAGGCGAGATTTTCGGCATCATCGGACCGAACGGCGCGGGCAAGAGCACCGCGGTCAATCTCATCAGCGGCGTGACGCGGCCGTCAGCCGGATGCATCAGGTTCGCCGGATCGGATGTCACAGGTCAGCCGCCGCACGTGCTCGCGCGGAAAGGGCTGACGCGCACGTTTCAATCGACGACCGTCTACCGTAACCAGACGGTGCGCGAGAACTGCCGCCGTGGCGCCTATCTCAGCCTCTATCCGGGGTTCTTACCGGCGCTCTTCACGACTGCGCGCGCGAAAGCGATGCGCGCTGCGTGCGAAGACCGGGTGAGCGAGATTCTGGAATGGCTTGACCTCGCGCGTGTCGCTGAACTGGCGGCCTCGTCGCTTCCGTATGGCGCACAGAAAACGCTCGGCATGGCCATCAGTCTCATGGCCTGGCCGCGCCTGCTGATGCTCGACGAGCCGGTTGCGGGTCTGAGCGCCGCAGAGGCCGACCACGTACGCGACACCATCCGCAGAGTCCGCGATCGCGGCATATCGCTGGTCGTGATCGACCACAACATGCGGTTCATGGCCAACCTGTGCGAGCGCATCCTGGTTGTTCACCACGGCCAGGAACTCGCGCACGGAACGCCGCAGGAGGTTCTGACCAATCCGGCGGTGATCGAAGCCTATCTGGGACGCAAATATGTCCGCGCTTGAACTCACCAATGTGAGCGTGCGCTACGGCAACATTGTCGGCACGCAGGGCGTCTCGTTCAAGCTCAACGCCGGCGAGACGATGGCGCTGGTCGGCTCGAACGGAGCAGGCAAGAGCAGCACGCTGAAAGCGATTCTCGGCCTCGTCGACTATCCGGACGGCGACGTGCTGATCGACGGCGCGAGCTTGAGGGGGCTTCGTCCCTGGGACATCGTGAAACGCGGCGTCGGCTACTCGCCCGAGGGGCGGCGCGTCTTTCCTGCCATGACGGTGCTCGAAAATCTCAAAGTCGGCGCCTACACCCGCGCCGGAAATGAGTTCGGGGACAGTCTTTCGCGCGTCTTCTCCTACTTTCCGCGCCTGAAGGAGCGCGCCAGCCAGCGCGCCGGCAGCCTGTCCGGCGGCGAACAGCAGATGCTCGCGATCGGGCGCGCGCTGATGTCGAAGCCGACGATTTTTCTGCTCGACGAGCCGTCGCTCGGCCTCGCGCCGGTCATCGTCGAACGTATCGGCGAAATCCTGCACGAGATTCAAAAGTCGGAAGGCCTGTCCATCATCCTCGCCGAGCAGAATGCCGCGTGGGCGATGTCGATCGCGCAGACCGCCGTGATTCTCGAACTCGGCAGTTGCACCATGGTCGGCGTCGCGAGCGAGCTTATGGAGCATCCGCAGGTGCGGAAGGCCTATCTCGGACTGTGACGCGCACCGGCTGCGAACGTCACGGCTTCGGCAGAATGCTTGCGGGAAGCGTTTCGCAATAGCGCGCGATTCCCCCGGGCGTCGTGATCCACAATTCGTCGCGCCGCTTGAGGATGTGGTCCATCGCGCGGCGGAATGCATGCAGGCGAAATGGCTGCCCGATGATGAAGGGGTGCACCGAGATGCCGAATACCAGTGGTCGCTTGGCGGACTGCGTCAGCATCTCGTCGAACTGGTCGACGATCATGTCGGCGAATTCGCGCCCGGAATGCTGGCGGAAGACGAGCGCCGGCGAGTCGTTGATCTCGAGCGGGTAGGGGACCGCCAGGATCGGCCCGGACCGCGTGCGCATCCAGAACGGCTGGTCGTCCGCCGGCCAGTCCATGACGTAGGAGTAGCCGGCCTCCTTGAGCAGATCGAGCGTCACGCGCGTTTGCGCGAGGTACGGTCCGAGCCAGCCTTGCGGCGCGCGCCCCGACAGGCGGGTAACGATCGCGGTACATTCGGCGATCAGCCGTGCCTCGTCCTCTTCCCACAGGACGTCCTGCCGCTCGGCGTTGGTCCGCCCGTGGCCGACATACTCGTCACCGCGCTCGTTCAGGCGTTCGACGATGTCGGGACACTGTTCCAGAACATCGGAATTGACATTATGCGATCCCGGTACGCCATATTCGTCCAGCAACTCGAGATAGTACCAGAGACCGACCCGATTGCCGTAGTCGCGCCACGCGTAGTTGCGCTGGTTCTGCGACGCGGTGCCGGTCGCGCTGTCGGAGCCGAGGCCGGCCTGGAAGGCGAACGATTCGATGTTGTTGCTGAACGTGACTGCCAGTCGTTTGCCGCCGGGCCATTCGTAAGTCGGGCGTTTGTGAATCGGTACGTAGTCGTACCGGCTGTGCTTGGGAAGTTTCATGGCTGCCTAATGGATGAGGCGCGAGGGCACGGAACGCGCGTCAAAACTTGACAGTCGAAGTCGACATCGTCAACTGTCAACAGGATCGAGGGTTGCATGCTGGAAGGCGGAGCGATTGCGGTCAGGTCCTTGGCCGATCACGTCTTTGATCGGCTGCTCGAGGCCATTACGCTGGGCGAGCTCGAACCGGGGACGCGGCTGAGCGAGACCTTGCTGGCGCGCCAGCTCGGCGTCTCGCGTGGTCCTCTGCGCGAGGCGATCCGGCGTCTGGAAGGACGCAAGCTCGTCGTGCGAACGCCGAATGTCGGGCCGCACATCGTATCGTTGACGCCGGACGATCTGGTCGAGATTTTTCACATCCGCGAGCATCTCGAGGGGTTGGCGGTGCGCTTCGCCGCCGAGCGGATGAGCGAGGCCGAACTCGACCGGCTGGAGCAACGGCTGGAAACGCACGCGCGCGACCAGGATCTAGTTCGCGGCAACGGTTACTTTCAGCGCGCCGGCGACCAGGACTTCCATTACCTCATCGTGCAGGGTAGCCGCAGCCCGAGGCTGATCGAGCTGCTTTGCAACGATCTTTACTATCTGCTCCGCATCTATCGCTTTCGTTCCAGCGGTGTGACGGGTCGGGCCAAGACCGCGCTCGACGAGCACAAGGCCATTCTCGCCGCGATGCGCGCGCGCGATCCGGACTCGTGCGAGACGCTAATGCGCAGACACGTCGCGGCCGCGCGCGAGAATCTCGCGGTGGGACTCAATGCAGGCGATGCGGAGCTTGAGCGCCCGGACAAAGCGTCCGGACGGGTTGTCGACATCACGCCATCAGGCGCTGCGCGGCGTCGCCGTGGTGGCCAAAAACTGAGATAGCGAATGCTTGATATCACCGCTCCGGCCGCGACGCCAGAAATGACGGCCGCCGGCATCGAAAGGCTCGGAGCGTGGGCGGCCTCGGTGCAGCTTTCCATGATCCCGCAGCCGATCATCCGGCGCGCGCTGATCGTTCTGTGCGACGACCTCGCAGCGATTGTCGCGGCGCGTGACGAGCCGGAAGTGAAGCGCGCGCAGGATCGGCTCTGCGCCAAACCGGGCGAGCGCGGTGCGACCGTTTTCCGCGGCGGGCGGCCGATGACGGATCGTTTCTCGGCCGCCGTCGCCAACGGCCTTGCGGCCGACTGGTGCGAACTCGATGAAGGCTATCGGCGGGCGACGTGCCATGCCGGGCTCTACACGATACCGGCGTTGGTTGCCGACGCGGAGGCGAGCGGGGCGACACTCGCGGATGTCGTACGCGCACTGGTGATCGGCTACGAAGTCGCGGGGCGGTTCGCGCGCGCCTTTCCGTTCAAGAAGCTTGTGTTGCATCCGCACGCGTCGCTGGCAGCGGTCGGCGCTGCCGCGGGCGTCGCCGCACTGCGCCGGCACGATGCCGCGACCTTCGTTGCCGCGGTGTCGGCCGCCTCGACGATGGTGGCGCCGGGACCCTATACGCACGCGGTCGAGGGCGCGCTGGTGCGCAACGTCTGGCCGGCTGCCGGCGCGTGGTGCGGCATGCAGGCGGTCGAATGGGCGGAATGCGGGATCGGCGGGCTTGCATCCTCGCCCTATCACGTCTTCGCGGCGGCCTTCGGTTCGGAGCCGAAACTCGATCAACTGACTGCAGATCTCGGCGAAGAATGGGCCGTTTCGGACGGCTATCACAAAATCCACGCCTGCTGTCAGTATTCGCATTCCGCCGTTGAAGCGACGCTCGAAGCGCTTGGCGTTGGTGCGTCACGTCCCGCGCCGGACGCCATCACGCGGGTGATCGTGGAGACCCATCGCCTCGGCATGACGCTCGACAACCGTGCGCCCGCAACGACGCTCGCGGCGAAATTCTCCATGCCGCATATCGTGGCGGCCGCGTGCACGCTTGGCCATGCAGGCGCGGAGGCCTTTGCGTCCACCACGCTCACCGACAAGGCGATCGGTGCGGTTCGCGATCGTGTCGACCTGCGGCCATTTGCGCCGGAGCTTGCCTGGCCGAAGGATCGTCCGGCCCGCGTGACGCTCGAACTGGCGGATGGAACGCGCCGCAGCGCTATGTGCGAGAGCGCGCGTGGCGGCCCCGATCGGCCGTTCTCCACCACGGAGATTCTCGAAAAGATCGGCGGAATTACCGGCGAGGTTTATCCGCGCTTTATCGGCATGGCGGAAAGATTGATTGCCGCCGAGCCGGACGTTCTTGCGCTGCCGTGGGGCAGTGTCGTTGCCGAGCTGACGGCCCCCTAGGGTCTGATCCAACTTCGTTTGATCAGACCCGTCGTGCTCTCTTGTTTGAGCATGGTCTTTTCGGAAAACCGGTATCCACTTTTCCGGACCATGCTTTAATCCGGCAGTTCGAGTTCGACCAGCGGCGCGTGCTGCTGTCCGCCATAGGCGTCGCCGTCTTCCCGGGCGCCCTGAATATAAGGCCGGGGGATCGAAATCTTGATCGCCTTTGCCGCCTCGTGCTCGAAGAAGAGCACATCCTCTTCCGGCACCTGGTAGATCTTTGCAAACCGCTCCTTGGTCAGCACCCTGGACTTGAGCACGCGCTGGTAGGTCGCGTCGTCGTCGAACATGACGTCGAATGTCAGCATGAAAGCGCCGGCATTCTTCGAACGGATCAGCCGAGCCAGATCGCCCAGTTTCGCCACGGTCAGACCTCCACAAATTCAGTGCGGAACATCTCCAGCGGATCTTCCGGCGCCACGATGTGGTTCAGATTGAAACGATAGACCGGCCCGCGATTCACGTGGGAGGGCGCCATCGGAAACGCGATGCCGCTGATAAGCCCGCGCCATTCGGGAATCGGGTAGTGCAGCGCGAAGTGCGCGAAGGTTTTCGCGATCGCGTCGGTCGACGCCTCTTCGGCGGTCGTGATGGTAAAAAGCAGCGCGACTTCATGGCCGACCTGGTCGGCGAGAGGCTCCAACTTGCCCATGACGCCATCGCGGCCATAAACGCGAACGTGGATGTCGTAGTCGTTCGGCCCCAGCCGTCCGCCGAACATCTCCTGCACGCGGGCGGAAAATTTCTCCCGCATCGCGTCAAGCCAGGAATCAAGCTGCCGGATGATGAACGGTTCGCGCACCCCCCCGATGATGATGGCCTGATAGCCGGCCATTTCGGCGCCTTCCAGCTTGATCGTGACCCGATCGGCCTTGCGGAACTGCGAGCCATGGACGCGCACCGCGCGGTCATTGAGCGCTTCATAGCGCGAGCCATGCGAGTCCAGCGTGCCGTCGGGCTCGGTAATGAGAAACGGATCGGCGTTCTCGTAGAGGGTGTGCGAGGCCACGCTCTGCGCGCTGCAGCGCACGTCCATGTCCATCGGCTCGACGTCGAAATGATCGTCGCGAATCCAGGCCATGATGCTGTCGGGGCGCTTGCGCTGCACGACGCAGGCGGTGCCGCACTCCAGGATTTTTGCCGCGTGCCATGCCGGACCGGCACCTGCGCCCATCATCAGCGGGACGGTCGAGAACAGCGCTGTGTCCGATGCGCGCCCCGCCAGCACGACCTGCGCGCCCTGCTCGATCGCGGCCGCGATCGGCTCGTGTCCCATCATGCCGACGATATGTGCGCTCTTGTCGATGATGTCTTCGCTGATCGGCGGCGCCGGGTTCAGCGGCGTGATGCGTCCTTCACGATAGCGGCGCTTGAGGTAGTCCTTGTCCTGCTCGCTGCGCACCAGCGCCATCTTGAACTTGAGGCCGTCCTCCTTCGCGATCTCCAGCGCGATGTCGCGCATCCAGGCGACGCCGGCATCGCCGCCGCCGAAGCCGCAGGAGCCGACGATGACCGGAACATCGAGTTTCGCACGGCCGCGCAGCATCAGGCGCAAGTCGCGCTTGGTGCCTTCGCGCGAGAAATGCGGCTTGCCGCTGCCGAGATGCGCGGGCCCGGCGTCGGTCGATCCGCCGTCGCAGGCGATGACATGCGGCTTGAGCGAGATTCCGCGCTCGAGCGAGGATTCAAGAAAGCCCGAGCCGATCTGGCCGGACGCCGACAACACCCGCACTTCCGTCATCACGCTTCTCCTTCTTCTTTCTTGCTTCTTTCTTGCTTCTTTCTTGCTCGCGGCCGTTATC
>Ga0207675_100006410_pt1 | contig 11146 bp, 9 predicted proteins | sample KBSSwiS42_FD_184305 | JGI IMG/M metagenome (GOLD analysis project Ga0207675, IMG submission 184305) | Switchgrass rhizosphere microbial communities from Kellogg Biological Station, Michigan, USA - KBS Switchgrass S4-2 (SPAdes) (version 2) | ecosystem: Host-associated > Plants > Roots >...
GCTACCTGCGCTGGTTCGCTTGACAGCTTAGCCCCTCGGACGCTCCCCTTTTCGGACACTTTGGCTCGCCTGTCCTCCAGCCGCTTTGCGAGGGTGGTAAGTTCTTGCTGAGCTGCAGCGACTTGCGCCCTGGCCTGCTCCCGCTGCGGCCTGGCCGACGCCCCCCAACGCCACCCGAACGACGACGCCGGTCATCTCGCTGAGAGCGCTCTCTTGACACAGCGCGTCCCACCCGCCACCCTTCTCCCGACGACCCGTGAGAGCGCTCTCACCGATCCGGAGGCGACGATGCACCGCTCATCCCCACCCGCCCGCAAACTGGCCGCGCTGGTCGCCGGAGTCGCGTTGGCGGTGTCGGCCTGCGGCGGGTCCGGCGGATCCGCCCCGCAGGCCGCCGCCGGGCCGGTCGAGCTGACCGTCAGCCTGTTCGGCACGTTCGGCTACCAGGAGACGGGCCTGTTCGCCGAGTACGAGAAGCAGAACCCCGGCGTCACGATCAAGTACGACTCGACGCAGAGCGAGGACGCCTACTGGCCCGCCCTGCAGACCCGCCTCGCCTCCGGCAAGGGCTCCTCCGACGTGCAGGGCATCGAGGTCGCCCGCATCGCCGACGTGGTGACCAACCAGCAGGACCTGTGGACCGACCTGCGCGACACCGCCGCGGGCTCGGCCGTCACGGGCTACCTGCCGTGGAAGGAGAAAGCGGCCACCACCAAGGAGGGCGCCGTGCTGGGCCTCGGCACCGACATCGGCCCGATGGCGCTGTGCTACCGCAGCGACCTGCTCGGCAAGGCGGGCCTGCCCACCGACCCCGCCACGCTCGCCGCGCAGACCTCGACCTGGCCCGACTACCTCGCCCTCGGCGAGAAGTTCAAGGCGGCCGCGCCCGCGGGCTCGGCGTGGACCGACTCGGCGGGCGGGCTCTACAACGCGATCGTCTCCGGCGAGCAGAAGATCTACTACGACGCGGCAGGCACGCTCGTCTACGCCGACAACCCGGCTGTCAAGCAGGCCTTCGACACCGCCGCGGGCGCCGGGTCGACCGGGCTCACCGCCAAGCTGGAGCAGTTCGTCGACCCCGGCTGGGACGCGGGCTTCGGATCGGGCACGTTCGCGACGATCGCCTGCCCGTCCTGGATGATCGGCTACATCAAGGGCAAGGCGGGCGACGCGGGCGCGGGCAAGTGGAACGTCACCGCGCTGCCCGGCGGCCGTGGCGCCAACTGGGGCGGCTCCTACCTCGCGATCCCCGCGGCGAGCCCGCACAAGGAGCAGGCCGCGAAGCTGATCACGTGGCTCACCGCCCCCGAGCAGCAGGCGCGGCTGTTCACGAAGGTCGGCAACTTCCCGTCGACCACCGGCGGCATCGCCCAGGTCTCGGCGACGACCGACCCGTACTTCGCGGACGCGCCGATCGGCAAGATCTACTCCGCGGCCGCGCAGGCCGCGCCGGTGCAGATCCTCGGCCCCGACGACGGCGTGCTCAAGAAGGTGATGACCAAGGCGCTGCTGTCCGTCGAGGCCAACGGCGTGAGCCCGGCCGACGCCTGGAACGCGGCGCAGCAGGCGGCGAAGCAGCAGATCGGCTGAGCGGTGACACTGACGCTCTCCCGGCCGGAGCCCGCCGTCGTCAACGGGCGGCGGGCCCGCCGGTCGCGCCTGCACGCGTTCGAGGCCCGCTCGGCCCCGTACGTCTACATCGCCCCGTTCTTCCTGCTGTTCGCCGCGTTCGGGCTGTTCCCGCTGATCGACACCGCGTGGATCAGCCTGCACCGCTACCGGCTCGGCTCCTCGATGTCGTTCATCGGCCTCGACAACTACGCCTGGCTCTTCACCAACCCGGCCTTCTACAACGCCCTGCTCAAGACGTTCACGATCGGCGTGCTCTCCACCGTGCCGCAGCTCCTGCTCGCGCTCGGCCTCGCGCACCTGCTCAACCACCGGATGCGCGGCCGCACGTTCTTCCGCGTCGCGATGCTCATGCCGTACGCGACGTCGGTGGCCGCGGCCACGCTCGTGTTCGCCCAGCTGTTCAGCCGGGACGCGGGCCTGATCAACTGGCTGCTCGGGGTGGTCGGGGTCAACCCCGTCGACTGGCGCAACGGCAGCTGGGCGGCGCAGATCGCCATCTCCTCGATCATCATCTGGCGCTGGACGGGCTACAACGCGCTGATCTACCTCGCGGGCATGCAGTCGATCAGCCAGGACCTCTACGAGGCCGCCGCGCTGGACGGGGCCAACGCCTGGCAGCAGTTCCGGCACGTGACGCTGCCGGGGCTGCGGCCCACGATCCTGTTCACCATCGTCGTCTCCACGATCGGCGCGTCCCAGGTCTTCGGCGAGCCGCTGATCTTCGGCGGCGGCGCGGCCGAAGGGGGCGCGTTGGGCCAGTACCAGACCCTGGGCCTGTTCCTCTACCAGCAGGGCTGGCAGATCGGGCAGCTCGGCCGGGCCGCCGCCGTGGCCTGGGTGATGTTCCTGATGATCGTGGTGCTGGTGCTGGTGAACTCCGCGCTGGCCCGTCGCCGGGAGCGTGCGGCGTGACCGTGTTCGCGCCGCGCTCGCACGGCCTGCTCGTGGCGGGCCCGCGCACCTACGCCGCGCTCACCGCCACCGCGCTCGTGTTCCTGCTGCCGTTCTACTACCTGGTGGTCGCCGCCAGCAGGCCGATGGCCGAGATGGCGCAGAGCCCGCCGCCGCTCACACCCGGCCCGCTGCTGTTCTCGAACGTCGCGAAGGCGCTCGACCAGCAGAACATCGGCCTGGCGCTGGTCAACTCGCTCGTGGTCGCGGGCGTGATCACGCTGAGCACCGTGTTGCTCTGCACGCTGGCGGGCTACGCGTTCGCCAAGCTGCGCTTCCGCGGCCGCGGCCCGCTCTTCGCGCTCGCCGTGGGCACGATGATGATCCCGCCGAGCCTGGGCGTGGTGCCGCTCTACAGCCTCATGGTCGCGCTCGGCCTGGCGGGCTCGCTGGCGTCGGTGGTCCTGCCGTCGTTGGTGGCGGCGTTCGGGGTGTTCTTCATGCGCCAGTACCTCGTGCAGGCGCTGCCCGACGAGCTGCTCGACGCCGCGAAGGTCGACGGCGCCACCGCGCTCCGCACCGTGTGGAGCGTCGTGCTCCCGATCGCCCGACCCGGCATGGCCGTGCTCGGCATGCTCACGTTCATGACGGCCTGGAACGACTTCTTCTGGCCCGTCATCGCGCTCGACACCACCAACCCGACCGTGCAGGTCGCACTGGCCGCGCTCGGCGGCGGCTACGTGCCCGACACAGGCGTCATCATGGCGGGGACGCTGGTCGGCACGCTGCCGGTCGTCGTCGTGTTCCTGCTGCTGGGCCGCCAGATCGTCGGCGGCATCGTCGCCGGTGCCGTCAAAGCCTAGGAAGGCACGCATGACCACCACCCAGCCCGACACCCGCACCGAACTGCGCCGCTTCCCCACCGGCTTCCTGTGGGGCGCGGCCACGGCGGCCTACCAGATCGAGGGCGCGGTGGCCGCCGACGGCCGCACCCCCTCGATCTGGGACACCTTCGCGCACACGCCGGGCCGGGTCGCGGGGGACGACACCGGCGACGTGGCCGTGGACCACTACCACCGCTTCCGCGAGGACGTCGCCCTCATGGCCGACCTCGGGCTCACCGCCTACCGCTTCTCGGTGGCGTGGCCGCGGATCACGCCGCACGTCACCGCCGAGGAGCTGGGGCCGGTCAACGCGGCGGGCCTCGCCTTCTACTCCGACCTGGTCGACGCGCTGCTCGCCGCGGGCATCGAACCCGCGGTCACGCTCTACCACTGGGACCTGCCACAGGCCCTCGAAGACGCGGGCGGCTGGACGAGCCGGGCGACCGCCGAGCGGTTCGGCGAGTTCGCCGCCGTCGTGGCGGACGCGCTCGGCGACCGGGTCGGCCGCTTCTTCACGGTGAACGAGCCGTGGTGCTCGGCCTACCTCGGCTACGCCAGCGGCGTGCACGCGCCCGGCCGCACCGACGACGTGGCCGCGCTCACCGCCGTGCACCACCTCAACCTGGCGCACGGCCTCGCCGTGGCCGCGGTGCGGTCCGCCGCGCCGGGCGCGCAGGTGGGCGTCGCGCTCAACCTCGCGTGGGTGCGCCCGGCCACCGACTCGGCCGCCGACGCCGACGCCGCCCGCCGCGTCGACGGCCTGCAGAACCGGGTGTTCCTCGACCCGATCCTCGACGGCCGCTACCCCGCCGACGTGCTGGCCGACACGGCGGCCGTCACCGACTGGTCGTTCGTGCGGCCCGGCGACCTGGCGACGATCGCGGCGCCGATCGACGTGCTCGGCGTGAACTACTACACCCCCACCGCCGTGCGGCACTGGACGCGCGAACGGCCCCGCGAGAGCGCCGACGGCCACGACGACAGCGGCGCCCGGCCCTGGGTGGCGTGCGACGACGTCGAGTTCCCCCGCCAGACCGGCAGGCACACCGCGATGGGCTGGTCGATCGACCCCCGCGGGCTCACCGGGCTGCTGTCGGGGCTGGCCGCGCGCCGTCCGGATCTCGCGCTCATGGTCACCGAGAACGGGGCCGCATTCCCCGACGAGGTGGGCCCCGACGGGCGCGTCGCCGATCCCGAGCGCACCGCCTACCTGCGCGAACACCTCGCCGCCGTGCACGCCGCCATCGCCGCGGGCGCCCGGGTGGACGGGTACTTCGTGTGGTCGCTGATGGACAACTTCGAGTGGTCCTACGGCTACGGGAAGCGGTTCGGGATCGTCGCCGTCGACTACGCCACCCAGGCGCGCACGGTCAAGGACAGCGGGCGGTTCTACGCGGAGGTCGCCCGGAACAACGCCGTCTGAGTAGCGCCGTGAGTACTTCGGCCGATGTGGACGGCCGGGCGCCCGGCTAGCGTCACCGGCGTGACTTCGATCGGCGACACCCGGTGGGTGGTACCGGCTCCCGTGCTGGTCGGCGCGGTGGTCGGGCTGGCGTGGACGGCGTCGCTCCGCGTGCTCATGGCCGAGTTCGCGGGCCCCGAGTCGACGTTCGACTGGTTCGGCACGTTCGAGGGCGTCCTGCTGCCCGGGCTCGTCGTGGGCGCCCTGCTCGGCTGGGCCGCGCACCTGGCCGGGCAGGCGCCGCGGTGGCTCGTGGCGGCGCCGCTGGTGGTCGTGCTGTTCACGCCGTCCGTCCTCGTGTCGGTGTTCGTCGACGGCCTCGGCGGCGGCGCGATCGCGGTACCGCTGTTCGGCATGGCGGCGGGCTATGCCCTCGCGGGCCGGGGCCCGCGGTGGGCCCGCTGGGCGGCGGGCGCGGTCGCGCTCCTCCCGGTGCCCGCCTGGTTGGTCGTCGCCTCGTCGGTCGGGGGCCCGCTCGCCCTCGGCACCCCGCGCGGCACCTGGCTCGCCGTGCTGTTCCTGTCCCTGCTGGCGGTGCTCGCCTTCGGCTGCACGCTCCCGCACCGCGCGCCCGCCGAGCTGCTCACCTCCCGTCGACGGCTGGTGGTCGTGGGCGTCGTGTGCGGGCTGGCGTGGGGCGCGGGGATGCGGGGGTTCATGGCGGCGGCCGCGAACATGGACTCCCCCTCGGCCTCCGAGGTGAGCTGGCTCGGCACGTTCGCGATCATCCTGCCCATCAGCGCGGTCGTCGGCGGCCTGCTGGGCTGGGCCGAGCACCTGCGCCGGACGGGCGACCCGCGCAGGCTGCGCCGCACCCGGTTCGCGCCGCTGCTGTTCACCGTCGACCCGGCTTCGCTGGTGGTCACGTTGCCCGCGCTCGCGGGCGGGTACGCGCTCTCCGGGCGGGGGTCGCGGCGCAAGCGGTGGATCTTGAGCGGGTGCGCGCTGCTGCCCGTCCCGACGTTCTTCGCCGCGGTGGCGATCTCGGACGGCAACCTCGAGGCGTTCGGCACCCCGCGGACGGTCTGGATCACCGTGCTGCTGTTCTCGCTCCTCGCGGTGCTGACCGCTGCCTGCGTGATCCCCCAGCGCCTGCCCGCCCCGGTCCCGGCGACAGCGGCGGCCGACCAGGATTAATCCGGCGCGCCCCTGGGCACTCCCGCCCATGCGGCCGGTCACGCGGAGGGCAGTGCTCGGCGGTCTCCTCGCGACGCCCCTGCTCGCCGCGTGCGCCGGGTTCGACACCAGCGGGGCCGCCGCGCCCGGCACCGTCGGGTTCCTCTCCACCCAGTTCACCCCGGTCGAGGAACGGCAGCGCTTCGAGCAGGTGCTCCGCAGCCAGCTGCCGGTGCCGGTGGCGTACAACCCGGTCGAGGGCGGCGTCTTCACCACCACGATCAAGTCGCAGGCCCAGGCCCGCAACGTGCGCACCGCCCTCATCGGCGGCCTCTACAACGACCTCGCCCCGCTCGCCGACGCGTTCGACGACGTCGGCGGGATCCTGGGCCGGCTCTCGGGCGCGGGCTACCCCGACGAGATCCTCAAGCTGACCACGCTGGGCGGCAGCACCCCGAAGTTCGTGCCGTGGATGCAGGCCACCTACATCGTGGCCGTCAACAAGCAGGCCCTGCAGTGGCTCCCCGCGGGCGCCGACGTCCGCGAGCTCACCTACGACCAGTACCTCGCGTGGGCGCGGGCGGCGCAGGCGGCGGCGGGCCGCCCGGTGTTCGGCATCCCGGCGGGCCCCAAGGGGCTGTTCTACCGCTTCACCCAGGGCTACCTGCTGCCCAGCTTCACCGGCGGGCAAGTCACGACGTTCCGCAGCGCCGACGCCGAGGCCGCCTGGACCTACATGGCCGACCTCTGGGCGGCCACGGCGCCCGCGTCCACCAACTACGAATACATGCAGGAGCCGCTGGCCCGCGGCGAGGTGCTGGTGGCGTGGGACCACGTGGCCCGGCTCGTCGGCGCCACGAAGGACAAGCCGGACGACTGGCTGATGGTGCCCGCCCCGCGGGGGCCCAAGGGCCGCGGCTACATGCTCGTCCTCGCGGGCCTCGCGCTGCCCAAGGGCGGGCTGGAGCGCCCGGCCGCCGAGGAGGTGATCCGCGGGATCGCGGGCGCGGGCATGCAGGTGGAGACGCTGCGGCAGAACGCGTTCTTCCCCGTGACGTCGGTGCAGCTGCCCGCCGACCTGCCCGGCGCGATCTCCAGCGAGGCCGCCGCCGTGACGGCGCAGGCAGGCAGCCGCGACGCGATCCTCTCGCTCCCGCCGGTCGGGCTGGGCAGCCGCGACGCGCAGGTGGGCCAGGTGTTCAAGGACTGCTTCCGGGAGATCTGCCTCAACCGCAGGCCCGTCCGCCAGGTGCTCGACGAACAGGCCGGGCGGCTCTCGGCGCTGCTCGCCGCCGCGAAGGTGCCGTGCTGGTCCCCCGACCCGGCCGCCCCGGTCTGCGCGGTCGCGTGATGGCCGCCCCGACGCTCGACCGCGACACCGAGGCCCCTGCGCGCCGCACCCGCCGCGCCCGCAAGGGGCCGTCCGGGCTGCTGCTGATCGCTCCGTCGCTGGTGTTCATGGCCCTGCTGTTCGGCTGGCCGATGGTGCAGGGCGTGCTGCTGGCGTTCCGCGGCGACCAGGGCTTCACGCTCGAGTTCGCGCAGCGCATGGTCACCGACGCCAACTTCTGGCCCGCCGTGCGCAACACCCTCCTGCTCATCGTGGTGCTCATCCCGGTGCAGTTCGCGTTCGCCATCGCGATGGCCCTGCTGCTGCGGGCCAAGCCGCGCCTGGCCAACGTGTACTTCTTCGTCTGGGCCATCCCGCTCGCGGTGAGCGACCTCGCCGCGGGCCTGGTGTGGCTCGCCGTGCTCACCGACCGCGGCTACCTCAACTCCCTGCTGGTCAGCCTGGGCCTGCCGCCGGTGGCCTGGCTGGCGTTCGACAACTGGACGTCGCTCTTCCTCGCGGTGCTGATCGCCGAGCTGTGGCGGGCCACGTCGCTGGTGCTGGTGATCGTCGTCGCGGGCCTGCAGGGCATCCCCCGCGACTACGAGGAGGCCGCCGCCGTGTTCGGGGCGAGCCCGTGGCAACGGCTGTGGCGGGTGATCCTCCCACTGCTGCGCCCCAGCCTGCAGGTCGCGCTGATCTTGCGCACGATCCTCGCGTTCCAGACCTTCGCCGTGGCCAGGGCCCTCACCGGCGAGAACTTCCCGGTGCTCGTCGGCGAGACCTACCGCTGGTACGTCACGCTGCAGGACCCGGGCGTCGCGGCCGCCCTCGCGCTCGTGGTGCTGGTCCTCTCCATGGTCACCTCGGTGATCTACCTGCGGACGCTGCGGAGCGAGGACGCCCGATGACCGCGCCGGACCGGGCCCCGCTGCGGCGCCACCGGCGCAACCGCGTGTTGCTGCAGGTCGCCTGCGTCGCGGTCACGGCGTTCATGGCGGTGCCGCTCTACCTGATCACGCTCGCCGCGGTGTCGAGCCGGGCGTCGCTCAACGCGTTCCCGCTGTCGTTCCTGCCGACGAACCTCTCACTGGAGACGCTGACGGCCTTCCTGTCCTCGACCGGGGTGGTGCCGTCCTTCGGCAACTCGCTGATCGTCGGCTTGTGGACGCTCGTGCTGTCGCTGCTGATCGGCGTGCCCGCGGCGTACGGCCTGGCCCGCACGGCGTTCGCGGGCAAGGAGCCTTACCAGCTCTTCCTGCTGTTCACCCGGGCGCTGCCGATCGTCGTGCTGTCGGTGCCGCTGGCGCAGCTGTTCCTCACCACGGGCCTGTACGACACCACCTACGCCGTGATCCTGCTGCACACCGCCCTGTCGCTGCCGACCACGATCCTGATCTGCGCCAGCGTGTTCCTCGCCGTGCCGGTGGACGTCGAGGAGGCGGCCCGCGTGTTCGGCTGCACGCAGGCACAGGCGTTCCGGCAGGTGGTGGCGCCGATGGCGCTGCCGGGCATCGCTGCTGCGGCGATCTTCACGTTCGTGCAGAGCTGGAACGAGGTGCTCGCCGCCTCGATCCTCACGCTCAACCGGCGCACCCTGCCCGCGCAGGTGCTGTCCTCGCTGGGCGACTCGCCGCTGGCCTACCGCTTCGCGGGCGGGTTCGCGCTCGTGGTCCCCGCGCTGCTGTTCATCGCGCTGATGCGCCGCTATCTCACCAACATGTGGGGGTCGACCATCCGATGAGTGACGTCCTCATCTCGAACCTGGTGAAGACCTACCCGGGCAACACCGAGCGGGCCACCGACGACATCTCGCTGGAGATCGCCGACGGCGAGTTCATGGTGCTGCTCGGCCCGTCCGGCTGCGGCAAGACCACGTTGCTGCGCATGATCGCCGGGCTGGAGCTGCCCGACGACGGGTCGATCGCCATCGGCGGCCGCGACGTCACCTACCTGCCCGCGCACAAGCGCGGCCTCTCGATGGTGTTCCAGTCCTACGCCGTGTTCCCGCACCGCAGCGTGCGCGACAACATCGCGTTCGGCCTCACGATGGCGAAGAAGGACCAGGCCGAAGTCGAGCGCAAGGTGGAGTGGGCGGCCGAGCTGCTGCAGCTGGGCCGCTACCTCGACCGCAAGCCCGCGCAGCTGTCCGGCGGCCAACGCCAGCGGGTTGCCGTAGCGCGGGCGATCGTGATGGACGCCGACGTGCTGCTGATGGACGAGCCGCTGTCCAACCTCGACGCCCTGCTGCGCCTGGAGTTCCGCACCGAGCTCAAGAAGATCGTGCAGGACCTGGGCACCACCACGATCTACGTGACCCACGACCAGGGCGAGGCGCTCTCGCTCGGCGACCGCGTGGCCGTCATGCGCGCGGGACGGATCGTGCAGCTCGGCGACCCCATCGAGGTGTACGACACCCCGACCGACCGCTTCGTCGGCGGCTTCCTCGGCTCACCCCCGATGAACTTCCTCGCCGCCAAGGTCGACCCGGACGGCACCGGGCTGCACATCGGCGACGACGTCGTGCCCGCGCCGCCCGCCGCGCGCTCCCACGGCGGCCGCGACGTGCTGATCGGGGTGCGGCCGGAGAACATCGAGGTCAGCACCGAGCGCGGCGACCTCACCGCGCACGTCGAGGTGGTGGAGCCCACCGGCGCCGCCGTGCTGCTGACCGTCGACGTGGGCGACGAGGCGCTGAAGGCCGCCGCCCCCGCCACGTTCCGCGCCCGCCCCGGCGACGTCGTGCACCTCTCCTTCCCGGCCGCAGCGCTGCGGCTCTACGACGCGGAGACCCACGCCCTCGTGAACTAGCGCGCGACGAACGGGTCGACCGGGGTCGTAGGGCCCACCGCGGCCTGCAGGGCTTCGGCGACCTGCAACGCCTGGTCGTCGCGGTGGGGCGCGGCGATGCACTGCACGCCGACCGGGAGGCCGTCCGCCAGCCCACCGAACGTGACCGCCGACGGCAGCCCGAGCACGTTGGCGGGCTTGATCGGGTGGATCACCTCGAGCGTGCCGCCCGGGTCGACGAGGTCCCAGCCGTGGTCGAACGCGGTGCGGGTCCACACCGGGCTGAGGACCACCGGGTAGTCGCGGAAGAACGCGCTCCACGCGCGGGCCAGGCGCCGCCGTCGGACGAAGAGCCCGACGAAAGCGGGCAGCGGGAGCGGCGGCCGGTCGTCGAGCGCGGCGAACAGGAACCGGCGCGCGTCGTCACCCATGATCGGTTCCAGGAGCGGGCGCATCCCGTGCAGCTCGGTGAAGAGGAAGTCCGCCCAGAGCTCGAGGGCTTCCGCGTAGTCCGGCGGGCTCGCCTCCTCGACGGCGAAGCCCGCATCGGCCAGCTCGGCGGCGGCGTCGCGCACCACCGCGGCGACCCCGGGATCCGTCGCACAGCCCGGCGGTTCGGCCATCACGGCGACGCGGACGGGACCACCCGCGCCCTCCGGGAACAGCGGTGTCGAGACGGCGGCCGGGTCGCGCCAGTCGCTGCCGATCATCAGCTCGAAGGCCTGCCGGAGGTCGGTGACGCTGCGCGCCATCGGCCCGTGCACAGCCATCATCTGGAACGAGAGCGGGCCGTCCTCGGGCGGCAGCGACACCGTGTGCGGCACGCGGTTGGGCGTCGGCTTGAGCGAGGAGATCCCGCAGCAGTGGGCCGGGTTGCGCAGCGAGCCCCCGATGTCGTTGCCGACCCCGAGCGGCGACATTCCCGAAGCCAGCGCCGACGCTTCGCCGCCCGACGAGCCGCCCGCGGTCTTGCCCGGGTGCCAGGGGTTGCGGGTGAGGCCGCGCAGGCTGCTGTCGGTCGACACCCGCAGCCCCATGTCC
>Ga0207675_100006411_pt1 | contig 11145 bp, 7 predicted proteins | sample KBSSwiS42_FD_184305 | JGI IMG/M metagenome (GOLD analysis project Ga0207675, IMG submission 184305) | Switchgrass rhizosphere microbial communities from Kellogg Biological Station, Michigan, USA - KBS Switchgrass S4-2 (SPAdes) (version 2) | ecosystem: Host-associated > Plants > Roots >...
GGGTCCTGATGATCGACGAGCCGCGCCAGCGGCGTCTCGTAGCCGATGCCCGCGTGTCCGAGCACTTTTGCGATCACCCGCGCCGCGGCCACGCTGCGTGAGTCGAGATCGACGACGAGTGCCGGTGTGTCCAGTTCTGAAATCAGCATCTTCTGTTTTTATTATTTTGCGTCGTCGCCTCACGCACCTATTTTCTTCGCCCCTTCTGTCGCACGCCTGGGCGCTCTGCGCCCTTACGGCACGATCGTAAACGGCGCGTCCTGTTTCACGAGTTTGCGTGTGACCATGTCTTTGATCTCGATCGCCGCCGTGTAGTTCCCTGGCGCCAGGCCAGCGAGACGAATGTATTCCGCAAACGCCAGATGCGGCACGGGCTGATTCAACACGTCACTCAAAACGTAATCAAACGGTTTCGTCGCCGGCGCGCCATCCTTCATCAACCTCACCGTCACGCGCACGAGCGGCTTGCCCATGTCAGGACTATTCGCCGGATTGTAAACAGACAGAAACATGATCAAGTTATCAGTCGCCCGAAACTGCCGGCCCGGCGATGGACGAATCTGCGTTCGCCCATGCGTGAAAACATCGGCCGATTCACCAGATGCAAGCGACGGAACTCGCGCCGGCTCTACATAACGGCTGAGCACGACAGGGGTCGCCGCAAACTCCGCGTCCGGTTCCGGCACGACAAACTGCTCGCGCTTCGCAGCTACCTTTCCCGACTGCCGATCCTTAACAATCAAGTCGACGGTGTACTCGCCCGGCCCGAGCACCATGTCCTGGCGATAGTAAATGTTGTTGTTGACGATCGATTGATAGTCGCTATCGTTCAGTTTTACGTCGAAGTTGCCGCCAAGCCGTGAGAGAACTTTGTCGGACGCTTTGAGCACTCCAAGAACTTCCAACTGCATCGCGTACTTGTCTTTGATACGCTCAAATCTGACTGCGGACGGCGGCAACTCAATCGCCAACGGCACGATGTAAAGCCCTCCGCGCGCCCTGAACTGGCTCAACCCAACGAACAACGGCAGCTCGGGATTCGCTTGCGCCTCAACAACACCACTCAGCAGTTTCTTATCGGCCGGCGAAAAGAGAACGATCTCTTCCGGCGGAATTGCGTAATACCCTGACCGCGAAATGATCTGCGTATCCGGACGGCGTACTTCGATCTTTACCTTGCGAAACGTGCCGTCGAAATTCTGATTGGTGCTGCGATAAGCCAGCGTATACCGCGCGTGGATCTCGTCGTTGATACGTTCGAGTCCCTGCCCAATGTCGTTGTTGCCTTTCAGAAATTTCCCGCCGGTATCACCTGAAATGCGATAAAGAATGTCGTACTCGCGACTCTGTCCTTCCTGTCTGACGTTATCGAAAACAGTTTCTCCACCAACTGCGCGAATTCGTTCCTCCTGACCGGCTAGTCCGGAGACACTAGCGAGCGGCGGCGGCGGCGCGACTGCGCCAGACGCCGGAGCAGACGCGCGCAACCCACCCGAATCTACGATGTAGACCGCAACGTTCGCGCGGTTCGCGAGGTCGATCGTGCTTTGCACTTGCCAGTCGAGTACTGCCGGCGTCACGAAACCCTGCGAGAAAAGAACGAGTGTCTTTTTTCCCGGAATCGGCCGGAGCCCCTCAGCGATTGCTGCGAGCGCTGCCAGTACGGGACGCGACTGCTGGAGACCCAACGCAGTGCGCAATGTCAAGAATTGTTCCAGGACGTGCTGCGCAATCAGCAATCTCGCGGCTTCGGAACCACCGGCCGGCGTGGTGATTGAGCCCTGCGGACTCGCTGAGCTCAGCAGCTCCCGAAGCGATCTGATGTTCTCGGCAATGTCCTTTTGTTCCCAAATCTTGGAGCCGGCCGTGACTCCGGCGTTTTCGACGGCGGCGATCAGCTTCGCCTTGTCATAAGTAAATGGTTGCAGCATCTGCAAGCCATTGGTGATCATGAAAACCGCCACGACGTCGTTGTCACTGATCTGTTCACGAATGTACTTAACAGTTCCTTCGCGCACCTGCTTCAGGTTTGGGAGTTCCGTGTTCTGCGTGTCGAGCACGAGTGCGACGTAATTGCGAGGCGTCGTCGGAGTTACTGTCGGCGGGGGGTCTGTAGGAGTGCTCGCCGCTGTGGTTTTCGTTTCCGTTCGTGAAAGCGGCGCGTCGAAGAACTCAACCTTCTGCGCTACTCCGTTTTCAACGACGGTGAAGTCTTCGGCTTTGAGATCGGCGACGTACTTGCCTTTCTTATCTCTTACGATTACGTCGATGTTGACGAGATTCGACTTCACCCGCACTACGTCTTCGGTCTGCTGAGCAAACGCAACAGATCCGAATATGACCGTGAGCAGAAGAACCACAACGTACTTCATCTTCTTACCCCCTGCCGACGCCGAGTGCGTCAGCGACGCGATTGATGTAGTTAAACCAGGAAGCGATCAAAGTGATCTGGAGAATGCCTTTATCGTCGAACCCCGCCGCCCGCAAACGATCGTGATCCGCGGGTGAGATTCGGGTGGCGTCACGCGTGATTTGTACAACGTAGTCGAGCATCGTCCGCTCCTGCTCGGTAATCGGCGCAGAGCGATAGTCTTCTTCCAGTGCCGCAACCAAATCCTGGTCCAGTGTGACTCGACGCAGAAACTCTGCGTGGGATTCGATTCAATAATGGCACCGGTTCGTTACAGAGACGACCGTGGTGATCATCTCGTGTTGTCGCCGAGTCAAAGGCAAATCGGGCGACATCAACGAGCCGAATGTCGCAAACGCATGAAAGAGCGCCTGCGGGATCAAACTGTGTGACGCAACGATACCTGCTGTTTCGCCGTCGGGTGTCGGATGCACCGGCGTCGCGTATTCAATGGGATAAAGCTCGCGTTGCGATTCGACTGCCTTGCGCACCGCTTCGTCTTCGGTGACCGCAACAGTCTTAATCCAGGTCATAACTTGTGCTTCCCTCCTCGACCTTTCTTAGTAATCGCTTGTTACGAAACAGAAAAAGATAGACCGCCAAACCGAGCGAGACTACCGCAACACCGAGAAACGCCTGCTTCGGATTGTTGCTGCCCAACAAGACCAGCAGCAGCACGATCGACGCGAGAAAAATGATCGGCGTCAAGGGATATAGCGGAGTCGAGTATCCAATGTCTTCTGAATTACGGCGACGCAGCTTGAAGAGAGCAACGATTGTAAGAGCGATGAACACTATAACAACAAACACAAAATAGGAAACGATCTCGTTGAACGTTCCCGCGAGTACGAGCACCGACGCGAGCGAGGCTTGCAATGCGATCGCGAACGCCGGTGTTTCGAAACGAGGATGAATCGCGGCGACTGCGGGAATGAACAATCCGTCGCGCGCCATCGCAAAGTAAACACGCGGAGCGGACATGATCACTGCCGCCAGGCTCCCCAACACCGCAACCACAACAATCAGTGAAAACACCAGTCCACCTGCGCGGCCGAACAACACCTCGCCTGCTTGCGCAGCGAACGTCTCACCGGTTGTGACCTGGTTGAGTGGTACGAGATAAACAAAGACGAGGCTCGTTAGAACGTAAACAATCGTTACAACGATGACGCCAAGCGTCAATGCTTTTGGCAGAGTGCGTGCCGGATCTTTTACTTCGCCGGCGAGTTTGCCGAGGTCCCACCAACCGGCGAATGAAAAGAAAGCGCCGACGAGTCCGCCGGCGATGGCGCCGATCAGCGGTGGTGAACCTGGATGGCGCGCAACAAACGGTGTGAAGTTGGACCAGTCGCCGAGTTGAAACGCCAGGCCCCACAGAATAACGAAAGCGAGCAGGCCGAGTTTTAAGAACATCAACGCGCGAACGAACCACGCGCCGAGACGGACGCCCCGGATGTTGATGAGCGCCATCGCCATGATGCTGCCGATCGCGAGCAGCTTCGTGCCCCAGGGTGTGAGTTGGACCATGTAACCTGCGTAGGTTGCGAGTCCGACTGCGAGTGCGGCCGTGAGTCCGGGATCCATCACGAGGAATGCCATCCAACCGTAGAGGAAAGCGAGTGATGGACCAAAGGCCTCGCGCAAATAAACGTAGCCGCCGCCGGCTTCCGGATAGCGTGCGGAGAGTTCGCCGTAACAGAGTGCGCCGCAGAGTGCCATAGCGCCCATCGTTAACCAGACGACGAGCAGCCACATGGGCGAGCCGAGCTGCTTGGCCATACCCGCGGGAGTGAGGAAAATGCCAACGGCAATCACCTCACCGACGACCAACGCCGCCGCCGTGCGTAGACCGATTTGTCGTTTCAGTTCAGCCACGAAGTAATCCAGAGCGCCCAACGAGGAGCAACCGAGGTAGCCAGAATTAACAAAATAGAGGCCCGAAGGGCCGACCGAAAAACGGCGATCCGCAACAATAGCTCCCGCGCTTCAAAACGTGACGCGGGCGGCCAACTGGAACGCGCGCGGGCCACCGGATCCAAACACGCCGCCTGCCGTATTCACAGGCTGCCCAAAACTCGACGAGCGCAACCACCCCGCACTCGTCGGATCCCCACTGTCCCTCACCAACACGTTATTAAAACCCGAATAATTCACATTCGAGACACCCAGCACATTCGTCACGTTGAAAAGATTAAAAACTTCCGCAATCGGTTCGATCGTGAAACGCTCCCCGATCTTAAAAACCTTCGACACGCGCAAATCCAACGACGAAAAACTATCGCCAAACTGGACCTCGTCACGTACCAGCGGCAGCGGATCCGTCGGCTTGAATCCCGTGCTCGGATCCGGATTCGGACAGCGTGGACCACCGGCGGCATTGATCTGTCGCAACACTGCATTCAATTCCGCACCGGTATGAAACTGCCGCGCGCCCGCATTCCGCTGCAACTCACAGACACGCGAACTGCCGTCAGGCATCAGAATGTCAATCGGCACTGACGACGCAAGCGTAAAGATCGGCGATACGAGAATCTCTTTCGGCAGCTGAAACACGCCGGAAAAACTGAAACGGTGTCGCTGATCGTTCGGCGTTGGACCATACTCTCGTTGCAAGTTGCTCGAATCGATCGGTCCGTTGGAGAACGGAATCTGATCGTCGTTCGCAAAATTAAACATTTTCGACAACGTGTAAGACGCGCGGAACTGATACCGATTCGAAAAGCGTTTTTCAAAACTCAGCAACAACCCGTCGTACTTCGTCTTCACACTCGATTCCAGGTTCTTGACCAGGTCTGGTCCACCCACCACCGGATTAAGCGGAACTGTGCCAATAATTCGCCCGATGATGAAGTGCGTGCCGAAGTTATGCAGGTAGTCAGCTCGCAACACAAAATCGCGGCCAAAATCGCGCTGCACGCCAATATTGGTCTGCTGGACCATCGGGTTCTGTAAATCGTTGTCGATGATGTTGATGCCACCCGCGCCCGCGCCTGGAAGCACAAAACCGGTAAACGGATTCGCAAGCGTCGGCGTGCCCGGCGGGAAAACACCGAGGAATGGCGGATCACCAGGATTCGTTACGAGGAAAAAAAAGCTGCCGGCCCGAACTTCAACCGGCAAAGCGCGGCCGTCGAGCCCGCGTTCGAGCGTCTGAATTTCCAGGGTGACGCGATCGTAGTAAATACCGTAACCGCCATGAACGCTCGTGCGACCATCAGCACTCGAGAAGTTAAAACCAACGCGCGGCGCGAAGTTGTTGTTGTCACGCGTTCGTTCGCCGTGAAGAAACGGGAGGATCAGCGGGTTCAGCTCGTCAACACGACTGACGTTTTTCACGTCTGTGTCGAGCTCATAACGCAAACCGAAATTCAACGTGAATTGCGGATGCACGCGCCAATCGTCCTGAATGAATCCCGCGACGTACGTGTTGTTGGTATCCGGCAACAGCAGCGGGCGATCGGGAAAAGCGCTGCGCAGAGTCACGATAAACAACAGGTCGTTATCGTCGATACGTCCGTCGCGATTACGATCGAACGGCGCGAAGTCTTCAATCATCTCAACCCGGCCTTCCTGAAAAACCTTCAGATCGAGATCCGATTCAACGCGCTGAAGTTCCCCGCCGACTGACAGCGTGTGATTGCCGCGAACAAAACTGTACGTGTCGCTGAACTGAAGCCGTCTTTGCTTGGTCTGTTGCGGCACGCGAAACGACGCGCCGTCCTGAATACTCGGAAAAGTGAGTTGCGGGCCGGGAGTCACCGGCACAGTGTCGTTGATAAACGTGCCTAAGCTGAACGTGAAATTGTTGATGTCGCGCGAGGATACGGTCCGCGCATAATTTGCAACGAGGGTGTTGGTCTTATTGAGGCTCGACTGTCTTTGTGACGCCGAACCAATCGCGCGCACAAGCGTGCTCGCGGTGATGCCTTTCTCACGCTGGTACGAATAACGAAGACTCAACCGGTCAGCGATACCCGGTATCCAGTCGACGCGCTCTGTTGTAAGAAAATCATCGAGTGGCGCCGTCGCGAAACCGCGCCTGATCGAACGAGTGGCCAAGTCTCTTTCACCAACCAACACCACACCGTCCTGGTTGCGATACTCAAACGAACCGAAGTACCACGCCCGCTCCTTCTTTATTGGACCACCGAGAGTAAATGCGTATTGCTGCCTATCAAACGGCGGTGTTTGTCCAAAACCACGATCGAACGTCGCGGGCAGCCCCTGTAGATTGTGATCGCGAAAATAGATCGACCCGGAGCCGTGAAGCTCGTTTGTTCCTGCCTTCGTGATTACGTTCACCACCGACGATCCCGAGCGGCCTAACTGCGCAGAAAAACGGTTAGTCGCAATTTGAAACTCCTGAATCGCATCCTGGGAAATATTCTGGACTGGCCCACCAACAACGTCGTCGTTGTTGTCGGCGCCATCGATTGTGACGTTGCCGCCGCGGCCCAGTTGTCCCGCCGAGGAGATGACGACGGTGTTGGTCTTGGTCGGATCGAAATTAGGCGCCGGCGCATTGCCGGGTATCAGCAAAGCAAGTTCGAGAAAGTTGCGGCCATTAAGCGGCAAGCCGCCAACTTCCTGCGAATCGATGACACCCTGAACCACTGAAGTGTTCGTATCGACTAGCTGGGGCGTTGCTCCACCCGGATCGACGATTACCGTTTCAGAAATGCCAATCGCCAACGGAACGTTGATCGATTGGCCGACCTTCAACGAGATCGGAACTTTCGTTACCGTCGTGACGAACCCTTTCGCTTCGGCGCGCAGTTCATACTCGCCCGGAACAAGATCGGTGAGAACATAAAGTCCTTCACCGTTGGTCACCGTCTCGCGACGAATGCCGGCAGACTCGAGGGTCGCTGTGATCTTGACTCCCGCGACGGCGGCGCCATGCGGATCGGTCACACTTCCGGTGAGAGTCGCTCGGGCCGCTTGTTGGGCCAACACGGGCGTTTGTGAAGAGATCACAAGCAAGACGATCAGTATGAGGGAACGCGATAATGCAGGGGTCATTACTAATTCCTTTCGATCGAGAACCTGTCTGTATCTGTGGCTCTAAGTGATGCAGCGTGCGACCTGCTCGTAAACGCGGGCAACTATCTCTCTTGCTTTACTCTCCTCACTCGATTCGGCGACGACGCGAATAATTGGTTCAGTGTTTGAGCCTCGGACTAAAAACCAACCTTCAGGCAGCGTCACTTTTACGCCGTCACGCGTGTCGAGCGGAAACCTGCCATATTCCTGCCGCAGCATCTTCAATACTGCCGGAATCTTTTCTGACGGACAAACCATCCTTTCTTTGACGACAGTGTACTTCGGGAACTGATCGAGCAATTGCGACACAGTCTTTCCCGACTCGGCCAGCAGGTGAAGCACGAGGGCCATGCCAACCAAGCTGTCGCGCGCGAAATTAATGCGCGGATAGATCACGCCGCCGTTTCCTTCACCGCCAATCACTGCGTTCTGCTGTTGCATCTTGTCCGTGACGTTTACTTCGCCAATCTTCGTCAGGAACAGCGGGCAGTCAAACTTCCTGGCGACGTCTTCAAGTGCAGAGGTAGTCGATAGATTTGCGACGACCGGGCCCCGTTCGTGTCCGAGGACGTAAAGCGCTGCGAGCACGAGCGTGTAGTCTTCACCGATTGGCGTGCCCTGCTCAGACACAATCGCCAAGCGATCCGCATCCATGTCCTGCGCGAAACCGACGTCTGCGTGGTGCTTCTTCACTGCATCACAGAGGTCACCGAGGTTTTCCGGCAAAGGTTCCGCTGGACGTGGAAACGATCCGTCAGGCGTGGTGTTGATGGAAATCACTTCCACACCCAACGCTTCGAGCAGCTTTGGACCAACAATCGATCCCGCGCCGTTGCAGGAATCGAGCACCACGCGAAGTTTTCGCCCGGCTTCAGGCAGAGGCCCCAGTTCATCGATTATGGATTTAATGTGTGCGTCAGTCGCTCCCTCAACCTCTTCTACTGTCCTGATCTCGTCGCCGCCAACTTTCGTGTATTCGCCCTGATGATAGATATCCAGTAGCTCGCGCGCCTGCCCGGCATCGAGGAACAGCCCGTCTGGGCCGATGAACTTCAACGCATTCCACTCGGCTGGATTGTGACTCGCGGTGATGGCGATTCCCCCGTGCGCTTTGCGGCGGCGAACTTGAAGTTGCACGGTCGGCACCGGACAAACACCGATGTCAACCACACGGCCGCCGCTTGAAAGAATACCGGCGATGACGGCGTGCTTTACCATCTCACCGGATGTTCGCGGATCACGACCGACAACGATCGTTCCGGATCCAGTGTGCGTGCCGAACGCTTGTGCGAAACGCGTGAGCAACCTCGGCGTCAACGACTGGCCAATGACGCCACGCACGCCCGAGATACTAATTTTTAACGTCGGTATCGCTCTCATTTTAGCTTGGAAGACCGCCACAAAGAGGCACAAGAAGCACAAAACAGGGCAAGAAAAGTCTCTTGTGCTTTTTGTGCCTCTTTGTGGCTCCTATTTCTTCAGTCGATCGCGCGTCCAGTCGAGCAACTCCACCGCCTTCGACTTCTCTTTTGCTTCGACGATGATCCGAATGATCGATTCCGTGTTTGACGCTCGAACGTGCACCCAGCCGTCAGGCAACGTCACTTTAACTCCGTCGATCGAGTCGTACGTCAGTCCCTCCTGCTCCACGACCGAACGAAACTCCTGCAATACTGAATAGAGCCGATGTGGGGCTACCGCAACGTCGTGTTTCAAAGTTGCGAGCCGCGGCAGGTGTTGGACCATGTCCGAGACGTGCTCGGCAGTTTGCGCGAGGTGCTCAAGAATCAAACCGATCGCCGCCGCGCTGTCATGCGTCAGGTGGACTTCCGGAACCGTGATGCCACCGCTTCCTTCACCACCGAGTACACCGTTGTGCTCGAGTAAACCTTCCGAAATGTATGCCTGTCCGACCGGAGTGCGCACGACGTTTGCGCCATGTTGTGACGCAATGCATTCGATCGCCTGAGTCGTTGAAACATTTGTCACGACTGTGCCACTCCGCTTTCGTAACCTGATCTCTGCTGCAAGTGCGAGCGTCATCTCTTCCGAAAGCGGTTCGCCGAGATCGGTAACAATTCCCAAACGTTCGCCGTCCGCGTCATGTGCGAAACCGATGTCCGCACGACCGGCCTTCACGATGGCGCATAGTTGGGCCATCGTCGTTGGTTTTGGTTCGGGCGCATGCGGAAACGGCGCTCCGGGATCGTTATTCAAAACCAGCACTTCGCAACCAAGGGTTTCCAACCAGCGTGGACTCAAGAACGAACACGCACCATTACAACAATCAACCGCCACTACCAGCCGTCGCTTTCGAATCACATCGACTGCAAACGCTTTTTTCAGCGTTTCAATGTGCTTTGGAATTGGGTCGGCGTATTCGATGGACGACCTGATCACCTTCCAGTTAGCTTTTAGGAACTCGCCCTGATGAAAAATGTCGAGTAACTCCTCAGCCTGACTCGCATTGAGATAAAGACCGTCGCCGCGAACAAACTTCAGCGCGTTCCAACGCCAGGGATTGTGACCCGCAGTGATCGCTATCCCGCCGTCAGCCTCCAGCCACTTAACGGCCAACTGCATACTCGGTGTCGGACAGACGCCCAGGTCCACGATTTCGCAGCCTGCGGCGAGCAGCCCTGACAAGACCGCCGATCGGATCATTGGTCCGGATGGCCTTGTGTCGCGGCAGACGAGGATGCGGCCACCATCGAGATAAGTGCCAAACGCCTGGGCAAACTCCACAGCCAATTCGGGCGTGAAGGTCTCGCCTACAATTCCGCGAACACCGGTGATGCCGATTTTCAGGGGTTTCATCGATTCGAAACGGACTTAATTGTACCTCACGACATAAGTGTAAGACAGTGTAAAATCAGCCACCTATGAGACAGCTTACCCAAGTCCCGAAAACCTTCGCGCGGCGACTCCTAAAAATCTCCTTCTTCTTGGCCTTACTCCTGGTCGTCGCAAGCGTCCAGGCGCAAGACCGCACTCTGGCAGAACGCCTCGGTTACCCACGAGACGCGAAGCTGATCATTGTCCACGCCGACGACCTCGGCATGGCGCATTCCGTCAACGCCGCGACCATCAAGGCGCTGGAAACGGGCCTCGTCAACTCCGGGAGCATCATGGTCCCGTGTCCGTGGCTTTCGGAAATAGCGGCCTACGCACGCGCTAACCCACAGGCAGACCTTGGTTTGCACCTGACGTTGACGAGCGAATGGACGCACTTTCGTTGGGGCCCGGTTACGTCGAGAGATCGCGTCAGCTCCCTGTTGGACAAGGACGGATACTTCCGTTTGAGCGAAAGCGAAGCCGCGCAATACGCCGATCCAAAAGAGGTTGAACTGGAAATTCGGACGCAAATTGAACGTGCAAAAGCGCTTGGCATTCAACCGACGCACCTTGATTCCCACATGGGCACGCTTTACCAGAACAAAGCGCTGTTTGACGTTTTGCTGCGGGTCGCGCGCGATCACAAGTTGCCGGTACGTGTCGCGAAAGAGTGGTCTTCGTCACGCGCCGAGCTTCTACTTTCATCACTCAAGCCCGAAGACGTCTTTATCGATCGGGTGCTCGACATCAACCCGAGCGTCGCTCCTCAGGACTGGGCCAAGTTTTACAGTGACGCACTGCGAAAACTGCAACCCGGTGTAACTGAGATCGTCATACATCTCGCCTACGACGACGCC